>Ga0247730_1000145_pt1 | contig 68622 bp, 70 predicted proteins | sample UWRJL073202C2_FD_180959 | JGI IMG/M metagenome (GOLD analysis project Ga0247730, IMG submission 180959) | Plant litter microbial communities from Arlington Agricultural Research Station in Wisconsin, United States - UWRJ-L073-202C-2 | ecosystem: Environmental > Terrestrial > Plant litter >...
CCGGTTGAACACCTTCGAGAGCAGGATGCCGGAGACGCTGAGGGCTTCCTCGGTGATCGCCGTCATCTCCGAGAGCGACTCCTGCGTCTTGCGCGCCAGGCGCTGACGACGCTTGCCGACCTGCAGCTGGATCCACACGAACAGCGGCATCATCACGAGGGTCAGCAGGGTCAGCTGCCACGAGAGGATGACCATCGAGACGAAGGCCGCGATGACGGTGACGCTGTTCTGCAGGATCGACGTCGCGGTGTCGGTCAGCACGGTGCGCACGCCGGCGACGTCATTGGCCAGCCGCGACTGGATCGCGCCGGTCTTGGTCGCGGTGAAGAACGCGAGCTCCATCTTCTGCAGGTGCGCGAACAGGTCGCTGCGCAGGTCGGCCATCGCCGAGTTGCCGATCGTGGACGTCAGCCAGTTCTGCCCGATGCCGATCAGGGCCGTGACGATCGGGATGACGCACATGCCGACCACGAGCCAGATGAGCAGATGGGTGCGGATGTCACCGTCCGGCGGGAACAGCGCCTTGTCGAAGACGGCCTTGGTCAGGAACGGGACGACCGAGGTGAGCGCGGCCGAGACGACGACCGCCACGGCGACGAACACCATCTTGGTGCGATAGGGCTTCAGCATCCGCGCGATCCGGCGCAGGATCGGCGTGCCGGCGGTGGATGCCACCTCCGCATCAGTCAGGTGGGACACGGCCGGACCACGGTCACCCCGGGGCACCTGCCTACTCCTCGATCTTGGTCAGCAGCACCGCGTTGGCGTCGTCGGTGACGGGCACCAGCTCGGTCGTGCCCCAGACACCGGCCTCGCTGCGCAGCGCGGCCCAGATGAACAGCTGCGCGGGATCGGGCGCGAAGGCGGGATCGGCGGACAGCGTGAACTCGGTGGGGACGGCCGTCGACTCGATCGCCGTGCCGGCCAGCACCTCGCCCTCGCCGTCGACCAGCTTGATCGTGGCGATGGCGCCCGGCGGCAGTGCGATGCGCTCGCGGAAGTAGACGGTGCCGGTGACGGTCAGGAGCTCGGAGGACATGGTGACAGGCTATGCCCGTGCTCGTGACTCGGCTCGTGCAGTTCGCCTGGCTCGAGGTGCAGTCGTGCCTGTTCGCGATCGCGGTGTTCGCCGGCCTGCTGGTGACGTACCTCGTGCCGCTGCCCGTGGCGACGTACGACGCGCTGCTGCTGTGGTGCGTCGCCGTGACGCTGGTGTTCCGGGCGCTGGGCATCGAGTCCTGGCGGGAGGTCGGCGTGATCCTCGTCTTCCACCTGCTGGGCCTGGGGCTCGAGCTGTTCAAGGTGCACGTGGGGTCGTGGTCGTATCCCGGTGACGCGGTGACCAAGGTCGCGGGCGTCCCGTTGTTCTCGGGCTTCATGTACGCCGCGGTGGGCTCGTACATCTGCCAGGCGTGGCGCCGGTTCGACCTGCGGGTGACGCACTACCCGGCGATCGCGACGACCGTCGTGGCCGCCGCGATCTACGCCAACTTCTTCACGCACCACTGGTGGATCGACCTGCGTGTCCCGCTCGCGATCGTCGGACTCGTTTTGCTGCGGCGCAGCGCCGTGCACTTCACGGTCGGCGCCGAGCGGTACCGCATGCCGCTCGCGCTGTCGTTCGTCCTGATCGGCCTGTTCCTGTGGGTCGCCGAGAACGCGGCGACCTTCCTCGGGGCCTGGCGGTACCCCGACCAGCTGGACGTCTGGGAGTCGGTGCACACGTCCAAGATCGGCGCGTGGGCGCTGCTCGTGACGATGAGCTTCGTGCTCGTCGCCTCCGTCAAGGCGCAGGAGGGCCGGCTCTACCACCGTCCCCCGGAGTGACGGCTCAGTGCACGGACTCGGCGACCGCCTCGTCGAACGAGGTGGCGGGACGGCCGAGCAGCCGCGCGATGTCGCCGCTGACGTGCTGGAGCTCGCCGTCGCGGATCGCGGTGTAGGTGCTGACCCAGGCGTCGACCTGCCAGTCGGGGGCGCCGAAGTGGGCGCGGCTGGCCCGGGCCTCCTCGAGCGTCTCGTCGACGAACCGGTGGGGACGGCCGGTGATGCGCGTCGTGATCTCGGCGACGTCGTGGAACGTCAGGGCCTCGGGCCCGGTCAGGTCGTACGACCGTCCGGCGTGCTCGCGCGGATCCTGCAGGACGTGCGCCAGCACGGCACCGACGTCGCGCTGCGACACGGCGGCGACGCGACCACCACCCGCGGGACCGCGGATGACGCCGTCCTCGTCGGCGAACTGCGGGAGGATCTCGGCGTAGAAGTTGTCGCGCAGGAACGTCCAGTCGAGGCCGGAGGCGCGGATGTGGTCCTCGGTGGCGCCGTGGTCACGGCCGAGCGTGAAGCCCGAGGTGGCCGACGCGTTCACGAACGACAGGTAGACGATCTGCCGCACGCCCGCCTCGACCGCCGCGTCGACGAACGACCGGTGCTGGCCGATGCGGTCGGCGTCCTCGTGCGCCGAGACCATGAAGACCGTGTCGACACCCTCGAGCGCCGCGACGCACCCGTCCTCGCCGTAGACGGCCTGCCGGACGTCCGCCCCCGCGAGCCGCGGCGCACGGGCAGCATCGCGGACGAGCAGCCGCAGGGGGACGCCGGCGTCGGCGAGCAGGTGGGCGGCTGTGCCGCCGACGGCGCCGGTCGAACCGGTGAGGGCGATGACTGTCATGGCGGGTGCAACCTCCGCCGGCCGGCCGGCATTCCGCCGGCAGTGAACAGCCCTGTCGTCGGCGGACGAGCCGTGCTTGATTGGCCGCATGACGTCGGTACTGGTGCTGGGTGGGACCTCGTGGCTGGGTGGCCGGATCGCGCACGAGGCGGTCGAACGAGGCCATGACGTCACCTGTCTGGCGCGGGGCGAGTCGGGGCGTGCGCCGCAGGCCGCGACGTTCGTGCGCGCAGACCGATCCGGCCCGGGTGCGTACGACCAGGTCGTCGACCGGCGCTGGGACGCGGTGATCGACGTGTCCCGTCAGCCGGGGCAGGTGCGGTCGGCCGTCGATGCACTCGGCGGCGTCGCCGCCCACTGGATGCTCGTCTCGACCGGCTCGGTCTACGCCGACCAGAGCGGGCCGTTGACGGAGTCGTCCCCGGTGCTCGACGCGCTCGCCGGCGACGACGCCGGTGCGGAGGACTACGGCGAGGGCAAGGTCGCGTGCGAGCAGATCGTCGCGGCGCTGCCGCGCCAGCTCGTCGTCCGGGCGGGCCTGATCGGCGGGCCCGGCGACCGCTCCGACCGGCTCGGCCACTACGTCGCACGATTCGGGCTGGTCGGGGACGAGCCGGTGCTCGTCCCCGACGTCGCCGGCCAGCCGATGCAGGTCGTCGACGTCCGCGACCTCGCCCGCTGGATCGTCCGCATGGCCGAGGCCGGATCGACCGGCGTCGTCCACGGGGTGGGGGAGCCGACGACGGTCGGTGAGCTGATCGGCCTGTCCGCCGAGGTGGCCGGGTTCACGGGTGACCAGGTGGCGGCGGACGGCGACTGGTTGCGCGAGCACGACGTCGAGCAGTGGGCGGGGACGCGCTCGCTGCCCCTGTGGCTGCCCGACGACTACCGGGGGATGGGTCAGATGGACGACGCCCGGGCTCTCGAGCTGGGGTTGGTGCGACGCCCGCTCGCCGACACACTGACCGACACGCTCGCCGACGAGACCGAGCGGGGCCCCGACCGGCGGCGCAGGGCGGGCCTGTCGCGCACCGACGAGCTCGAGCTGCTGGCTCTGCTCTAGCTGAACCGGCGGAGCCGGAGGCTGTTGGTCACGACGAAGACGCTGCTGAACGCCATCGCGAGCCCCGCGATCAGCGGGTTGAGGTAGCCGAGCGCTGCCAACGGGATGGCCGCGACGTTGTAGGCGAAGGCCCAGAAGAGATTGCCCTTGATGGTGCGCAGCGTCGCCCGCGACAGACGCACCGCGTCGACGGCGGTCGCCAGGTCGCCCTTGACGAGGGTCAGGTCGGACGCCTGGATCGCGACGTCGGTGCCGGTTCCCATCGCGATGCCGAGGTCGGACGCCGCCAGCGCCGCGGCGTCGTTGACACCGTCACCGACCATCGCGACGGCGAGGCCCTCGGCCTGCAGCTCGTGGATCACCCGCAGCTTGTCGGCCGGTGTCACGTCGGCGACGACCCGTTGGATGCCGACCTCGGCGGCGACCGCGTGCGCGACCGAATCGGTGTCGCCGGTCAGCAGGACGGGATCGAGTCCCAGCACGCGCAGGTCAGCGACGGCCTGCCTCGACGTCGGCTTGACGGTGTCGGCGACCGTGATCGTGCCGCGGAAGGCGCCGTCCCAGGCGACGCCGACGGCCGTTGCGGTGGAGCCGCCCGCGTCCGGGACGACGATTCCCTGCCCGGCCAGCCACGACGGCCGGCCCACCAGCGCGGATCGTCCGCCGACCGTGCCGGTCACCCCGAAGCCGGCGTGGTTCGCGAACGACTCGACGGCGACCGGCTCGGCGAGGCCCGCGATGGCGCGGGCGATCGGGTGCTCCGACGAGTGCTCGAGCGATGCCGCGACGAGTCGCAGCTCGTCCTCGTCGACGTCGGGCGCGGCGTCGACTGCCGTGACGGCCATGACCCCGGTCGTGACGGTGCCGGTCTTGTCGAGCACGACGGTGTCGATCGTCCGCGTCGACTCCAGCACCTGCGGACCCTTGATGAGGATGCCGAGCTGGGCGCCGCGACCCGTGCCGACCATGAGGGCCGTCGGCGTCGCGAGGCCGAGCGCGCACGGGCACGCGATGATGAGCACCGCGACGGCGGCCGTGAACGCATCCGTCCAGATGTAGCCGGCGGCGTACCAGGCGACGAGCGTGCCGAGCGACAGCAGGATCACCGCGGGGACGAACCAGGCGGAGATGCGGTCGGCGAGGCGTTGCACGTCGGCCTTGCCCTCCTGGGCCTCCTCCACGAGGCGCGCCATCTGGGCGAGCTGGGTGTCGGCGCCGACGGCGGTCGCCCGGACCACGAGACGTCCGCCCTGGTTGACGGTGGCTCCCGTGACGACGCTGTCGACCGACACGTCGACGGGCAGCGACTCGCCCGTCAGCATCGACTCGTCGACCGACGACGACCCGTCCTCGACGACGCCGTCGGTGGCGATCTTCTCGCCGGGACGCACCACGAACCGGTCACCCTCGTGCAGGTCGGCGAGCGGCACGGACCTCTCCACGCCGTCGCGGAGCAGCGTGACGTCGCGGACGCCGAGGTCCATGAGGGCCCGCAACGCGGCGCTCGACTTGGTCTTCGCGCTGGCCTCGAGATAGTGCCCGGCGAGGATGAACACCGTCACGGCCGACGCGACCTCGAGGTAGATCTCGTCACCCCTGCCGTCGGACGGGAGCAGGGAGAAGTGCATCGTCATGCCGGTCATGCCGGCGTCGCCGATGAAGAGCGCCCACAGCGACCAGAGCCAGGCCGCACCGACGCCGACGCTGACGAGCGTGTCCATCGTCGCGGCGCCGTGACGGGCGTTGACCCAGGCGGCCCGGTGGAACGGATAGGCACCCCACACCACGACCGGCGAGGCGAGCGTGAGGGCGAGCCACTGCCAGTTGTCGAACTGCCACGCCGGCACCATCGACAGCACCACGACCGGGACGGCCAGCGCCGCCGAGACCCTGAGGCGCTGGAGCATGGACGCGGCACCGTGCAGGCCCTCGTGCCCCCCGCCGCCCGATCCTGCCGAGCCGTGCTCGTGTGGGGGAGCGGGCAGGCTCGCGGTGTACCCCGTCTTCGCGACCGTGTCGATCAGGGTCTGCATCTCGACGCCGTCGTCGACCTCGACGGTCGCCTTCTCGGTCGCGTAGTTGACCGAGGCGGAGACGCCGTCGAGCTTGTTGAGCTTCTTCTCGACCCGCATCGCGCACGACGTGCAGGTCATGCCGCTGATGTCGAGCCTGATGGGAACGGTCATGCCAGGGGCAGGTCGCGCGGACCTGCCAGTGCGTAGCCGGCCTCGTCGACGGCCTCGGCGACGGCCCCGGGATCGAGGGGGGCCTCGCTCGTGACGGTCACGGTGGAGGTGCCGCCGGCGACCAGCTCGACGTCGACCGTGCGAACCCCGACCAGGGACGTGAGCTCGTCGGTGACGGCTGCGACGCAGTGCTCGCAGGTCATGCCGGTGACGCGGAAGGTGTCGGTGGTGGTCATGGTGCCTCTTTTCATGGACGGAGCTCCTATGAACGGACGAGACGCGCGATGGCGTCGGATGCTTCCTTGACCTTGATGTCGGCCTCCTCGCCGCCGGCCCGCGCGGCGTTGACCACGCAGTGGGCGAGGTGCTCGTCGAGCAGCTTGAGGGCGACGGCCTCGAGGGCCTTGGTCGTGGCGGACACCTGGGTCAGCACGTCGATGCAGTAGGTGTCGTCCTCGACCATCCGGGTCAGTCCACGCACCTGTCCCTCGATGCGCTTCAGGCGTTTGAGGACGGCGACCTTGTCGTCGCTGTACCCCGGGGTCGCGTGGTCGTGGGTCGTCACTGCAGGAGTCCCTTCATGGTCGCGATCTCCTTCTGCTGGGCGGCGATGATGTCCTTCGCGAGGGCTCGGGCGTCGTCCGACCGGCCCTCGCGCAGCTCGGTCTCGGCCATCTCGACGGCACCCTCGTGGTGAGCGGTCATCATCGTCAACCAGCTCCGGTCGAACTCCGCGCCCGACAGCCCGGCGAGCGAGTCCAGGTCGGTCCCGGTCATCATCCCCGTGTGGCCGTCCATGTCCATGTCGTGATCGGCCGGCTCCACGTCGGCGTCCCAGTCGTCGAGCCACGTCTTCATCGTGGTGATCTCCGGGTCCTGGGCGGCCGTGATCTGCGCGGCCAGGGCGGTCACCTCGCCGGACGCCCCCGCGCCGTCCACGAGGCCGGCCATGACCACGGCCTGCTCGTGGTGGGGGATCATCTGCTGCGCGAACGTGACGTCCGCGGTGTTGTGCTCGCCGCCGCCACGCTTGGTGCCGCCGGCGCACGCTGACGTCACCGCGAGCACCACGAGCAGGACCACCAGCTTCCTCATGGATGCGACCATACCCCTAGGGGGTATGACGTTCAAGTGCCGCCTACGCTGGTGCCATGACTGACATCCCCGGACTGGACGGCCTGCTCGGCATCGAGCAGGTCGAGGCAGGGCCCGACAAGGTCGTCGTGCGGTTCGCGATCGGCGACAAGCACCTGCAGCCCTTCGGCATCCCCCACGGTGGCATCTACTGTGCCGTGCACGAGTCGACGGCGAGCGTCGCGGGCCAGATCTGGCTCGACGGCAAGGGCGTCGTGGTCGGCACGAACAACTCGACCGACTTCATCCGCCAGGCCCAGGTCGGCGACACCATCACCGTCACGGCCACGCCGATCCATCGCGGTCGCAGCCAGCAGCTGTGGCACCTCGACTCGGTCAACCAGGACGGCAAGCTCATCGCGCAGGGCCAGGTGCGCCTCGCGAACCTCGACCAGGAGGTCTCGGCCGAGGCGGTCGAGCGGTTCATCGGCGCGTACAGGAACGCCTGAGAACCCCGCTAGACTGGGAACAAGCAGCCGCGACTGGCGTTGAGGTGGATACCACCGGGGAGCGGCTGCGATCCACACGACATCGGGACCGTTCGCCTGGGCCCCACGTCAGCCGAGTTCCGCTGACTGGAGACACCAGAGATGATGATGACCATGACGACGACCGAACCGTTCCCTCCCGTGCTGCTCGACGACGGCGACGTCCGTGTGCTGCTGCTCGAGAACATCCACGTCGACGGGGCCGACTTCCTGCGCGGCAAGGGCTTCCAGGTCGAGACGCGCGACGGCGCGCTGGGCGAGGACGAGCTGATCGAGGCGATCCAGGGCGTGCACCTGCTGGGCATCCGCTCCACGACCTACATCACCGAGAAGGTTCTCGCCGCGGCTCCCGACCTGATCGCGATCGGTGCCTTCTGCATCGGCACCAACCAGATCGACCTCGCCGCCACGACGGCCCGCGGTGTCGCGGTCTTCAACGCGCCGTACTCCAACACCCGCAGCGTCGTGGAGCTCGCGATCGCCGAGATCATCTCGCTCGCCCGTCGTCTGCACGAGAAGTCGACCGACATGCACAACGGCGTCTGGAACAAGTCGGCCTCCGGCAGCCACGAGATCCGCGGCCGGACGCTCGGCATCATCGGCTACGGCAACATCGGCAGCCAGCTGTCGGTCATCGCGGAGGCCCTCGGACTGTCCGTCGTGTTCTACGACATCGACGACAAGCTCGCCCTCGGCAACGCCAAGCGCTGCTCCACGCTCGAGGAGCTGCTCGCGATCTCCGACGTCGTGACGCTGCACGTCGACGGACGTCCGGGCAACGCCGGCCTCTTCGGCGACGACGAGATGCGCCAGATGAAGCCGCGGTCGTTGTTCCTCAACCTGTCACGCGGCATCGCCGTCGACACCGTCGCGTTGCGCCGGCACATCGAGTCGGGTCACATCGCCGGCGCGGCGGTCGACGTCTTCCCGATCGAGCCCAAGCGACAGGGCGATCCGTTCGAGTCCGATCTGCGGGGGCTCAAGAACGTCATCCTCACCCCGCACGTGGGTGGTTCGACCGAGGAGGCGCAGCAGGACATCGGGCGTTTCGTCGCCTCCAAGCTGAGGGCGTACGCCTCGTTCGGTGGGACGTCCCTGAGCGTCAACATGCCCGAGATCAACCTGCCGGCCGACACGACCAAGCACCGGCTCGCGCTCGTCCACCGCAACTCTCCCGGCGTGCTGGCCACGATCAACGGTCTGCTGGGCGAGTACGAGGTCAACATCGAGGCGCAGTCGCTGTCGACCCGCGGCGAGATCGGCTACGTCCTCACCGACGTGTCGGCCGAGGTGGGCCCCGAGGTGCTCAAGGAGCTCGCCGGACTCCCCGAGACCGTCCGTCTGCGCCAGCTGAGCTGACCCAGAACCCGTCGCGACCAAGATTTGGCCTCTCGACAACCGTTTCGGCCAGTTCGACCGTCACAAAAGGTTGCTCGAGCGCCAAATCTTGGTCGGGGTGTTACTCGAAGCCGAACGGCGGGAACTCGTCCGTCAGCAGGAAGGCGTACGCGTTGAAGCGGCTGCTCCACCGGATGAAGCCGACCAGGAACGACTCGAGGCCGGACGGCCAGCGGCCCAGGATGATGACCGCGAACCAGCCGATCAGGTACACGAAGTAGAACGCGATGCCAAGGAAGATCGCGACGATCGAGTGGGGGATGAGCAGGAACAGGCGGAAGAAGATCGTGAGCCGGCTCCGTCCCTCGATCGCCGGCACGACGTCGAACCGGGTGCGTGGATCAGCGCCCGGGTCGGCGAAGTCGAGGTCGAAGCTGAACGGCGGGTACTCCTCGCGCATGAAGAACAGGTAGGTCTGCACGCGCACCGAGTAGCGCAGGGTCGCGACGATCAGCCCCTGGATCCCCTCCGGGATCCTGCCCGTGAAGACGCCCACGAACCACGCCACGACGGCGAGGACCTGGGCGACGATCTGCAGGATGTAGAGCACGAAGAAGTGCGGGATGGCCAGCAGCCAGTGCACCAGCGGCCGCCAGCGGGCGATCTTGCCGGGTGACGCGAACTGGAACGAGATCGGGTAGCCGCCTGCGGGACCACCGGCGTACGCGGGAGGCGCGCCGTACGGCGGGGGCTGGCTCGGCGGCTGGTTGCCGTACGAGGGCGGCGGGGGGTAGCTCGGGCTCTGCGGCGGCGGGGGCTGGCTCGCGCCGCTCGGCGGAGGTGGGGTGGGGGGCTGGCCGGGAGGCGGCGGTGGTGCTGAGTCGCTCATGAGGTGCCCTTCGTGAAGGAGTGTGACAGCACCGTAGCGACATCAGGTCACGAAGTGCAGCATCTCGGTCCACAGACGTCAGGTCGAGGATCCGGCCCGGGTCAGCGTCTCGGCGACGCCGGCGTCGATCTTGCGGGTCGCGAGGTCGTCGCCGCGAGTCGTCCCACGGTTGACGATGACGATCGGGATGTCGCGCTTGTGAGCCGCACGGACGAACCGCAGGCCCGACATGACCTGCAACGACGAGCCGAGGACGACGAGCGCCTCCGCCTCGGCGACGAGCGCGTAGCTGCGCTCGACGCGGTCCTTCGGGACGTTCTCGCCGAAGAACACCACGTCCGGCTTGAGGTCGCCGCCGCACCGGCGGCACTCCGCGACCCGGAAGTCGGCGGTGTCGTCGAGCACGACGTCGCCATCGGGAGCCACCTCGCCGATGCGGTTCTCGTAGCCGGGGTTGAGCAGGGCCAGACGGTCGTGCAGCTCACTGCGGTCGGTCAGCTGGTGGCAGTTCATGCAGATGACCCGGTCGATGCGCCCGTGCAGGTCGATGACGTCGCGATGACCCGCGCGCTCGTGCAGGCCGTCGATGTTCTGCGTGATGAGCCCCGTCAGTCGTCCGGCGTCCTGCATCGCCGCCAGCGTGCGGTGGGTCAGATTGGGCTCGGCCTGCCTCATGCGGCTCCAGCCGACGTGTGCGCGGGCCCAGTAGCGCTGCCGGCCCTCGGGCGACCGGACGAAGTCGGAGTACGTCATGGGGGTGCGCACCGGCGAGCCCGGTCCGCGGTAGTCGGGGATGCCGGAGTCGGTCGACACGCCCGCGCCGGTCAGCACGAGCCAGCGGCGGTCACCGAGAACGTCGTCGAGAGCGGGCGTCTGCTGCATGTCTCCAGCCTAGTTCGCGCCTCCGCGTGCGCATCGCCGACCGACCTGTCGCGCCGTCGTCAGGCACCGGCCTTCTCGGCGACGCGGGCAGGCTTGTAGAGCCACCAGCTCACGCACCACAGGAGAGCGCCGCCGATGGCTGCACCGGCGACGGCGAGCCACTCGTGGTCGAACGCCGAGGGCACGATCGAGACGAGCAACAGACCGGCTGCCCCTCCGGTCACGAATGCGAGGACCCGACGCGGCCGCGACATGCTGCGCTGCGTGATGGACGGGGCGCGATCGGGCCGCCCCTCTCGCCGCAGCTCGGATCCCTGCCGGAAGAGCATCACCACGAACGTGCTGATCAGCCCTGCCATCAGCACGAGGCTGATCCCCAGCGACCAGCCGCCGTCGATGAACGACAGGATCGCGGAGACGACGAAGAAGATGACCACGACGACGTTCACGCTCGCGATCACCACGATGTACGTGCGGGAGTGGTGGCTGGTGCGTCGTGCGTTGGGAGCGAGACGGCCGTCCTTGACCTTGCGCCACATCAGCCAGAAGATCGGGACGAAGATCGCCACGGCCACGATGCTCTGGACCAGCTGCTGCGCGGGAGTCATGCTGTCTGGGATACCCCGGACCGGCGAGCGGTAACGGATGTGTGCCGCGGTGGCGCGCTCAGCGCCGCCGGGGCAGGGTCGAACGCCTCGCGTCTCAGCCCCCAGCCAGCTCGACGAGCTTCTTGACCGTGTTGAGGTTGCGGGCCGTCCCGGGCGTGCCGAGCGCCTTCATGATGCCGTCGGTGTTCATGTCCGGACGGCCGGCCCCGTTCGCGTACCGGATGTGCAGCTCGGTGCCCACGACCTGCCAACGATCGTCATGGGTGTCGTACGACTCGGCCTTCTCGATCGCGGCCGCGGATGGCCTGCCGGTCAGGAACGAGACGTAGGAGTACTTCGGCTCGATCACCTCGAACGGGTGCGCGTCCAGCGCCTTCTTGACCTGCGCGGGCGTGCGGGAGATGACGTCGCGGAAGAAGCCGAACCTGTCCTCGACCGTCCGCTCGAGGGCGCGGTCGAACTCCGCTGCCGTGCCCGGCACGTCGGCGACCAGGTTGCCGGACGCGATGTAGGTCGACACGTCGGTCGCCCCGAGCTCAGCGGCGATCGCACGGAGATCGGCCATCGGCAGCTGGGCACCACCGACGTTGACGGCCCGCAGCAGGACGATCCGGACGCTCATCGGATCAGTATGTACTCAGCAGGTGCGGGCAGGGGTTCACGCGTCACCCAGCGCCTCGGCCTGGATCCGCGGGAACTGGGCAGCCATCGCGGCCGCCAGGGCGTTCGCGGCCGACAGCGGCCGCACCATCACGGTGAGCTCGACGATCATCCCGTCGGCATCGAGGCGGATCAGGTCGATGCCGTTGAGGCTCACGCCGTCGACGACGGTCTCGAAGACCAGGGCCGAGCCGAGCTCGTCTCCGTCCTCGAGCTCGCGGACGTAGCGGAACTCCTGGAAGACCCGGCCGACGCCGCGCAGGATCGCCGCCACGATCGCCTTGCCCTCGTAGGGCTTGAACGCGACGGGGCTGCGGAACACGACGTCATCGGCCAGCAGGTCGCCGAGTGCGGCGAAGTCGCCGGCCTCCACGGCAGCGCGGAACTCGTTCATCAGGACTCCTGTGATGGGATGGTCAGGTGATCTCGAAGACGGCTGCCCGGTTCCTCGTCGTCGCGGGCGTGTTCAACATCGTGATCTGGCCGCGGTTCGCCAAGGCCATCGTCGACGACGACCGGGCGTGGGCCGGCGAGCACTGGCACAGCACACCGCAGGCGTTCTTCTGGGTGCACGCCGTGCTCATCACGACGGCGATCGTGATCGGCCTGGGCGTGCTGGCCGTCGGCGTGCGGGCTCATCGCTCGAGCTCGTCCGACGCCGCCAGTCGCTGAAGGATCTCGTCGCACCAGGCGATGCCGGTCTGCTCCGCGAGGATGCCGCCACGCAGGGCGAGCCAGCCACCCAGCTCGTCGTCCCGCAGGTCGTCCGGATGCGGGTAGTGCCTCGCGGCGCTGTCCTCGTAGAAGGCGAGCTGGTCGATGTGCGCGTGCTTGCGGGCACGGGTGGCCTCGACGATCGCGCCCGCGTCGCCGAAGGGCAGGGCACGGATCTTGACCGCGAACTCGCTGCGCAGGGGTTCGGCCGGTGTGGCCGTGGACGTCCAGCGGGCGAGCTCACGCCGTCCGTCGCCCGTGATGACGTAAACCTTCTTGTCGGGACGACCGTCCTGGGCGACGAGCTCGGCGGCGACCCAGCCATCGCGGTCCATGCGGCCGAGGACCTTGTAGATCTGCTGGTGGCTGGCCTTCCAGAAATGACCGATCGAGGCGTCGAACCGGCGGGCCAGGTCGTAGCCCGATGCGGAGCGCTCCGCGAGGGAGACGAGGATCGCGTGCTCGAGGGCCATGCCGGGAACCTACTATGCAACTAGTTGCAACGCAACGACGGCGGTCCGCACCGTCCTGTGCGCTCGTCCTCTCTCGTCGCTACGGTGGAGCGCATCGAGGGGGCTCTGGGGTGAGCCTTCGCCAGCGAAGGACCGGTCGATGAGGCACTTGCACGCGGTGGCCCTCATGATGGCCGCCTCGGTCGGCCTCGCGGGCTGCGGCGAGGCCGAGGCCGGGCGCTACCACCTGCCGGAGTACACGCCCTCGGCGTCCGCCCCCACCCGGGACGGTGCGACGCCCGGTGCCGACGACACGCCGGGTGCCGATCTCGTCGCTGCCAGCAAGGCCGCGCTCGCCGCGGCGGAGTCGGTCACGGTCACGGGCACGATCGGCGACGAGTACTCGGTCGACCTCGCCTTCTCCGGGCAGGACGGCTCGGGCACCCTGTCGGTCGGTGCGCTGCCCTTCAGGGTCAGGCTGGTCGGCGGGCAGGCCTGGTACCGCGGTGACGACGCCGCCTTCTACGAGGCGATCGGCATCGATCCGGCGGCACTGGTCAAGGCCACCGACGCACGCTGGCTCCCCAGCGGCGCACCGCAGATCGCGTCGATCGAGGTCCTCACGAGCCGTGACGACTTCCTGGGCGACTTCGTCGATCCGGGCAAGAAGGTCGCCGGGACGCCTGCGACGACGATCGACGGCATCGCGGCCGTCGGCCTCGTCAACGACACCGGGACCCTCTACGTCGCGACCGACACCAAGCTGCCCGTCCGTCTGGTCGGACCGGACGGTGACGTCACCAAGGGCGTCGTGTTCTCGTACGACCCGGTCAAGAAGCCGACCCCGCCCGCACCCGACGAGATCATCGACCCGGCGACACTGGCGGCGACGGCTCGGGGTTGACGGTTCCGGGCTGAGACGGCGTACGCCCCGAGACCGCAGGGGCTCTACGCTTCTCCCTATGAACATCACCCCCCTCCGCGGCCTCACCGCCATCGCCGCGCTGGCACTCGCCCTCACGGCGGCCTGCGCCCCCACGGACTCCGACTCGGACGGCGGCTCCGACGGCGACAGCGCCGCCGCACCCGCCGCGACATCGCTCGCCGACTGCACGGTTGCCGACCTCCCCCTCCTGACGTCCGGCAAGCTGACGATCGCGACCGACGATCCCGCCTTCGAGCCGTGGTTCGTCGACGGCGACGCCACCAACGGCAAGGGCTTCGAAGGAGCCGTGGCTGCGGCCGTCGCCGAGAAGCTCGGCTTCGCTCCCGCTGATGTCGAGTGGGTGACGGTCGGCTTCAACCAGGCCGTGCAGGCCGGCACGAAGAACTTCGACTTCGACATCAACCAGTTCTCGATCACGGCCGATCGGGCCAAGGCCGTCGACTTCTCGAGCCCGTACTACTCCGCCGCCCAGGCCATCGTGACCCTCGAGGACTCGCCGTACGCGGGTGCCACCTCGCTCGCCGAGCTCAAGGACGCCAAGCTCGGCGCCCAGATCGGCACGACGTCGCTCGAGGCCATCAAGCAGATCGAGCCCTCGGCCGATCCGCTGGTCTACGACGACACGACGAAGGCGGGCCAGGCGCTGCAGAACAAGCAGGTCGACGCGATCGTCGCCGACCTGCCGACGGCCTACTACCTGACCGCGGCCGAGCTCGACGGCGCGACGATCGTCGGTCAGTTCCAGCCCACGACCGGTGAGTCCGAGCAGTTCGGCCTGCTGCTCGCGAAGGACAGCAAGCTGACGCCGTGCGTCAGCCTCGCTGTCGACGCGCTGGCCGACGACGGGACGCTCGCCGATCTCGAGAAGGAGTGGCTGAGCCAGGCCACCGACGTGCCCGAGCTCAAGTGACCCCGAGCGAGCGCCAGCTCGAACGCGAGCAGTACCGCCGCCGTCGCGCCCGCAACCGGGGCGCGGTGGCGGTGGTCTCGACGCTCGTCGTGCTGGGCGTCCTCGTCGTCGGCGTGACGCAGTCGCCCGGGTGGCCGCGGGTCCGCGAGACGTACTTCAACGTCGACGACGCGCGCTCGGTCCTTCCCGACGTGGCGAAGGCCTTCTGGCTCAACATCCGGCTGTTCCTCGTCGCCGAGGTGTTCATCCTGGTCGTGGCGGTGGTCGTGGCGATCATCCGCGTCGTCCCCGCGCCGGCACTCGCTCCGATCAAGCTGCTCGCCACGCTCTACACCGACGTCTTCCGTGGCACGCCGACGATCCTCGTCGTGTTCCTGGTCGGCTTCGGTGTGCCGGCACTGCGCCTCGGCGGACTGCCGACCAGCCTGTTCTGGCTCGGTGTCATCGCGCTGACCCTGAGCTACGGGGCGTACGTCGCCGAGGTGCTGCGGGCCGGCATCCTCTCGATCCACCCGACGCAGTGGGCGAGCGGCCGGGCCCTGGGCCTCTCGTACGGGCAGACCATGCGGCACATCGTCCTGCCGCAGGCCGTCCGTCGTGTCGCGCCACCGCTGCTCAACGACTTCGTGTCGTTGCAGAAGGACACCGCCCTGCTGTCGACGATCGGCCTGGTCGAGGCGCTCCGCGTCGCGCAGGTCGACTCGGGCCGGACGTTCGCGTTCACGGGCTATGTCGTCGCGGCGGCCTTCTTCATCGTCGCGACGATCCCGCTGGCGCGCTTCACCGACTACCTGACGGTGCGCTCCCTGCGCCGCGAGAACGGACTCTGAGATGCTTCGCGCCGATGCTGTCCGCAAGTCGTTCGGCACCAACGAGGTGCTCAAGGGCATCTCCCTGGAGGTTGCCGAGGGTGAGGTCGTCTGCCTGATCGGCGCCTCGGGCTCGGGCAAGTCGACGTTCTTGCGCTGCCTCAACCTGCTCGAGCAGGTCGACGACGGCGACATCTGGCTGGACGACCGGGAGATCACCGATCCGCGCATCGACGCCGACGCGGTGCGCCGCGAGATCGGGATCGTCTTCCAGGCCTACAACCTCTTCCCGCACCTCTCGGTCGAGCAAAACATCGTCCTCGGACCCGTGAGGTCGCGCGGGGAGTCGAAGGACGTCGCCCGGTCTCGTGCGCACACGCTGCTCGAACGGGTCGGCCTTGGCGACCGGGCGGGCGCCTACCCCGATGCCCTGTCGGGCGGCCAGCAGCAGCGGGTCGCACTCGTCCGGGCGATCGCGATGCAGCCACGGCTCCTGCTGCTCGACGAGATCACGTCGGCGCTCGACCCGATGCTGGTCGGCGAGGTGCTCGACGTCATCCGCGACCTGCGCCGTGACGGCATGACGATCGTCATGGCGACGCACGAGATGAGCTTCGCCCGCGAGGTCGCCGACCGGATCGTGTTCATGGCCGACGGACTCGTCGAGGAGTCGGGTCCGCCCGAGCAGCTGTTCGACGCGCCGCGCAGCCCCCGGACGGCCGAGTTCCTCGCCCGTCACCGCTCCTGAAAGGATCACCACATGCCTCTCTTCGCCACGACCTACCGCTACGCCGCCGACTCCTCCGAGGGTCGCGACGCCGTCCGCCCGACGCACCGCGCCTACCTGGGTGAGCTCACCGAGAGCGGCCGGCTCGCGCTGTCCGGTCCCTTCGTGGGTGGCGAGGACGGAGCGTTGCTGGTCTTCGAGGCCGACTCCGAGGCCGCCGCGCGGGCGCTGACCGACGGCGACCCCTTCGTGAAGGAGGGGTTCGTCACCGAGGTCACCGTGCGGGAGTGGCAGACGGTGTCGGGCTGGCTGGCGCAGCACGTCTGAGCCACTCGGCCACTCCGCGCGCTGCGGTGCGGCCGGCCCGGTTGGCGCCGATCGTGCTCGCTGACGGCCCGTAGCCGACCATCTGCACGCGCGGGTCGGCGACGGCCGTGGTGCCGTCGAGCCGGATGCCGCCGAGCGGGCTGCGCAGGTGGAGCGGTCCGAGGTGCTCGATGACCGGACGAAATCCCGTCGCCCAAAGGATGACATCGGCACGCTCGAACGCCCCATCGGCCCAGCGGACGCCCTCAGGCTCGATCGAGTCGAACATGGGTCGCCGGTCGGCGTAGGCACCGAGACGCTCGGCCGCTCGCTCCTGCTCACGGAGCTGGAGTCCCGTGACGCTGACGACGCTGCGGGGAGGGAGGCCCTTGCGCACCCGTTCCTCGACGAGCGCCACGACCTCTCGGCCGACCTCCGGGGTGAACTCGCGGTCGATCCAGACCGGCTCGCGACGCGTCACCCACACGGTCTCGGCGATCGGCGCGAGCGCCCCGATGAACTGCACCGCCGACGCTCCGCCGCCGACCACGACGATCCGTCTGCCGCGGAAGTGCTCGGGGCCGGGGTAGTCGGACGTGTGCAGCTGCTCGCCGGCGAACGTCTCGATGCCGGGGTAGTGCGGGACGAACGGGCGGCTCCAGGTGCCGGTCGCGTTGACGAGCGTGCGGGTGGTCCAGGAGCGGCCGTCGTCGGACTCGACGACCAGGAGACCCTCCACGTCGTGCACCCGGCGCACCCGGACGGGACGCTCGACGGGCAGGCCGAGCTCCGTCTCGTACGCGGCGAAGTACGCCGGCACGAACCGGTTGGCCCGCTCGGCACCGGAGTCGGGTGGCAGCTTCGCGCCGGGGAGGTCGGCGACGCCGTGCACGTCGTGCATCGTGAGCGCGTCCCACCGGTGCTGCCACGCACCACCCGGGCGGTCGTCGGCGTCGAGGACGATGTGGCGTGTCCCGCGGCGGACGAGGTGGTACGAGGCCGACAGCCCTGCCTGGCCGGCACCGATCACGAGTGCGTCGTAGATCTCCACGGTCGGGTCAACGCGACGGTCCGGCCGGTCATTCCAGGCCATACGTCGTGGCGAGGTGCTGGTCGTAACCGCTCTCCCAGAACGTCCGGTGCAGGACGGTGGCCAGGCCGCCCTCGCCGTCGACGACCTGCTGCACCTGGACCAGGAACGCCCGTCCCGAGGCGACTGTCCCGGGGATGCTGCTCCAGTACGCCGCGGCCCCCTCGTCGAAGGAGCGTCGCAGCCGCTTGCCGAGCAGCCGCAGCGCCAGGCGTCCGAGCCCCTTGCCGTGCAGGTCGACGGAGGCGTCGACGTCCCAGGCCGAGACGGACGGGGTGACGGTCGCCGCCCCCTCGCCCCGCAGCAGCTTGACCCGCCCGGATCCCTCGGCCAGCGTTCCGCCCCCGCGTCGCTCGATCGTCGAGAGGTCGATCGTCGCGGTGCCGGTCGCGGTCCCGCCGACCCGTCGGGCCAGCCACCGCGGTGCACCCTCGTCCTGGATCAACGACGTGGCGTCGGCCCGTGCCGTGAGCAGGACGCGGGGGATGCGTCCGTGCTCCACGTCGACGTCGACCGACCAGCGATCCTTCGGATCGGCGAACGTCACCGCGAGTGCGCGCGCGTCGTCGCTGCGCACGGTGAAGCCGGAGATGCTCTCGTCGACCTCCCCGGTCGGGGTGCTGAGCTCTGCGCGGCGGCGGTGGTACTCCGTCCAGTCGATGTCGGGCCGGTCCAGCAGCTCAGCCTCGAGGGCGCGCACCTGATCGGGGTCGGCCGACATCCTCGGTGTGCGGATCACCGTCTCGTAGCGCGCGCCCGGAGACCGGTGGCGTCCCTCGACGAGACGGATTGCGTCGGTGGGCTCGCCGCTGACGGGATTGATGGCACGGCCGTCCGCCCCGAAGCGAAGGGCCGCCCACTCCTCCCGCAGCGGCACGAGGGCCGCGACGGGCAGGGAGATGTCGAGGCGAGGGATCGAGCCGGAGGTCGCGAGGCGCATGCTCGACCCTGTCACAGCCGCTCAGGCCGCCGCGACCCCCAGGGTCTCGGCGGTCGTGTTCTGGATGACCCGGACGACGAGCGCCGGATCGTCGACCATCGGGATGTGACCGCAGTGCGGCAGCGCCACGTGCCGCGCCTGCGGCAGGCGTTCCTGGGCGATGGCCGAGGAGCTGTACGGCAGGATCAGGTCGCGCGTGCCCCAGGCGATCGTCGTCGGCACCGTGAGCGGCAGGTGGAACGCGTACCTCACGCCCTTGACGATCGTCCGCTCGAAGCCCCGGCAGTGCTTGAGCGCCAGCGCGTCGCCGTAGACCTGGTCGGCCGTGAACCGCTCGGGGTGCGAGTAGAGCGTGCTGCCGGCGAGGCGGCGCCCGAACGCGCTGCGCGAGACGAGGCGCAGCACCGTCTCGGGCAGCTGGCTGGTCAGGCGCAGGGCCACGAGGAGCAGCAGGGTCTGCAGACGGTTGACGGTGCCGAAGAAGCCGGCCGGACTCAGCGCGGTCACCGACCGGGCCAGGCCGCGGGCACCGAGCTCGAGCGCGATCGCCCCGCCCAGCGAGTTGCCCACGACGTGGGGACGCTCGACGCCCCAGAGAGCGAAGTTGTCGGAGAGGTTGTCGCACGCCGAGTCCATGTCGTACGACGCGCTCCGGGGGTAGGCCGGCGACTCGCCGAAGCCCGCGAGATCGACCGCGATGACGTCGTACGACTCGGCGAGCGTCTCGAGCACCGGGTCCCAGCCCTGCCGACGATGACCGATGCCGTGGATGAGGACGAGCGGCTCGCCCGAGCCCTGGCGTGTGTAGACGAGTTCGGAAAGCATGCGGTCAACATACCGACGGTATCCGGATGTGTCACCCGGACCCGGTCCGCTTGCAACCGTGACAGTACTACTGTCACAATCGGCACGTGACCACTTCTGAGAGCTCCGGCCCCCTGCACGGCGTGCGAGTCGTCGAGCTCGTCGGCATCGGCCCCGGCCCGTTCGCGGCCATGCTGCTGGCCGACCTAGGCGCCGACGTCATCCGGGTCGACCGTCCGGGCGGCAACGCCCTGAGGCTCGGACCCGCCGAGAAGGACATCCTGGGCCGCGGCCGTCCGTCCGTCGCGATCAACCTCAAGGACCCGCGCGGCGTGGCGACGGTCCTCGACCTGGTCGAGTCCGCCGACATCCTGATCGAGGGCCTGCGGCCCGGAGTGACGGAGCGCCTCGGCCTCGGGCCGGACGACTGCCACGCCCGCAACCCGCGGCTGGTCTACGGACGCATGACCGGTTGGGGCCAGACCGGTCCCCTGTCGCAGACGGCCGGGCACGACATCAACTACATCGCGGTCGCGGGTGCGCTCGGCGCGATCGGACGCGCCGGCGGTCCGCCCCAGGTCCCGCTCAACCTGGTCGGCGACTTCGCCGGCGGATCGCTCTACCTCGTCGTCGGCCTGCTCGCCGCGCTGACCCACGCCCGCGCGACCGGCGAGGGCCAGGTGGTCGACGCGGCGATCACGGACGGCACGGCCCACCTGCTGTCGATGGTCGTCGCGATGCAGCAGTCGGGCGGCTGGAGCGACCGGCGCGGCACCAACATGCTCGACACCGGCACCCCGTTCTACGACGTCTTCGAGACGTCCGACGGACAGTGGATGTCGGTGGGGCCGCTCGAGCCGCAGTTCTACGGCGCGCTGGTCGAGGGGCTGGGGCTCACCGACGCACCCGGTCAGTACGACATCGGCCGGTGGGACGAGCTGCGCCAGCTGTTCACCGAGACCTTCGCGAGCCGTACCCGGTCCGAGTGGGAGCAGGTCTTCGACGGCACCGACGCCTGCGTGGCGCCGGTCCTGAGCCTGCCCGAGGCGTACGAGCACCCTCACAACGTCGCGCGCGGCACGTACGTCGAGCAGGACGGACTGACGCAACCGGCACCCGCACCACGGTTCTCCGCGACGCCGGCCACCCTGACGACCCCGCCGCAGCCGGCGGGCGCGAGCACCACCGCAGCACTCACCGCCTGGGGCATCGCCGATGTCGACCAGCTCATCGCCGACGGCGTCGCCGTCCAGGCACCCACCACCGACACGACAGAGGACTGACATGAAACGACGCATCTTCGACGCCGACCACGAGGCGTTCCGCGACACCGTCCGCTCCTTCTGCGAGAAGGAGATCGCGCCGCACCACGACCAGTGGGAGAAGGACTCGATCGTCCCGCGCGACGTCTGGACCAAGGCCGGCGACCTGGGCCTGCTCGGCTTCATGATGCCCGAGGAGCACGGTGGCGGCGGGGTGTCCGACTTCCGCTACAACGCGATCCTCACCGAGGAGATCACCCGAATCGGCGCCAGTGGCATCGGGTTCGTCATCCAGACCGACCTGGTGTCGGGCTACCTGCTCTCGCTCGCGACCGACGAGCAGCAGGCCCGGTGGTTCCCCAAGTTCTGCAGCGGCGAGATGATCACCGCGATCGCGATGACGGAGCCCGGCACGGGTTCTGACCTCCAGGGCATCAAGACGACGGCGGTCCTCGACGGCGACGAGTACGTCATCAACGGCTCCAAGACGTTCATCACGAACGGCATCAACGCCGACTTCGTGATCGTCGTGTGCCAGACCGATCCCTCCGCCGGCGCGCTGGGCTTCTCGCTGATCGCCGTCGAGCGCGGCGCCGAGGGCTTCGAGCGCGGCCGCAACCTCGACAAGATCGGGCTCAAGGCCCAGGACACCGCCGAGCTGTTCTTCGACGACGTCCGGGTGCCCGCGACCAACCTGCTCGGCGAGGCCGGCAAGGGCTTCATCTACCTGATGGAGAAGCTGCCGCAGGAACGGCTCTCGATCTCGGTCGTGGCAGCTGCGGCGTCCCGCCGGATGATCGACCTGACGCTGGAGTACGTCAAGGAGCGCAAGGCGTTCGGCAAGCCGATCGGCTCGTTCCAGAACTCGCGCTTCACGCTGGCCGAGCTCGAGACCGAGGCGCAGATCGCCCAGGTCTTCGTCGATCGTTCCATCACCGAGCTCAACGACAAGACCCTCACCGTCGAGGACGCCGCGATGGGCAAGTGGTGGACGACCGAGCTGCAGAAGAAGGTCGCCGACCAGTGCCTGCAGCTGCATGGCGGCTACGGCTACATGAGCGAGTACCCCATCTCGAAGGCGTACCTCGACACCCGCATCCAGACGATCTACGGCGGCACGACCGAGATCATGAAGGAGATCGTCGGCCGCGGCCTCGGCATCTGAGTCCGTCCACAGCGCGGCCCTCGTCTTCTTCCGGGAGACGGGGGCCGTGGCTATTCTGGGGCGATGGACGACGCACAGACCTGGACCACGATCGGCGGCATGTTCACCTTCATGCTGGCGTTCATGGCCGTGCTGGTGCGCATGTTCGGCCAGAACCTCGACACCCGCTTCGACGCCCTGACAGCCGTCATGACGGCGGGCTTCGACCGGGTCGATGCCCGGTTCGAGCAGGTCGATCGGCGGTTCGAGCAGGTCGAGCGGCGGCTCGACCGCATCGAGGGTCGGGTCGATGCCCTCGACCGCGACGTCACGGCGATCACCCGTCGCCTCATGGACGGGCCCGACACGCCCTAGGTGCGACGGCGGACGGTCTCGCGCTTCGACTCGTCGATCGCGGTCTCGTACGCCGTCACGAGCGCCTGGATCGTCAGGGGCTTGAAGCGCTCGACCAGCGCCGTGATGTCCTCGGGCGGACGGCCGGAGGCCCGCAGCTCGGGCCACCACATGGTCCGGAAGACCTCGGTCAGCTCCTTCGCGACGGCCTTGCCGGCCTCGTCGAAGATCTTGCGCGACGCCAGCGCGACCTCGATGGGCATGTCGGTCGCGATGAACTGGATGCCGACCGCGAGGTGCGCGGGGGCGACCTGGAAGACGTCCTCGGCGGGCGTCGGCTCGACGACGCCGAGCGCGATCAGCATCTCGAGGTCGTCATCGGTCAGCGTTCGTCCGGCGCGCAGCTCGAGCGCGGCACGGTCGAGCTCCTCGGGACGATCGGCCATCCACGGCGCGAGCAGCGTGCGGTGGAGCGCGACCTGCTCCGGGGTGGCGCTGGCCGGGATGTTCTCGAGGTACCCCTCGATCGCCGAGAGCGTGAACCCGTGTGCCTGCAGCTCGCGGACGAGCTCGAGCCGCGCGATGTGGTCGGGACCGTAGAAGCCGTTGCGGCCCTCGCGGCGGGGCGGCGGGATGAGTCCCCGGCCTGCGTAGAAGCGCACGGTCCGGACCGTCATGCCCACGCGCGACGCGAGCTGCTCGACGCTCATCGTCTCGGCGGGGGTGGGGGTCATGGCTCGACCCTATTCCACGGCCCCGATCGGGGCTAAGGTCAGACGAGCCGAGCGCGGAGGGGGAGTTCCATGCGGCGAGTCGTGGTGGTCATGGCTGTGCTGCTGGGTGTGCTCGGGGGTACGGTCGTCGCGTCGAGCGCGGCACGGACGACGGCCTACGCGGACTGGGGCCCCCTGACGGGCAGCTCCAACGACTTCGCCACGACGATGCAGCTGCCTGCCGTGGGCTTCCCGCTCGCCGCGGTCACGACGGACTCCCGGGCCGACGTCGACCTGCCCGGCGGGGCGTCCAACTTCTTCGGCCCTAACACGCCCCCCGGTCTCGCGTACGGCTCGAGCAGCGGCCACCCGTACCTCAACCTGCGACCGCGCGCCGACAACGCCTCCTCGCCGTCCACGACGACCTACACGTTCGACGGGCCCACACCGCAGGGCTGGACGTTCGTGCTGGGCGACATCGATTCCGACCAGGTGCAGGTCTCGGCGACCCGCGCCGACGGCACCGCTGCCACGACGGCCGAGCTCGGCTTCCGCAGCACGTTCAACCTGTGCGACACGACCCCGCGACCCAGCGGCGTGTGCGCGAGCAACGGCCGGCCCAAGGACGTCCCGACGTGGAACCCCGCGACGGCGACGCTGCGGGGTAACGACGCCGCCCTCGACTCCGACGGCGCCACGGGCTGGTTCGAGCCCACGACCTCGCTGCGCACGCTGACCTTCACCTTCACGCGCCGGGCGGGCTTCCCGATCTTCCAGACCTGGTTCGCGGTCAGCCGCCGCGACGTCACCGGGGTCGTCGCGGTGACGCCGTCGCCGGGCATCCCCCTGACCTGCGACGTGGAGGGGGCGACCATCTCCTTGGTCGACGCCGCCGGCGCTGCGGTCGCCGCCCGGACGCTCGCCGCCGACGGTGCGTACTCCTTCGACGGTGTGGCGGCGAGCGACGGATACAGCGTCGCGCTGTCGGGCCTGCCGGCCGACTGCGTCGCGACCTCGCCGAGCACCGTGCCGATCGATCTGCGTCCTGCGGACGCGACGGTTCCCTTCGCGGTCCGCCAGGTCGTGCCGGTCGCGATCTCGGGACGGGTCCTCAGCGACCGCGGTGGTGCCCCGGTCCCGGGTGCCGTCATCACGATCGACGACGGCACGACCACCCGTACCGCGACGACCGGCCTCGACGGCTCCTACCTCTTCGACACCAACGTCGCCGGTACGTACACGTTGAGCGTGGCACCGCCCGACGGCTTCTCCACCGGCACGGGTCCGGGCCCCGTCACGGTCCTGCCGACGACGACGGACCCGTTCGTCGGCCAGAACTTCGTCCTGAAGGAGCTGCCGACCGTCAGCGGGACGGTGTCCGGCCCCGACGGTCCGGTCGGGGGCGTCACGGTCGAGCTCAGCGACGGTGGGCAGACCTACCGCGCCGTGACGGAGCCCGATGGGACGTACACGCTCCCGCACGTCCCGGCCGGCACCTACTTGCTCAGGGTTCCGACGCCGCCAGCCGGCTACGAGGTGCCCGCGGCGCTCCCCGTCACGGTCGGCGCCGCAGACGTCCCGAACCAGGACGTCGCGCTGACCCGCGCGCCGGCAGCGGGCTCGGTGGCCGGCACGGTCACGATCGACGGTGCACCGTTGCCCGGCGCGGCGGTGACCGTCCGTCCGGCCGGGGGGACGGCAGCGCCGGTGACGTCCGACGCCGAGGGCACGTTCGGCGTGGGCGGGCTGGTGGCCGGCACGTACGAGATCGCCGTCGACCGACCCGCCGGGACGACCGGCACCGCCACCCGAACGGCGGTCATCACGGCCGCGGGCGAGAACCTGACGGGGCAGGACTTCGCCTTCACGACCGCGCCGACGACGCCTGCCCCGACGACCCCCGCGCCGACGCCCCCCGCGCCGACGCCCCCCGTCCCCGACGACAACGACGGTGACGGCACCGACCCGGATGAGGGCAGCGGCGTGGCGCCGGACGGGGACGGCGTCCTGCCCGACTCGGGCGGGCCATCTCGTTCGCTCCCGCTCCTCGGCCTCGCGCTGCTCGTTGGCGGGGCCGTGACCGTCGTCGGATCGCGAACCCACCGTCGTGACAGGTCGCACACACCCCCAACCCTTTGACTTTGACAGTGTTGGTGTCACAATCAACAGTGCCGCTCCGCGCGGCACCCCCTAACCACTGACATCGCGAGGTATCTGCCATGACCGAGGCCTTCGTCTACGACGCCATCCGTACGCCGCGTGGCCGCGGCAAGAAGACCGGATCCCTGCACGAGGTCAAGCCGATCTCGCTCGTGACCGGACTCATCGACGAGATCCGCAAGCGCAACCCCACGCTCGACACCGACGGCATCGAGGACCTCGTCCTCGGCAGCGTCTCGCCGATCGGCGACCAGGGCGGCGACATCGCCAAGACCGCCGCGCTCGCCGCGGGCCTGCCCGACACCGTCGCCGGTGTGCAGCTCAACCGCTTCTGCGCCTCGGGTCTCGAGGCCGTCAACCAGGCGTCGGCGCGTGTGCGCTCCGGCTGGGAGGACCTCATCCTGGCGGGCGGCGTCGAGTCCATGAGCCGCGTGCCCATGGGATCCGACGGTGGCGCGTGGGCCATGGACCCCCGCACGTCGTTCGACACCGACTTCGTGCCCCAGGGCATCGGCGCCGACCTGATCGCCACGATCGAGGGCTACGGCCGCCTCGACGTCGACACGTTCGCCGCCGAGTCGCAGGCCCGCGCCGCCAAGGCGATCGCCAACGGCTACTTCGCCAACTCGGTCATCCCCGTCAAGGACGCCTCCGGCCTCACGATCCTCGACCACGACGAGTTCGTGCGCGAGGGCACCACGGCCGAGAGCCTCGGCGGACTGCCGGCCTCGTTCGCCGCGATCGGCGACCAGGGCGGCTTCGACTCCGTCGCGCTCGAGAAGTACCACTGGGTCGAGAAGATCAACCACGTCCACCACGCCGGCAACTCGTCCGGCATCGTCGACGGTGCGGCCCTCGTGCTGATCGGCAACGAGTCGGCCGGTGAGCGCCACGGGCTCAAGCCCCGTGCCCGCATCCTGTCGGCCGCGGTGTCCGGCTCCGAGCCGACGATCATGCTGACGGGCCCCGGCCCGGCCAGCCTGAAGGCGCTCGAGAAGGCCGGTCTCAGCATCGGCGACATCGACCTGCTCGAGATCAACGAGGCTTTTGCGGCCGTCGCCCTGCGGCTCATGAAGGACCTCGGCGGCTACCCGCACGACCAGACCAACGTCAACGGCGGCTCGATCGCGATGGGTCACCCCCTCGGCGCGACCGGCGCGATGATCCTGGGCACGCTGATCGACGAGCTCGAGCGTCGCGACCAGCGCTACGGCCTGGCCACGCTGTGCGTCGGAGGCGGCATGGGCATCGCCACCGTCGTCGAGCGCCTCAGCTGATCCTCACCCCTCCCCCTGTCGAGCAAGACCGTCGTAGAGAGACCACACGAATGACTGAAGCAGTGCGTTACGAGGCCGAGGACGGCATCGTCAACCTCGTCCTGGACGATCCCAACCAGAGCGCCAACACGATGAACCAGGACTACGCCGAGTCGATGGCAGCCGCTGTCGACCGGCTGGTCAAGGACATCGCGAACGATCCGGAGTCCGTCAAGGGCGTCATCATCTCCTCGGCGAAGAAGACCTTCTTCGCGGGTGGCGACCTGAAGCTCATGACGCAGGCGACGCCGGACGACGCCCAGCGCCTGTTCGACGAGGTCGAGGGCATCAAGGCCACCCTGCGCAAGCTCGAGACGTCCGGCAAGCCCGTCGTCGCGGCGATCAACGGTGCCGCCCTCGGCGGCGGCCTCGAGATCGCCCTCGCGGCCCACCACCGCATCGCGGTCGACGGCGGCTACCAGGTCGGCCTGCCCGAGGCCACGCTCGGACTGCTGCCCGGCGGCGGCGGCGTGACCCGTACGGTGCGCATGTTCGGCCTGTCCGACGCGCTGATGAAGTTCCTGCTCCAGGGCCAGCAGATGCGTCCGTCCAAGGCCCTCTCCGAAGGACTGGTCGACGAGCTCGTCGCGACGCGGGACGAGCTCATCCCCGCTGCGAAGGCCTGGATCGAGGCCCATGCCGACGACGCCGAGGCCGCTACGCAGCCGTGGGACCGCAAGGGCTACCGCATTCCCGGCGGCACTCCGTCCACGCCGAAGCTCGCTGCGTTCCTGCCGGCCTTCCCGGCCAACCTGCGCAAGCAGACCAAGGGTGCGCTCTACAAGGCTCCCCGCAACATCATGAGCGCCGCGGTCGAAGGCGCCCAGGTCGACTTCGAGACCGCGACGCGCATCGAGTCGCGCTACCTGGTCGAGCTCATCGTCGGCCAGCAGTTCAAGAACATGACGCAGGCCTTCTTCTTCGACCTCGGCGCGATCAACGCCGGCAAGTCGCGCCCCGAGGGCATCGCGCCCACCAAGGCCGAGAAGATCGGCGTCCTCGGCGCCGGCATGATGGGCGCCGGCATCGCCTACGTCTCGGCCAAGGCCGGGTTCCAGGTCGTCCTGAAGGACGTCGAGCTCGCCGCTGCCGAGAAGGGCAAGGCGTACAGCCAGACCATCGTCGACAAGGCGGTCTCCCGTGGGCGTCTGACCCAGGAGAAGGCCGACGAGCTGCTGGCGCGCATCACGCCGACGGCCGACTACGCCGACCTCGAGGGCGTCGACTTCGTCATCGAGGCGGTCTTCGAGTCGGTCAAGCTCAAGCACGAGGTGTTCGGCGAGCTCGAGCCGGTCGTCAAGCCCGACGCGCTGCTCGGCTCCAACACGTCGACGCTGCCGATCACGATCCTCGCCGAGGGCGTCAAGCGTCCCGACGACTTCATCGGCATCCACTTCTTCTCGCCGGTCGACAAGATGCCGCTGGTCGAGATCATCGCGGGCGAGAAGACGTCCGACGAGGCGATCGCCCGGGTCATCGACTACACGCACGCGATCAAGAAGACCCCGATCGTCGTCGGCGACAGCCGGGGCTTCTTCACGAGCCGCGTCATCGGCACCTTCACCAACGAGGGCATCGGCATGCTCGCCGAGGGCATCTCGCCGGTCAGCATCGAGCGGGCCACGACCCAGGCCGGCTTCCCGGCGCCGGTGCTGCAGCTCACCGACGAGCTCAACCTGGAGCTCATGGACAAGATCCGCAACGAGACCAAGGCTGGTGTCGAGGCGGACGGCGGCACCTGGACGCGGCACGCCGCCGAGGACGTCATCGAGACGATGATCGAGCTCGGTCGTCCCAGTCGCCTCAAGGGTGCGGGCTTCTACGAGTACGTCGACGGCAAACGTCAGGGACTGTGGAGCGGCCTGGCCGAGAAGTTCCCGGTCGCCGACGAGCAGCCCCCGTTCGAGGACCTCAAGGAGCGTCTGACGTTCATCATGAGCCTCGAGACGATCAAGTGCCTCGACGAGGGCGTCCTGCGCACCACGGCCGACGCCAACATCGGCTCGATCTTCGGCATCGGCTTCCCGGCTCTGCAGGGTGGCGCGATCCAGTACGTCAACGGCTACGAGGCCGCCGACGGCTCGATCGGCATCGAGGCCTTCACGGCTCGGGCCCAGGAGCTGGCCGAGCGCTACGGCGATCGGTTCACCCCGCCGGCGTCGCTGCTCGAGAAGGCCAAGAACGGCGAGAAGTACGTCTGACCCGGCTTCACCCGCTGCCCCCGGAGACCGTCAGGCTCCGGGGGCAGCGTCGTCCCGTCACCGTGTGACGCAGTCCCCGGTAGATGGATAGGCATACCTAAGTTAGGCTTCACGGGTTGTCGAAGAAAGGTCTCCCCGTGAAGCGCCTGCTCCTGGTGTCCGTCTCCGCCGCGCTGTTCCTGGCGGGGTGTGGGTCGTCCTCCGACGACGACTCCGCCGACGCGAAGGGCGGCGAGGCGTGGTCGTACACGTCGGGTGACGGCAAGACCTACGACGCCGACTCGACGCCGACGCGCATCATCGCCCACGGTCCGGCAGCCGCCGCCCTGATCTCCTTCGGCATCAAGCCGATCGCGATCTACTCCGACGGCCCGGTCGACCAGGACAAGTCGCTCAAGGACCTCGATCTGTCCGGGATCGAGATCCTCAGCGAGACGTACGGGCAGATCGACGCCGAGAAGGCTGCTGGTCTGAAGCCGGATCTGATCGTGGCCTCGTACTGGCCGCTGGAGAAGGCGTACAGCGGATTCGAGGCCGGCGTCGAGGACTCCGCCCAGAAGGTCAAGGGTCTCGCGGACGTCGTCGGGCCGGCCGAGGGTGACTCGGTCGTCACCAAGATCGAGGGCTACGAGGAGCTGGCCCAGTCGCTGGGCGCCGACACCACCGGCGAGAAGATCGCCGCGGACAAGGCGACCTTCCAGACCGCGGTCGAGCGCTTCAGGACGACCGTCGCGTCCAAGGAGGGCCTGACCTCGCTCGCGGTGTCGCCCGCCGAGGACCTGCTCTACGTCGCAGTGCCGAGCGAGGCGTCCGAGCTCAGCGACTTCACGCAGTGGGGCCTCGACATCATGACCCCCGACTCGCCGGATCCCGACTTCGCGTACTGGGAGAACCTGAGCTGGGAGAACGCCGACAAGTACCAGCCCGACTTCGTGCTGATGGACGACCGCGACGCCGCGAACAGCCTCGAGGTCGCTCAGGGACAGCCGACGTGGCAGAACATCAAGGCGGTGGGCGCCGGCGCCGTCGTGCCGTGGCCCGCCTACTGGATGAACACGTACCGGGACTACACCGACCAGCTCGACCAGCTGAGCACCGCGATCGAGAAGATCGACCCGAACCTGACATGAGCATCACCGCCCGGACCGAGGCGCCGGTCGAGCAGCGTCCGCGGCACCGCTCGCGGGCGACGCTGGCGACCGGTTTCGTCATCCTGATCGGCGTGCTGGCGGTCGTGTGCTTCTTCAGCATCACGATGGGCGCGCGGGGTGTGGGACTCTCCACGATCTGGAAGGCGTTCACCGACTACGACCCGTCGAACGCGTCCGAGACGGTCATCCGCGAGCTGCGGGTGCCCCGGACGTTGATCGGCATCTTCGCCGGCGCAGCACTCGGCCTGAGCGGCGCGATCCTGCAGGGCGTCACCCGCAACCCGCTGGCCGATCCCGGCATCATGGGCATCAACGCCGGCGCGGCGACCTCGATCGTGTTCGCGATCATGGTGCTCGGCACGCAGTCGACCAGCACCTACGTCTGGTTCGCGTTCCTCGGGGCGGGCGTCGCGACCGTGACGGTCTACGGCATCGCGTCGTTCGGCCGCGAGGGAGCCACCCCGGTCAAGCTCGCCCTCGCCGGCGCCGCCGTCACCGCGATCCTCTCGTCGATCACCTCTGCGATCGTCATGACCAACGTCTCCGCGCTCAACGAGCTGAGGTTCTGGCAGGTCGGCTCGCTGGCCGGCCGGTACTTCCCGGTGTTCTGGCAGACGCTGCCGTTCCTCGTGATCGGCATCGTCCTCGCCCTCGGGACGGGGCGGGCGCTCAACGGTCTCGCCCTGGGCGAGGACCTCGCGCTGGCGCTCGGCCAGCGGGTGCGCCTGACGCGCGTCGTGATGTTCGTGACCGTCGCGATCCTGTGCGGCGCGGCGACGTCGGCCTGCGGTCCCATCGTGTTCGTCGGCCTCGTGGTCCCGCACCTGGCGCGGATGATCTGCGGCCCCGACTACCGCTGGATCCTGTCGTACTCGCTGCTGCTCACACCGGTCGTGGTGCTGGTCGCCGACATCATCGGTCGGGTCATCATCTCCCCCGGTGAGCTGCAGGTCGGGGTGGTGCTGGGCGTCATCGGCGCCCCGGCGTTCATCCTGCTCGTCCGCTACCGCAACCTCGCGGAGCTCTGATCGCCGTGGCCGCCACTCTCGACGTCCCCGTCGTCCGCTCCGGACGCAAGCAGCGCCGCCGCCGGGCGACGGTCGTCACGACCGTCCTGGCGGTCGTCGCGGTGTGCCTGTTCATCCTCACGATGATGGTCGGCAGCTACTACGTGTCGCCGATCGACGTCGTCACCTCCGTGCTCCACCTGCGCGACGACCCGACGACGGACTTCATCGTCCGCGATCTGCGCCTGCCCACCGCCGCCGCGGCGCTCGCGGTCGGGATCGCACTGGGCATCTCCGGCATCGTCTTCCAGAAGCTGCTCGGCAACCCCCTGGCGTCCCCCGACTTCGTGGGCGTCTCGTCGGGCGCCAGCCTCTTCGCGGTCAGCGCGATCGTGATCTTCAACGGCAGCAGCACCGCGATCTCCGGGTCCGCGCTGGTCGGCGCGCTGCTCAGCGCGCTGCTGATCTACCTGCTGGCCTGGCGCGACGGCATCTCCGGCTACCGGTTCATCCTGATCGGGATCGCGGTCTCGGAGTTCATGCTCTCGATCGTCGGGTACGTCATCTCGCGCGCCGAGCTGTACGAGGCGCGCGAGGCGATGACGTGGCTGGTGGGCACGGTCGGCCAGGCCGGTGCCGGTGAGCTCCGCACGCTCTTGGTGGCCTTGGTCGTCATCATCCCGATCGCGCTGGTGCTCGAGCGTCCGCTGCGCACCCTCGAGCTCGGCGACGACACCGCCAAGGCGCTCGGGTCGCGGGTCGAGCTCAACCGGCTCGCGCTCATCGCGCTGTCGATCATCCTGATCGGGTTCGCCACCGCGGTCGCCGGCCCCATCATGTTCGTCGCGCTCATCGCCGGCCCGATCTCGCAGCGACTGACCGGCCCCAGCGGCGGCATCATGGCCGCCGGCATGGTCGGCGCGATCATCGTGCTGGGCGCCGACCTGGTCGCGCAGCAGGTGCTGCCGACCGCCCTGCCGACCGGCGTCGTCACGGGCATCGTCGGCGCCCCCTACCTCATCTGGCTCCTCGCCACCGTCAACCGGGAAGGACGCGGCGGATGACCTCACACGACCTGCGCGCCAACAACCTCACGCTCGGATACGCCGACACCGACATCGTCAAGGGCCTCGACGTCCAGATCCCCGACGGCAGGATCACGGTCATCGTCGGCGCCAACGCGTGTGGCAAGTCCACGCTCCTGCGCGGCCTCGCCCGGCTGCTCAGTCCCCGCGGCGGCGAGGTCATCCTCGACGGCAAGTCGGTCCAGGACATGAGGAGCATCGACGTCGCCAAGGTGCTGGGCCTGCTGCCGCAGTCGCCCGTCGCGCCCGACGGCATCTCGGTCGGCGACCTCGTCGGCCGCGGTCGCTACCCGCACCAGGGCTGGTTCCGTCGCTGGAGCGACGAGGACGACCGGGCCGTCGCAGCGGCGCTGGCGGCGACCGGCACGACCGATCTCGAGGACCGCAACATCGCCGAGCTGTCCGGCGGACAGCGCCAGCGGGTGTGGGTCGCGATGGCACTCGCGCAGGACACCGACCTGCTGCTGCTCGACGAGCCGACGACGTTCCTCGACATCAACCACCAGGTCGAGCTGCTCGACCTGCTGACCGACCTCAACCGCGAGTCGGGCAAGACCATCGTCATCGTCCTGCACGACCTCAACCTCGCGTGCCGGTACGCCGACCACATCATCGCGATGAAGAAGGGCGCGATCCTGGCCGAGGGTGCGCCCAAGGACGTCATCAACGCCGCGGTCGTCACGGAGGTGTTCGGCCTGGCGTGCGAGGTCGTGCCCGACCCGGTCAGCGACACCCCGATGATCGTCCCGCGCGGACGGCACCACGCCTCGCCCACCGTCATCGAGACGCTCGCCTGAACGGTTCGGGTTGCTGCGTGGTCGTCGCGTGATGGACTGACGGGGTGGACGACGTCAGCGACATCCCGATGTTCCCGCTCGGGTCGGTGCTGTTCCCGGCGATGCCTTTGTCGTTGCGGGTGTTCGAGCCCCGCTACCTGCAGATGCTGCAGGACGTCCTGCCCGACGGCCCGGCCGAGTTCGGTGTGGTGCTGATCGAGCGTGGCCAGGAGGTCGGAGGCGGCGAGAAGCGCTTCGGTGTCGGCACGATCGCCCAGGTGGCAGAGCTCAAGGTGGCCGACGGCTACCTCGCGCTGCTGGCCGAGGGCACCCGGCGCGTCGAGGTCGTCGAGTGGCTCGCCGAGGACCCCTATCCGCGTGCACGGGTGCGTGAGATCCCGCCGCTGGAGTGGGATGACGACGAGCACGAGCGGCGCGACCAGACCGAGGCGCTCGTGCGCAGGACGCTCGCCCGCGCGAGCGAGTACGCAGATCTCGCGTGGTCGCCGACGGTCCAGCTGAGCGATGATCCCGTCGACGCCCTGTGGCAGCTGGCAGCGATCGCCCCGCTCGGGCCGCTCGACCAGATCGGCCTGCTGCGGTGCACGACGCCGCGCGAGCTGCTCGACGCGATCTTCACCGCGACGCAGGACGCCGGCGAGGTCCTCGACGCCCGAGGTCTGTAGGTTCGGCCGCATGCTGATCCTTCGAGGTGGCGCCGGCACGGCCGAGATCTCCGAGCACGGCGCCGAGCCGCACTCCTTGCGCGGCAGCGACGGTCACGAGCTCCTGTGGCAGGCCGGCGAGGCCTGGCGTCGTCACGCCCCGATCCTGTTCCCGATCGTCGGTCGGGTGCCCGACGACACCATCTCGGTGGACGGCCGCTCGTACCCTCTGACCCAGCACGGCTTCGCCCGCGACCTCGAGTGGGAGGTCGTGACGTCGGACGAGTCGTCCGCGACGCTCCGGCTGCTCGACAGCGACCAGACGCGTGCCCGCTTCCCGTTCGCCTTCGAGCTCACGGCGCACTACGCCGTCGACGACGACGGGCTCGTCACGACGTACGAGGTGTCGAACCCCGCCGACGTCGACCTTCCGGTGTCGATCGGATCGCATCCCGCCTTCGCCTGGCCGCTCGAGCCGGGCGCTGCGAAGACCGGTCACGTCGTGGTCTTCGACGAGCCGGAGCCGGCACCGATCCGGCGGCTCGACCACACGCTCGTCCTGCCGGAGCCCGAGGCCTCGCCGTTCGACGGGGCGACGCTCCGGCTCGACCCGGCGCTGTTCGCGACCGACGCGATCGTCATGGACCAGGTCGCCAGCCACGGCCTGCGCTACCTCGCACCGTCGGGTCGCGGCCTGCGGATGACGTGGGACGACAGCTTCGACCTCTTCGTCGTGTGGTCACGCCCGGGGGGTGCCGACCTGCTCTGCCTCGAGCCCTGCGTCGGCGGCGCGGCCCCGATCGACTTCGCCGGTGACCTGCGCGACAAGCCCGGCATCCGGGTGGTCGCACCGGGCGAGAGCCTACGGGCGTCCTACCGGATCGACCCGATCGTCCCGTAGCGGCTCAGGACGACGCACGGCGCTCGTACTCGCGGCGCGCCTCGGCGTCGACGTTGCGCAGCGCCTCGTCGGCGCCGATCGCGTGTCCTGCGCTGGTGCGGACCCGTCGCGGCAGGACGTTCATCGAGTAGAAGAGTCCCTTGCTCCACGCCGGCACCCAGGTCTCGAAGCGTGGCCTGCCGGCCACACCGACGATCGCCGCCGCGACCTCCTCGGGTCGCACGGCCCGCATGCCCTTGGTGGCGGAGACGCCGGCGGCGAGCTCGGTGTCGACGACGGTGGGCAGGATGCACGAGACGTCCACCCCGGCCGGCGCGAGCTCGGACTGCATCGCCTCGGAGAAACCCATGACGGCGTACTTGCTCGCGCTGTAGGTGGCGCCGTTGGCGACCGCTATGCGTCCCACGGCGGAGGCGATGTTGATGATGTGCCCGCTGCCGCGCGCGATCATGGCCGGCGCGACGAGCTTGGTGCCGGTGATGACGGCCCGCAGGTTGACGTCGAGGATGCGGTCGGTCGCCTCGTCGGACTCCTCCACCAGCGGTGACAGCGGCATGATGCCGGCGTTGTTGACCAGGATGTCGATCGGCCCCTGCTGCTCGGCGAACGTGATGAACCGGGCGTACGACGCGCGATCGGCCACGTCGACGACGTGCCCGACGGCGCGGCCACGGACCTGCAGGGCGGCCTTGGCGGCGACGTCGTCGTCGAGGTCGCCGATCACGACGATCGCCCCCTCGGCCGCGAAGTGGCTCGCGGTGGCCAGCCCGATGCCGCGGCCGGCTCCGGTGATGACGACGACCTGGTCGGTGAGACTGCGTGACATGGGAGCTCCTGGTGGGTTCAGCGGCGGGTGAGGCGGACGGGCTGGCCGTCCTTGGGGAACGGCAGCGAGGTGTAGCTCATGGGAGCGCGGTAGCCGGGGTCGACGGTCCACTCGTGCTGGCGCAGCAGGTGCACGAGGATCGTCTTGACCTCGGCGCCGGCGAAGAACATCCCGAGGCACTTGTGGACGCCGCCGCCGAACGGCTCCCACGCGTAGCGGTGCACCTTGTCGTCGCGGCGGTCGTCGGCGAAGCGCTCGGGGTCGAACCGCTCCGGATCGGTCCACAGCTCGGGCATGTGGTGCGACAGGTGCACCATGACGGCGACGAGCCGGTCGGCCGGGATGCGATGGCCGAGCACCTCGGTCTCCTTGACGGTCTTGCGGGCGAGCACCGGCACCGGTGGCACGAGACGCAGGCTCTCCTTCATGACCAGGTCGATGTCGACGAGCCCGTCGAGCTCGGCCATCGTCGGGTGCTCCGGCAGGGCGAGGGCCTCGGCGCGGCACCGGGCCTGCCACTCGGGGTGCTGGCCGAGCTGCTGCATGACGGTCGAGACCGTGATGGTCGACGTGTCGTGCGCCGCCATCAGGAGGAAGATCATGTGGTTGACGACGTCCTCGTCGCTGAACCGCTCGCCGTCGTCGGTCTCGAGGTGGCACAGCACCGAGAACAGGTCGTCGCCCGGTGTCTCCCGCTTGGCGGCGAGGTGACGTCCGAGGAACTCCTCCAGCAGCTTGCGGCCGCGGAGGGCCCGACCCCAACGGGTGCCGGGCACGTTCGCGCGGACGAGCGCCGTCGCCGACTGGACGCAGGCGATGAACGCCTGGTTGACCCGGTCGAGCTCGTCGGCCGACGCCAGGTCGGCGCCGCCCATGAAGACCTCCGTGGCGAGGTCGAGCGTCAGCTCCTTCAACGCGGGGTAGGCGAGGAAGCGCTCGCCCGGCTGCCACCGGGCCAGTCCGGCGGCGACGGCCGGCTGCAGGGCCGCGGTGTATCCCTCGAGCCGGTCGCGGGTGAACGCCGACTGCATGATCCGGCGGTGCCGGTGGTGCTCCTCGAAGTCGAGCAGCATCAGGCCCCGGTCGAAGAACGGTCCGACCAGGTAGCCCCAGCCGTCACCGCTCGCGAAGGCCTTGTCGGCATTGCGCAGTGCCGCCTCGCAGGCGTCGGGCCCCAGCAGGACGGTCCAGCGCTTGCCGATGAAGTCGATGTCGGACACCGGGCCCCAGCCGTCGTACTGCGTCCGCATCATCGTCAGGGGGTCGCGGACGTAGTCGAGCGTGCGTCCGACATAGGGCAGCCCGCGTCGTCGCGGGGGTGCTGCGGTGATCTGGCTCACACGTGCATCTTGATTCAGACAGGACGCTCTGTCAACATGGGTGCATGGCGGTGAAGGCAGGGACGTATCGCGGGATGACGGCCGAGCAGCGGCTCGCGGACCGGCGTGCCCGGCTCGTCGAGGCGACGCTCGAGGTGTGGGGACGCGACGGCGGCCCGCGCGTCACGATGACCCGCATCTGCGCCGAGGCCGGCCTGACCGAGCGCTACTTCTACGAGAGCTTCGACGGCCTCGACGCCGCGCTGGCCGCGGTCATGGACGCGATCGCCGCCGAGATCGCCGAGCGGTCGGTCGCTGCGCTGGCGTCGACCGGCGGCGGACCGGGCGAGCGCGTCCGGGCCGGCATCGGTGCCTTCGTCGAGATCCTGACCGACGATCCCCGCAAGGGTCGCGTCGCGATCGTCGAGTCGGTGTCGATCGACGCCCTCCGCCCCCACCGGGCCGAGCTGCTGCGCCAGTTCGCCGAGCTCTCCGCCCGCGAGGCGCGCGAGCTGTACGGCGCGGAGGCGTGGAGCGAGGCCGAGGGACGACTCGCCGCCACGATGTTCATCGGCGGCGTCGCCGAGCTCGTGACGGCGTGGATCGAGGGCACCGTGCAGGCCACCCCCGACGACATCGTCGACGCGGCCACGCATCACTTCACGGCGACCGCCCACCGCTGACCTGCTCGACCGTGGGCACCCAGGTCGTACCTGCCGACCTACTCGTCCACCTTCGCCTGGCTCAGCCCGCGGCCGAGGCGCGACGACCTGTACCCGTAGAAGAAGTACACGGCGAAGCCAATCAGGAGCCAGATCAGGAACCGCACCCACGTCTCGACCGACAGGTTGATCATCAGCCACAGGCAGGCGGAGATCGACAGGATCGGCACGAGCGGGACCCACGGCACACGGAACGGACGGTGCAGGTCGCCGCGGGTGCGGCGCAGGATGATGACGCCGGCGGAGACGACGACGAAGGCGAACAGCGTCCCGATGCTGACGAGCTTCGACAGCTCCGACAGGGGGACGAAGCCGGCGAGCACGGCGACGAACAACCCGGTGATGATCGTGATGCGGTACGGCGTGCCGAACCTCGGGTGCACCTTCGCCAGGCCGACCGGCAGCAGCCCGTCGCGCGACATCGCGAACAGCACGCGGGCCTGGCCCAGCATCAGCACGAGGACGACGGTGGTCAGGCCGGCCACGGCGCCGACGGAGATGATCTTGCTGGCCCAGCCGAGATCGTTGGCCTTGAACGCCTCGGCGAGGGGGGCAGCGGTGTTCATGCGCTCGTCGCTGTACTTCAGCATGCCGGTGACGACGAACGACACCGCCGCGTACAGCACCGTGACGATCGCGAGCGAGCCGAGGATGCCACGCGGCATGTCACGCTGCGGGTTCTTGGTCTCCTCGGCGGAGGTCGCGACGATGTCGAAGCCGATGAACGCGAAGAACACGACGGAGGCGGCCGCGATGATGCCGTAGACACCGAACACGCTGGGGTCGACGCCGAACACCGACTGCAGGAGCGTCGAGTCGAGCCCTGACTCGCCCTCGACGGGCTTGGAGTCCGGGATGAACGGCGTGTAGTTCGACGCCTTGATGAAGAACAGCCCGACGACGATCACGAACGTCACCACGGCGACCTTGACGATGACCAGGACGCTCGTGAACCTGCCCGAGAGCTTCGTGCCGAAGACGCCGAGGGCGGTCAGGGCCAGGACGATCGCGATCGCGCCGAAGTCGGGGATCGCGTCGTCGCCGGCCAGCCAGGTCGGCAGGTCGAACAGCGACTGGAGGTACGCCGACCAGCCACGTGCGACGACGGCCGCACCGAGCGCCAGCTCGAGCACGAGGTCCCACCCGATGATCCACGCGATGAGCTCACCGAGCGTCGCGTACGAGAACGTGTAGGCGCTGCCGGCGACCGGGACGGTCGAGGCGAACTCGGCGTAGCAGAGCGCCGCGAGTCCGCACGTGATGCCGGCGAGGACGAACGAGATCACGATGGCCGGCCCGGCGTTGCTGAACGCCTGCTCGCCGGTCAGCACGAAGATGCCGGTGCCGACCATGACGCCGACCCCGAAGACCGTCAGGTCCCAGGCGGAGAGCTCCTTCTTGAGCCGGTGCTCCGGCTCGTCGGTCTCCTCGATCGAGCGCTCGACGGACTTGATGCGGAAGAGGTCCATCCGGCCATCCTGTGGGGACGGCCGCGGGGACGCAACCGCTCAGTCGCCCGCGGCGCGGCGTTGCTCCCGTCGGGCGACGGCCTCGTCCCAGCGCTTGCGCTGCTCGTCGGTGGTGGGCTCGAGCGGTGGGACGGCGATGGTCCGGCGGTCGTCGTCGAGCGCGACCATCGTGAAGTAGCAGCTGTTGGTGTGGCGGACGTCGCCCTTGCGGAAGTCCTCGGCGCTGACCCGGATGCCGACCTCCATCGACGACCGGCCCGTGTAGTTGACCGATGCCTCGAACGTCACGAGCTCACCGACGTGGATCGGCTCGCGGAACACGACGCGGTCGACCGACAGGGTCACGACGTAGGCCTGCGCGTAGCGACCGGCGCACGTGAAGGCGACCTGGTCGAGCAGCTTGAGGATCGTGCCGCCGTGCACGTCGCCGGTGAAGTTGGCCATGTCGGGCGTCATGAGGAGCGTCATGGAGAGCTGGTGGCGGGGTCGGTCGGTCGTCATGACGACACGCTAGCGGTGGGTCAGCGCGTGCGGGCGTACTTGGCCCAGGCGAAGCAGAACAGTCCGAACGCCGCCAGGCCCAGTGCGACGAACGTCAGCAGGTACGGGCCGAAGGGCTGGTCGCGGACGGTCTTGAGGGCGTCGTCGAGGCCACCGGCCTTGTCGGGGTCGTACGACAGGGCAGCCCAGCCGAACAGCACGCCCACGACCCCGATCGCGATGCCCTTCGCGACGTAGCCGAGACGTCCGACGGCCAGCACCGCCGGTGCCTTGTCGCCGGTGGTGGCGCCCGTCTGGAGGTCGTGGGTGAACGCGTCCGTGACACCGCGGCGGATCTGGGCGGCGCCGACGGCGATGATCGCGATGGCCACCGCCGCGACCAGCACCCGTCCGGCGGGTGCTCCGAGCAGGTCGGCGGTCAGGCCCTCCTCCTTGGAGTCGCTGCCCCCGCCGCCGCCCGATCCCGACGCGATCTTGAACGCCGAGTAGGCGAGGGCGCCGTAGACGACGACACGGCCGGCGGCGCTCAGCCGCTTGCGGATCCTCTTGGCACCGTCCTCGGACGTGTAGCCCCAGATCGCGGTGGCGAGCTGCCACAGCAGCAGTGCCACCAGGCCGACCACGGTGATCCACAGCATCGTGCGCCCGAACGGCTGCTCGACCAGCTTCTTCAGCGCACCTCCGCTGCTGGCGTCGCCGCCCCCGGACCACGCGACCTGCAGCGCGATCCATGCGACGACGAGGTGCACGACGCCGTATGCGACCAGCCCGACGCGCGCTCCGTGCTTCAGCAGCTCGCTGTGGCGCGCCTGCTCACCTGTGTGTCCAGTCATGAGGCTCCCTCCCCGACACCCCTCATCCTGTGGGGACGGGCGGCCGCCCGCAACCGCTCGGGAACCCCTAGGCCTCGAGGGCCTCGGCCGCCTTGGCGATGTTGCGCTGCATGCCCCCGAACACGATGCCGTGGAACGGGTAGATCGACCACCAGTAGAGCTGTCCGAGCAGGCCCTTCGGGGCGAACAGGGCGCGGTGGTGGAACGTCGTCGTCCCGCCGTCGGCCTCGCCGACCTGCATCTCGAGCCACGCGAGACCGGGCAGGCGCATCTCCGCCCGCAGCCGCAGGAACGTCCCGTCGTCGAGCTCCTCGACCCGCCAGAAGTCCACGACGTCGCCGACCGCGAGGTCGCGCGGGTTGCGGCGTCCACGCCTTAGACCCGGCCCGCCGACGAAGCGGTCGAGCACCCCGCGGACCCACCAGGCAAGACCCCAGGAGTACCAGCCGTTGCGGCCGCCGATGCCCTCGATGACCTGCCAGAGGTGCTCGGGCGTGGCGTTGACCTCGCGCGTCCGCTCGTCCTTGTACAGCGAGCCGCCCGCCCAGTCGGGATCGGTGGGCAGGCCCTCGGCCGGTGCGCCCGCCGTCGCGGCCGACGACCAGCTCGTCGGCACGTCGAGGTCCTGGATCCGGGTCAGGGCGAGCTCGACGGACCGGTCGAACTCGATGAGCCCGTCGGGCGGGTCCGGGACGTACTGCTTGATGTCGGTGTCGCCGGCCACGACGGTGTTGCGCAGGGACTCCACGAGCGGCCGCGCGAGGCCGGCCGGCACCGGCGTGATGAGGCCGATCCAGTGGCTCGACAGCCCGGGGGACAGCACCGGCACCTTCAGCACGCGCCGCTTGGGCAGGCCCGAGATCGCCGCGAACCGTTGCATGAGGTCGAGATAGGTGAGCACCTCCGGGCCGCCGATGTCGAAGCGCCGGCTGACGTCGGGCGGCATGTCGGCCGAGCCCACGAGGTACCGCAGGACGTCCCGCACCGCGATGGGCTGGATGCGGGTGTTGACCCACTTGGGCGTGACCATGACGGGCAGCCGCTCGGTCAGGTAACGGAGCATCTCGAACGAGGCGGATCCGGACCCGATGACGACTCCCGCCTGCAGCACCGTCGTCGGGACGCCGGAGGCCAGCAGCACGTCGCCGACCTCGCCACGGGAGCTGAGGTGCTCGGACAGCTCCTCACCCTCCGGGATCATCCCGCCGAGGTAGACGATGCGGCTGACGCCGGCACGCCTGGCCTCGTCGGCGAAGCGTTGCGCCATGTCCTTCTCGGTGGCGCCGAAGTCGCCGCCGGTGCCGATCGAGTGCAGGAGGTAGTAGAGGACGTCCACGTCCTCCAGGGCCGCGCGGACGTCGCCGTCGTCGGACGCGTCGCCGACCGCGATCTCGACGTCCTCCGCCCAGTCGTGCGACCGCGCCTTGCGCTCGTCGCGCACCAGCACCCGGACCGTGTGACCGGTCTCGAGCAGCTGCGGCACGAGTCTCCCGCCGACGTATCCGGTGGCACCTGTGACGAGACTGCGGGGGGAGGGCATTCTCCCAGTGTTCGCGACGCGGACGGTCCCCGCACCTCCAGACGCCCTGGGCATAGCGTTGACCCATGACGACCTTCTCAGCGGACGTGGTGGGCGCGATCCTCCACCACATGAACGACGACCACACCGACGACAGCCTGGCCATCGTCCGGGCCTTCGCCGAGCCCGCGGCGAGCGCCGCCACCATGACGGACGTCGACGCGTCCGGCGGCACCTGGGACGTGGAGGTCGACGGTGTGTCCCGAACCGTCGTCGTGCCGTGGCTCGGCCCGGTCGTCGAGCGGGCGGACGTCCGCCGCGAGGTCGTGGCGCTGCACGACGCCGCCGTTGAGAAGCTCGGGCTGCCCGTACGAGAGGCGCACTGAGATGGCCGACACCCAGCCGGGCGCGGGCACCGAGCGCAGCGTGGAGCTGACCCGAACGGGTCCCTCGCGCTACCGGGCGACCAACGTGCGCGGCACGACGCTCGAGATCGGCGACGGCTCCGACGCCGACTTCACGCCGGTGGAGCTGCTGCTCGTCGCGCTGGCGGCCTGCACGTCCATCACGGTCGACCCGCTCGTGTCACGGCGTGCCGAGCCCGAGACGTTCGACGTGCACACCCGCGCCGACAAGGTCCGTGACGAGCTGGGCAACCACCTGGTCGACATCCTCATGCGGTTCGACGTGGCCTTCCCCGACGGCGAGGCCGGCGATCGTGCTCGTGCCCTGCTGCCCGACGCGATCCAGAAGGCGGAGGACCGGCTCTGCACCGTGAGCCGCACGCTCGCGATCGGTGCTCATGCCGACGTCGAGATCAACGACGTCAAGCCCTGAGCCGCCGCTCGGAGCCCCTAGGCGTGGTGCGGGACCCGGACGTCCTGGTAGGCGAAGCGGTTCGGGAAGAAGTGCGGCGGGATGGGCCGGCCGGTCGGCTCGGCGCGTCCCGGGATGGTCGGGGTGTCGGCGCACGGACGCTCGCACAGGTCGTTGCGACGCACGAGGCGGTCGTCCACGACGCTGCCGAGGTACTCGCCGGCCACGTCGACGGCGTCGTTGTCGTCCCACGGGAACCAGCCGATCCAGTGGCCGTCGACGTCGAAGAGGTGCTGATCGGTCCAGGAACGGCGAAAGGCGATCGCCTCGCCGCCCATGTCGTACAGATACACGCTCATGCCTCGAACAACCTTCCCCACCCCGCCCGTCGAGCGGTCTCCTCCGACGTTACGAGGGAATCGGGTCATTCGTGGGAATTTGGTGTCCGACACGAGAAATTGGCCCGAAAGGACTAGTTCGACCCGGCCCACCACGGTTCACCATGGTCCCTCCGCAGACCGCCGGGCGCGGACGCGTCGACCCGCGTCAGTGCAGCGAGAGGTCCGGGTTGTGGGGGCCCTTCGGCTCGACCCAGAAGTCGAGCGCGAGGTCGGACTCCTCCCCGCCGTTGAGGTAGATCGAGAAGTCGGTGACCCCCGCCGCCTCGAGGACGTCGTCGTCGATCAGGAACTGTCCGGTGTACTCGCGGCTGGGCTGCGTGATGATCTCGTAGGCCGCATCGGCCATGATCGCAGGCGTCCGGGAGTGGGCACCGAGCCCGGCGCCGACGACGTTGCGGACGGCCGCGGTGTCGATCGCGGTACGGGGCCACAGCGAGTTGGCGGCGATGCCGTGCTCGCGCAGCTCCTCGCTCAGGCCGAGGGTCACGAGGCTCATCCCGAACTTCGCGATCGTGTACCCCGTGGCGGTCGTGAACCACTTCGGGTCGAGCGTGATGGGCGGCGACAGCGTGAGGACGTGCGCGTTGTCGGACTGCTTCAGCCACTCGATGCTCGACTTCGCGAGCAGGAAGGATCCCCGCGTGTTGATGTCGTTCATCAGGTCGTACTTCTTCATCGTGAGATCGGCTGTCGACGACAGGTCGATCGCGGACGCGTTGTTGACCACGACGTCGATGCCGCCGAACGCCTCGGCCGTCCGCGCGACGGCGTCGAGCACGAAGGCGTCGTCGCGGATGTCGCCCACGAGGGGGAGGGCGTGTCCGCCGGCCTCCTCGATCGCCGCCGCGGCGGTGTGGATCGTCCCCGGCAGGGCGGGGTGCGGCTCGGTCGTCTTGGCGAGCAGCGCGACGTTGGCGCCGTCACGCGCGGCACGCACCGCGATGGCCTCTCCGATCCCACGACTTCCGCCCGACATGATGAGGGTCTTTCCTGCGAGTGACATGCTCCCGATCTTGTCACCACTACTGTCACGATGGCCAGAGGTCCCCTAACCTGAGTGGACCCGAAGGAGAAGAACCCATGACCGCAGCAGTCACGGTCGAGACGTCGGACGGCGTCCTGACCATCACGTGGAACGATCCCGAACGTCTCAACGGACTGACCGGTGACATGCTCGCCGCCGCGACCGCCGCCGTCGAGGACGCGCCCGCCTCCACCCGGGTCATCGTCGTGACCGGCACCGGTCGGGCGTTCTCGACCGGTGCGCGCCTGGACACCGAGCTGAGCGGCACGGGCCCGATGGAGGCCGCCAACCGGTTGGTGCGGGCGATCGTCGCGAGCCCCGTCCCGGTCGTCGCGGCCGTCAACGGACCGGCGGCCGGCTTCGGCTGTTCCGTCGCGCTGGCGGCCGACATCACGATCGCCCGGCAGTCGGCGTACTTCCTGCTGCCGTTCGTCAACGTCGGCCTCATGCCCGACGGAGGGTCCACGGCCGTCGTCGCCGCGTCGGTCGGACGCGCGCGGGCGTCCGCCATGGCCCTGCTGGGCGAGCGGCTGCCCGCCGGCGACGCCGCGCGCGACGGACTGATCCACGCGGCCGTGGCCGACGACGACTTCGACGGCGAGGTCGCCCGCATCGTGACCCAGCTGGCCAACGGCGCGGCCAACGCCTACCGCGCGACCAAGCAGGCCATCGCCGCGGCGACGCTCGGTCATCTCGACGAGACGCTCGACCGGGAGCGCGACCTGCAGGTGGAGCTCTTCACGACCGACGACTTCGCGGAGGGCGCGAAAGCGTTCCTGCAGAAGCGTCGCCCGACGTTCACAGGAAGATGACCATGACGACCGAGTTCACGACCATCGACAGGCTCCTGACCGACCGCCGCAGCTGCCGCGGATACCTCGAGGAGGAGGTGCCGCGCGAGACGATCGAGCAGATCCTGTCCGCCGCGCAGCACACCGCGTCGTGGTGCAACACCCAGCCGTGGCAGGTCCACATCGTCTCGGGCGAGGCGCGCAACGCCCTGTCGAAGGCCGCGGTCGACCACGTCATCGCGACCTTCGGGCAGCCGGCGCCGTCCGACTTCCCGTTCCCGGCGGCCTACACGGGCGTCTACGACGACCGCCGCAAGGAGGTCGGCTGGCAGCTCTACGAGGCGGTCGGCGTCCAGCGCGGCGACCGTGACGCGTCCGCGACGCAGATGCTCCGCAACTTCGAGTTCTTCGGCGCACCCCACGTCGCGATCGTCACGACCGACGCCGACCTCGGCGTCTACGGGGCGATCGACTGCGGCCTCTACGTCAACTCGTTCATGCTCGCGGCCGAGGCGCTGGGCCTCGGGACGTGCGCCCAGGCCGCGATCGGCCAGGTGGCACCGGCGGTCCGCGAGTTCCTCGACCTGCCGGACGACCGCCGGGTCGTCTGCGGCATCTCGTTCGGGCACCCTGACCCGGAGCACCCGTCGGCGCAGTTCATGTCGCACCGGGCGCCGATCACCGACGCCGCGACATTCGTCGACTAGCTCCTGAGCGCTCCGACGCCGAGGACGGCGGCGAGGCCCAGCGCGCTGCGCGGCTCGTACGCCGCGGTCCAGAGCCCGCCGTGGGCCGCGTTGACGGCCTCGTCCTGCCAGGGCTCGACCTGCGGCGCGGCGCCGGCGCGCAGGTCGTACGCCAGCAGCGCCGCCATGAGGGTGTTGCTCGTGGCGGGATCGAAGACCTCGACTCCGAAGCGGTGCGCCCCGGAGTAGGCCGCCGCGAGGGCCTTGTTCTTCACGACGGACCGGGTGCGGGTCGCCGGCGCGACGTTGAGCGACACGGCCGTCCCCTCCGCGCGGGCCGTCGTCGCCCGCCAGCGCTGCAGGCGCTTCGCGAGGGCGTAGTTCGGTCCCTGTTGCGGGACGAGGGCGTCGCACACGCCGGGGTCGGCGCCGGGAGCGTAGTGGCGCTGCAGGAGCCGTCCTCCGCTGACGACGCGCAGCGGCGTGCGCACCAGTCGCGAGGCACTCGCGTAGGCCTCGTTGGCCAGCCGCACCTCCTCTGCCGGGACGGCGAACGTGTCGGTCGGCGTGGCGAGGAAGGCCAGCGCCGTGTCGGGACGGGTGCGGACGAGGTGCTCGGCGAGCGCGTCGGCCGCCATCGACAGTCGGACGTGGGTGCCGCCGTCGGCGTAGCAGTAGTTGCCGAGGACGAGCCGGCCCTTGACGCCCCCGAGCCAGTGGGCGACGCCCGGCAGCTCGGTGAGCAGGTCGGCGCCCGCGTCGTCGTCGCCGTTCGTCACGATGCGTGCAGGGACGTGGGCGGTGCCGGCCGAGCCCGTCGCGAGGCTGCGCAGCCTCTCCTGCACGTCGGTGCTCGGCAGGTCGAGCGCGACGACGTCCGCGCCCCACCGCAGCAGCGCGCGGTAGGGGCCCATCTCGGCGCCGGCGCCCAGCACGACGACGGTGTCGCCCTCGAGCCTCAACCACTCGGGGTTGTCCTGCACGGTCTGCACGGCGTCGGCCGCCGAGCGGGTGATGATGCCGTTCGCCACCCACTGCCCGAGCTGGTCGACCAAGGCGGTGCCGGTGAGCCGCTCGCCCCGGTAGGGGATCGAGAGCTCGGTCTCGGGCTCGGCGGTGCCGCGGATCGTGCGGGTGTGGAACGCCTGGGTGAGCGCGGTGCCGCTGATCGCCTGGTCGAGGGCGACGTCGTTGAAGCGCATCAGCGAGTGGGCGCTGCGCAGACCGTCGGCGGCGATGGTGCGAGCCGCGGGGGCGTCACCCACACCGGCCTCGACCGCGCGACAAAAGTGCGTCAGGTAGTTGCGACGCCAGTTGGTCTCGTTCTCGATCGCCCGCGCGCCGACGGGGTCGGCCTTGCGCAGGGCATCGGCCATGACGGTGCGGGCCGTGGAGGTCGAGCTGTCCGACGGAAACGTGACTCCCACAGGTGCGCCCATCGGCCCACCATAGGAGTGTCGATCGGTTACTGACGAGTCAGGATCGAACTTTTCCGTGGCGGCGCAGACGGGCCGGCTCCCCGAGGAGCCGGCCCGTCGACGTCCGTGCGATCAGCGGACCCTGAGCGTCCTCACCTTGCTCGCGTCGGCCTTCGCGTCGGTGGACCTGGAGAAGACCGCCTTGACGCCGTACAGACCCTTGCGGGACACCTTGGGCAGCCGGACCGTGACCTTGCCCCGGTCGGATGCCTTCAGCGTCACCTTCTTCACGGTCTTGCCGCCGACCATGAACGCGACCGTGCCCGTCGGCTTGACCGAGGTGCCTCGGACGGACACGCTCGCGGTGACCTTCGGCTTGGACCCGGCGGCGATCTTGGACGAGGCGAGCGTCGCCTTGACGTTCGCCGGGACCTTCACGACCACCAGGACGGCCAGGTTCGAGATGCTCGGCCTGGTGTCGGCGTCACCGGCATACGTCGCCGCGACCAGGTGCAGTCCACCGCGCAGGTCGGCCGGCAGCTTGACCGTCGCGACACCGCCGACGAGCGCCGGAGTGGCGACGGCCTTGCCGTCGACCAGGACCGTCACGGTACCGGTGGGCGTCGGGTTGCCGGGCTGGCCGGTGACCACGATGCGCGCCGAGCTGGCCTTGCCGAACTTCGCCACGCCGGGGCTCAGCGACAATCCGACCGTCGCCATCAGGCGGCGCTCCTTGACCTGGAGCGTCTGGGTGGCGGACACGTTGCCGGCCTTGTCGGTCGACCGGAACTGGTAGGTCGCCGACGTTGCGTCGGACAGCTTCACCGGACCGGTGTAGGTCGTCCAGGTCGCGGCACCGCTGACGCGGTACTCGCGCTTGTCGACGCCCGACGTCGCATCGCTCGCGGTGATCGTGAGCGTGCGGGTCGGCCGGTCGAAGGCCGGTGTGACGGTCGGGTTCGTCGAGTCGACCTTGAGCGGGATGCTCGACTCCTCGCCCTTGACGGATCCGTTCGCGCCGCGGTGGCGGAACGTCCCCTGCCCGTCGCCGATCACGACCGGCGCGGTGTAGGTCGCCCAGGCCCCGTCGAAGACCGAGTACTCGGCCGTCGGCGTGCTGCCGCCCTTGGTGACCGTCGCGGTGGGCTTGGTCCGGTACCAGCCGTTGGACCCGTCAGCGGCCGCCGGCGTGATCGTCGCCGTCGTCTTGAGGTCGGGCGCGACGGACTTCGTCACGGTGTCCGACACGGTGCCTGCCTTGTCCGTCGCACGGAACTCGTACGTCTGGGTGGCCTGGACGTCGGGCACGGTGATCCCGGCGGTCGGGTACGCCGTCCAGGCGGGGGCGCCCGCCAGGCGGTACTCGATCGTGTCGACACCCGATGTCGCATCGGTCGCGGTCGCGGTCAGCTTGCGGCCGACCGGCTCGTACGCGACGGTGACGACCGGCTTGACCGTGTCGACCTTGAGGGTCAGCGTCTTGGTGTCCTCGAGGATGCCCGTGGGCGTCTTGGAGCGGTAGCCCAGCGTGTGGGTGCCGTCCGCGACGTCCAAGGGGCCGGTGTACGCCGTCCACGGCCCGCCGTCGAGCGAGTACTCGATCGTCCAGCCGCTGGTGGCGGTCGTCGCCAGGACCACGGTGGGCCTGGTGACGTACCACCCGGTCGCCGTCGGGGCCGCCGGCGTCACCGTCGCCGTCGTCTCCGACGCGTAGGCCTTGATGCTGTAGTCGTCGACGGTCAGGGTGCCGTTGCTGAACAGGTTGAGGCCGAAGCTGATGCCGGTGTAGCCGGCGGGCACCTCGGGCGTCGTCCAGGTCGCGTTGGTCCAGTCGGAGGCCGATGCGAACCACGGGCTCGACGTCCAGTACTCCCAGCCGCCTGCGGCGTTGCGACGGTAGACGGCGAACTGCGTGTTGGCGGTCGACGTGTACCAGCCACTGAGGGTGTACGACCTGCCGGCCGTGGCACCTGGTGCGCAGGTGCCCAGGTCGAGCGCCTGCAGGTACTTCGCATCGCCGCTGACGTAGTCGTCGATCGTGATGCGGCCGGCGTAGGTGCCGGTGCGGCCGGGAGACGCCAGGTCGAACACCGGCGTGTTCGAGCCGAATCCACCCTTCGTCCAGCACTCGGGCGTCCCGCTGGTCACCGTCTCGAAGCCGGGGTTGGTCAGTCCGGTCCCGTTGGTGGGCGGCGGCGGATCGGCCGGGACGACCTTGGCCTTGACGGCGCCACCGACCACGTCGCCGACGGTCTTCACCGTGGTGCTGCTCGGCCGGGTCTTGAGCCAGGTGACGAACTCGTCGAAGACCGACTGGCGAACGCTGAGCTCGGGGCACGTCGCGGCCGCGTCGGCGCAGATGTTGTGGAACGTGAACTGCACCCAGCCGCCGTTGGTGCTGTTCTCGGCGTTGGTGACGGAGTCCTTGAAGTCCTGCAGCGTCCAGCTGGTGTCAACCTGGTCGAGCGCGCGTGTCTCGAACGCGTTGGCCGGCGGGATGGTCTCGGCGTACGGGCCGTCAGCCGCGCCGAAGCGGCTCTTGAGGTCGCCGAGGTTGCGGGCGCTGTTGTAGCCGCACTCCTGCGCGAGCCCGACGACGGTCGCGTTGATGTCGGCGAACGGGTACGCGAAGCTGCGGGGGCCGAATCCCCAGTCGACGAGGTTGTTGCGGTCGATGCAGATCTGCCGCTTGGCCTCCGCCGCGGGCACCGACGGGAGAGCCGTGTGGCTGACGGTGTGACCGCCGATCTCGTGCCCGGCCGCCTTGAGGCTGTCGAGGTTGGTCCTCGTCATGATCGTGTCGAGGCCGAGGGTGCCGGTGTTGACGTAGAACGTGCCCTTCATGCCGTTGGCCGCGAGCGAGGCCGCGGCAGGGAGCTGGTCGGCGTAGCCGTCGTCGAACGTGAAGCTGACGACGGTCGGTGACGCCGCCTGGCTGGGCGATGCGACAGCCAGCGCCGGCAGGACTGCGGCGACGAGCGCCATCACCACCCCGATCGCGCCGACGCGACGCGGGCGTGGACGGACATGGCGGGCGATCGGTGGGGAGCTGGATGTCTTCACGGGAATGGTCCTTCGTCGGTGTCGGTGCGGCGCGGGGAACGGTCCGGGCCTGATGGCTGAGACCACACTCGGACCGGGGCGGGAGGCGCCGTCGCCGTTGCGGGATTCGATGCGGGTTCACCCGATGCCTGTTCGGCCTTCCGCACGGGCCGCAATGACGTCGCCGATAGGGTCACGCCATGGGCACCATCCACCTCGTCCGGCACGGCCAGGCCTCATGGGGCTCGGACGACTACGACCAGCTGTCAGGCCTCGGCACCGAGCAGGCCTCGGCGATCGGCGTCTCGTGGGAGGCGTCCGGCTGGGCGCCCACCGATGCGGTCGCGGGCGGTATGAAGCGGCACGCGCAGACCGCGATCGCCACGATCGACGCGTACGGCGGCGACGGCTACGACGTCGACGCCGGATGGGACGAGTACGACCACCTCGCGCTGGCCCGTGCCAGCGATCCCGCGTCCCTCGGCGGCGATCCGAAGGCGTTCCAGGCATCGCTCAACCTGGCCGTCACCGCCTGGATGGCCGGCGACGCCGATGCCGGCGAGTCGTACGAGGCGTTCCGCGCACGGGTGCTGGCCGCGTTCGAGCTGGTCGCCTCGCAGGCCACGTCGGGCCGGGCGATCGCGGTGTTCACGTCGGGCGGTCCGATCGCGCTGGTCGTCTCGCACCTGCTCGCCGGTGACGACTCGCTGTTCCAGCGGCTCAACGACGTCGTGATCAACGCGAGCGTCACGACGGTCATCGTCGGTCAGACCGGTCCGCGGCTCCTCGCGTTCAACGAGCACGTCCACCTGCCCCGCGACATGGTGACCTTCCGCTGATCCCAGATACCAGTAGTATCTGAATCATGAAGATCGCACCCCAGTCACGCGTCCTCGTCACCGGCGCCGCCTCCGGCCTGGGCCTCGCCCTCGTCCGCCAGCTCGCCGACCGGGGGTGCCGGGTCCTCGCGACCGATGTGCACCCCACGCGCCCGGACGGGCTCGCGGGCCTCGACGCCGTCAGCTACCGGACCCTCGACGTCACGCAGGACGTGGACTGGTCCGCTGCCCGTGACTGGGTCGTCGAGGAGTGGGACGGCATCGACGTCGTCTTCAACAACGCCGGCGTCGCCGCGGGTGGACGCATCGAGCTCACCGAGATGGACCAGTGGCAGTGGATCGTCGACATCAACCTGCTCGGCGTCGTCCGCGGCTGCCGCACGTTCACGCCGCTGCTCAAGGAGCAGGGCAGCGGTGCGCTGGTCAACACGTCGTCGGCGGCCGGTCTCGTCCACCCCCCGCGGATGAGCGAGTACAACGCGGTCAAGGCAGGCGTCGTGGCGCTCAGCGAGACCCTCCTCCACGAGCTCAAGCCGTTCGGCGTCCACGTCTCCGTGGTGTGCCCCACGTTCTTCCAGACCAACCTCACCGCCTCGCTGCGCGGCAAGGACGAGGCCGCCCAGAAGTCGGCCGCCAAGCTCATCGACGGCTCGAAGCGAACGGCCGACGAGATCGCCGCCATCGTGCTGACCCAGGTCGAGAAGGGCACGCACATCATCCTGACCGACCGCGAGGGCAAGGTGGCCTACGCCGCCAAGCGCTGGCTGCGCCCGGTCTACTACGCGCAGATGGCGAAGGCGGCCGTGCGCATGGGCCGGAAGGACTGACGTGCGGCGCAACGTCCTCATCACCGGCGCCAGCTCCGGACTCGGCGCAGGCATGGCGCGCGTCCTCGCGGCCAAGGGGCACCACCTGGCACTGACGGCCCGCCGCGTCGACCGCCTGGAGGATCTCAGGGCCGAGCTGCTCGCGGCCCACCCGGACATCTCGTGTGTCGTGCACGCCCTCGACGTCGACGACCACGACCAGGTGTTCGCGGTGTTCAGGCAGGCCATCGGGGAGCTCGGTGGTCTCGACCGGGTCATCGTCAACGCCGGGATCGGCAAGGGTGGCCGCGTCGGCACCGGCAGGTTCGACGCCAACCGGCAGACGGCCCAGACCAACTTCGTCTCTGCCCTGGCGCAGTGCGAGGCGGCGATGGAGCACTTCTACGAGCGCCGTGCCGGGCACCTCGTCGTGATCTCGTCGATCTCCGCGCTGCGCGGCATGCCGTCGTCCATGACGACCTACGCCGCCACCAAGGCCGGCATCGCGATGATCGCCGAGGGCATCCGCTCCGACCTCATCGGACGCAAGGGGCTCGACATCGCGGTGACGACGCTCTACCCCGGCTACATCGCGTCGGAGATGCACGACGTCATGGAGCAGGACGCCCGGCTGATGGTCGACACGGAGACCGGCTGCAGGGCGCTCGTGAAGAAGATCGAGGCCGAGGTGGCGGAAGCGGCCGTGCCGTCGTGGCCGTGGTCGCCGCTCGGTCAGGTCCTGAAGTACGCGCCTCTCGGGATCGTGCGACGCATGGTGTGACCTGTCTCGTGCGTCCGCGATGGACGCCACGAGGCACGTCCCGATCGCGGTGCCGACCCTCTACCTGGCCGTGCAGCTCACGCCGCGGTGCGAGGAGGTCCCGAAGCCGGTCCGGTGACTGCAGGAGTCGCATCGAGTGAACCGAGGGAGGCAGCGATGGCATCGGGGCGAACCTCGGGACCGGCGGCCGTCGCGACCGTTGGCCCTGGCAAGGCGAGCCCCGCCAGCCCCGCACCGGCCGAGGCGATCGCCGCCAGCAGCAACGCCGCCTGGTAGGGCCCGGGGTCGGCGACGCCGGACGTTGCGGTGCCGGCCGCGATCACGGCGGTTGCTATGCCGGCGCCGATGGCCGTCGAGGCCTGCCGGTTCACGTTGAGCAGCGTCGCCGCGCGTGACAGCTCGGCTCCGGCAACGTTGGCGAACATGGACGCCTGCAGGCTGACCATGGCCATGCCGTTGAACAGCCCGGCGAGGAACGTCGTGACGCAGAACAACCAGATGGGCGTCCCGCCGTCATAGGTCGCGATGGTCACGAGCATGGCGGCCAACCCGGCCTGCCCGAGCAACGTCAGCAGGCGCGGCCCGAGCCGGTCGTACGCCCTCGCGACGGTCTGGGTGGACAGCACCACCCCCACGGGGATGCAGGTGAGCACCAGGCCCGCGACGAGCGGCGAGTGGCCGCCGACCTGCTGCAGGAGCAAGGGGGTGACGTAGTAGAGCCCGCCGAGCCAGCCGACGGTCTGCAGCATCGTGCCGAGGTTGGAGAAGCCGAACACCCGCTCGCGAAGCAACGTGATGCCCAGCAGGGGTGTGGCGTGCCGGCGCTCGGTGCTGATGAACCACCCGATCGCGACGACCGTCGACACCGAGAGGCCGACGATGAGCGGGTTGGTCCAACCGAGCACGGGGGCCTCGGCGAGGACGTAGATGATCCCGGTCAGGGCCAGCCCCGAGGTGAGGAACGCCGACATGCTCAACGGGATGCGCTCGGTGAGACGGTCGCCGCGGAACCCGGCCCAGACGACGGCCACCGTCGCCATCCCGATGGGCACGTTGATGAAGAACGCCACCCGCCAGGAGAGCTGCTCGACCAGGAAGCCGCCGAGCGGCGGCGCCAGGGCAGGCCCGAGCGCGATCGGCATCAGCAGTATGCGCGTGATCCGGGCTCGCTCGGACTGGGGGAAGGCCCGGTACAGCATGGCGGTCGAGAGCGGACCGATGAGCCCGGCGCCGACCCCTTGCAGTACTCGCAGGGCGATCAGCTGGTCGACGGTCTGGGCGGCACCGCAGGCCGCACTCGCGAGCGCGAAGCCGGCAGTGGCCCACATGAAGACGCGACGTTCACCGAGACGTCCGCTCAGCCACGGCGCCACGGGCAGGGCGATCGCCATGCTGAGCGCGTAGCTCAGCACCGACCACTTGACCACCTCGAGCGGCGAGGTGAACTCGGCCGTCAGCGTCGGCAGCATGATGTTCACGACGTGGGCGTCGAGCGACGCCAGCATCATGCTGGACACGTAGGCCGTCGCCGCCGCTCCGCGGGCGCTCAGCACCAGCCGACGGCCGGACGCGCCGGCCGTCACCTCCGCCGTCATGCGTCGTCACGTGAGTCATCGAGGTCGTCGACGAGTCGTGGGCACCACTGACGGATCCGATTCATGAGCCCATTCGCGCCGATCCGGCCGGGGCCGGTCAAGGAAGCGGTTCGCTCAGCGGACGATGCGATTGCGCTGTAACACGCCGTGGTCAGAGTGGGCCGAACAGCATCGGACACGTCTGGAAGGCCCTCAGCCCATGACCCTCGCACTGCCCAGCACGAGTGCACGCGAACTGCTCCCGCCCGACGGGATCGCCCGCACTATCGACTCGCCCGAGGGGAGCATCTACTACCTCGACATCGGCGAGGGCGCGCCGCTCGTGCTGTGCTCCGCGTGGGGTCCGCAGCCCGGCTCGACTGCCTGGCTGCTCTACCGAGACGCGCTGGAGATCCTGTCGCGTCACCGCCGCTGCATCGTGGTGGAGCTGACCAACTACGGTCACACCGGCCCGGTGACGTACCACGAGCCAACGCACGACGTGTCGGTCCGCGCAGTCATCCGGGTCATGGACCACCTCGGCATCGACAAGGCCACGTGCGTCGGCACATCCCAGGGCGCCACGACGTGCCTGGACGTCGCGCTTCAGCACCCGGACCGGGTGGAGGCCCTGGTGCTGGGTGCCTGCCATGCCTCGACCGGCGGCGATCCCTACCTGCTGGCCAACTTCCCCGGCGAGACCTGGCGGCTGCACGAGGAGAGCCAGGCCGATCCGCACGACCGCGACAAGCTCGTCCGGCTCATGAAGAGCCTGTGGTTCGACCAGTCCGAGGTGACCGACGCCCTGATCGACGAGCTGCTGGCCTTCCGGGCCGAGCACATGGACCACTGGGAGGCGAACGCCAACTCGGTCAGCGTCCCGCACAGCAACGTCGCCGCGCTCAACACGATCACTGTCCCAACGCTGGTCATCCACGGTCGCTTCGACCGGATGGTGCCCTACGAGCAGGCGTTGCTGTTCCTCGCCAACACGCCGAGCGCCGATGTGCTGCTGTTGAACGAGTGCGGCCACTGGCCGCCGATGGAGCGTCCCATCGAGTGGGCGTCCGCCGTGCTCGACTTCCTGAACCGCAACAGTCTGAAAGGTACGGCCGCGTGACCATGTCCGACACCCAGGAGAACACCATCGTCGACGTCACCGACTGGTACGACGCGGGCCGTGCCGAGTCGATCCCCATGGATGCAGCCCTCGTCCTGCCGCTGATGCCGCCCGTGGCGGTCTACCACATCGAGGACGGCTACTTCGCGTCCGACGACACCTGCAGCCACTCGGAGTACTCCCTCGGCGACGGATGGATCGAGGACGGCACGGTCGAGTGCGAGCTCCACGCCGCCAAGTTCGACATCAAGACCGGTGCCGCCTTGAGCCTGCCGGCCACCGAACCAGTGGCGACCTACCCGGTCGCGGTCATCGACGGACAGCTGTTCGTCGACCTGCGCATGCGCGAGGGCTGCATCGTCGAGAAGCTCCGTGGCTGAGGCGTAACCCAAGGTTTACAGAACCCGTGCCGCTCACCGGACCGGTCGCACTCGGGCGTCACGCCGGATCACGAAACTGCAGGTCGATCCACCACCCGAAACTCTTCATCGTGAAACGAGGAATGTCATGACGACTATCGCTTCGAGCGTCGACGAGGCCTACGCGCTGGGGGCTCCCGAGGGCCGACTCGTGCCCTCCGGCGACGGCGACGAGATCTGGGTCGCCGAGCTGGGCTCGGGCAAGGCGACCGTCTTTCTGCACGGGGGCGGCCCGGGATGCACGTCATGGACCGACTTCTGGACGGTTGCTCCGCTGTTCGCGGCCGACCGCAGGGTGATCCTCGTCGACATGCAGAACTACGGCTTCTCCACCCTGGCTGCAGTGCAAGGGCCGTGCTGGACGTGGCACGGACGAAAGATCGCGGCGGCGCTGGATGAGCTAGGCGTCACCGGCGCTGACTTCGTGTGCAACTCGATCGGTGGATCGGCGGCCATCGCGCTCGCCGCAGCGCGCCCCGACTTGGTTCGCAAGATGGTCATCACGGGCAGCGAGCCGATTGCGCGGGGTCGCGGCGCCAAGACCCCCGAGCTGGGCGAGGAGGGCGCGACGACGTGGATGAACTACTACGCCGGCGAGGGTCCGTCGAGGGACAAGATCGTCAACATCATGACGCGGCTCGAGTACTACGACCCGGCCACCGTCAACGAGACCAACGTCGAGCTGCGCTACCTCTACAGCCTCACCGAGGGTCAGCGTCACATCGGTTCCGCACCCGAAGCCTGGGGCGAGCCCGACGACCTCGAGGCGAAGCTCGTCACGATCCGGGCCCGGATGATGTTCTTCTACGGCAAGCAGGACATCTTCGTGCAGAACACCTACCCGGTTCTCCTGTCGGATCTGGCGCCCTACGCCGACGTCTACCTCCAGGACGAGGCCGGTCACCACATGGAGGAGGAGCGGCCTCATGACTTCGTCGGGATCGTCAAGAACTTTCTTGACGCAGGTACGACCAACGCGTGAAACGTATCCCGAACGTCAGTGTTCGACGATGACTCGTGGGTCGAAACGTCCCATGTCACGTCACGCAGCAGGTGAGGAAGGCCCACCACGATGTCAGAACCGATCCACCGTCTCGACAGGTCCGTCATGCAGAACGACCCCGGCGCCGAATCCGTCATCGACAAGGTGCGATGCCTTGTCGAGACGCTCGGAGTCCACGGGCCTCTCGGTCTGACGGCGCTCGCCCGCGAATCGAAGATCTCGAAGACGACGGTGTACCGGCTGTGCTCGGAGCTCGTCGAGTGGGGAGTCGTCAACCGGGTGGACGGTCAGTACCAGCTCGGCCGACGGATGGCTGAGCTGGGCGAGATGGCGCCGACCGCGGCGACCCTGGCCGAGGTGGGGCACCCCTACCTCGCCGAGCTGTTCGCGATCTTTCGGACGACGATGAACCTGACGGTGCCGCACGGCAGGCGCAGCGTGCGCTGCGTCGACAAGATCTGGGCGCCCGGCCAGGACGCCAGCCAGTGGATGGGCGTCGGCAGCCGCGCGCCGATGCACTGCACCGCGTCGGGCAAGGCGATGCTCGCGTTCAGCCCGCCCGAGATCTTCGACGCGGTCGTGTCCCGGCCCCTCGTGGCGATGACCCCGTTCACGATCGGCGGGCCTGAGAAGCTGGCCCGTGAGATGGAGCAGATCCGTCGTACCGGCGTGGCCTGGGTCCGCAACGAGATCCGCATGGAGTCGTGCGCGATCGCGGTACCGATCCTCTCCGAGGACGGTCGCGTCATCGGCGCGATCGCAGCGGGCCTGGGCCCACAGGTCACCAAGGTCCCGGCCGAGCTGAAGGACGGGATGACCACGCAGGCCCGTCGGATCGCCCGCGTCATGTCCATGGCGTGACCCGGCGAGGCGGACGTCCACGCGGTCCTCAGGACCGCTCACCAACTGAAGGAGCCATGGCATGTCAGGCCAGGTATTTGTCATCGTGGGCGCGAGCCTGGGTGGACTTCGAGCAGCAGAGGCCTTGCGATCGCGCGGTTTCGCCGGCCGCATCGTCCTGATCGGGGAGGAGCAGCACGCGCCCTACGAGCGCCCACCCCTGTCCAAGGGGGTGCTGCACGGCACCGTCGGCCTCGACGCGCTCACCCTGCGCACCGACTGGGACGGCATCGAGGTGGAGTTCATCCCTGGCGACCGTGCCGTCGACATCGACGCAGGCCTGCGAGAAGTGGTCCTCGCGTCGACGAGGCGGGTCAAGGCCGACGCCGTGCTGCTCGCCACGGGCGGCCGGCCCACCGACATCGCGCTGCCCGGCATCGACCTGCCCGGCGTCTTCACGCTGCGCGACATCGACGAGGCGCTCGAGCTCGCGCCACTGCTCACCCCCGGCAGCCGTCTGGTCGTCATCGGCGGCGGATTCATCGGGCTCGAGGTGGCGGCCAGTGCCCAGGTGCGCGGCTGCGACGTCACGGTGATCGAGGCGGCCACCGTACCGCTGGCGCGTGGACTCGGCTCGGAGTGGGGCGGCTTCATCGCCGAGCACCACCTGATGCGCGGCGTCCGGATCGGCACGGGGGTCGGTGTGAGGGCCCTGCGCGGTACCGGGCGTCTCCAGCAGGTCGAGCTCGAGGACGGCACGGTCCTCGACGCCGACGTGGCCGTCGTCGGCGTCGGCATGACCCCGCGAACCGAGCTGGCCGAGGGCCTCGGCATCGCGGTCGACCGCGGCATCGTCGTCGACGCCTGGGCCCGCACCAGCAACCCCAGCGTCTTCGCGGTGGGCGACGTCACGGTCCAGCCGTCCTGGACCGGCGACCGGCTGGTCCGCTACGAGTCGTTCCAGAACGCGCAGGACCAAGCCGGCGTCGCCGCAGCGGCGATGCTCGGCCAGGAGCCTCCGCGTCGGGAGCCACCGTGGTTCTGGAGCGACCAGTTCGACCTCAACATCCAGACGGCGGGCGAGCTGGGCGGGGCCGACGAGATCATCGTGCGCGGCGACCGGGACAGCGACTCGTTCGCCGCCTTCCACCTCCGCAGCAGCCGCGTGGCCGGGGTCTTCGCGATCAACCGTGCCAAGGACGTGCGGGCAGGGATGAAGCTCATGGAGAGCGGCATCCCCGTCACCGAGGACGACCTCCTCGACGAGTCGGTCGACCTGCGCCGGCTGGCCAAGAAGGTCGTCGCGCATCGGCGTCCCTGAGCCTGGACCGAGGTGCCCTGCGCCTCGCGGACCCGTCGAGCGCGGCGGAATGTTTCTGCGAAGAAACAACTGCGAGGCGGGTTTCATCCAGCGGACCGGGTCGTTCCGGGGTGGTGGCCGGTCCGCGAATCTGAGGCCACGTCGCGGATCGGACCGCGACACGAAGCCACCTGAGTGGAGAAGCCCGATGAGTAGACAGGAGACGTGGGACATGTCGAACCAGCACGCTGCGGTCACGGTCCGCGAGCCGTTCATCCGGGTCGAGGGAGTCAGCAAGTCCTTCCCCGGCGTCCGTGCGTTGGACGACGTCCACCTCAACATCTACCCGGGCGAGATCCACGCGCTGACCGGCGAGAACGGCTCGGGCAAGTCGACGCTGTCGAAGATCATCGGCGGCCTCTACACCGCAGACCGGGGCGACATCTATCTCGACGGCAAGCTGGTCTCGATCCCCAATCCGGCGGTCGCGCTCGAGCACGGGATCGTCACGATCAGCCAAGAGCTCTCGCTCGCCACCAGCCTGACCGTCGCTGAGAACATCTACCTCGGACGGCTGCCGCGGAACCGGTTCGGCATCGTCGACTGGCCGCGGCTGAAGGCGGACGCTCGCCGCGTCCTCGACCGGCTCGGCGTGCACGTCTCGCCGATGACGCGCGTCTCGTCACTGAGCATCGAGCTGCAGCAGGAAGTCGAGATCGCTCGCGCCCTGTCGACCGATGCCCGCCTGCTCATCCTCGACGAGGCGACCAGCTCGCTGTCGGAGACGGCCACCGACCGGTTGCTGACGGTCGTGGACGAGCTCGCTGCCAGCGGCGTCGCCGTCCTGATGATCAGCCACCGGATGCCCGAGCTCTACCGGTCGGCCCACCGGGCGACTGTGCTGCGCGACGGGACGCTCGTCGGTGAGGTCCCGCTGCCAGACACGTCCGAGGACCAGCTGGTCCGGATGATGGTCGGGCGCGACCTGCAGAACTACTTCGGGTCGCGCGATGTCGCGCCGGGCGAGGTGGTCCTCGACGTGCAGGGGCTGGAGAGCCTCGACGGCACCTTGAAGTCGACGAGCTTCACGCTGCGCAGGGGCCAGATCCTCGGCGTGGCCGGGTTGGTCGGCTCCGGCAAGTCCGAGCTGGGCCAGGCGCTGGGCGGCATCCTGCCCAGTCGCGGGGACGTCACCGTCAACGGGCTCCGGGCCGACGTCGCCAGTCCTCGCGCGGCGCTCGCGCACGGCATCGGCTTCGTCCCAGAGGACCGGAAGGGCCAGTGCATCCTTCCCGGGCGCAGCGTGGCAGAGAACTTCGCGATCTCGTGGATGGGACAGCTCAGCCAGTTCGGCGTGATGCAGCTCGGCGTCGAGCGCCGCCGCGTCGAGGAGAGCATGACGCGCTACGGCGTCGTCGCGGCCCATGCGGGCGTCGCGATCTCGACGCTCTCGGGCGGCAACCAGCAGAAGGTCGTGCTCGGGCGCGTCTTCGCCCGAGGCTGCGAGGTCTACGTGCTGTCAGAGCCGACACGCGGTGTCGACGTCGGCGCCAAGAGCGCCATCTACCGGTTGCTGCAGGACCTCGCCGCCAAGGGCGCCGCGATCATCCTCATCTCCTCGGAGATCCCCGAGCTCCTGGGAATGGCCGACGAGATCATCGTCTACCACCAGGGCGAGATCCGCGGCCGTTTCACTGCCGCGGAGTTCGACGAGGAAGCCGTCGCCAGCGTGGCCGTCGCCGGCCGCGTCCACGCGAAGGCGTCCTGACATGACGTCCCACCACCCAGTCCGCATCATCGATACCCGAAGGGGCAATAAATCATGACCACCTACGAGATCGGCGACGCAGAGCGCGTCGAGCGCACCCCTCTGCCCCCGACCCGGTCACGGTCGGACGTCCTCGCCGGACTCCGACCGGTGCTGGGCAAGCACGCCGGCCTGCTGGTCGCCTTCGTGCTTGTCATCGCCTACTTCTGGGCGACCCAGCCGCTGTTCATGACGTGGTCGAACATCAGCAACCTGGTCGCCAGCAACAGCGTCGTCCTGATGCTGGCGATCGGCGCCACGTTCGTCATCATTGCCGGCGGGCTCGACCTGTCGATCGTCTCAGCCACGACGCTGGCCGGCATGTGTCTGGGGTTCATGCTCACGGGTGGGCAGCCGTTCGCCGTGGGGCTCCTCGTGGTGCTGCTCACGGGCGTGGTGCTGGGCTTGGTCAACGGCCTCCTCATCGCCTGGGGACGCATGTCGTTCCTCGTCGTCACCCTGGGCACGATGACGATCTACGCATCGCTGGCCCAGGTCAGCAACGAGGGAGCGACGATCAGCGTGTTCTCCGAGCCCGGCTTCGCGCCGTTGATGAGCTTCGTCACCGGCGAGCTCGGCCCGATCCCGTACATCATGATCTTCGACGTCGTCCTGGCCCTGCTCGCCGGGTCGGTGCTGCGCTACACCGCATACGGGCGCTCCCTCTTCGCGCTCGGCTCCAACGAGGAGGCGGCGCGCATCAACGGCATCAACGTCACCTGGACCATGCTGTGCACCTACATGCTTGCCGGGCTGGCTGCCGGGATCGGTGCGCTGCTGCAGGTCGGACGTCTGTCCGGTGCAAGCGCAACGACCGACCCGACCCTGCTCATGGCCGTCCTGGCCGCGGTGCTGCTGGGCGGCACGGCGTTCAGCGGCGGCGAGGGTGGCATCTTCGGCACCGTCCTCGGCGTGCTGTTCCTCGGCGTCATCACCAACGGCCTCACGATCAGCCAGGTCTCGGCATTCTGGACGGGCACGGTCAACGGCGGCGTCCTCATCCTCGCCGTGCTCATCAGCACCGGTCGCAACCGCGGTTGGTTCACCCGCAAGCCGAAGACCGTGATCACCGGTGACCAGGTCATCGTCGCCGATCCGGAACCGGTCGGGCGGCACTGACCGCGCTGCGTCGTTCGCCACCACCCCCCAACTTCGCAACCGCTGGCGTTGCGAGGGCCCCTTGCCGCGGGCCACTACCCCCACCTTGGACGCGGCTCACTGCGATCCCCCCGAACGCAGTCTCACCTCAACGCACTCTCACCTGGAAGAAAGGCATTCTCATGCGCACATCAAGGTTCGGCGCGATCGCCGCCGTTGCCGTCATGGTCGCCGGTTTGGCGGCATGCGGCAGCTCGTCCGACGACGAGAGCACCACCGAATCCGCCGCGAGCGCGAGCCCGGCGGCCACCGAGGCAGCACCGGCGGACGCTCCGGTCTCGGGAGATCTGGGCGAGATCCCGGACGAGAAGATCACGGTCGACTACGCCTCCCCCGTTCAGGCGCAGGTCGGGCAGAAGATGTTCGACCTGGGCGCCTCGCAGGCAGCCAAGCTGTCAGGCTCCGACTACTCGTCGCTGGACTCCAACGTCGACCCGTCCAAGCAGATCGCCAACATGACCACGATGCTGCAGCAGAGGCCGAACATCATTGGCACCTGGACACTCGACCCCGGCTCCACGGCGGGCATCTACAAGCAGGTCACCGACGCCAAGATCCCGCTGATCGGCACCAACTCCGACGACAACGGCATCAGCACGGTCGTCTGGACCGAGAGCCAGCTGTGCAAGGACGGCGGCCCGTCCGACCAGGACGTCGCGATGATCGCCGCCAAGCACCCCGGTGGCAAGGTCATCACGATCGGACTTGACGGCGTCCCATCGATCGACAACGTGGTGAAGTGCTTCACCGATCGGGCGAAGGCGGCTGGGCTCGACGTCGTCGCGCACGTGTCGAACACGTCCGACCAGCCGGCCGGTGCCCAGCAGCTGATCACCGACACGATGGTCAGATACCCGGACGTCTCCGCGGTGTGGTCGTACAACGACACGTCGGCCATCGGCGCGTCGGCCGCCGTCATCTCGAGCGGCAAGCAGATCTCCGACGGTGAGTCCGACGGCGTCATGGTCTTCGGCACCAACGGTGACGATTCCGCCGTCAAGGCTGTCAAGGAAGGCCGGATGACGCGCACCTGGGACCCGAACAACGTCGAGTTCGGTTGGACGTTCTTCGCCGTCGCCCAGCTGGCTGCTGCCGGTGATGCACCGAGCCAGGTCATCGTGAGCTCGACTGGCTACACGAAGGACAACGTCGACGCCTGGGTGACGCCCAAGGATCGTCAGATCGATGGGTTCGACGACCTGAAGTACTCCGTCGTCGAGTAGTCCCCGACCCACCACCTCCGATCGCGGGGCCCGATCCTGGGCCCTGCGATCGCCCTTGTCCGACCACCGCCCTGACACCACCACAGAAGGACGACGCCGTGCTCCAGGACATGTTGGACATCCCGCTGGGCTTCGGAGCGGCACCGCTCGGCAATATGTTCCGGGCCGTCTCGGACGAGGAGGCCCTCGAGACGGTGCGGGTCGCCTGGGACGCCGGTGTGCGGTTCTTCGACACAGCGCCGGTCTACGGCGCCGGGCTCTCCGAGCTGCGCCTGGGCGAGGCCCTGGCAGACCGGTCCCGCGACGACTACGTGCTGGCCACCAAGGTCGGTCGTATCGTCACCGACAAGATCCGACCGCACGATCCCGGCGCCGAGATGTTCGCGCATGGCCGACCCCACGTCGTCGTCGACGACTACTCCGCTGACGCGACGATGCGCTCGGTCGAGGACAGCTTGAGGCGGCTGCGGACCGACCGGCTCGACGTGGTCTTCGTGCACGATGTCGCCTTCAACGTCTACGGTGACGAGTGGATCGACAAGCTGGCCGAGTGCCGCGCCGGCGCGTTTCCGGTGCTGGACCGGCTCCGGGACGAGGGCGTCATCGCGGCCTGGGGCATGGCGGTCAACCGGACCGAGGCGGTCGAGGTGACGCTCGACCTCGAAGAGGTGCGCCCCAACGCATTCCTGCTGGCCGGCCGCTACAACGTGCTCGACCACGACCGTGCGCTGCAGCGGCTGCTGCCGCAGGCGCAGGATCTCGGCGTCGACATGGTCGTCGGCGGCCCCTATGCTTCGGGTGCCTTGGCGGGCGGCCCCCACTTCGACTACGGCCCCATCTCCGAGGGGACCCGCGATCGGATCGCCCGGATCGGTGAGATCGCGGCGGCCTACGGGGTCAGCGTGAAGGCGGTGGCCCTGCAGTTCTGCCTGGCCCCGGCGGCCAGCTCGGTGGTCATCCCCGGTGCTTCGCGCCCCGAGCGGGTCCAGGAGGACGCGGCGGCGCTTGCCGAGGTCGTGCCGGCCCACCTCTGGGAGGACCTCGCAGCCGCCGGCCTGATCGCGCCTCAGGCACCCACGCCCGTTTCGTGACGGTTTCGCACCCCTCGTCGCGTAAACACCGCGTGTCGATGCGGCAGATCAGTCCGGTGATCGGACCACGGGATCGAGTGGACGGCACGGCGAATTTAGCCTTTTTCACATCGACCGTTTCGGGTCTGACAATCGGCGCAACGAAGGACGAAGGCGGCAAAGGCAATGACTGTGACGACGACCAAGAGCACTCTGGACCAGCTCTTTGACGAGACCCTGTGGAACAGCCTCAACAAGTTCTACATCGCCGAGGCGTGGCTGCTCGACGAGCGCAAGCTGCGCGACTGGTTGGATCTGTTCACCGAGGACATGGTCTACTACATGCCGCGTCGCAAGAACGTGAACCGCAAAGAGCTCGCCCGCGAGATCCCTGCCCGCGGCACCGACCTGCCGTTCTTCGAGGACAACCGCACGCTGATGCAGGTACGGATCCAACGCCTCGAGAGCGGCACCGCATGGGCGGAGGAGCCGCCGTCGCGCACCCGTCACCTGGTCGGCAACCTCGTCGTCGAGAAGGTCGAGGACGACGGCACGGTGCACGCCAAGACTGCGTTCGTCTGCCACCGCTCGCACGGTGAGACGTCCACCGCCCTCTACTCCGGCTACCGCGTCGACATACTCCACCCGGTCAACGGCTCGTGGAAGATCTCGGACCGCACGATCGTCCTCGACGCCAACGTCATCCTCGACAAGAACCTCGCGATCTTCTTCTGAAAGGCAGTCTTATGGCGCACAAGAAGTACGACATCATCGACCAGGAGTCGGGCCGACTCGACCCCACGATCTACTCCGACCCGGACATCTACCGTGAGGAGATGGACAAGATCTTCGGCCGGGCGTGGCTGCTGATCGGCCACGACAGCCTGATCCCCAACCCGGGCGACTTCTTCCACACCTATATGGGTGAGCAGCCCGTCATACTGACCCGCGACAAGACCGGCCAGGTCAACGCGATGCTCAACATCTGCCGCCATCGCGGCGCCCGTCTCGTGCGCACCGACGACGGCAACTGCAAGTCGTTCGTCTGCGCCTACCACGCCTGGACGTACGGGCTCGACGGCAAGCTGGAGTGGGTGCCCGGCGAGCAGGAGCTGTACGACGGCACGATCGACAGGGAGCAGTTCGGGCTCAAGAAGGCGCGGGTCGCCACCTACGCCGGCCTCATCTTCGCGACGTGGGACCACGAGGCGCCCAGTCTCGAGGAGTTCCTCGGCGACGCCCGCTGGTACCTCGACCTGGAGTTCAACCGCAGCGCCCAGGGCACCGTGGCCTACGGGCCGCACAAGTGGGTGCAGCCGGTGAACTGGAAGACCGCGGTCGACAACTGCTCCGACTGGTACCACGTGCCGTACTCGCACGCATCGGCCGCGAACGCGCTGACCCGAATCATGGGCGCTCCGCGCATGACGTCGGACGTCCTGTGGAGGAAGAAGGGACGCGCGGCGTTCGTCAACGGCCACCAGGTCGCCTTCTTCCGCCTTCCTGACGACAGCTTCGACGGCAACCCCTACGGCGCCGACACCACGGCCGAGAATCACGCCGAGGCGATCGAGCGCCTCGGTGAGCTGCGCGGCGACGGTGTCATGCTGGGCACGCACAGCCTGTTCCCGAACACCGTCCTCGGGTTCCGCCTGGCGATCCCGCGCGGCCCCAACGAGACCGAGTTCTGGCACTTCAGCATGACCAACGCCGCGGACACTCCGGAGAAGCAGCGTGAGATCGCCCTCGAGCACAGCGCGCAGAATGGCGTGGGTGGGCACTTCGAGTCCGACGATGTCGACAACTGGGCCCAGGTGTCGGCTTCGGGCACGTACGCCAGCGCCCGCGAGATGGGCCAGTACATCAACATGGGCATCGGCAACACCAGCACGGACGACGTCTTCCCCGGTCAGATCTCGGACCGCTTCATCAGCGAGCAGAACCAGCGGTTCTTCTACAACCGCTGGGAGGAGTTCATGAACGCCGACTCCTGGGCTGACATCCCCCTCGACCCGATGAAGGCCAACTTCGAGGGCACCGCCTCGATGGACGGTTGATCGGCGGGACCGGGCGGTACACAATTCGGTCTCGTACGTCCTGCGCTGGCTCCGGGCCGGCGCAGGACGTGCCGCCGACTAGCTGGAGGAGCTCAGCAGCTCCCGCGCGAGGGCGCCGACCTGGTCCCACTCGACCAGGAAGCCGTCGTGGCCGTGGGTCGACGTCACGACGGCGAGGGGCCCCGCGCCCGGGATGAGCCGTGCCAGCTCCGCCTGCTGGTGCAGCGGGTACAGCCGGTCGGAGTCGATGCCGGCGACGACGGTGCGGGCGGTGATGCGTGCCAGCGCCGCCTCGACGCCACCGCGGTCGCGCCCGACGTCGTGACTGTCCATCGCCGACGTCAGCACGACGTACGAGTTGGCGTCGAACCGCTTCACGAGCTTGGCGCCGTGGTGCTGCAGGTACGAGTCGACCGCCCACGTGCCGTCGTCCTGCACCGTGCGACCGAACCGTTCGGCGAGCTCGGCCTCGCTGCGGTAGGCGATGTGGGCGATGCGCCGTGCGAGGTCGAGGCCGGCCAGCGGGCCGTGCGGCCCGTCGTAGTAGTCGCCCTCGAACCACGAGGGGTCGTTCTCGATCGCCGCGACCTGGGTGCGCGACAGCGCGATCTGCTCCGCCGACGCGGCCGCCGACGTCGCTAGCAGGAACAGCCGCTCGACCCGCTCGGGGTGCTCGACGGCCCACTCCAGGCCTCGCATGCCGCCGGCCGAGCCGCCGACGACACCGTGCCAGCGCTCGATGCCGAGCCGGTCGGCCAGCGCCACCTCGGCGCGCACCTGGTCACGAACCGTCAGCGCCGGGAACGACCCGCCCCAGTGGAAGCCGTTCGGGTCGAGGGACGACGGGCCGGTCGTGCCTTGGCACCCGCCGAGGATGTTGGCGGCGACGACGAAGAACCGGTCGGTGTCGATGGCCCGGCCCGGGCCGACGAGCGTCCCCCACCAGCCGGGGGTCGGGTGCCCGGGGCCGGCCTCGCCGACCACGTGGCTGTCACCCGTCAGGGCGTGCAGGACCAGGACGGCGTTCGTGCCGTCGAACGTGCCCCAGGTCTCGTGGGCGAGCCGGACGTCGGGCAGCGTCTCGCCGGAGTCGAGCACGAGGTCGCCGATGTCGGTGAACGTCCGGTCGCCCGGCGGATCCCCCTCGCGCCACGCACCCGTGACGAGAGAGGGATCGATGCCGGGAGCGAGGCTCACTTGGCGGCGCGGAATCCGGCGTCGAGGTCGGCGAGGATGTCATCGATGCCCTCGAGGCCGATCGCGAGCCGCACCAGACCGGGCGTGACGCCGGTGGCGGCGTGCTCCTCGGGCGTGCCCTGCGAGTGGGTCGTGCTGGCGGGATGGATCGCGAGGCTGCGGACGTCGCCGATGTTGGCGACGTGGCTGAACAGCTCGAGCGAGTCGATGAACGCCTTGCCCGCATCGAGGCCGCCGGGCAGCTCGAACGTCAGCACGGCACCGGCGCCCTTGGGGACGTACTTGTCGGCGAGCGCCTTGTACGGGCTGCTGTCGAGGCTCGCCCAGGTGACCTTCGAGACGTCCTCGCGGGCCTCGAGCCACTCGGCGACCTTGCGGGTGTTCTCGATGTGGCGCTCGACGCGCAGGCTCAGGGTCTCGAGGCCCTGGGCCAGCAGGAACGCGCTGAACGGGCTGAGCGCGGCGCCGATGTTGCGCAGGTACTGGACGCGGAGCTTGGCGATGTAGGCCGCGGGTCCGAGGGCCTCGGCGAAGACGAGACCGTGGTAGCTCGGGTCGGCCGTCGTGAAGCCGGGGAACTTGTCTCCGTGCGCGCCGTAGTCGAACGTGCCGCCGTCGATGACGACGCCGGCGATCGTGGTGCCGTGCCCGCCGATGTACTTCGTGGCGGAGTGCACGACGGTGTCGACACCGTGCTGGAGCGGGTTGAGCAGGAACGGCGTCGCGACGGTGTTGTCGACGATGAACGGGACGCCGACCTCCTTGGCGACGGCCGAGATGGCCTCGAGGTCGAGGATGTCGCCCTTCGGGTTGCCGATCGTCTCGCCGAAGAACGCCTTGGTGTTGTCCTGCGTGGCCGCGCGCCATGCGTCGGGGTTGTTGGAGTCCTCGACGAAGGTCACCGTGATGCCGAGCTTCGGGAAGGTGTGGCGCAGCAGGCTGTCGGTGCCGCCGTAGAGGCTGGCCGAGGAGACGATGTGGTCGCCGGCCTCCGCGACGTTGGTCAGTGCGCCGGTCGTGGCGGCCTGGCCCGACGCGAACAGCAGCGCGCCGACACCACCCTCGAGGGCCGCGAGGCGCTCCTCCACGACGGTCTGGGTCGGGTTGATGATGCGGGTGTAGATGTTGCCCGGCTCGGCGAGGCTGAACAGGTCGGCCGCGTGCTGGGTGTCGCGGAACTGGAACGACGTGGTCTGGTAGATCGGGAGCGCACGGGCCCCGGTCGTGGGGTCAGGTACCTGACCGGCGTGGATCTGCTTGGTCTCGAATGACCACTGGTCGCTCATGGTGTCTCCCGGGGGGATCGAAGGTCTGTGCCTTCGACAGTGCCACCGTCCCGCGGGTCGACCCAGGCGTCTCAGTATCTGGTCTAGAGCATCGCGAACGGCTGGGCCGTCGACTCGAGCACCGACAGCCAGAGGTCTCCGTCGGGCGAGACGCTGTGCGAGCCGGCTGTCACGAACGGGATCGGGACGTTGACGAAGCGGTGGCGGCGGCGCCCGACGACCATGTCGGTGCGGCCGGCCATTGCGGCGTGGACGGCGGTCTGGGCCAGGCGGGTGCAGTAGACCGAGTCGGAGGCGTCGGCCGGGACGGAGCGGATCGCGTATCCGGGGTTGAAGTAGCGCATCGTGAGCGGCTGCGACCGGTTGGCGAAGTCCTTGCCGATCTGGTCGCGCAGGAAGCCGGCGATGTCGCCGAGGACGGCG
>Ga0247730_1000146_pt1 | contig 68599 bp, 73 predicted proteins | sample UWRJL073202C2_FD_180959 | JGI IMG/M metagenome (GOLD analysis project Ga0247730, IMG submission 180959) | Plant litter microbial communities from Arlington Agricultural Research Station in Wisconsin, United States - UWRJ-L073-202C-2 | ecosystem: Environmental > Terrestrial > Plant litter >...
GACGTCCCGTGTCCAGGTGCCCCGGTTCGCCGAGGCCGGCGCGATGGTCATCGACAACTCGTCGGCGTTCCGCAAGGACCCCGAGATCCCGCTCATCGTCAGCGAGGTCAACCCCGAGGACGTCGCCAAGGCCCACCGCCGCATCATCGCCAACCCCAACTGCACCACGATGGCCGCGATGCCGGTGCTCAAGCCGCTGCACGACGAGGCCGGTCTGGTCCGCCTCGTGGTCAGCAGCTACCAGGCCGTCTCCGGCTCGGGCATCGCCGGCGTCCGCGAGCTGCACGGCCAGGCCCTCGCCGTGGTCGACAAGGCCAACGAGCTGGCGTACGACGGCTCGGCCGTGACGTTCCCCGCGCCCGAGGTCTACGTCGCACCCATCGCGTTCAACGTGCTGCCGATGGCCGGCTCGATCGTCGACGACGGCTCGTTCGAGACCGACGAGGAGCAGAAGCTCCGCAACGAGAGCCGCAAGATCCTGCACCTGCCCGACCTTCGCGTCGCGGGCACGTGCGTGCGCGTCCCGGTGTTCACGGGTCACTCGCTGTCGATCAATGCCGAGTTCTCGTCCGAGCTGACGGTCGAGCGAGCCACGGAGCTGCTCGGGACGGCCGCGGGCGTCCGGCTCGTCGACGTGCCGACGCCGCTGCAGGCCGCCGGCACCGATCCGAGCCTCGTCGGCCGCATCCGCCAGGACCAGTCGGTCGACGGCAACCGGGGCCTGGTGCTGTTCGTGACCGGCGACAACCTGCGCAAGGGTGCCGCCCTCAACACGATCCAGATCGCCGAGCTGCTCGTCTGACACCCGATACCGTGGTCCGGTGAGCATCCTCCTGCTGGTCAACGGCCCCAACCTCAACCTGCTGGGCACACGCGAGCCGGACGTCTACGGCAGCGACACCCTCGCCGACGTCGAGGCACTGGTGACCAGCGCGGCGGCCGAGGCAGGTCTTGAGGTGCGTGCCGTCCAGAGCAACCACGAGGGTGTCCTGATCGACGCGATCCACGCCGCGCGTGACGACTGTGCCGGCATCGTCATCAACCCCGGTGCCTTCACGCACACCTCGATCGCGTTGCGGGACGCGCTGCTGGCCGCAGACCTGCCGATCGCCGAGGTGCACCTGTCGAACGTCCACCGGCGCGAGCCGTTCCGGCACCACTCGTACGTCTCCGACATCGCGTCGTGCGTCGTGGTGGGCGCCGGCATCCACGGCTACGCGTTCGCGGTGCAGCAGCTCGCGCGCGTCCTCGCCTGACGGCGCGGCCGCTCAGCGCTGCGGCACCCGCTCCGGACGGCACACGTCGCGCGAGGCCGGGGACAGGAGCGCCCCACAGGTCACTCGACGACGGTGGGGGCGTTCTCGGCGAGGTCGACGAGCCAGTGGGACAGCGCGTAGGTCGCGATGCCGAGCAGCGGCACCAGCAGGACGGCCGCGGATGAGTCGATGACGTCGAGGAACAGTCCGAGCATCGCGATGATCGTCAGGAGGATCGCGAGGAAGCTGGTCAGCCGGGCGGCATGTGAGCCGAAGCCACGCAGCAGCGCCTCGCCCAGGAACAGGCTGACGACCGCGACGGCGGTGAACGCGAGGCCGCCCCACAGGCCGCCGCCCGAGGACACGCCGCGGACGGCGTCGAAGATCGCCAGCGTCGCCACGCCGAGCATCACCGCGACGAGCCCGACGACCGCACCGGTGATGACGGAGGCGAGGTAGAGGTTGATGTGGGGGAGGCGCCACGCGGCGACCGCACGGGCCCGGACGGCGACGAAGCCTCCTGCCGTGCGTGCTCCGGCGGAGACCGTGTCGGCGGTCGCCCACCACGCGCGTCCGGCGACCGCGCGCGTGCTGGCGGCCCTGGCGCGGACGTCGACGCTGCGGCGCTCGCGCGGGACCTTGGTGCGGGGAGCGGCCTTCGCGACCGGACGCGATCCCGGCCGTGCCGGGACCTTGGCCTGCGGCTTGGCGGTGGCGACCGGTCGTCCGTACCGGATCGGGGCGGGGCTGCTCGCGGCGGAGGAAGGTCGCACGACGGTCTTCTTGACCACCTTCTTGACGACCCGCTTCGCGGGCTGCTGCTCGTCCACCATGCCGCCAGTTTGTCACAGGGTGTGTCACGTCACAGCCGCGAGACGCGAGAAGCCGGACCACCGTGCGGTGGTCCGGCTTCATCACCTGGTCGGGCTGACAGGATTTGAACCTGCGGCCTCGTCGTCCCGAACGACGCGCGCTACCAAACTGCGCCACAGCCCGACGCCCCTACGTGAGGGGACCGGACGAGTCTATCCCAGTCAGGTTGAGCAGTGTTGCCTCGGGGCGGCAGGCGAATCGAACGGGCGTGAACGGGGACGTGCCGAGCCCCGCCGAGACGTGCAGCCAGGACGGGTCGTGGCCGCCGACCTGATGGGTGTGGAGCCCCCGGGCGCGGGCCCGGTCGAGGTCGCAGTTGGTGACCAGGGCCCCGTAGAACGGGATGCGCAGCTGCCCGCCGTGGGTGTGCCCGGCCAGGATCAGCGGGTACCCCAGCTGGTTCCACCGGTCGAGCACCCGAAGGTACGGCGCGTGTGCCACACCGATCGCGAGGTCGGCGGACCGGTCGGCGGGCTCGTCGTCGAGCACGTCGTACTCCAGGTGGGGATCGTCCACCCCCACGAACGCCAGACGGCGTCCGGCCACCTCGAGGGCGTCGTGGCGGTTGCTGAGATCGGTCCAGCCGCGCTGACGGAAGGCCGCGCGCAGCTCCTCGAAGGGAAGGTCGTGCTCGCGCTTCACCGGGCCGCCCAGGTGGACTCCCGTCCCGCCGAGCAGATAGTTGACCGGGTTCTTCGGGACCGGCGAGAAGTAGTCGTTGGAACCGAACACGAAGACGCCCGGCAGGTCGAGCAGGTCACCGTAGGCGCGGAGCACGGACGGGACGGCGTCGAGGTGCGCGAGGTTGTCGCCGGTGTTGACGACCAGGTCGGGCTGGAGCTCGGCCAGTCCCCGGAGCCAGCCCTGCTTGCGGTGCTGGCCCGGCGTCATGTGGGTGTCGGACAGGTGCAGCACCCTGAGGGGCGCGGACCCCGGTGCCAGCACCGGCACCGTGACCTCACGCAGCGTGAAGGCCCGGGTCTCGGCCACGGAGTACGCCAGTCCGGCGGCGGCCGCGACGAAAGGCCAGAGGAGGGGGCGCATGCGCCCAGCCTGTCACAGGGCTGTCGGTGCCGCGGTGGGAGACTGGACGCATGTCAGCCCTCAAGGACCAGCTCCACAGCGACCTCACGACCTCGATGAAGGCGCGCGACGCACTGCGCACCTCGACCCTGCGCATGGTGCTCACGGCGATCACCAACGCCGAAGTCTCGGGCAAGGAGGTCCGTGAGCTGACCGACGAGGACGTCCTCACGGTGCTGGGCAGCGAGGCCAAGAAGCGGCGCGAGGCGGCTCAGGCGTTCGCGGACGGCAACCGTCCCGAGCTCGCGGAGAAGGAGACCGCCGAGGCGGCGATCCTCGCGGAGTACCTGCCGGCGCAGCTCAGCACCGAGGAGATCGCCGTCATCGTCTCGGCCGCGGTCGAGACGGCCGGAGCCGCCGGTGAGGGCATGAAGGCCATGGGCAGGGTCATGGGCATCGTCTCGCCCCAGGTCAAGGGCAAGGCCGACGGCGGGGCGGTCGCCGCCGAGGTCAAGCGCCAGCTGGGCGCCTGACCGTCCTCACCTGTCGCCGCGACCGCGGCGGTCGTTGCGCGGGGTGCTGCGCAGCGTCGACTGGGTCTTGGGCGGCGTCTCGAAGTTGACCGGCGTCAGGCTGCCCTGGATCCTCTTCATCGCATCGGCCCACATGGGGCCGGCGAGCGACGAACCACCGACGGCGTTGAAGTCGAGGCCGCGGCCGTTGATCGAGATGCCGACCAACGATTTCGGCCGACCGTTGAGGTCGGGGTTCTCGTCGTTCGTGACAACACCGGCGATCATCGAGGCGGTGGCGAGCTCGGGGGTGTAGCCGGCGTACCAGACGGCCTTGTTGTCCTGCGTGGTTCCGGTCTTGGCGGCCGAGGGGACCGTCAGGCCGGTGCCGTTCTGGTAGCCGAAGCCGCCGGGCTCCTGCACACCTCGCAGGATGTCGTTGATCTGCGCGGCCTGGCCGCTGGTCATGACCCGCTCGCAGCTGGCGTCGAACTTCTTGACGAGCTCGCCGTTGGCGTCGAGGATCTCGTCGACCGGACGGGGCTTGCAGTACATGCCGCCGGATCCCGCTGTCGCGTACGCGGAGGCCATGTCGAGCGGGCTCACGCTCGTCACGCCGAGGGTGAACGGGCCGACCTGGTCGTCGTCGGGCACCTTGATGCCCATCGACTCGGCGGCACGGACCGTGTTGCAGAGTCCGGCCTGCTTCTCGAGCTGGGCGAAGTAGGTGTTGACCGACTGCCGCGTCGCCCGGTACATGTTCATGCGGCCGGACGTCGTGGAGTTCTGGACCTTCCACTCGCCGACGCTGCCGCCGTTGCACGCGGTGTAGCTGCCGGGCCTCATGATGAGGCTGCGGGGGGCGTTGTAGGTCTGACCGGGATCGACGCCGTTCTTGAGCGCGGCGGCGACCGTGAAGAACTTGAACGTCGAGCCGGCCGGGAAGCCGCCGGACTGGCCGTAGGCCGTGGGCACGACGAAGTTGATGAAGGACTCACCCTTCTTCAGGTCGGTGCCGATGGGGCGCGACTGCGCGACGGCCCGCACCTTGCCGGTGCCGGGCTCGACCATGGCGAGTGCGCCGATCGCCTCGTCGGTCGCCTTGACCGTGTTCCGGACTGAGTCGTCGGCCGCGGCCTGCATGTTGAGGTCGATGTTGGACTTGATCGTGAGCCCGCCGCGCTCGAGCTTCGCGCGACGCTCGTCGACCGTCTCGCCCAGGGCGGGCTGGGCGAGCAGCCACTGGCGGGCGTAGTCGCACGAGAACTCGCCGGTCACGCCGACACAGCCGTTGGGGAACTCGGTGACCTTGAGGGCCAGGGCCGACGCCTGGTACTTCTTCGACACCGCGGGGGTGATCTTGCCGAGTCGCTCCATGACGGCCAGGACGGTGTTGCGCCGCTGCAGGGCCTTCTCGGGGTAGACGTTGGGGTCGAAGCCGACCGGGTCCTTGACCAGACCGGCCAGTGTCGCGGCCTGGCGGGCGTTGAGCTCGTTGGGGGCCTTCGAGAAGTAGTGGGACGCGGCCGCGCTGATGCCGTAGGCGCCGTCGCCGAAGTAGGCGAGGTTGAGGTAGCGCTCCAGGATCTCCTTCTTGGTGTGCTTCGCCTCGTACTCGATCGCGAGCTTGAGCTCGCGGATCTTGCGGGCCGTCGACTTCTTGATCGCGGCGGCCTTCTGCTCGTCGGTCGTCGCCTGCGAGAGCAGCGTCAGCTTGACGAGCTGCTGGGTGATCGACGATCCGCCCTGGGTCTGGCCCTCCTGGGCGTTGTTGACCAGAGCGCGCAGGGTCCCCTTCATGTCGAGGGCGCCGTGCTCGTAGAAGCGGGCGTCCTCGATCGACAGGATCGCGTCCTGCATGACGGGCGCGATGTCGGCCAGGGGGACGTCCTGGCGGTTCTCGTTGTAGAAGTAGGCGATCAGCTCGCCGTTGGACGCCAGCAGCCGGGACGTCTGCGCGTTGGGCTGGTCCTTCAGCGTCAGCGGCAGGTCGAGGACGTCGTCGGTGGCCTTGGAGGCCGTCATCGCGACGATTGCGGTCGTCGGGATCAGGATCAGGGCGACCAGGAGGCCGGCGAGCACCGACAGCCGTGCCATCGAGCCGATCAGGACGGGCTTGCGTCTGCTGCGTGTCTCGGACTGGGCTGCTCGGCGCAGCGAGTCGCGAAAGTCCTCCGAGGCCATGGCGAACAGCGTACGTGACGTGGTCCAACCGGGCGGTGATGCGACAACGTGTCTAGTCATTTGTGGCTACACAAAATGGCTAGTAATCGCTCTGACGCAGACGGGACCTAGTTCCTAGGTTTGTACCTACCAACTTCGGCCTACCTGGCCGGTCTCGGGGAGGTCAACATGTGGAATGAGAACTGGGCGGCCGATGCCGCTTGTCGGGGCAAGTCAGATGCCCTTTTCGTCAAGGGCGCCGAGCAGAACCGCGCCAAGCAGGTCTGCGGCACGTGCGAGGTCCGGGCCGAGTGCCTGGCCGAGGCGCTCGACAACCGCATCGAGTGGGGCGTCTGGGGTGGCATGACCGAGCGCGAGCGCCGTGCGCTGCTGCGTCGCCGTCCCAACGTGACCGCCTGGCGCAACGTCCTGCAGGTCGCGGTCTAGCCTTCCTCGCCCGTCTCGCCGGCGAGCAGTGCGCCGATCCGGCGGAGGCCGTCGAGATCGTGCACGTCACCGGCCAGTGCCGCGACGGACACCGTCGCGACGCCCGGGTGGGCGGCCGAGAAGCGCTTCTTGAGGCGCTGCTCGCGGTCGGCCACCCGCATGCGGTCGGCGTGGATCGTCAGCAGCTCCGAGGTCGCGCGGTCACCCGCGCTGCCGCCGGCGAGCTTGTGCGCGGCCGACTCGGCGTCGACGGCGTCGATGCTGTCGGCACCGTTCTCGTGGACGCGGTTGACGACGAGACCAGCCAGCGGCATGCCCTCACCGGCCAGGCGCTCGACGAAGTAGGACGCCTCGCGCATCGCGGCGGGCTCCGGCGCGGCGACGACCAGGAACGCCGTGCCGTCGGCCTGCAGGAGCGCGTACGTGCCCTCCGCCCGTTGCCTGAAGCCGCCGAAGAGGGTGTCGAAGGCGGCGATGAAGGTCTGCATGTCGGTGAGCACCTGGGCGCCGAGGATCTTGTTGAGTGCGCTCGTGACGATGCCGAAGCCGGCGCTGATCAGGCGGGCCGGGCCCTTGGCGGGAGCCAGCAGCAGTCGGATGAACCGTCCGTCGAGCAGCGACGAGAGCCGGTCCGGGGCGTCGAGGAAGTCGAGCGCCGACCGCGACGGCGGGGTGTCGACCACGATGAGGTCCCAGCGAGGCGCGGCGGGTTCACCGGCATCGTCCTGGACGACTGTCGCGAACTGCCCGTGCAGCTGCCCGAGCTTCTCCATGGCCATGTACTCCTGGGTGCCCGCGAACGAGCTCGACAGGGCCACGTAGAACGGGTTGGCGAGGATCTGCGCTGCCTTCTCGGGCGTCGCGTGCTGCTCGACGACCTCGTCGAACGTCCGCTTCATGTCGAGCATCATGGCGTCGAGCGAGCCGCCGTCCAGTGCTGCGCCCTTGACCGGGCGAGGTGTGTTGTCGAGCTCCGTGAGCCCCATCGATTGCGCGAGCCGTCGCGCGGGGTCGATCGTGAGCACGCAGACCTTGCGGCCCTTCTCGGCGGCACGCAGCGCCAGAGCCGCGGCGGTCGTCGTCTTGCCGACGCCGCCGGACCCGCAGCAGACGATGATCTCGGTCGTCCGGTCGTCCAGCAGGGCATCGACGTCGAGGTCCCCTGCAGCGGGTGCACCGGTGCCTCCGCGGGGGGACGTACGTCCCTTGCGGGTCGACGGCGTGGTCCGAGCTCTCCCGGTCATGTCGTCACCCCCAGGTCGGTCAGCCGCTCGGCGAGCTCGAACAGGGCGCCGAGATCGATGCCGTCGCCCAGCAGCGGCAGCGTGACGAGCGGGCGTCCGCAGTCGTCGAGGATCTCGCGCTGCCCGTCCTGCAGCCGCTGGCGCTCGAGGTGGGCGACACCACCGGCGATGAGCGCGGGGGCGGCGGCCTTGTCGATCCCGACGCCCGCCAGCGACCGTGCGACCGTCGGGGTCCTGAGCGCCCCGGCGGTCAGCGACTCCCGGGTGGCGACCGAGAGCACAGGCGGCCGGACGAGGTTGAGGATGACGTGCCCGACCGGCAGACGCTCGGACGTCAGCTCGGCGATGCCGTCGATCGTCTCCTGCACGGGCATCTCCTCCAGCACCGTGACGAGGTGGACGTGGGTCTCGGGCGATCGCATCATCTGCATGATCGAGTCGGCCTGGCGGCGGATGGGCCCGACCTTGGCGAGGCCCGCGACCTCGGAGTTGACGTTGAGGAAGCGCGTGATGCGCCCGGTCGGCGGGGCGTCCATGATGACGGCGTCGTAGCTGAACCGGTTGCCCTCACGGCGGCGCGCGGCCTCGTAGACCTTGCCCGTCAGGAGCACGTCGCGAACGCCCGGCGCGATCGTGGTGGCGAAGTCGATGATGCCGAACTTGTCGAGCGCCTTGCCGGCCCGGCCGAGCCGGTAGTACATCGCGAGGTACTCCAGCAGCGCGGCCTCGGGGTCGATCGCGAGGGCGTAGACCTCGCCGCCGCCGAGGCCCACGGCGATGCGGCGCTCCTCGTACGGCAGCGGCGGGACGTCGAACAGCTGGGCGATGCCCTGGCGTCCCTCGACCTCGCACAGGAGAACCTTCTTGCCCTGGCCGGCCAGCGACATCGCGAGGGCCGCGGCGACCGTCGTCTTGCCGGTGCCGCCCTTGCCGGTGACGACATGGAGCTGGGTCGAGAGGGCCACCCCCCGAGCCTACCGAGGAGCCGACATACCGCCTTTCGGCCCAGTGATTTCCCTACTTACGTCCCGGTCGGTCGGGCCCCTAGCCTGAGATCCCCCTGTGCCCTCCAAGGAGACTCCCGTGCGCCGATCCACCACCGCTGTCGCGGTCCTGCTGCTGTCCGTCCTCGGAGCCTGCGGAGGCAGCGACAGCCCCGCGTCCGACGGCGATGAGAACGCAGGCTCGGCGACGTCCGCCGCGCCGGCCGAGGACGACGCCGACGACGCCGACGACGCCGACGACTCGTCGTCGGCCGCCGTCGACCCCTGCACGCTCCTGACGCCGGAGCAGGTCGGACCGATCCTGGGCGGTGCCGTCACGCTCAAGGAGGCACCCGGCGGCGGATGTGGCTTCGACCAGGAGGACCCCCGTGCCGCGTCGGTCGGGTTCTTCGCGGTGGACGGGGCCGGCGGTGGCTTCGACGCGTCCAAGCAGGGCAATGTCGTCGACGGTGACACCGAGGACGTCCCCGACGCCGGCGACGGCGCCTGGCTGGCCGTCGGCACGTCCGGCGGCGACAACCTGCAGGGTCAGGGCGTCGTCGCGATCGGCGACACCCTCGTCAACATCTCGCTGACCCAGGGCAACGGTCTGGGCGAGGCCGAGGTCAGGCAGATGATGGAGTCCCTGATCGCGCTGGTCGCCTCCGTCGCCTGAGGCGTTTCCGCGCGGGTCGGCCGCCCGATACAGTCGGGCCCATGACGAAATGGGAGTACCTCACCGCACCGGTCCTCGTGCATGCCACGAAGCAGATCCTCGACAACTTCGGTCAGGACGGGTGGGAGCTCGTGCAGATCGTGCCCGGCATGAACCCGGAGAACCTGGTCGCGTACTTCAAGCGGCCTGCCGCGTGAGCCTCGTCGACGACCGCCTGGCGGAGCTCGGCCTGACCGTGCCGACCGTTCCCGCGCCCGTCGCGGCCTACGTCCCGGCGCTGCGCACGGGTTCGTACGTCTTCACGTCCGGCCAGCTGCCGCTGAGCGGTGGAGAGCTGCTCGCGACCGGCAAGGTCGGTGCCGAGGTCAGCCCCGAGCTGGCGTACGACTGCGCCCGCCAGGCGGGGCTCAACGCGATCGCGGCGGTCAAGTCCGTCATCGGCGATCTCGACGCGGTCGTCCAGGTCGTCAAGGCCACGGTCTTCGTCGCGAGCACGCCGGACTTCACGGGCCAGCCGGGTGTCGCCAACGGCGCCAGCGAGCTGTTCGGCGCCGCGTTCGGCGACGTCGGGCAGCACACCCGCAGCGCCGTCGGCGTGCCCGTCCTGCCGCTCGACGCTCCGGTGGAGGTCGAGCTGGTCGTCGAGGTCGGATGATCCGCATCCCGGTGCCGGACCGTCTCCGCGACGTGGCCGCGAATCCACCGGAGACCGTGGTCGAGCCACGCGACTCCGCGACGATCGTCGTGGTGCGTGACGGCGACGACGGCATCGAGGCGTACCTCATGCGCCGCCAGACGAGCATGGCGTTCGCCGCCGGGATGTACGTCTTCCCCGGCGGGGGGTTGATGGCGTCGGACGTCGAGCTCGAGGTGCCGTGGTCGGGGCCGGACGCCGCGGAGTGGGGCCGGCGCTTCCGCTGCGACGCCGACCTCGCCCGCGGCCTCGTCGTGGCGGCGGTGCGCGAGACGTTCGAGGAGACCGGCATCCTGCTCGCCGGGCCGGACGGCGAGACCGTCGTGTCCGACACCAGCGGTGCCGACATGCAGGCGGCGCGCGGTGCCCTCGACGAGGGTGAGCTGGTGTTCGCCGACTTCCTTACCGACCACGGCTTGGTCCTGCGCGCCGACCTGCTCGGTGCGTGGGCCCACTGGATCACCCCGGCGTTCGAGCCGCGGCGCTACGACACCCGCTTCTTCGTGGCAGCACTGCCCGAGGGGCAGCGGGTCGGTGACCTGAGCCGCGAGTCCGACCGGGCGTCGTGGGCGCCGCTGTCGCGCGCTGTGGCGGCGGTCGAGGCCGGCGAGGCGGCCATGTTGCCGCCGACGATCGCCGCATGCCGTGAGGTGTCCGAGCACACTGCCGCGACGGTCGTCGCCGCATCGATCGGCCGGGAGTTCCCGACGATCCAGCCGCAGCTCGTGGTCGTCGACGGCGAGCCCTATCTCGAGACCTACCTGGGAGAGTCATGACCGTCAACACCGTCACCGATCGGGCATCGTTCGTCCTTGCCGCCAATCCGGGCATCATGACGCTCGACGGCACCAACACGTGGATCCTGCGCGAACCGGGCGCAGCCCGCTCGGTCGTCGTCGATCCCGGCCCGTCCGACGACGCCCACCTGCAGGCCGTCCTCGCCGCGGCCGGCGACGTCGGACTGGTGCTGTTCACGCACCGGCACTTCGACCACACGGAGGCGCTGGGCCGCATCGTCGAGCTGACCGGTGCGCCGGCGCGGTCGACCGATCCGGAGTTCACCCGTGGCGCGTCCCCGCTCGTCGACGGCGAGACGATCGACATCGACGGCCTGACGATCGAGGTGCTGGCCACGCCGGGGCACACGACCGACTCGACGTGCTTCGTGCTCGGCGCAGAGGGATCGCTGCTCAGCGGCGACACGATCCTCGGCCGCGGCACGACGGTCATCGCCCACCCCGACGGCGTCCTCGGGCCGTACCTCGACTCGATGGCCCACATCCGCGAGCTCATCGAGGAGGGGCTCGTCGCGCGCATCCTGCCCGGTCACGGGCCGGTCATCGACGATCCCGGTGCGGTCGTCGACTTCTACCTGGAGCACCGCGCCGAGCGGCTCGACCAGGTGCGCGCGGCCGTCGCCGCCGGTGCGACGACCCCGAAGGCCGTCGTCGCCGCGGTCTACAAGGACGTCGACGAGAGCCTCTGGGGCGCCGCCGAGCTCAGCGTCGCCGCTCAGCTCGACTACCTCCAAGCCACCTAAACCCCACCCCGACCAAGATTTGGCCCCTGAGCAACCGTTTCTTCGGCCTGCGTGGTTCTCAACGGTTGCCCAGGGGCCAAATCTTGGTCGTCCACAGCTTCGGGGTGGTCGGTGTCCGTCCACAGGTCGGGTGGTGTCGGGTCGTGCTGCGGCGCGCTCCGGTGCAGATTTCCTGCATGCGTGCCATTCCTCCTGAGCTCCACGGGCGTGCCTTCACCGCGGCGGAGGCCGTGGATGCCGGGGTGACGGCGCGCATGCTGCAGGGCGCACGCTTCACCCAGGTGTACCTCGGGGTCTGGCGCACGACGCAGACGCCCGAGACGGAAGACCTGAGGGTTCGGGCGGCCGTGAAGATCCTGCCGAGCGATGCCGCCCTGTCGCACATCAGCGCCGTCCGGTGGCGAGGGCTGGACGTCGGCCCGTCCATCCCGTTGCACTTCTCCACGGCCACCGCCGTCCACGTGAAGCGCACGGGCATCGTCGTCCACCGTCGTCAGGCCCTCCTCCGGTCCGACCTCGTCCGCGGGGTGCCGGTGCTCGGCGCGGCAAGGACGTTCGTCGACGTCGCCACCGACGTGGACGACCGGCAGCTGCTGCGCATCGGGGACTGGCTGGTCAGGCACCGCCACGTCGACCTGCTGGACCTGAGGGCGTTCGCGCTCGAGGAGCACCTCGACGGCGTCCAGCGCGCGAGACGAGTCGCGCCTCTGGTGAGGGAGAAGGTCGATTCCGTGCGCGAGTCGGACGTCCGCTGGATCATCCATGCCGCGGAGCTGCCGGCGCCGGAACCCAACGTGCCGATCGTCGACGAGCACGGGGTCCATGTCGCGAACGGCGACCTGGTCTACGTCGACCACAAGATCGTCATCGAGCACGACGGCTGGCACCACGAACGAGACGCCGAGCAGCGCCAGCGCGATCATCTACGGCGGGAGCGCCTCGAGGCGCTGGGGTGGAGAGTCATCGTCATCACGGTCAGGGACTTCGCCCAGGAGAAGCAGATCGCCTGGCGGGTCTACAACGCGCTGGTCGAGCGCGGCTACCGCGGACACCGCCCGGCCTCGGCCGCCTGACCAAGAATTGGCCCCTGAGCAACCATTCAGCCGCTCGAAATGCGGCGAAACGGTTGCTCAGGGGCCAAATATCGGTGCGGGGCCTCGGGTCAGCGGGCGCGGCGCTGGAGGCGTTCGAGGTCGAGGATGACCACCGAGCGCGGTTCCAGGCGGAGCCAGCCCCTGCTCGCGAAGTCGGCCAGGGCCTTGTTGACCGTCTCGCGGGAGGCGCCGACCAGCTGGGCGAGCTCTTCCTGCGTCAGGTCGTGGTTGACGTGGATGCCGTCGTCGGCGCGGCGGCCGAAGCGTGACGCGAGGTCGAGCAGCGCCTTGGCGACACGTCCGGGGACGTCGCTGAAGACGAGGTCACCCACGACCTCGTTGGTGCGGCGGAGCCGGCCGGCGAGCTGGTTCAGCAGCGCGTGGGCGACATCGGGGTGCGCGTTGAGGACCGGGCTGAGCGCCTCGTGCCCGAGGCTCTTGAGCTCGACGTCGGTGACCGCCGTGGCGGTCGCGGAACGCGGCCCGGGGTCGAAGAACGACAGCTCGCCGAACATCTGTCCGGGGCCGAGGATCGCGAGGAGGTTCTCGCGTCCGTCGGGCGAGGTGCGGCCGAGCTTGATCTTGCCGTCGGTGACGACGTAGAGCTGATTGCCGTCGTCGCCTTCGTTGAACAAGATCTCGCCGCGGCGCAGGCTCGACGACGACATCGATGCCTCGAGTGCCCCCGCGACCTCGTCATCGAGGCCGGAGAACAGCGGTGCCTGGCGGAGAACGTCGTCGGTCACGGTCTTCCCTATCGGTCGTGTTGCGGGGGTCACAGTGCGTGCGCCCCTGCGCAGTTTCCCACATCCGGACCGTCAACGGCGAGCCACGCGCCGAGACACGTACCCTTGAGCCTGTGCCGACGACCGTGACGAGACCGGACACGACGCTGGTGCGCCGGGCACGCAAGACCCATCGGGTCCTGGCAGAAACCTATCCCGAGGCCGGGTGCGAGCTCGACTTCAGGTCCCCCTTCGAGCTGTTGGTGGCCACGGTCCTGTCGGCGCAGACCACCGATCGGCGGGTCAACGCGATCACCCCCGCCCTGTTCGCGGCGTACCCCGACCCCGTCACGATGGCAGCCGCCGCCCGGGCCGACCTCGAGACGATCATCCGTCCGACGGGCTTCTTCCGCGCCAAGACCGAGAGCCTGCTGGGCCTGTCGGCGGCGCTCGTGGAGCGCTACGACGGAGAGGTGCCCGGCCGACTCGCCGACCTCGTCACCCTCCCGGGCGTGGGACGCAAGACCGCCAACGTCGTCCTCGGCAATGCGTTCGACGTCCCGGGGCTGACGGTCGACACCCACTTCGCCCGCCTCGTGCGCCGGTTCGAGTGGGTGCCCGAGGAGATCCTGAAGGACCCCGTCAAGATCGAGCACGCCGTGGCGGCGATCTTCCCGCCCAAGGACTGGACGATGCTCAGCCACCGGCTGATCTGGCACGGCCGGCGCCGTTGCCACGCCAAGAAGCCGGCCTGCGGTGCCTGCCCCGTCGCGCACTGGTGCCCGTCCTACGGCCTCGGACCGACCGATCCGGTCGAGGCCGAGAAGCTCGTGACCACGCAGGGACCCGCATGAGACGGACGGTCGTGGCGCTGGCGGCGCTGCTCGCCCTGGCGGCCTGCACGTCGTCCGAGCCGGAGAGCACGCAGCCGACGTTCGGCGGTGGGTCCGCTCCGACGACCGCCCCCGACGAGCTGGGCGCGGCCAAGCAGGCCGCCGGCATCGAGGACTGTCCGGCGCCCGGACCGGCCGTCGGCGGGTCCGACCTGCCCGACATCACGCTCGACTGCCTCGGCGGGGGGACGCCGGTCGACCTGTCGACCCTCACGGGCACTCCCACCGTCATCAACGTCTGGGCCAGCTGGTGCGTCCCGTGCCGCAAGGAGCTGCCGATCCTCGCGCAGGCCGATCAGTCGTACGGCGACGCCGTCAGGTTCCTCGGCATCGACTACCAGGACGAGAACCCCGATCACGCGATCGAGCTGGCTCGCGTCTCCGGCGTCACGTACCCCCAGCTGAGCGATCCCGACAAGCGGTCGGTGGCCGGGCTCAAGGTGGCGGTGGTGCCGCAGACGCTCTTCGTGGACGCGCAGGGGACAATAGTCGCGACGGAGCGCGTCGCCTACAGCTCCTACGCCGATCTCGCGGCAGCGATCGAACGACACCTGGGAGTGACGCCATGACGGCCGACACGCTGCCGGAGTGGCTCCGGCCACTGGCGGAGCTGGCGACCTCGGTCAAGGCATCGCAGCTGTCGCCGAACTTCACGACGGTGCCGGCCGATGCGCGTCCCGCCGCCGTCCTGCTGCTGTTCGCCGACGGCGCCGACGGCCCGGAGCTGCTGCTCACCGAGCGGGCGTCCACGATGCGCAACCACGCCGGCCAGATCGCCTTCCCCGGTGGCAAGTCCGACGCGGCGGACGCCGACTCGACCTCGACGGCGCTGCGCGAGGCGGAGGAGGAGGTGGGGCTCGACCCGTCGACGGTCGACGTCTTCGGCGTCCTGCCGACGCTCTGGATCCCGGCGAGCAACTTCGCCGTGACCCCCGTCCTGGGCTACTGGCGCGAGCCGAAGGTGCTCGGGCCTGTGAGCGACCAGGAGGTCGTCACGGTGATCCACCAGCCGATCCGTCGCCTCGTCGATCCCGACAACCGCTTCAGCGTGACCCATCCGTCGGGCTGGCGCGGTCCGGCGTTCGAGATCGGGACGGCCATGCCCCTGTGGGGCTTCACGGCCGGTGTCGTCTCCCGGCTGTTCGCAGCGGTGGGCTGGGAGCGGCCCTGGGACGACTCGGTGACCCGACAGCTCCCCGAGCTGCCGCGATGAACTCGCTCGACCTGATCATCGTCGTGGTCCTCGTCGCCTACGCGATCTCGGGCTACTTCCAGGGGTTCGTCGTCAACCTCGTCGCCACCGTCGGTCTGCTGGCCGGCGGGTTGCTGGCGCTGGCGCTCGTCCCGAAGGTGCTGTCGGGCGAGAGCCCGACGCTCTCGAGCTCGCTGCTGGCCCTGGGGCTCGTGATCGGTGCGGGGGCGATCGGCCAGGCGATCGGGACGCTCATCGGGTCCGCCCTGCGCGACGGGCTGACCTGGAAGCCGCTGCGCTCCGTCGACGCCGTCGCCGGGAGCGCCCTGAGCATCGTGGCGGTCCTGTGCGCCACCTGGGCCCTGGGCTACTCGGTCAGCGGGACGTCGATCCCGTACCTGTCGACGGCGTCGCGCGACTCGTCGATCCTCGAACAGGTCGACGGCGTCATGCCGGCGCGGGCGACGTCCGTGCTGCGATCGTTCAACGAGGTCCTCGACTCCAACCTGTTCCCGCGGTACATCGACCCGTTCGACTCCGAGGACATCACCCAGGTCAGCCCGCCCGACGAGGCGACGCTGGCCGGCGCGGGCGTGCGGCGGGCGAGGGACAGCGTCGTCAAGATCCTCGGTCAGGCCAGGTGCGACCGGGGCATCGAGGGCTCGGGGTTCGTCTACGCCGACGGGCGGGTCATGACGAACGCCCACGTCGTCGCCGGCGTCGAGTCGCCCGCAGTCGTCGTCGACGATCGCGAGGTGCCGACCCGGGTCGTCCTGTTCGACAAGGAGCTTGACATCGCGGTGCTGGCCGTCCGCGGTCTGGACCTCGACCCGCTCGACTTCGACGAGGGGGGAGAGGCCGGGGACGCGGCGGCCGTCCTGGGCTACCCGGAGAACGGCCCGTTCGACGCTCGCGCGGCGCGCATCCGCAACGAGATGCGTCTGCGCAGCCCCGACATCTACGACCGCGGGCAGGTCGTGCGTCAGGCGTTCTCCGTGCGGGGTCTCGTGCGGTCCGGCAACTCGGGCGGACCGTTGGTCTCAGCATCCGGTGACGTGCTCGGGGTGATCTTCGCGGCGTCGGTGTCCGACAAGTCGACGGGGTACGCGCTGACGGCCGAGCAGGTCGCGGACGACGCCCGCAAGGGTGCCACCGCGACGTCGGCCGTGTCGACGGGCGACTGCGCATGAGGCCGTTCGCGGCCCTGATCGCCGGTGTCGTCGCGACGATCGCGGCGGTCGTGACGGTGCCGCTGCTGTGGGTGTCGACGCACGTCGCGGACGAGGACGGGTACGTCGCGTTCAGCAGCGAGGTCGTGGACGACGAAGAGCTGAGGGATGCGTTCGTGGCCTTCCTGGTCGACGACTACGCGCAGCGGGGCCTGCTGCCCGAGGCCCTCCAGGGGGCCGTCACCTCGGCGCTCACCGCCGTGACGCGCGAGACCGTCAACCAGCCCGGGTTCACCGAGGCCTGGGAGCAGACGCAGCACAGCTTCCACCGCTCCGCCTTCGGCGAGGACGAAGGGCCGCTGGTGGTGCAGGTCGCACCCCTCGCGGACTTCGCCCTGGGTCGCGTCGGCAGCGCCCTGCCGGTGTCGCTGGAGGTTCCGGACGACCTGTCGGCGACGGTCGGCACCGCGAAGGACCGGGAGCGGCTGCACTGGGTCGAACGGTCGCAGACCTTCGCCTTGCTGGGGCTCATGGTGGTGCTGGCCGCGGCGGCCGTCAGCCTCGTGGTCGCACGCAGCCGTCCCGTCGCGCTCGCCGGCCTCGGCCTCGGGGCGCTGGCGGCGGCCGGCGTGCTGAGGGTCGTCACGGAGATCGTCACGCCCCGGTTGATCGACCGGGCCGACAACCTCACGCCCTTCGCGAAGACGTTCCAGCAGCTCGCGTTCTCGCGGGCGTCCGAGTCGCTCTCGGTCTGGCTGGGCTACGTCGCCATCGGCGGTGGCGCGGCCGTGGTGCTCGGCGTCGTCGGTCGCCTGGTGACCGGCCGGCCCCGCTAGCTCAGCGGCTTCGGCACGGGGGTCGACGCGGGCCGCGGAGGCTCGTGCTGACCCTTGAGGGCGGACGGGATCTCCTTGGCCGCCGCGATCGTCTTCTGCGGTGCACGCACCTTCTTGATCAGCCTGATGCCGACCAGGACCAGCAGCGCGACGAGCAGCAGGTAGAAGCCAGCGACGATCAGGAAGGCCCAGGCGGGATCGAGCCCGGCCATCACGATGAAGTACGCCGCGGAGATCGACAGCATCACGATGATGAGCAGGCCGAAGAAGGCCGACACCAGGAACATCCCGACGCCGATGCCGCCGGACTTGGCGCTGCCCGCCAGCTCGCTCTTGGCCAGCTTGACGACGGACTGCAGGAGCAGGGTGAGGTCGCCGAGGGCGTTGCCGACCAGCTTGCCGATCGTCGGTTCGTCCGGGGAGTTCATACCCGCGAGCCTACAAGCGATCGGGGCCTGACCGCAGGTCAGCGTCCGGCGAAGGCCGCGACGATGCCCGCGTCGGAGGCATGCCACACGAGGTTGCCGACGATCACGGCGGCGAGGATGGCCCCGCCGGCCGTGAGATCGGTGCGCACCCGGCGGTGCGGCGAGGTCTCGTCGGTGCGCGTCAGCGTGCTGTCGTCCATGCCACCAAGATGCCCCGTCAACATGAGATCAAACTGAACGCGGGGTATCCTGCGCGTGCGGACGTGACGAAGATCGCCGTCAGTCGTCGTCCTTGGCGGTCTTCATGCCGGACGTGATGAGGTCCATGACGCCGGAGTCGGCGAGGGTCGTGGTGTTGCCGACCTCGCGGTTCTCGGCGACGTCGCGCAGCAGCCGGCGCATGATCTTGCCCGAGCGGGTCTTGGGCAGCTCGGGGACGACCATGATCGTGCGGGGCTTGGCGATGGGGCCGATCTCCTTGCCGACGTGCGTGCGGAGCTCCTGGATGACCTCGGTGCCGCCGTCGCCTGCGGACTCGCGGAGGATGACGAACGCGACGACCGCCTGGCCGGTGGTGTCGTCGGTGGCACCGACGACGGCCGCCTCGGCGACCTTCGGGTGCGACACCAGCGCCGACTCGATCTCGGTGGTCGACAGGCGGTGGCCGGAGACGTTCATGACGTCGTCGACCCGGCCCAGCAGCCAGATCGCGCCATCGGCGTCCTTGCGGGCGCCGTCTCCGGCGAAGTAGTACTGCGGCCAGCGCGACCAGTAGGTCTGCTTGTAGCGGTCGTCGTCGCCCCAGATCGTGCGGAGCATCGACGGCCACGGCTCGGTGATCACGAGGTAGCCGCCCTCGCCGTTGTCGACGGGCTCGCCGGCGTCGTCGACGACCTCGGCGGAGATGCCGGGGATCGCGGTCATCGCCGAGCCCGGCTTGCCGGAGGTGACACCCGGCAGGGGGCTGATCATGTGGGCGCCGGTCTCGGTCTGCCACCACGTGTCGACGATCGGGGTCTTTCCGCCGCCGATGTTGTCGCGGTACCAGACGTAGGCCTCGGGGTTGATCGACTCACCGACCGAGCCGAGGATGCGCAGGCTGCTGAGGTCGTGCTGAGCGGGGAGCTCCTCGCCCCACTTCATGCACGTGCGGATCGCGGTCGGTGCGGTGTAGAAGAGGGAGACCTTGTAGTCCTCGATGATCTGCCACCAGCGGTCCTTGCCCGGGGTGTCGGGCGTTCCCTCGTAGAGCACCTGCGTCGCGCCGTTCGCGAGCGGGCCGTAGACGATGTACGAGTGACCGGTGACCCAGCCGACGTCGGCGGTGCACCAGTAGACGTCGTCGGGCTTGTGGTCGAAGACCGCCCAGAACGTCCACGCCGACTGCACCAGGTAGCCGCCCGTGGTGTGCAGGATGCCCTTCGGCGAGCCGGTCGTCCCGGACGTGTACATGACGTACAGCGGGTGCTCGGCGTCGAACATCTCCGGGGTGTGGTCCTTCGAGGCCTGGTCGACGGTGTCGTGCCACCAGACGTCACGGCCCTCGGTCCACGCGGTGTCCTGGCCGGTGCGCCGGACGACGAGGACGCCCGTGACGTCGGGGCACTTCTGCAGGGCCTCGTCGACGGCGGGCTTGAGGGCGGACGGGTTGCCGCGGCGGTAGCCGCCGTCGGCGGTGATGACGACCTTGGCCTCGCAGTCGAGGATGCGGCTGCTGAGGGCATCGGCGCTGAAGCCGCCGAACACGACGGTGTGAGGTGCGCCGAGGCGGGCGCAGGCGAGCATCGCGATGACGGCCTCGGGGATCATCGGCAGGTAGATCGCGACCCGGTCGCCGGTCCGGACGCCGAGGTCGATCAGGGCGTTGGCGGCCTGCGAGACGAGGTCCTTGAGCTCGGCGTAGGTGATGTCACGGGTGTCGTCGTCCGGCTCGCCGACGAAGTGCAGCGCGACCCTGTCGCCGTTGCCGGCGTCGACGTGCCGGTCGACGCAGTTGTACGCGGCGTTGAGCGTGCCACCGACGAACCACTTCGCGAACGGGGCGTTCGACCAGTCGAGCACCTCGGTGAACGGTGTGCCCCAGTCGAGGCGCTTGGCCTGCTCGCCCCAGAACGCCGGACGGTCCGTGGCGGCGGTGTCGTAGACGTCGGCCGTCACGTTGGCGTTCGCGGCCAGCTCGGCGGGCGGGTCGAACGTCCGGTCCTCGGTGGACAGGCTGCTGATGTTCTGCTCGGTCACGGGTCGCTCCTGTGCTCGGGGACGTCTCATTTTCATTGTGTCCCAAGCCACAAGATGGCTGCGGCCGGGTTGCATCGAAGTTGCTTGCGACGCTCGCCCGGCCAAAGGTCGCAACCATTGGCCGAGCGAGCGCAGCGAGTGAAGGCAAGCGCCCGGGCGGAGCCCGGCAGCGGCGAGGAACGAGCCGCTGGGGCGGCGAGGTACGAGCCGCGCGTCACTTCTCGGCGCCGGCTCCGGTCATCGACCGCACCTCGAGCTCGGCGAAGCGCTCCTCCGACGCGCGCTCCTTCGACGTGATGGTGCCGAGGTAGCCGAGCAGGAAGCCCAACGGGATCGAGACGATGCCCGGGTTCTCGAGCGGGAACCAGCTGATGTCGATGCTCTCCGGCAGCAACGACAGGTTCTTGCCGTTGGCGTCCAGACCCTTGCCCGACACGACCGGCGAGAAGATCACCAGCCCGACCGACGAGATCAGGCCGCCGTAGATGCTCCAGAGCACGCCGCGGGTGTTGAACCGCTTCCAGAACAGGTTGAACAGCAGCGCCGGCAGGTTGGCCGAGGCCGCGACGGCGAACGCCAGCGCCACCAGGAAGGCGACGTTGAGGCTCTGGCCCGGGATGGCCAGGGCGATCGCGACACCGCCGATGATGAACGCCGAGATGCGCGCCACCTTGATCTCGTCGGCGCCGGACGCCTTGCCCTTCTTCCACACGCTGGCGTACAGGTCGTGCGCCACGGACGAGGCCGAGGTCAGCGTCAGACCGGCGACCACGGCGAGGATCGTCGCGAAGGCCACGGCGGAGATCAGCGCCAGCAGGATGGCGCCCCCGGTGGAGCCGGGACCACCGCCCACGGCTTCGGCCAGCAGCGGTGACGCCAGGTTGCCGCCGGAGTCGATGATCCGCTGCTTCGCATCTCCCTCGACCAGAGCCGCGGCACCGAAGCCGAGGATCAGCGTCAGGAGGTAGAACGTGCCGATGATGCCGATCGCCCAGAGCACCGACTGGCGGGCCTGGCGGGCTGTCGGGACGGTGTAGAACCGCACCAGGATGTGCGGCAGGCCGGCGGTGCCGAGCACGAGCGCGACGCCGAGCGAGATGAAGTCGATCTTGCTTGTCGTCGAGACGCCGTACTTGAGTCCCGGCTCGAGGAACGCCGAGCCCTTGCCGCTGTTGTCGGCGGCCTGCCCGAGCAGCTCCGAGACGTTGAAGCCGAACTTGGCCAGCACCAGCACGCTGATGAGGATCGTGCCGCCCATGAGCAGGACGGCCTTGACGATCTGCACCCACGTCGTGCCCTTCATGCCGCCGATGACGACGTAGAAGATCATCAGGATGCCGACGGCGACGATCGTGAGGTTCTTGGCCGTGTCGCTGTCGACGCCGAGCAGCAGCGACACGAGCGCGCCGGCGCCGACCATCTGGGCGAGCAGGTAGAAGATCGACACGACGATCGTCGACGTCGCTGCCGCGGTGCGCACCGGCGTCTGCCGCATGCGGTACGCGAGCTGGTCGGCCATCGTGAACCGGCCGGAGTTGCGCAGCAGCTCCGCGACCAGCAGCAGGGCGACGAGCCATGCCACCAGGAACCCGATCGAGTACAGGAAGCCGTCGTAGCCCGACAGCGCGATCGCGCCGGAGATGCCGAGGAACGACGCGGCCGACATGTAGTCGCCGCCGATCGCGAAGCCGTTCTGGACGCCGCTGAAGCTGCGTCCGCCGGCGTAGTAGTCGGCCGCGGTCTTGGTGTTGCGGCTGGCCCAGAAGGTGATGCCGACGGTCAGCAGGACGACCAGGAGGAACAGCGTCGCGGTCAGCGCCTGGTGGTCGTCGGAGTCGCTGGTGGCCTGGACGAGGGAGATGGCGTTCACTGGTTCGCCTCCTTCTCGTACTCGTCGTTGAGGGCGTCGGCGATGGGATCCATGTGCTTGGCCGAGTACTGCGAGTACCAGTAGGCGACGCCGAACGTCGTCACGAACTGCAGCAGCCCGAAGATCAGCGCGATGTTGACGTTGCCGAACACCTTGGTGCTCATGAAGTCACCGGCGTAGTTGGAGCACAGGACGTAGAGCAGGTACCACGCCATGAAGGCGATCGTCATGGGCACGACGAAGCCGCGGTACGCCTTCTGGAGCCGCCGGAAGTCGTCCGTGGCATGGATGCGGTCGTAGGCCGCCTGGGCCTGAGGGGTTGCCTTCTCCGGCACTGGGTCCACCTCTTTCGTGAAGTCGGCAGGCGCAGAGGGCGCTGCCTCACCGACCGTAGGGAGGATCGGCCCCTGTGATCCAGATCACCTGGGTCCTGTTGCGCCGAAGGGCGGTGGTCGCTGCGGCGTGCGGTCCCCGGCCGTCGGCGAACGGTCGGTTCAGCGGGACGAACGGTCGACGTCGATGTGCTCGGGCGTGTGCAGGCGGACCATTGTGCGGGAGACGTTGCCCGGGACGCCGCCGCGCGTCAGCAACGAGACGCCCACCATCAGGCCGAAGCCGATCGGGACGGTCCACGCGGCGGGTTGGCTCATCAGCACGCCGAGCCATCCGTCGGGACCCCATGCGATCGTCATGACGGGAGCGATGCCGGCGCACAGGCCGCCGCCGATCATCCCGGCGATCGCCCCCGCCGCGGTCAGGCCACGCCACCAGATGCCGAGCACGAGCAACGGGCAGAACGTCGAGGCCGCCAGCGCGAAGGCGAACGTCACGGAGTTGGCGACGGAGATGCGGTCGGCGGACAGGGCGAGCACCAGCGGGACGACGATGCCGCCCACGGCGGCGACCCGCAGCGCCGTGATGGTGCTGATCCGTCGGGCGGGCCCCTCGCGGGACATGCCCTGCCCGATGACGCCGGCGATCGACATCGTGATGCCCGACGACGTCGACAGGAAGGCGGCGAACGCCCCGGCGGTCAGCAGCGCCGCGAGCAGCTCGCCCGTCGTCCCCCCGAGCATCCTCGACGGCAGCTCCAGCACGACGGTGTCGGTGCGACCGGACGTCAGCAGGTCTCCTGCGTAGATGCGTCCGAGGACGCCGTAGATCGTCGGCAGCAGGTAGAACGTGCCGAGCAGCGCGAGGACGATGAGCGTCGTGCGCCGGGCCGCGTGCCCGTCCGGGTTCGTGTAGAACCGCACCACGACGTGCGGCAGCCCCATCGTGCCGAGGAACGTGGCGACCATGACGGAGTACGTCAGGTACAGGCTCGGGCCGTCGGTGCCGCCGAAGGGCGAGAACCAGGCGTCCGGTGCGACGGGGGACGGGCGGCCGTCGTCGGTCCAGGCGTGCACCAGGAAGAACACCGGGATGAGCAGCGCCGTGAGCTTGAGCCAGTACTGGAAGGCCTGGACGAACGTGATGCTGCGCATGCCGCCCGAGACCACGTTGATGACGACGATCCCCGCGACCAGCACCGTGCCCACCCAGGTCGGCGCGCCCGTGACCGTCCGCAGCGTCAGGCCCGCGCCCTGGAACTGCGGCATGAGGTACAGCCAGCCGATCGCGACGACCAGGACGCTCGCGACCTGGCGCACCCGCACCGACTGCAGCCGGACCTGCGCGAAGTCGGGGATCGTGTACGCACCGGAACGGCGCAGCGGAGCGGCGACGAACACCAGCAGCATCAGGTAGCCCGTCGTCCAGCCGATGGGGTACCAGAGCATGTCGGCGCCGTACGCCAGCACGAGCCCCGCGACGCCGAGGAAGGATGCCGCCGACAGGTACTCGCCGCCGATCGCCGAGCTGTTCCAGACGGGGCTGACCGACCGGGAGGCGACGTAGAAGTCGCTCGTCGTCCGGCTGAACCGCAGGCCGAACGCGCCGATGCCGAGCGTTGCGACGGCCACCAGCGCGACCGCGACGACGCCGTACGTCGTGTTCATCCGTCACGCCGCTCCGGCTCGACCAGCTCGGCGAAGTCGCGCTCCGCCCGCTCGGCCTGGCGGATGTAGACCCAGCCCAGCAGGAACAGGCCCGGATAGACCAGCACCCCGAGGATCCACCACGGCGCCGGGACGCCCAGCACCTCGAAGTCGGTGACCGCGTCGAACAGCAGGAACGTGATCGGCAGCGCGCCGATCGAGAGCATCAGCGTGAGCGCCACGGTCAGGGCGGCGCGCAGCTGCGACCGGATGAGCGACCGCATGTAGATCTCGCCGATCCCGGTCGACTCGTCGATCTCCTGCCGGACGCTGCGCCGGACGTGCGCGGGTGCGGACGTCAGGGGGCTCGTGACCCGGACGCGCCCGGAGTACCTCTCCGGCTCCGTCACAGCGCCCGTTCGTGGATCAGGTCGCGCAGCGCCCGGGTGTGGCGGCGGGCGACCTGCAGCTCGATCAGGCGATCGCCCGCCGGGACGACGACGCTGCACCGCCCGGCCTGCACCCGCACCTCGCGGACGTGGGCGAGGTTGACCACGATGCTGCGGTGGATGCGGACGAATCCGGCGTCGGCCCACTCCTCGGCGAGGACGCCCAACGGCGTGCGGATCAGGTGGCTCGCCCCGTCCTCGACGTGGAGTCGCACGTAGTCGCCCTGGGCCTCGGCGTGGGCCACGGACGCGCGGGACACGAACCGCGTCACGCCGCCGAGCTCGACCGCGATCTGCTCGTCGCCGGACGCCGGTGCCCGCTCGCCGTCGGCGCACGCACGCCGGACGCTCTCGCGGAGCCGCTCCTCGCGGATGGGCTTCAGCAGGTAGTCGACGGCGTTCATCTCGAAGGCTTCGACGGCGTGCGCCTCGTGCGCCGTGACGAACACGATGCGCGGAGCGTCGCGGAACCTGCCGAGGAGGCGGGCGATGTCGAGACCGCTCAGCCCGGGCATCGCGACGTCGAGGAACACCAGGTCGATGCCGCCCTGCTCGAGCACCCGCAGCGCGTCGGTGCCGCTGTGGGTGCCGCGGACGGACGCGATGCGGTCGTCCCGCTCCAGCAGCCAGACCAGCTCGTCCAGGACGGGACGCTCGTCGTCGACGACGAGGGCGTTCAGTGCGGCGGGCATGGGGTGATCCTGTCGGAGGGTGACCGGGGCCACAACCCCGTCACGCCGCCGGGTCGACCGCGGGGGAGAACTTCGGGACCCGCAGCGAGACCTTCGTCCCGTGTCCCGGGGCCGTCTCGACCACGATGCCGTACTCGTTGCCGTAGACCGTCCGCATGCGCTCGTCGACGTTCGCGAGGCCGACCGAGGCGCTGGGGTTGCGGCCGGACAGTGCCGCGCGGACGACCTCCGGGTCGACGCCGGCGCCGTCGTCCTCGATCGTGATGAGGCACTCGTTGCCGGTGTCCATCGCGGTCAGCGTGATGGTGCCGTCACCCGAGCGGCTCTCGAGCCCGTGCCGCACGGCGTTCTCGACGAGCGGCTGGACGGACAGGAACGGCAGCGTCACGCTCAGCACCTCGGGCGCGACCAGCGTGACGACCCGGAGCCGGTCGCCGAACCGCGCCTTCTCGAGCACGAGGTAGCGCTCGATCGAGCGGAGCTCCTCGGCGAGCGTCGTGAACTCGCCGTGCTGGCGGAACGAGTACCGGGTGAAGTCGGCGAACTCGAGCAGCAGCTCGCGGGCCCGCTCGGGATCCGTGCGCACGAACGATGCGATCGCCCCCAGCGAGTTGTAGATGAAGTGCGGCGAGATCTGCGCCCGGAGCGCCCGCAGCTCGGCCTCCATCAGGGCCGTGCGGGACGTCGCCAGCTCCGCGAGCTCCAGCTGGCTCGACATCCACCGGGCGACCTCGGTCGTGGCGCGGGCGAGTCCGGCCGAGGCCTCGTCCGTCAGGATCACGACGCTGCCGATCACGACCCCCTCGACCGCGAGCGGCGCGACGATCGCCCGGCCGGACGCCTGCGTCGTCCCGCTGCTGATCGCGGCGTCCACCAGGTCGGCGACGTCGTCGGGACCGCCGGGCCCGTCCCAGGCGAGGGGCTCACGGGTGTCGGTGATCGCGACGGTGCGGGCGCCGAGCAGCGTCCGGACGTGCGGCAGTGCACCGGAGGCGCTCTCGGCGTCCAGGCCGCGGCGCAGGCCCGGTGCCGCCAGCGCGGTCGTGTGGAGCGTCTCGTACGTCGCCCGGTCCTCGGGCGTCCCGAGGCTCGGGCGCCGTGACAGCAGCCACCACCGGGCGAACCCGGCGACGGCGACCAGACCGGCCGCCGTCACCAGCGCGGTGAGCAGGTTGTCCATCCGTGGACGCTACCGCGGGGACGTCATGCCCGGCGGCCTCCAGGAGGTTCGCCCGGTATGACGTCCCACCGGGTCAGGCGACGCTGACGGCGCTCCACGCGGCGGCGACGGCGGACGACTGTGCGCTGCCGGCGCCGTAGAGGTCGTCGGCGGCGTCGATCGTCGCGGTGCGCGCCTGGGCGTACGTCGTGCCGCTGGTCATGTAGACCGTCAGCGCGCGGTACCAGATCGCGGCGGCGTCGGTGCGTCCGATGCCGGCGATCGTCGAGCCGTTGCACGTCGACGAGCTGTGCGCCGTGCCGCCGATCGTCGTGGTGCCGGAACCCTCCGCCAGCAGGTAGAAGAAGTGGTTGCCGATGCCGGACGAGTAGTGGACGTCGACGTTCTTGGCGGCGCTCGACCAGCAGGCCAGCGACGAGCCGTCGGACGCCGGGTCGTCCATGCGCCGCAGGCCCTGGTGGCCGGCGAGGTCGAACTCCTCGCCGATCAGGTAGTCGCCGGGATCCGACGGGTTCGCGGCGAAGAACTCGACCATCGTGCCGAAGATGTCGCTCGTGGCCTCGTTGAGCCCGCCCGACTCGCCGGAGTAGGTGAGGCCGGCGGTGTTCTCCGTGACGCCGTGCGACATCTCGTGGCCCGCGACGTCGAGCGACGTGAGCGGCCCGTACGAGCTGCCGTCGCCGTCGCCGTACGTCATCTTCTCGCCGTCCCAGAAGGCGTTGACGTAGCCCGAGCCGTAGTGCACGCGGTTGTACGAGCCCTGGCCCGTCCCGAAGATGCCGTCGCGGCCGAACGTCGTCTTGTAGTAGTCCCAGGTGGCGTCGGTGCCGTACTGCGCGTCGACGGCGGCCGACTCGCGGCTGCTGGTCGTCCCGTTGCCGAACGACGTGTCGGGGCTCGAGAACACCGCGCCGGTGACGCAGCCGACGCCCAGCAGCGAGCACAGGGCGCCGTCGGTCTTGTTGTCGACGTCGATCGTGTAGGTGTTGCCGCGGGTCGGGTCCTTGAGCTGGAACGCCGAGCCGGACGGGGTGAGCTCGAGCGGGACGGTGCCGCCGTACAGCGAGCGTCCCTCGCCCTCGACGGTCTGGATGCGCTGCTCCGATCGGATCGTGGCGCCGCTGACCGCGTCGACGTACGAGTCGATGCGGCTGGGCGTGCCGTCGGGCTGGGTACCGGTCGTGGTGACGAGCCAGGCCAGCCGCGGGGCGGCCGTGGCGTCGACGACGAGCTCCGGGCTGCCTGCCTTCTTCACGGTCGTGCCGAGCTTGCTGAGTGCCGCGCTCGCCGAGACCTTCGGCGTCGTCGAGAGCGAGAGGCTCTTGCGCAGGGTCTGCGAGGTGCTGAGGACGTCGCCGTCCTCGGCGCGGTGGATCACGAGGTCACCGCCGACGACCCGCAGGCCTGCGTACGACCGCCGCATCCGGACGTGGCTCGTGCCGTTGGAGTCGACCAGGGCATCGGTGACCTCGAGCGACTGGTCGTCCCCGACCAGCGCCGACGGAGCGTCCTTCGCGGCGGCGATCGCGTCGGCGGCGGTGTCGCCGGACGTCGAGACTGCGCGGGTCGAGGTGACCTCGGCGGGGCCCTCGGGTGCGGCGTTCGCGGACTGGAGGCCCAGCGTCGACATGGTCAGTGCTGCCACGGCAGCGGCTGCACACAGATTTCTGCGGCTCATGCATATCCCCCGATATGAGCGCGTCACCGCGAGGACGTCCCCGAGGCATCCGCGTTGCAGGGGAGCCTAGGTCAGGTGCCGGCGAATGTAAACGGGTGTTACTCGTCGCCGATGCCGCGGGCGTGGAGTGCCGAACCGGTGTCGTACGCGTGGGCGACGACGCGGATCGCCAGGGGTGACAGGTTGGCCCGCGGACTCCGGTCGAGACCTCGTGCCTTGGCGGCCTCGCGGGTCTCGTGCGCGATGTCGAAGATCGCCGGGATGGCACCGATCATGAGCGAGAACGCGAGCGCGACCTTCTCCGGGTTGACCCCGAGGCGGCGGAACGGCCGAAGTCCGCGCACGATCGCGTCGAGCAGCTCGTCCATCGGCGTCGTGGCGGTGAACGTGGTGGCGGCGACGACCAGCGCCATGGTGGTCGCGACGACCTCGACGGCGACGGGCCAGCCCCGCTGCCACCACTGGAAGGCGGCCAGGATCGCGAGGACGATCAGGAACGGGCGGAGTCCGTGCCACACGGTGCGGGCCGGGATGCGCGCCCACGCCGTGACCGCGAGCGCGACGCCCGTCGCGGCGACCGCCGGCCACGGACCGCGCAGCGCCACGACGACGATGCTGACCAGGAGCAGGCCGGTGAGCTTCGGACCGGCCGGGATGCGGTGCCACACGGACGTCCCGGGCACGAAGATGCCGAGCGGCAGCGAGCGCCTCACGGCGTCGCCACGCTGCGGCGGTAGTGCTCGACGGCGGCGTCGGGCGGCCCGTCGAAGACGACCCGGCCCGCCTCGACGACGAGGGCGCGGTCGCAGCGGGCAGCGAGGTCGAGGTCGTGGGTCACGAGCACGAGCTGCTGCTCCAGGGCGAACAGCCGGTCGGCGACGATGACGGTGTTGCGCAGGTCGAGCAGTGTCGTGGGCTCGTCCGCCACGACGATCGACGGACCCGTGGCGAGCACGCCGGCGAGGGCCAGCAGCTGCTGCTGGCCGCCCGACAGGGAGTGGACGCTGTTGGGCGCGAGGTGCGCCAGCCCGAACGACTCCAGCACCTCCAGCGTCCGTGACTGGCGCTCGCGCTTGTCGGGCACGCTCCGTCGCAGCGACAGCGCGACGTCCTCGGCCACGGTCGGCATGACGAGCTGCGCCGCGGGCTGGGTGAAGACGAAGCCGACGCGGCGGCGCACGGCCGGACCGTCGTCCGCGACGTCGAGACCGTCGACGGTCACGGTGCCCGAGCTGGGCGACACGAGACCGTTGAGGAGGCGGGCGAACGTCGACTTGCCGGAGCCGTTGCCGCCGATGAGGGCGATGCGTCGCTCGGTCAGCCGCGCGGTCACGTCGCGGAGGATCACGACGTCGCCGTCGGACCCCGCCGCGGTGACGGTGACGTCGTCGAGCTCGATCGTGGTCACGGCACCGAGCCTAGGACGTGATCAGCCCCGCTTGGACAGCAGCGCCGGGAAGGCGCGGTGCACGGCGGCGGCCACGATCGCGGCGACGGCGAGCTTCACGAGGTCGGCCGGGACGTACAGGAACGAGCTCTTGACCGTCGTCCACCACGGCGTCTCGGCGTAGAGGGCGATCCCGGTCGCGCCCGCGATCCAGACCACGACCTCGGCGAAGAGCCCGCCGATGACCACCACGACTGCCGTGATGGCGACGTTGATGCGGTGCGCTCGCTCGACGACGAAGCCGACGATCAGTGCGGCGAACGGGAAGGCCCAGAGGTAGCCGCCGGTCAGGCCGGTGAAGGACGCGACGCCCGAGCTGCCGCCGGAGAAGATCGGCAGCCCGGCCGCGCCGACCGCGAGGTAGAGCACGACGGCGAGGAAACCGCGCTTGGCGCCGAGGACGGCTCCGGCCAGGAAGATCGCGAAGAGCTGGAGCGTGAGGTCGACCCCGTTGACGCCGAACGGGATCGCGGCCGAGACGGCGCAGACCGCGATGAGGGCGGCGAACGTCGCGATGAGGGCGAGGTCGGTGGTGCTGGCGACGGACTTCTTGCTCGACGTGGTCGTGCTCATGAGCGTGCTCCTGCGGTGATGGGCGTTCCTGAACGGTGCCCAGGTGAACGGCGTTCAGGTTAGCCTATAGAATCGCCCAGCCGTCAAGTCGCCGAAGAGGGAGACCATGCGATACCGCCGCACCGACATCGTCGATCGTGCCGTCGACATCCTCGACCAGTACGGGCTGCCGGATCTCTCGATGCGCCGCATCGCGTCCGAGCTGGGCCTGCAGCCCTCGGCGCTCTACCACCACTTCGGCAACAAGCAGGAGCTGCTGGCCGCGGTCGCCGACGAGCTCCTGGAGCGCGGCGGGCGTCCCGACGTCGCCGACGACGAGTGGGACGTGCGGGTCGTCGCGCTGGGCCACGAGCTCCGCGACGCGATGCTCGCCTACCGCGACGGGGCCGAGCTGGTCGCGACGGTGCAGGCGTTCGGGCTCGGCGTGCGGACACCCGCCCTGCGACTGGCGGCCGCCGTCGAGCAGGCCGGCTTCGACCCGTCGTTCGCGAGGGCCGCTGCGATGACGGTGCTGCACTTCGTCTTCGGCCACGTGTCCGACGAGCAGACCCATCAGCAGGCCAACAGCTCCGGCGCCATCGACGCCGATCCCGTCGGCCGCGCCGACACGGCGTCCTTCGACCTCGGGATCAGCCTGATCCTCGAAGGCATCCGCCAGCGCCGGACCTCCGAAGCGGTGACATAGCGACCTGTCACGGACGGGGTCGGTGACATGACGACCTGTCACGGGCTGGGACACGTCGCCAGGTCACCGCGACGGGCTGGGACACGTCGCCAGGTCACCGCTCACCAGGAGGCGTGGAGCGGGCGTCCCTCGTCGTAACCGGCGGAGCTCTGCAGACCGACGACGGCGTGGTCGTGGAACTCCGCGATCGACCGTGCGCCCGCGTACGTCGCGCTGGAGCGGACCCCGGCGATGATCGAGTCGACGAGGTCCTCGACGCCCGGGCGGTCGGGGTCGAGGAACATCCGGGACGACGAGATGCCCTCCTCGAACAGTGCCATGCGGGCCCGCTCGAAGCCGGCGGCGTCGCGGGTGCGGTTGGACACCGCACGAGCCGACGCCATGCCGAACGACTCCTTGTACGGACGCCCGTCGGGGCCGACCTTGAGGTCGCCGGGGCTCTCGAGCGTCCCGGCGAACCAGGAGCCGATCATGACGCTCGCGGCACCGGCGGCCAGCGCCAGCGCGACGTCGCGGGGATAGCGGACGCCACCGTCGGCCCAGACGTGCGCGCCGAGCTCGCGGGCGGCGTCGGCGCACTCGAGCACCGCGGAGAACTGTGGGCGTCCGACGCCGGTCATCATGCGCGTCGTGCACATCGCACCGGGGCCGACACCGACCTTGACGATGTCGGCCCCGGCGGCGACGAGGTCGCGGACGCCGTCGGCCGAGACGACGTTGCCGGCGGCGATCGGCACCCGTCGCCCGGTGGCGTCGGCGTGCACGTCGCGCGCGGTGACGACCTGCGGCAGCGCCTCGATCATCTTGTCCTGGTGGCCGTGGGCGGTGTCGACGACGAGGACGTCGATGCCCATCGCGAGCAGCTCGGCGGCGCGTCCGGCGACGTCGCCGTTGATGCCGACGGCGGCGCCGATGACAAGCCGTCCGGACGGGTCGACGGCCGGCTCGTAGATCGTCGACCTCAGCGCAGCCTTGCGGGTCAGCACGCCGACCAGGAGCCCACCGTCGAGCACGGGGGCGAAGTCGACCCGCTGCGCCGACATCTCGTTGAAGCACGTGCGGGGGTCGGAGCCGGCGTCGAACGTCAGCACGTCGGTCGTCATGACCTCGCGCACCTGCGCGAAGCGATCGATCTCGGCGCCGTCACGCTCGGTCACGACGCCGAGCACCTTGCCGTCCTGCACCACGACGACGGCACCGTGCGCGCGCTTGGGGAGCAGGCTCATGGCCTCGCCGACCGTCGTGGTCGGGTCGACCGTGACGGGGGTGTCGTAGACCGTGTGGGCGGCCTTCACGCGCTCCACGGTGCCGGCGACGATGTCGAGCGGGATGTCCTGCGGGATGATCGCGATGCCGCCGCGGCGGGCGATCGTCTCGGCCATGCGCTTGCCGGAGATCGCCGTCATGTTGGCGACCACGAGGGGCAGCGTCGTGCCGGTGCCGTCGGCGGTCGACAGGTCGACGTCGAACCGGCTCGTGACGTCGGAGCGCGTGGGCACCATGAAGACGTCGTTGTAGGTCAGGTCGAACGCGGGCGCGAGATCATTGAGGAACTTCACCCCCTGATTCTACGGGGGTTCAGCGGAAGTCGAGCAGCATCGTGTCGGGCGGCTCGACGTCGGCGCTCATGGCGTCCTTGTCGACGCGGGCCCGGATGCAGACCGTCTCGTGACGCAGGCGCAAGAAGCCCGTCTGGCCGCCGTAGCCGAGGAACAGGTCGCGCACCTGTGACAGTGCGGCCTCGCCGACGGACGGGTGCTTGGTGGCCTCGGCGAACCGCAGCAGACCGGGGAGGTCGAGCTTCTCCCAGCTGCCGACCTCGTAGGTCTCGGGCTCGTGGAACAGGCCCGACGCGCTGAAGGTGTCGGCCGCCGGGGCGGGGACGTCGCGGGCCCCGGTGATCTCGCGCAGCTTGCGCATCCACGGGATGGAGTCGTCGTGGTGCCGCGAGATCGTCGACAGGAGACCGTCGGGACGAAGGACCCGGGCGTACTCGGCCAGGGCCGTCGGTGCCTCGCGGAGCTCGGGGACGATCACGACGTCGAAGGCATCGCCGAGGAACGGCAGCCGCTCGCCGGCGCTGCGGACGTACTGGATCTCGGGGTGGCGGCTCGCGGTGACGTCGTCGCCGGCGACCACGACCTCGTGACCCTGCTCGGCGAGCTGGTAGGCCAGAGAGCCGTCGCCGAGGTGCAGGACGCACGACAGGCGGTCGCCGACGAGCCACTTGGCGGTGCGGTCCTCCGGCGATTCGGTCACGTCTTGAGGCTACTCGTTCGGCCCCGGGGCGGCCGGTACGCTTCGGTCGTGTCCGATCCCTTCATCTCGGCCGCCCTCCTCGAGGGCATCCCTTCGACGTACGTGGGCACCCGCGACGGCATCGACGCGATCCTGCGCGACCGCGGCCTGCGGCGCAGCACGCCCGAGGACACCGCGCGGTCGCTGCTGCTGGGCGCGGTGGCCACGGCGTCCCTCGAGGGCAGCGCGTTCGACGCGGACACCCTCGCTGCGGGCGGCGGGGACGCCGTGGCCCGCGGGGCCGTCCGGCTCTCGACCGAGCTGCTCGGGCTCCTGCCGGTCTGGAACCGGTCGCCGATCCAGGCGCTGGCCCGCATCCACTCGCTCGCTGCCGCCGGCTCGGTGGACGACGGGGACCTCGGGCGTCCGGCCAATCCCGACGGCGTCGCGCGCCTGACCGAGCTCACCTGGATGCTGGGGCAGCCGACGCAGGCGCCCGGGCTCGTCGTCGCAGCGCTGGTCAACGCCGAGATCACCTCGGCCGGGGCCTTCGCGTCGCACAACGGCGTCATCGGACGGGCGGCCGAGCGCCTCGTCCTGCTGGCCAAGGGCGTCGACCCCGCGTCCGTGCTGGTGCCCGAGGCCGGACACGCCGCCGAGCCCGACGGCTACCGGTCGGCGCTGGCGGCGTACGGCAGCGGCAAGCCCACCGGCGTCCACCAGTGGCTGATGTACGCGTCGCAGGCGTTCACGCGGGCCGCCGAGGCGTCCCCGCTCGCCCGCTAGGGACACAAGAGCGGCGGCGCCGTCCCGGGGGAACGACGCCGCCATGGCCAGCAGTGCTCGGCTACCAGGCGTGCTGGATCTGAGTCGTCATGGCTCCAGTGGAAACCCTGAGTGGTCTGGAGTCCTGCGAGCGACTGTCCCATTGAGACGGGTGATCGCCGCGTGGGTACCGGTTGCTGTGCCGATCTGGGGGTCCCCCCACGAGCTCTGCGAGTAGGGGGCGGGTGATGCGGTGGAGTTGTGGACCTAGGTCCTGTCTACGCCCGATGTGGCGTGAGCAACAGCCCTACTGGCTCGTAATGTTGTGCGCCCCTTTTCACAAGCGGCGTCTCCGCGGCGGCTCAGGCGGAGACGCGGCGCTTGCGCTGGGTCACGACGGCCACCGCCGCGGCGCCGATCGCGCTGGCGACGACGGCGACCGCGGCCGCCTTGCCGGCCTTGGTGTCGAGCCCGAGACGCCGGCGCAGCGCGACGGGGCGCGCGAAGACCAGGATGGGCCAGTCGTTCTCCTCGGCGAGCCGGCGCAGCACCTTGTCGGGATTGACCGCGTACGGCCGCCCGACGGCCTCGAGCATCGGGACGTCCGTCTCGGAGTCGGAGTACGCGTACGACTCGCTGAGGTCGTAGCCGCGGTCGTCGGCCAGCTGCTTCATCGCCGCCGCCTTGTGCGGCCCGTAGGCGTAGAAGTCGACCTCGCCGGTGTAGCGGCCGTCCTCGGCCACCAGGGTCGTGGCGATGACGTGGTCGACGCCGAGCATCGCGCCGATCGGCTCGACCACCTCGATGCCGGACGCCGACACGATGATGACGTCGCGGCCGGCGGCCTGGTGCTGCTCGATCAGCGTGACCGCCTCCTCGAAGACGATCGGGTCGATGATCGAGTGCAGCGTCTCGGCGACGGACTGGCGGACGACCTCGACGTCCCAGCCGGTGACCATCTGGGTGAGGTAGGCGCGCATCTTCTCGAGCTGGTCGTGGTCGGCGCCGCTGATCGAGAACATGAAGTTCGCGTACGCACTGCGGAGCACCGCCCGGCGATTGAGCAGACCGCCGTCGTAGAACGGCTTGCCGAACGCAAGCGTGCTCGACTTGGCGATGATGGTCTTGTCCAGGTCGAAGAATGCCGCAGTCCGCGAAGGGCTCACTCCTTCAGGATAGGGCGGTCCACACGCTCGTGGGTCACGCTTCGCCGTCCACAGGCGCCGGATTCGTTCTTTCCCGTGTGCGACCGCCTTGGAATCGTCACCCGCATGACCGATCCATCGGCACCACTCATCGCCACGACCGACGATCAGCTCATCGACGACGCCCTGCGCTGGTGCGCCGCGGTCGGCACGACCCCCGAGGTCGCCCGCGACCTGACGTCGGCCCGCCGCGGGTGGCGAACGGCCGCGACGGTGATCGTGGGCGACGACCTGGTCGACGAGCTCGCGCGGTCGTCCCTCCCACGCCGCGATCACGTCCTGGTGGTCGCCCGCGATCCGGCCGCCTGGTGGCCGGACGCGGTCGCGCTCGGCGCCGTGGCGGTGTGCGGCCCGCACGAGGACGACCGCATCGTCGAGCTGCTGTCCGCCGCGCTCGACGGCTCGGGCGAGGCGTGCGTCGTCTCGGTCGTCGGGGGAGTCGGAGGTGCCGGCGTCTCCACCCTCACGGCCGCACTGGGGCTGGCGGCCGACCGCCGGCACCTGCGTCCGCTCGTGATCGACGCCGATCCCCTCGGCGGCGGTCTCGACCTGGTGCTCGGCGCCGAGCGTTCCGAGGGGGTTCGCTGGGACGACTTCGGGTCGACGAGGGGACGGCTCGAGGCCTCGTCGCTGGCCGACGTGCTGCCGACCCGCGCCGGTGTCAGCCACCTGGCGTGGAGCCGCGACTCCCCGCGGCGGTTGCCCGGATCGTGGCCGACGGTGCTGTCGGCCGCGGTGCGTGCCTTCGACCTGGTCGCGGTCGACGTCCCGCGGCACCTCGGCGAGGTCGGCGCCGACATGGTGGGACGCTCCGTCCTCACGCTGGTCGTGGTGCCCGAGGAGATCGCCGCCGTCGCGGCGTCCCGGCGCGTGCTCGAGGAGGTCCACCGATGTGCGCCGTCCGTCGGTCTGGTCAGCGTCGCCCGGGCGTCCGGCATCGGCGCCAGCGCCGTCGAGGACGCCCTCGAGATGCCGGTGCTCGCGCGGATCCGGCCCGACCGGCGACTGCGCGGCGCGGTCGACCGCGGGCACGGGCCCGGGCGGTCGCGGTCGTTGGGACGGGCCGCCGGTGCGGTGCTGGACGCGATCGGGCTCGAGCGGTCATGACCGAGCAGCCGATCATCGACCGCATCAGGCGCCGGCTGACGGCCGACTCCTCGGAGCCGACGCCGGGCAGCGTGGCCGAGGCGTTGCGGGCCGAGCACCAGGTGGCCGGCAGCAGCACGGTCCTGCGGCTGGTCGACCAGCTCCGCAGCGAGACGAGGGGAGCCGGGCTGCTCGACCCGTTGCTCGCGCTGCCGGACGTCACCGACGTTCTCGTCAACGGGCACGACGACGTCCACGTCGACCGCGGACGAGGCCTCGAGCGGGTCCCCGTGCGGTTCGAGGACGACGAGGCCGTGCGCCGACTGGCGCAGAGGCTGGCCGCACAGGCCGGTCGTCGCCTGGACGATGCGAGCCCCTGGGTCGACGCCCGCCTGCACGACGGCACCCGCCTGCACGCGGTGCTCGCGCCGCTCGCGCGGCCGGGCACCGTCATCTCCCTGCGGGTCCCGGCGCGACGGTCGTACAGCCTCGCCGCGCTGCGCGACGCCGGCTCCCTGACGCCAGAGGGCCTCGACCTGCTGCGGCGACTCGTCGCATCCCGGGTCGCCTTCCTCGTCACGGGCGGCACGGGATCGGGCAAGACCACGTTGCTGTCGGCGCTGTTGTCGGAGGTGACGCCGACCGAGCGCATCGTGGTCGTCGAGGACGCGACCGAGCTGCGTCCCGACCACCCGCACGTCGTCGGGCTCGAGGCCCGCCCCGCCAACGCGGAGGGGGCGGGACAGGTCACCGTCCGCGACCTCGTCCGTCAGGCCCTGCGCATGCGACCCGACCGCCTCGTGGTGGGAGAGGTCAGGGGCGCCGAGGTCGTCGACCTGCTGGCTGCGCTCAACACCGGGCACGAAGGCGGGTGCGGCACGGTGCACGCCAACTCGACGGCCGACGTGCCGGCGCGCTTCGAGGCCCTCGGCGTCGCGGCGGGCCTGCCGCGCGAGGCGGTGCACAGCCAGCTGGCAGCGGGCATCGACGTCGTCGTCCACGTGGGCCGTGCGCGCGACGGAGCGCGGGCGGTCGAGCAGGTCGCCGTGATCGACCGCACCGTCAGCGGGATGGTCGAGTGCGCCCCGGCCGTGACGTTCCGCAACGGGCAGACGATCGAGGGACGCGGCCTCGGCCGCCTGGCCGAGGTGCTCCGGTGAGCGTCGCGGCCGCGGTCCTCGCGGCGACGGCCGTGCTGCTGCGCCGGCCACCCGGACGTTGGTGGGTCCGGCGGCGCCTCGGTCTGGGGGAGCAGCAGCAGGTCGGAGCGAGATGGCTCGCAGCGCCGGCCGCGGCGACCGCGGCGGTGGTGCTGCCGTTGCTGCCGCAGGTCGGCGGGCCGGGCGTCGTGCTGGTCGCGACGGCGGCGGGGGTGGCCTGGTTCTCGGTCCGCCAGCTGCGGCGGGCGCGGAGCCGCGAACGCCTCGCGCGTCGTCGTGGCGAAGCCATCGAGCTGCTGGGACTGATGGCCGCTGAGCTCAGGGCAGGGGTGCTGCCGCACCGCATGCTGGCGGGGCTGGCCGCGGACTTCGCGATGATGCAGCCCGCCGCCCGTGCCGCCGAGCTGGGTGGCGACGTCGCCCTCGCGCTGCGCGAGGCCTCCGCGTCGCCCGGCCACGACCTGCTGCGCGACCTGGCCGGTGCCTGGCAGGTGTCCGACCGGTCGGGAGCGCCCCTGGCCACCGTCATCGACCGGCTCGAGCAGTCGGCGCGGGTCGATCGGGAGGTCGCGCGCGAGGTCGAGTCGGGGGTCGCGCCGGCCCGGGCGACCGGACGCCTCATGGCGGTGCTGCCGGTCATGGGCCTGCTGCTGGGCTCGGGCATGGGTGGCGACCCGGTCGAGGTGCTGACGTCGACCTGGATCGGCGTCGTCTGCCTGGCCATCGGCTGCGGTCTGGCCTGTGCCGGTGTGGCGTGGATCGAACGCATCGCGGCTGCCGCCGCTGAGCTCCGATGACGTCCGCCCTGCTCGTGTCGCTCACCGTCTGGTGCCTCGTGCCAGGGTCCGCGCGTCCTCGCGCACGCCGGGTCCTCGTGGCCCCGGCCGCCCCACGACGGGCCGACCCCGCGGTCGTCGCCGCGGCGTTGGCGCCGGTGGCCGCGGTCGTGGTGCTGGGCCCGTTCTGGGGTGTCCTCGTGGGAGGGTCGCTCGTCCCGGTCGTCCATCGGGCGGTCGGCCGCCTGGAGTCGTCGGGATCCCGCCGGCGTGCCGCGCGCATCGAGGCCGACCTGCCCGGCGCGCTCGACCTCGTCGTCGCCGCGCTGCAGGTCGGTCGCCCGCCCGTCACGGCGTTCGCGCTGGCGGCCGAGGCCACGGTCGACCCGCTGGGTGCCGAGCTGGCTGTCGTCGCCGGACGGCTCGCGGTCGCGGCCGACCCCGGGACGGTCTGGGAGGGCGTCGCGGACGATCCTGCGCTGGCGCCCGTGGGACGGGCGTTCCGGCGGGCCGCGGTCTCGGGCATGCCGGTGGCGGAGATCGTCCGCGGTGTCGCCGACGAGCTCCGCCGTGAGCGAGGTGCACGTCTGCGCGAGCGCAGCCAACGGGTCGGGGTGCGCACCGCGGCACCGCTGGGACTGTGCTTCCTGCCGGCGTTCTTCCTCATCGGCATCGTCCCGACCGTGGTGGCGACGTTCACCTCGCTGTCCTGGTGATGTCCACAGCCGCGGGCAGGTCGCCATCCGTCCCCAGGTGGCGAGCCGCGATCGCAGAAGCGCGTCCCGGAGCCACATCTTCTCCATGACACATCCACCCATGAAGGGACGTTCCATGAAGAAGCTGTTCACCCGCGACGAGCGCGGCATGTCCACGTCGGAGTACGCCGTCGGCACCATCGGCGCCTGCACCGTCGGCGGAGTGCTCGTGAAGATCGGTCAGTCCGAGTGGTTCGGCGAGCTGGTCAGGGACGTGTTCGAGAAGATCCCGGACATCCTGCCGTTCTGACCGTCTCCGGGGCGGCGCCCCGGCGCCGCCCCGACCCCACGTCGAGGAGCTGAGTTTCATGACCCATCCCATCCGGCAGGTCCGTCGCGCGGAACGCGGCACGGCCACGGCCGAGTACGCCGTCGGCACCATCGGCGTGTGCTCGATCGCCCTCGTGCTGCACGACCTCGCGACGGACGGCTTCTGGCTCGAGGAGATCCTCGAGCGCGTCCGACAAGCCCTCGAGTGGCGGCCCGCGCTCCGTCATCCTGTGCCGAACCGGTGGTTCCCCTGGTGAGGCGGGAGCGCGGCATGGTCACGGCCGAGCTCATGACGATCGCGCCGTTCGGCGTCGCGGTGACGTTCCTGCTGCTGTGGGTCGTCTCGCTGGGGCTCACGCAGGTCCGCCTCGCCGACGCGGCCCGCGAGTCGGCCCGCATGGTCGCGCGCGGGGAGTCGCAGCAGGCGGCGGAGGCCATGGCCCGGCGACACGCCCCCGGTCGCGCCACGGTCGAGGTCACGACGCGCGACGGCGAGGTCAGGGTCACCGTCGCGACGAGATCCCGCATGCCGATCCCGTTCTTCGCCGGCATCGGCTCGCAGTCGATGGAGTCGACGTCGGTCGCTGCCGCGGAGACGCCGTGAGGGAGCGGGGCTCGGTCACGGTCCACGCCATCACGGCGACGGTGCTGCTCGTGGTCGTGACCCTGGTGATCGTCCAGGCGACGAGCCTCGTGCGGATGCGGCACCGGGTGGCTGCGGCCGCCGACCTGGCAGCGCTCGCAGGGTCCCAGGCGAGTGCCGCGGGCCGTGACGGCTGCCGCGCCGCACGTGCCGTCGCGGAGCGCAACGGCGCGCGGCTCACCGAGTGCCGCATGGACTTCGACGTCGCGACGGTCACGGCGCGGGCGACGAGCCCACCGTGGGGGGGCGGCCGCTGGGCGACCGAGCAGCGTGCGCGAGCGGCGCCGGCGTCCTACGTCGTCGAGTAGTCCTCAGCCACGCCGGAGGACGCGTCGTGCCCGCGCGACCAGTGCCCTCTTGCGCTCCACGAGCTGCTGCTCGCGCGGGCTGAGCTCGAGGGTCTTCGGTGTCGTGACCGCGCGGAACCTGTCCGGTGAGTCATTGGTCTTCTTCTTGCCCCTGGCCCGCAGCTCGGCGTCCTGCTCGGGAGTTCGGTCGCGGGGCAGGCGGCGAAGGACTGCGTAGAACTCGAGCTCGTTGGGGCGGGTGTTCTGCACCTTCTCGACGATGAACTCGCACAGGCCCAACCGACCCAGCTCGTTGATCTGCTCGATCAGCGTCGACGGCTGGAAGGTCCAGACGTGCGAGTCGACGTAGACGCCGGCCTTGGCGTTGTCGAGCCGGGCCAAGACGACCGGCAGGTCGTGACATCGCGACGCCGCGAGGCCGGGACGCTGGTTCGCCCACGCCTCGACGGCCGTGATCGTGGAGGCGGACCGCAGGTAGTCGTAGACGGCTCGAACGCTCGGCACCACGTCCTGCTGGTGATGGGCCTGCAGCATCTGCCCGACGGTCGTCTGCGGACGGTAGGCGTCGAAGCTGTAGCGCGTGTCGGGCACGGCCAGCACCAGGGCGCCGTCGTCGCGGAGCAGAGCGGCGAGGTCGTCGAGCCACGTGATGAGGTCCGGGACGTGCTCGATGACGTGCGAGGCCACCACCCACGAGAAGGGCGCCCTGTCCTTCGCGACCTCCGACAGCGGTCGGATCGATCCGTCCGGTCCGGTGAGGGGGTAGTCGACGACGGCGACGTCCTCGTTGGGGACGTTCGGGTCGTGGTCGTAGTGCTCGATCAGCTCGTCGGTCGACACGATGTCGACGTAGCTGACGTCCCAGTCGGACTTGCGCATGATCGGGTTGTGCAGAGGAGCGATCTCGAGACCGGGTCCGTGGTCGAGGTCGGTCAGCTCGATGATCCGTCTCGAACGTTGGTCAGTGCTCACGTCGTGTCTCCTGATGTCTCGGCGGCGATCCCCGCTCAGGATGGTCCACCCGCGCGGCATCCGGCAACCGGTGAGGCTCCGCTCAGGGGTGAACGGGCGCGCCGATCAGGAAGGCGTCGAGCAGCCGCACGGCGCCGGCCTTGTCGAGCGGCTCGTTGCCGTTGCCGCACTTGGGGGAGTAGACGCACGACGGGCAGCCGTCCGGGCACGCGCACGCCACGATCGCGTCACGGGTGACCCGCAACCACGTGGCGGCGACCGCGTAGCCCCGCTCCGCGAAGCCGGCGCCACCCGGGTAGCCGTCGTAGACGAACACCGTCAGGGTGCCGGTGTCCGCGTGCAGTGCGGTCGACACGCCGCCGATGTCCCACCGGTCGCAGGTGGCCAGCAGCGGCAGGAGCCCGATCGCCGCGTGCTCGGCGGCGTGCGCGGAGCCGGGGACGTCGTCGTGCTCCATCGCCGCCGCGACCGCCTCCGGCTGCAGCGTCCACCAGACGGCCTTGGTCTGCAGCGCCCGGGCCGGCAGCTCGAGCACCTCCTCGCCGAGGATGCCGCCGCCGCTGGTGCTGCGCTTGAGGTACGACACGACCTGGTTGACGACCTCGACGGAGCCGAACGACATCGCCGCCTCACCCCACTGCTCGGTCCGTTCGGTCTCGGTCACGGTGATCTCGGTGATCGAGCGGGCCGACGTCGAGTACTCGGGGTCGTCACGGTGCACCATCGCCACGCCGTGCTCGACGTCGTACTCGTCGACGACGTGCACGTCGCCCTGGTGGACGTAGACCGCCCCCTCGTGCACCGTCGAGTCGGCCGAGCCGCCGTCGACCGTGCCGATGAGCCGTCCCGTCAGGGCGTCGACGATCTGCACGGGCGCACCTCCGCTCGACCGGATGTCGGCCAGGTCGCTGGCCCGCTCGCGCTTCGTCCAGAACCACCCGGCCTGCCGCTTGCGCAGCCATCCGGCAGCCTCGAGCGCGGCGATGCCCTCCTCGGTGCGGGGGCCGAACATCGCGAAGTCGGCCTCGGTGAGGGGGATCTCCTGGGCGGCCGCGGCCAGGTGCGGGCCGAGCACGTAGGGATTGTCGGGGTCGAACACCGACGCCTCGACCGCCGTGCCGAGCAGCGCCTCCGGGTGGTGCACGAGGTAGGTGTCGATCGGCTCGTCCCGCGCCACGAGGATGCCGATCGAGTCACGCCCGGACCGTCCCGCCCGTCCGAACTGCTGCTGCAGGGCGGCGCGCGTGCCGGGGAAGCCCACGGTGATGACGGCGTCGAGGCCGGCGATGTCGATGCCGAGCTCGAGCGCGTTGGTGCTGGCCAGGCCCAGCAGGTCGCCGCTGCGCAGACGCTGCTCGAGCTCACGACGTTCCTCGGGCAGGTAGCCGCCGCGGTACGTCGCGACCCGCCGCGCGAGCTCGGGGTCGACCTCGGCGAGTCGGCGCTGGGCCGTCGCGGCGACCGCCTCGGCGCCGCGCCGCGATCGCACGAAGGCGAGCGTCCGCACCCGGCCGATGACGAGGTCGGTCAGCAGCTCCCCGGCCTCCGACGTCGCCGAGCGGCGGACGACGCCGGGTCCGTCGGGATCGACGCCCGGCAGGATCGGCGGCTCCCAGAGCGCGATGGTGCGTGCGGCGTGCGGCGACGCGTCGTCGGTGACGGGCACGACGTCGAGGCCCGTGAGCCGTCCTGCGAAGACCTCGGGCTCGGCCACGGTCGCCGACGACAGCACGAACGTCGGATCGGCGCCGTAGTACGCGCAGATGCGGCGCAGCCGCCGCAGGACGTGCGCGACGTGGGCGCCGAACACTCCCCGGTAGTGGTGGCACTCGTCGACCACGACGTGCGTCAGCCCGCCCAGCACGCGGGTCCAGCGGGCGTGGGCCGGGAGGATCGAGTGGTGGAGCGTGTCGGGGTTCGTGAGCAGGTAGTTCGCGTGGTCGCGCGCCCACGCGCGCTCCTCACGGGAGTTGTCGCCGTCGACGGTGGCGGGGCGCGCGAACGCCGAGGCCCCGGCGAGCCGGCGCAGCTGGTCGGCGGCGAGCGCCTTGGTCGGCGCGAGGTAGAGCACGGTCGGCAGCCGGTTGCCCCGCAGCGAGCTGCCGGTCCGTCCGGCGGCCAGGTCGGTCAGTGCCGGGGCCTGGAACGCGAGCGACTTGCCGGACGCCGTGCCGGTCGAGATGACGGTGTGCCGGCCGGCACGGACGTGGTGGAGAGCCTCCGCCTGATGACCCCACAGGGTCGAGATGCCCTCCGCCTCGTACATCGCGCGGACGTCGGGGTCGACCCAGTCGGGCCACGGCTCGACGACGGCCTCGCGTTCGGGGATGCGCTCGACGTGCGTGACACGGTCGCCGTAGCGCAGCACGAGATCGGCGGGGTCCACCTCCTGAGTCTCCCAGAGCACCGGTCGTCACCTGCTCCGCCCACGACGTCCCGGCGGCGACGGACTCGGGATCGTGATTGAATGCAGCCCGGGGATGGTAGGGCGAACAAGGGAGATCCGCGATGGAGCTGGCACTGACCGCCCGCACGGACGGCGACTTCGAGATCATCGAGGTCGGCGGGGAGATCGACGTCTACACCGCGCCGCGTCTGCGTGAGGCGATCGTCGCTGCCGTCGACGCCGGCCACACCCGCCTGATCGTCGACGTCCGCAAGGTCGACTTCCTCGACTCGACGGGCCTCGGCGTCCTGGTGGGAGCCCTCAAGCGGGTCCGCGCCGACGGCGGCTCGCTCGACATCGTCTGCACGCAGGAGCGCATCCTCAAGATCTTCCAGATCACGGGGCTCGACAAGGTCTTCGGACTGCACGCATCCGTCGAGGAGGCGCGCGCCGCGCAGGCGTGATCCCGGTCACACCTTCCTCCGGTGTCGACATGTAACGTGCGTCACGCGAGCTGCCCGCCAGTCCGCTGCCCGTCCCTGTCTTCATCACTGGAGGATTTTCATGGCGAACGCGACCCTCGTTGCGGCTGCCGGTGACATCGACCTCTCCAGCGACAACACGATCATCGTGTCCGTCGTTGCCGGAATCGGTGTCCTGGCCCTGATCATGGCGGCGGTGTTCCGCGCCGACGTCCTCAAGGCCTCCGAGGGCACCGAGAAGATGCAGGAGATCGGCCAGGCGGTCCAGGAAGGCGCGGCGGCGTACCTCGGACGCATGTTCAGGACGCTCGCGGTGTTCGCCATCCTCGCCTTCGGCCTGCTGTTCCTGCTGCCCGGAGACGCCGACATCCGCATCGGACGGTCGCTGTTCTTCCTGCTGGGAGCCGGCTTCTCCGCCTCGATCGGCTACCTCGGCATGTGGCTCGCGACGCGCGCGAACATCCGCGTCGCCGCCGCCGCGCAGTCCGAGGGGCGCGAACCGGCGATGCGCATCGCGTTCCGCACCGGTGGTCACGTCGGCATGCTGACGGTGGGACTCGGACTCCTCGGCGCGGCGGCCGTCGTGCTGATCTACCAGGGAGACGCCCCGTCGGTGCTCGAGGGCTTCGGCTTCGGCGCGGCGCTGCTCGCGATGTTCATGCGCGTGGGTGGCGGCATCTTCACCAAGGCCGCCGACGTCGGCGCCGACCTGGTCGGCAAGGTCGAGCAGAACATCCCCGAGGACGACCCCCGCAACGCCGCGACGATCGCCGACAACGTGGGCGACAACGTGGGCGACTGCGCCGGCATGGCCGCCGACCTGTTCGAGTCGTACGCCGTGACCCTGGTCGCCGCGCTGATCCTCGGCTCGGTCGCCTTCGGCGAGCAGGGGCTCGTGTTCCCACTGATGGTCCCGGCGATCGGCGCCGTCACCGCCATCATCGGCGTCTACCTCACCCGTCCCCGTGCCAACGAGGGCGGGCTGACGACGATCAACCGGTCGTTCTACATCACGGCGCTGGTCTCGGCCGTCGCCTCGTCGGCCGCGGCCTGGTTGTACCTGCCGTCGTCGTTCGACTCGCTCGACTTCGCCGAGGCCGGCGAGTCCAACGAGCTGGTCAGCCAGTTCTTCCAGAACACCGACACCTCGGCGCTCGACGGCGATCCCCGGATCATCGCGATCGTGGCGGTGCTCATCGGCATCGTGCTCGCTGCCGTGATCCTCGCTCTCACCGGCTACTTCACCGGCACCGAGACGCGTCCGGTCAAGGACGTCGGCAAGACCTCGCTCACCGGCGCGGCCACCGTGATCCTGTCCGGCCTCTCGGTCGGCTTCGAGTCCGCGGTCTACACGGCCCTGGTCATCGCCGCTGCCGTGTTCGGCGCCTTCCTGCTCGGCAGCGGCTCGATCGTGGTCTCGCTCTTCGCGGTCGCGCTCGCCGGTTGCGGACTGCTCACGACGGTCGGCGTGATCGTCGCGATGGACACCTTCGGACCCGTCAGCGACAACGCCCAGGGCATCGCGGAGATGTCCGGCGACGTCGACGAGGAGGGCGCGCAGATCCTCACCGAGCTCGACGCCGTCGGCAACACCACGAAGGCCATCACCAAGGGCATCGCGATCGCCACGGCCGTGCTCGCCGCGACGGCGCTGTTCGGCTCGTTCGCCGACGGCATCAAGGACTCGTTCTCCGACGTGCTGCGGTCGTTCGACGTCCAGAGCCCGGCGGGCGTCGCGGACTTCCAGAAGTTCGCCGAGGACATCACGACCGGCGAGGTCGACTCGCTCCGTGGCGTGCTCAACGTCGGCGACCCGAGCCTGCTGGTCGGCCTGATCATCGGCTCCGCCGTCGTGTTCTTGTTCTCCGGCCTGGCGATCAACGCCGTGGGCCGCGCGGCCGGCGCCGTGGTCTACGAGGTCCGCCGCCAGTTCCGTGAGATCCCCGGCATCATGGAGGGCACCGGACGTCCGGAGTACGGCAAGGTCGTCGACATCTGCACGCGCGACTCGCTGCGTGAGCTGGCGACGCCGGGCATCCTGGCGATCTTCGCCCCGATCGCGGTCGGCTTCGGCCTCGGCGTCGGCCCGCTCGGCGCGTACCTCGCCGGCGCGATCGGCACGGGTCTGCTGATGGCGGTCTTCCTGGCCAATGCGGGCGGCGCGTGGGACAACGCCAAGAAGCTCGTGGAGGACGGCAACCACGGCGGCAAGGGCTCGCCGGCCCACGAGGCCACGATCATCGGCGACACCGTCGGCGACCCGTTCAAGGACACCGCCGGCCCGGCGATCAACCCGCTCCTCAAGGTCATGAACCTCGTGGCGCTGCTGATCGTCCCGCTGATCATCAAGTTCACGTACGGCGAGGACGCCAGCGACCTGATCCGCTACTCGATCGCCGGCGTCGCCGCCGTGATCATCGCGATCGCGGTCTACGTGTCCAAGCGTCGTCCGATCACCCTCGAGACGCAGTTCGACGACCAGGACGGCGTCCACGACGTCAGCCCCGACCCGGACGTCCAGGCAACCCCCACCGCCTAACCCCCACCCTGCCCACCCCCTGACCGCGAGTGGTGCGTACTGGTCCTTCTGAGACGGCGAGTCTGTCCAGGACGCACCACTCGCGGACGTTTTCGCACCACTCGGGGGGTCTGAGAGGGTGGCTCCATGCTTCCCTCCCGGTTCGTCCCCGCCCTTCGCGACGCCCTCACCCGGGCGTCCTTCACGGTCGACTCGGTGTACGCGCTCCTCGGTGACGACGCGCACCGGGCGCTCGGACGCAACCAGACCGTCCCGGCGCAGCGGGCCACCCGCGGCGGGGGAGACTTGGCGACCCTCGTGCGGCTCTTCGCGCTCCAGGTGCCGGTCGGCCGCGACCGGGCGGACGCCGCTCTGCCCGGCCTGGTCGAGCCGCTCGTCGGGGCGGGGATGCTCGCGGCGTCCGGCGGCGAGGTGCGCGCGCTCGTCGACGTCCGTCCGTACGGCGACGAGGAGCACGACTGGTGGATCGTGTGCGATCCGACGTCGGGCCTCGACGGTCGTGGGGCACCGATGGATCCGGAGTACGTGCTGGGCATCAGCGAGGCGTCGTCGTCACTGGCGCAGCTGACCATCCGGGAGCCGGTCGGCCGCGCGCTCGACCTCGGCACCGGGTGCGGGGTCCAGGCGCTGCACCTCGCGCAGCACGCGCGCGAGGTCGTCGCGACCGACGTCAACCCGCGCGCGCTCGCGATGGCCCGCCTGACGGCCGAGCTCAACCAGGTCGAGATCGACGTCCGGGACGGCAGCCTGTTCGACCCGGTCGCCGGCGAGACGTTCGACCTGATCGCGACGAACCCGCCGTTCGTGATCTCGCCCCCGGACAGCCAGGTGCTGGTCTACCGGGACTCCGGCATGCCCGGCGACAGCGTCGTCCGGCACCTCGTCGAGAACGCGGAGACGCACCTCACCGACGGCGGCTGGTGCCAGATCCTGGCCAACTGGGCCCACCACGGCGACACCGCGTGGGAGGACGACCTGGGCCAGTGGCTGGAGGGACGGCCGCTCGACGCCTGGATCCTGCAGCGCGAGCTGGTCGACCCCGCGGCGTACGTCGAGATGTGGCTGGCCGACGCCGGTCTGGCGACGGCTCCCGACTACGTCCAGCGGTACGACGCGTGGCTCGACTGGTTCGCGAGCGAGCGCATCGAGGCGATCGGCTTCGGCTGGCTGAGCCTGCGCAAGACGTCACGGACGCCGGTCCACCGGCTCGAGGCGTGGACGGGCGAGATCGCCCAGCCCGTCGGTCCCGGCGTGAAGGCCTGGGGTGACCGCACCGATCGCCTGCGGGGCGTCGCCGACGACGCGCTGCTCGACCGGACGTTCCGGCAGGCCATCGACCTCGTCGAGGAGACGCGCGGCGCCGCCGGTGCGGACGATCCGGAGAGCATCGTCATCCGCCTGCAGCACGGCGTCCGCCGCACACGCCAGGTCGACACCGTCGAGGCCGGGCTGGTCGGTGCCAGTGACGGCGACCTGACGTCGGGCCAGATCCTGGACGCCCTCGCCTCGCTGCTGGGGCGCGACGCGACCGAGCTGCGTCAGACGTACGCGCCCACCGTCCGCGCGCTGGTGGAAGAGGGCTTTCTCACGTAGGTCTCCGGATGCGCGGCGCATGCCCGCACGCGATGCTCGAAGCATGGCCTCACCAGCGCAGGGACTCATCGACGCCGCCGACTACGACCTCGCCGGCGTGGTGCTCGAGAGCTGGGACGCGTTCCTGGGCCTGGTCGACGACGCCGACCTCTCGGCCTCGACCCGCCTCAAGGGCTGGGACGTCCGTGAGGTCGCGCTGCACCTCGGCACCTGGGACGGCGAGTCCGCCCTGAGCCGGGTCGTCGACAGCCTGCGGACCGGGGAGACGGACGAGGCGCTCGATCCCGAGGCCTTCAACCGCTCCGTGGTCGCGGCCCGCGAGGACGCGAGCGACGACGACGTCCGGTCAGCCCTGGCCGCGTCACGCGCCGCGGTCGCCGACCTGCTGGCGTCCGACGACGCCCGGGAGCGCGGCGGCCGTCCGGTCTCCAGCGTCCTCGGCCCGATGCCGCTGCTGACCGTCGTGCACGCCGGCTGCTACGAGCTCGCGGTGCACGCGCTCGACATCGCCGACGCGGTCGACGGCACGTGCCCGCCGGTGCTGCTGCGCCACGGCGTCGCGGCGCTGACCGACTCGACCGGCTGCCTCGCCGCGCGCGAGGGCATCGAGGCGACGATCGGGATCAATGCCGAGGAGGCGCCGTGGTCGTTCGTCGCCCACGACGACGGTCGGTGGTCGACCCAGCGGATCGAGGGCAAGGCCCACGGCCCACGCGTCTCCGGCAGCGCCGAGGACCTGCTCGAGGCGTCCGCCGGGCGCGCCGACCCGGTCAGGCTCGTCACGTTGCGGCACCTCAAGATCAAGCACATCGGCGGGCTGCTGGCGCTGACGCCCGTCATCGACCAGGTTCCGGGGCTGCCGGGCGGTCGGGGGCTCAAGACCGCGGCGAAGAGCCTGGGCGGCCTGTTCAACCACTGAGACCTGCGAGGGTTCGTCAGGACACGTCGAGCGCGAACCAGACCTGGTGCGGATCGGGATCGCGTCCCCAGCTGCTCACCAGCGCGTCGACGATGCGGAGCCCGTGGCCGTGGTTCTGCACGGTGTCGTCGGCGGAGGGGACGTCCGGGGCCAGCGAGACGCCGTTGTCGTGGACGCGGGTCGTCAGGACGCCGTCGTGCAGCTCGACCTGCACGTGGCACCCGCCGCCGGTGTGCACGATGGCGTTGGTGGCCAGCTCGGAGAGGCAGAGCACCGCGTGGTCGGTGGCCTCCTCGTCGACGCTCCAGGCGGAGAGGGTCCGGCGGAGGAAGCGGCGTGCCTCGCCGACGGCCGCCGGGTCGGCTGGGATCTCGTGCTCGGCGACCAGCGATCCGTGCGGCGCGTGGTGCTCGGCCACCCGGGGCGCGAACGGTGTGCGCATCGCCTCGCGCAGGCCTGAGCCGAGGCGGTCGGCGACCCTGCCCAGCGAGGCGCTCTGGCGGGCGTCGAACGGCTGCGGCCTGGTGTAGTAGAGGACGAACCCCCCGAGAGGTTGCCCTTCGGGCACGAACGGGACGGCCGCGACGGCGACGTGTCCCGTGCCGTCCTGTGCTGCCACGTACGAGTCGTACCTCGGGTCGAGCTCGTCGAGCGCGCCGGTGAGGGCTGTCCCGGTCCCGAGTGCGTCGTTGAGCGGGAGGGCCGCGTAGGCATCGACGTGGCACCACGTGTCGGGGGCGTCGCGACAGCGGTCGCTGGCCGTGAACAGGAGGCGGCGTCCGGCTCCCTCGACCAGGGCGATGCCGACCCGGCGGACGTCCGGCAGGGCTGTCAGCTCCTCGAGAGCGTGCTCGGCCCACCCGTCGATGCCGGTCGACGAGGCCGGGGGATGGGAGTCCACGAGCCTCACCCTAGGGCAGATCGAGCTGCATGATCGTGAGATCGAGCCACCGGCCGAACTTCTGCCCCACCTCGGACATCTGCCCCACGACCCTGAATCCGCGCCGGGCGTGCAGGTCGATCGAGACGGTGTTGGACGACTCGATCATGGCGACCATGCGGTGCAGCCCCGCCGCCCGGGCCCGTGCCAGGAGCTCGTCGAAGAGGGCTGACGCCAGGCCCTGCCCGTGGTGGGAGGCCAGGACGTAGAGCGAGTTCTCGACCGTGTGCCGGTAGCCCGACTTGGGTCGCCACTGACCGTACGAGGCGTATCCGACCACGATCCCGTCGACCTCGGCGACCAGCACGGGATGGCCCGCGGCGAGCCGATCGCGCAGCCATGCGGCACGGTCGGCCAGCCCGACCTCGGTCTCGTCCCAGATCGCCGTCGTCGCGCGGACGGCCTCGTTGTGGATCGCGAGCAGGCCGGCGGCGTCGGCGGGTGTCGCGTCTCGCACGGTCATCGCGTCTCCCTTATAGTGGCGTGGTGTCTAATATAGTGGACGACGTGACCCGCCGCATCGGCGGACGCATCCTGGTCGAGCGCGAGGCCAGGGGCTGGTCGCTGAGTGACCTCGCCGAGCACTCAGGGGTGTCGCGCGCCATGATCCACAAGGTCGAGCGGGGCGAGAGCAGCCCGACGGCGACGCTGCTGGGCAAGCTGTCCGGTGCGTTCGGCCTGAGCATCTCCGCCCTGATCGCCCGGGCCGAGCCGAGCCCTACGACCGTCGTCGTCCGGGCCGAGCAGGAGACGTGGACCGACATCGAGACCGGCTACGTCCGACGGCAGATCGTCTCGTCGCCCGCCGGCGACATGACGGAGGTCGAGATGCCGCCCGGTCGGCAGGTCGACTACCCGGCCGCCGCCTACGAGTTCGGGATCCACGTCGTGTGGGTGCTCGAGGGCCGGCTGACGTTCGTCGCCGGGACGCAGAGTCACACGCTCGACGTCGGAGACTGCCTTCGGCTGGGCGAGCCGGTGCCCGCGGCCTATCGCAACGACACCGCGGTGCCCGTGCGCTACCTCGTGACGGTGCTGGGCTCGGGCACCGGTCGCCACCGCGGAACGAGCTGACCGCCGAGCGACAGCAGCGCGACCGCCACCGAGATGGAGCCGCCCACCACGAACCCGCCCCAGGCGCCGACACCGTCGATCGCCGCGCCGATCGCGGGGGAGCCCGCGGCGCCGCCGAGCGTGAACGCCGTTCCCTGCCAGCCCATCGCCTCGCCGCGACGTTCTTCGGGCACCAGCTTCGCGATCCACTCGGCGGACGCCGTCATGGTCGGTGCGCAGAGGAACCCGGTGGGGATGATGCACGCCGCGAGCGACCACACGCTGTCGGCGAGCCCGACCGGGATGGTGGTCAGACCGAGGGCGAGCAGGAGCCACGTGGGACGGATCGAGAAGCCGAGCGCTCCGTAGATCAGCCCGCCGAGCAGCGACGAGATGCCCCACGCCCCGAAGACCACGCCCACGGCGCCGACGTCGTCGAGCTCGCGCAGCTCGGCGATGATGCCGAGGTCGGTCGAGATGAGGGCGGTCATGGTGCCGGCCGAGATGAGGAACAAGAAGACCACCGGGACCACGACCCATGCCCGCGCACCCCCGTGTGCCTCGGCGTCGTCGCGCGTGGCGACCGAACGCGTGCGGGGGTTGAGCCGCAGGAAGATGAGGCCGGCGACGACCTCGCACCCGCCGATCGCGGCCAGGGCGACCCCGGCACCGGCCTGCGTGACGAGGAGGGCGCCGACGGCGGGCCCCACGACGAAGCTCATCTCCGCGATGATGCTGTCGGCGGAGAAGGCCGTGCGGCGCTGCTCCTCGGGGACCATGACGCTGAGCGCCAGCCGCACGATCGAGAAGATCGGGATGAGGAAGACGCCCATGAGGAACGCCAGCGGGACGAGCCACGTGTACGTCGACAGCGCCGCCAGGGGATAGAGCACTGCGACGGCGACGACGGACGGGACGATCGCGCGCCGCAGTCCGAGCCGGTCGATCAGGCGTCCGCGCCACGGCGAGCCGATGCCGGCGCCGATCGTCGAGGCAGCGGCCACGACGCCGGCCTGGGCGTACGTCCCGCCGAGCTCGTCGACGACGAACAGGGTCAGGACGAGGGGCGCGGCGAGCGCCGGGATGCGGGCGAAGAACGCCGCGACGAACAGGGCGCGGACCGGTCGCTGCGCCCACAGGCGTCCGTACCCCGAGAAATCCACACGGCATCATCTCACCGACCGCCGACCGCCGACCGGCTGCGCGTGAGAGCGGCACGAGACGGGCGCGGCGCGACGACTCAGCTCTTGGACGAGCCCGCGTACCTCCTCGCGATGACCGTCGTGCCGTCCTCCTCGAGGTACACCAGGTAACGCTTGGTCCACCGGCCCGGCTTGACGGGGTCGCTCTGCCCGGTCTCGACCAGCCAGTCGGAGTACCTGACCGCGTCGTCGCCGGCGAGGACCAGGTAGCCGCGCTTGCCGGAGTAGGTGAACGACTCCTGCCCCTTCGGTCCTTCGACCGGAACGAGGTCGGGCCACTGGTCGAACGGGGTCGTGTCGCGGTCGAACGTCCCGATGGTCATCCCGTTCTCGTTGACGTAGTAGGGGTCCGGCCACGCCGCAGGATGGTGGTACGGGTCGGTCGACGGGATCTTGTCGGTGCGCTCGACGGTGCGGGAGTTCTCGGCGCGCTGATCCTCCAGCTCCTTCATCCGGTCGTTGAGCTTCTGGTTCTGCGTCCGCCCGGTGCGATAGTGGGCTCGCACCGTGTACGCGCGCTCGACGGTCGTGGTGACCGTCACCGAGTGATCGGGCCCTCCGGAGACGAGCTCGAACTCGTACCCGAGCTGGCCGGGTCGCCCGTCGTCGTCCTCGCCGCAGATCATCGAGGCCGGGTTCCTGGCGTGATCGAGGTCGACCTCGTAGCGGGCCGAGGGTTGGCAGACGGCGTCGAGCGTGACGTACACGAACGTGCTCCCGGCCGGCGCCGGCCCGAGGTCGAAGGTCGCGGTCCTGGTGTCGCTCGCCTCGATGCCGCCGAAGAGCCCCGAGGCAGCGGCCGTCGTCGCTCCGCCCACGGCGATCGCACCGATCGCGATCGCGCCGAACGTCCGTCGTCTGTACCGGCGTGCGGAGGAGCGCGAACGGGTCGCCTCGCGCAGCACGTGGGCCTTCGCAGCGGCGAGGATGGCGTGCATCTCGTCACCGCGAGGCGGCTGGGTGTCGTGCTCAGTCATGGCTGAGCACCCCCTTCCTGATACGCGCCTTGGCGCGTTGGAGTATCTTGGCCACGACCGTCACGGAGTGACCCAGCTCTGCTGCCGCCTCCTTGTAGGAGGCTCCCTCCACGAGGCACAGCTCGCAGATGCGCCTGTCGGTGTCGCTGAGGTCCGCCATCTCGTCGTGGATCCAACGCAGCCGATCCCGGTCTTCGGCGGAGGCCTCGTCCGACAGGCGATCACTCCACGCCTCCAGACCCGTCTCACGCCGCCGGGCCACCTTGCGACTCCGGTTGCGGGCGTGGTTCTTGGCCACGACCAGCAGCCACGGCAGCGCGGAAGCACCGACGACGTGGACGTCGGCGGCCTTCTGCCAGGCCGTCACGAACGTCTCCTGCACCAGCTCCTGCACGTCGTCGGCACTCGGGAGCCATGCCCACAGGTAGCGCGCGACCGTCTCGGCGTGCCGGTCGTAGAGATCGGCGAACGACAGCTCGTCGCCCGTGGCGGTCAGCTCGAGCAGCCTGCGGTCGTCTGTGGGGCCCACGGCACCTCCTCACCACGCAATGTCGTACCGGATGCGGATCGTGACATCGAGCCGCCACGGGGCCATGACCCGGTCCGTCCGGGTCGACCGTCACGACTGGCTGACAGCCTGTCAAAGGGTGGACGGGGGCGGACGGACCGGGGTCTCGGACGTGGCGACCCACGGCGTGACGACCAGCCGGGTCCACCGGCTGCCGCCTCGTGAGTGGCACGACCGGTGTGACAGGTCTTCTTGACCCACCGCGAGCGCAGGCGTGCGTGCTGCGCCGCGGGCGGTCAACGACACTCTGTAGTAGTGCGGTTCGTCGATCCTTGACAGGACGCGTTAGCGTATGCCGCGTCCGACAACATCAGGAGTTCTTGTGACCACGCTCGTCATCGTCGAGTCCCCCAACAAGGTCCGCAGCATCGCGGGCTACCTCGGGGACGGCTATGTCGTGGACGCCTCCGTCGGTCACATCCGCGACCTTCCGCGTGGCGCGGACGAGGTGCCGGCAGCCTTCAAGGGCGAGTCGTGGGCGCGCCTCGGCGTCAACATCGACTCCGAGTTCGAGCCGATCTACGTCGTCTCCGCCGACAAGAAGTCGCAGATGACCAAGCTCAAGAAGCTCCTCAAGGACGCCGACGAGCTCGTCCTGGCGACGGATGAGGACCGCGAGGGCGAGGCCATCGCGTGGCACCTGTTCGACGAGCTCAAGCCCAAGGTGCCGGTCAAGCGCATCGTCTTCAACGAGATCACCAAGGACGCGATCCAGTACGCGATCGCCCACCCCCGCGACATCGACATGGACCTCGTCGACGCGCAGGAGGCCCGCCGCATCCTCGACCGCCTCTACGGCTACGAGGTGAGCCCGGTGCTCTGGAAGAAGGTCATGAGCGGTCTGTCCGCCGGCCGCGTCCAGTCCGTCGCGACCCGCCTCGTGGTCGAGCGCGAGCGGGAGCGCATGGCGTTCCACGTCGCGTCGTACTGGGACCTCGAGGCGACGTTCGACGCCGGCGAGGGCTTCGATCCGCGGCAGTTCCCGGCCAAGCTGTTCAGCCTGGACGGCAAGCGCATCGCGTCGGGCAGCAACTTCGACAACCAGGGCGCGCTGACGTCCGATAAGGTCGCGCACCTCGACGAGGCACAGGCCGGCGCACTGGCCGACGCCCTCACCGACCAGGCCTTCACGGTCCGCTCGGTCGAGGAGAAGCCCTACACGCGCCGGCCGTACGCGCCCTTCCGCACCACGACGATGCAGCAGGAGGCCTCGCGCAAGTTCGGCTTCGGCGCCGCGCGCACGATGCAGGTCGCGCAGCGACTGTACGAGGGCGGGCACATCACCTACATGCGCACCGACTCCACGACCCTGTCGAAGACGGCCCTCGACGGCGCCCGCGCCCAGGTGCTCGAGCTGTACGGCCAGGCGTACCTGCCTGACAAGCCGCGCACCTACGCCAGCAAGGTCAAGAACGCCCAGGAGGCCCACGAGGCCATCCGTCCCGCCGGCGAGAAGTTCAAGACGCCGAAGGACACGGGCCTCAGCGGCGACGAGCTCCGCCTGTACGAGCTCATCTGGAAGCGCACGATCGCCAGCCAGATGAACGATGCGCTGGGCAACTCGGTCTCGATCCGCATCGGCACGACCGCCACGACCGGCGAGGACGTCGTCTTCAGCAGCTCGGGCCGGACCATCACGTTCTACGGCTTCCTCAAGGCGTACGTCGAGTCGAACGACGACGACGACGCCGAGGGCGACGACCAGCAGACCAAGCTCCCGAACCTCTCGGAGGGCCAGACGGTCACGGCCGCCGAGCTCGGCAAGGCCGGCCACGAGACCAAGCCGCCCTCGCGCTTCACGGAGGCCTCGCTGATCAGCGAGCTCGAGACCCGCGAGATCGGCCGCCCGTCGACGTACGCCTCGATCGTCGGCACGATCCAGAACCGCGGCTACGTCTACAAGAAGGGCACGGCGCTCGTCCCGGCCTGGATCGCCTTCTCGGTCATCCGGCTCATGGAGCTGCACTTCCCGCGGCTGATCGACTACAACTTCACCGCCGAGCTCGAGGACGTCCTCGACGAGGTCGCGAACGGACGCGAGGAACGCCTCAGCGTCCTGCAGGGCTTCTGGACCGGCACCGGCGAGGGCAACACGGGTCTCAAGCGCCTGATCGAGAACCTGCCCGACATCGACGCCCGCGGACTCGCGACCTTCCCGCTGGGCGACGAGATCGACCTGCGCGTCGGCCGGTACGGCCCGTACGTCGAGGGTCCCCCGTTCACCGAGGGCGAGGACGGCAAGAAGGTCCCGACGCGGGCCAACGTCCCCGACGACCTGCCGCCCGACGAGCTGAGCCTCGACAAGGCCAAGGAGCTGCTCTCGACGCCGTCCGGCGTGGAGAAGGAGCTGGGCGACCATCCCGAGACCGGGCTCGCGATCACCGCCAAGAGCGGACGCTTCGGCCCCTACGTCACCGAGGCGCTGCCCGACACCGCCAAGAAGGCCGACAAGCCGCGCACCGCCAGCCTGTTCAAGGACATGGACCTCGACACCATCACGCTCGAGCAGGCCGTGCAGCTGCTGACCCTGCCGCGTGTCGTCTACGTCGAGGACGACGTCGAGGTCACGGCGCAGAACGGCCGCTACGGGCCGTACCTCAAGAAGGGCACCGACTCCCGGTCGCTGGAGCGCGAGGACCAGCTCCTCACGATCACCGAGGAGGAGGTGCGGGCGATCTACGCCCAGCCCAAGACGTTCGGCCGTCGTGCCGCCGCCGCACCGCTCAAGGAGCTCGGCAACGACCCCGTCAGCGGCAGCCCCGTCGTCGCGAAGGACGGCCGCTTCGGCATGTACGTCACCGACGGCGAGTACAACGCGACGCTGCGCAAGGACGACTCGCTCGAGACGCTGACGCCCGAGCGGGCGTTCGAGCTGCTCGCCGAACGACGCGCGAAGGGCCCGGCGAAGAAGGGCAGCAAGAAGACGACCGCCAAGAAGGCGCCGGCGAAGAAGGCCGCGGCCAAGAAGGCGCCGGCCAAGAAGGCCGCGGCGAAGAAGACGGCGACCAAGAAAACCGCAACAGCAAAGAAATAAATCAGTCTGTCGCCTGACTGCCGTCGTCCTCGACAGCCTGGCGCTGACAGAGGTCGACGTCCTGCAGGTCGACATGGACCTGATCGACCGGATCGTCGCCGCCAGGCCGAGCGTCGCGCGACGGCTGCAGCAGCTCATGGAGACCCGTTCGCGCGAGATCGCCGACGCGTTCGCGACGGTCAACGCCGATGACGCTGTCATGGCGGCGGTCAGGCCTGCCAGAATCTCCCCATGATCCGCGCCCTCGTCCGCCCGCTGTCGCCGCGCGACCCCCACGAGGGTCACCGGGTCGCCTCGCCGCTCGAACTGTTCACCGACCTCTGCTACGTCGTCGCGATCGCGCAGGCCGCGCTGGCGCTGGAGCACGAGATCGTCCACGGCCACGTCGCCAACGGACTGGTCTGGTTCGCGGCGTCGTTCTTCGCGATCTTCTGGGCGTGGCTCAACTTCGTCTGGTTCAACTCCGCCTACGACCCGGACGACTCGATCCACCGGGTGCTGACGCTGCTGCAGATCTTCGGCTCGCTGGTGCTGGCGGCCGGGGTGCCCCAGTTCTTCGAGCACGAGTTCGCCCTCGGGGTGGCCGGCTACGTCATCATGCGCGTGGGGCTCGTCCTCATGTGGTTGCGGGCCGCGGCCGGCCACCCCGAACGACGGACGACGGCCCTGCGGTACGCCGGCGGTCTCGTCGCGGTGCAGGCCGCGTGGGTCGTGGTGCTGGTGGCCACGGGAAGCGCACTGCCGATCTGGGTGTTCGTCGTGCTGGCCGCGCTCGACTTCGCGGTGCCGATGTGGGCCGAGGCCGCGGGCACGACGCCATGGCACCCCCACCACATCGCCGAGCGCTACGGGCTCTTCTTCATCATCGTGCTGGGTGAGACGATCCTGTCGGTCACGCTGGCGCTGCGGGCGGCGTTCGACGAGGAGGACCCACCGTTCGACCTCTGGTACGTCGTGGCCGGTGGCGTCCTGGTGACCTTCTGCGCGTGGTGGCTCTACTTCGCCCGCGACAACGCCGACGTCCTGACCGGCAACGCCATCGGCTACGTCTGGGGCTTCGGGCACTACGTCATCTTCGGGGCCGCCGCGGCCGTCGGTGCCGGGCTGTCCGCACGGATCGCGTACTACGGGCACCACGCCGAGGTCTCCGACCTGGTGAGCAGCGCGTTCGTGACGGGCCCGGTCGCCGCGGCACTGGCGGCCCTGTGGATCGTCAACGTCCGGCTGCACGACTCGTCGATCCGCACGGCCGGGCCGTTCGGGATCGCGATCCTCGCCACGGTCGCGGTGACGTTCGTGCCGACGTCCGAGCTGTGGGTCGGACTAATCTGCGTGGCCCTGCTGGCCGTGGAGGTCCGGCTCACGACGAGCGGGACCCGGGACACTGTCGGCGCCTCGTCCTAGGTTGGGGCCATGGCGGACGTCCCTCCCGAGCTGCTCGACCCCGTGCGGGCGATCTGCCTGGCGCTGCCCGAGACGTACGAGGAGGCGGCGTGGATCGGCGTGCGCTGGCGCATCCGCAGGCGGACGTTCGCGCACGTCTTCACGATCGACGACGACACGACCTCGGTGTTCCGGACGACGTTCGACATCACGGGCGAGGCGACGGCGCTGACGTTCCGGGTGCCGGGCGAGGAGCTGCAGGCCCTGCGCGAGGCTGGGCACCCGTTCCATTACGCCGGATGGGGTCGCGACGTCATGGGCCTGCACCTCGACGGCGCCACCGACTGGTCCGAGGTCGGCGAGCTGCTCGCCGACAGCTACTGTCTGCTGGCCCCGCGCAAGCTCGCGAACCAGGTCTGGCCGCCGACCCGCCCGTAGAGATCGTCAGTCAGCCTGTCGCGGGCGTTACGGTGGTCGGCAGCGCCCGCAACCGAACGGACCACCATGCCCGACACCCGCAGCATCACCCGGCACGTCCGGCACCCTCTGGGCGCCGCCAAGGCACTCGCGCGACGCGTCAGGCGGTCCGTGGCGAGCGTCGGGCAGCCGCCGTGCCTGGTGTGCGGATCGAGGCGCACCCATGTCACGACGGTGCAGCGCAAGCGACGGGCGTACGACATCCGGGTCTGCCGACGGTGCAGCTACCTGTCCAACTTCGACAACACGGTCGACTACTCGCAGTTCGACTCGGTCACCAACTTCAAGCTGACGACGCGCGTCGGCACGGTCGACCACAAGGGCCGCGAGTACTTCATGGGCGAGATGGGCGTCGACATCCTGCAGCGCGACCACCTCCAGGTCATGGTGTTCGGCGCCGGCCGCAGCCTCGACTACCAGCACATCGGCCGTCTGCCGCAGGTCGAGCGGGTCGTCATGAGCGATGTCGTCGAGCTCACGAGCGAGGCCGACTTCATCAACATCCTTGAGGGCACCGAGGAGCGGTTCGACCTGATCATCGCGTGCGAGGTCGTGGAGCACTTCGCCGATCCCGTCACGGAGTTCAAGCGGCTGTTCGAGCTGCTGACGCCCGATGGCCTGCTGGTCTGCTCGACCAACATCTACGACGGCAGCGACTTCACGAGGCACAACTACCTCTACCTCCGCGGGCACCTGTCGTACTACAGCCCCGACGCGATCGGTCACCTCGCTCGCGCGGGTGGTCTGCACCACGACCTGCGGACGCCCGAGGCCGCGCTGGGCAAGCCGGGCCCGCGCAAGCGGTACGTCCTGTTCACGGGCTCCGACGCCAACGTCCGGCACACGACGGAGTACTTCGCCGACCGTCCGTACGCGCCGTCGGAGGACCAGACCGCGTTCGAGGACCAGGCGCCGACGTTCACCCAGCCCAAGGAGTGAGCACCGTCAGGGCGGACGACTAGGCTCGGGCCCATGGATCCCCTCTTCACCGAGACCGGGCTGTTCCTCTGTCTCGAAGGCGGTGAGGGAGCCGGCAAGTCGACGCAGGCCGCGCTGCTCGTCGAGTGGCTCGAAGGCCTCGGTCACCACGTCCTGCTGACCCGTGAGCCGGGCGGCACCGAGGTCGGCACGATCCTGCGGCACATCGTGCTCGACAACGACACCGGCGAGCTGTCGCCGCGCACCGAGGTCCTGCTCTACGCCGCCGACAAGGCCGAGCACGTCGACCAGGTCGTGCTCCCGGCGCTGGCGGAGGGCACGATCGTGCTGACCGACCGCTACGTCGACTCGACGCTCGCCTACCAGGGCGCCGGGCGCCACCTCGATCCCGCCGAGGTCGAGCACGTCGCGCGCTGGGCGACGTCCGAGCTGCGGCCGCACCTCACGGTCGTCCTCGACATCGACCCGGCCATCGGACACACCCGCTTCACCGGCGCCGATCGCATCGAGGCCGAGCCGCTCGACTTCCACCACCGCGTGCGGCAGCACTTCCTCGACCTCGCGGCGGTCGACCCGGCGCACTACCTGGTCGTCGACGCAGCCCTCACGCCCGACGAGATCCACCACGCGGTGCGCGCCGCGGTCGAGCCGTGGCTCACGCAGGTGGAGGCGTCGTGACGGTCGCGTCGGCGTCGGTCTGGGCCGACCTCGTGGGTCAGGAGCCCGTCGTCGAGACGCTGCGCAACGCGGTCGCGTCGGCCGGCGGCGACGGCCGGTCGATGACCCATGCGTGGCTGTTCACGGGTCCTCCCGGGTCGGGTCGCTCCAACGCCGCGCTGGCGTTCGCGGCCGGGCTGCAGTGCGAGCTCGGCGGGTGCGGACAGTGCCACTCGTGCACCACGGCCAAGGCCGGCAGCCATCCCGACATCACCGTCATCACGACGGAGGGCCTGACGATCGGCGTCGACGGCATCCGCGAGTACGTCCGGGCCTCGTCGCTGCGCCCGGCGCTCGGACGCTGGCAGGTGCTGATCGTCGAGGACGCCGACCGGCTCACCGACCAGGCCGCCGCGGCGCTGCTCAAGGCCATCGAGGAGCCGTCCAGGCACACGGTGTGGATGCTGTGCGCGCCGGCGGCCGACGACGTCATGATCACGTTGCGGTCACGATCGCGGTCGGTCATCCTGCGCACGCCCGGCACCGCGGCGATCGCCCGCCTGCTGGTCGAGCGCGACGGCATCGAGCCCGCCATGGCGCACGCCGTCGCGGCCGCCTCGCAGGGACACATCGGCCGGGCGCGGGGGCTCGCGCGCGACGCCGGCGCTCGCGAGCGCCGCCGCATGATCCTGTCCATCCCGCTCTCCATCCGGGGCCTCGGCGACTGCATGTCGGCCGCGCAGCGCATCAGCGACGAGGCCACCGCCCGGGCCGCCCACTTCTGTGACGACGCCGACGAGCGCGAGCTCGGCAACCTGCGCCAGGCCTGGGGCGTCGAGGAGCGCGGACGCCGTCCCGCCGGTTATGCCGGTGCGGCCTCGGCGCTCGAGAAGGACCAGAAGCGACGCCGCACCCGGCTCACGCGAGATGCGATCGACGGCGTCCTGCTCGACCTGCTGTCGTTCTGCCGCGACGTGCTCACGGTGCAGTGCGCGACCGGCGCCGCGCTGGTCAACGCCGACGTCGCCGACGACGTCAACGAGATCGCCCGCATGTGGACGCCCGAGTCGACTATCGGTGCCATCGATGCGATCGTCGAGTGTCGGCTGGCCCTGACGGCCAACGCTGCTCCGCTCCTCGCGCTCGAGCGCATGATGATGGGACTTCGCCGGTGACCCGTGCTCGTCTGCTCCTGGCCGTCGTCCTGGCCCTGCTCATCGGGGTCGCGGTCTACGCAGCCTTCGCCACCCGCGGGGCCGGATTCGAGGAGCCGAAGCCGCTCAGCGCGGCCGCTCCCGACGGGCTCGGGTCGTTCTACACGCAGGATCTCAGCTGGTCCGAGTGCGGCGACGCGCACTGTGCCTGGGTCACGGTCCCGATCGACTACGCGAAGCCTGACGGCGAGACGACCAGGCTCCGCATGGCGTTCCATCCCGCGACGGGCGACTCCGAGCGCAGCATCTTCGTCAACCCGGGCGGTCCCGGCGGGTCCGCGATCGACTTCGCCGAGACGATGGAGAGCCAGCTCGGCGACGACGTCCGTGACCACGCGGACGTCGTCGGCGTCGATCCTCGTGGCGTCGGGCTGAGCACGCCGCTGACGTGCCTGCCCGACAAGGAGTTCGACGCCTACTCGGCCGGCGACCCCGACCCCGACGACGCTGCTGAGGTGGCCGCCCTGCGCGCGGGCATCACGGCACTGGGAGACGCCTGCCAGGCCAGCTCCGGCGAGCTCGCCGCGCACGTCTCCACCGTCGAGGTGGCCCGCGACATGGACGTCGTCCGCGCGCTGATCGGTCGCGCCAAGCTCGACTGGTTCGGTGCGTCCTACGGCACCGAGCTCGGATCGGTCTATGCGCAGCTGTTCCCCGACAAGGTCGGCCGCATGGTGCTCGACGGCGCGGTCGATCCGTCGCTCGGCGCCTTCGACGCCAGCTTCGCGCAGGCCACCGGGTTCCAGCGGGCGATCGAGTCGTACGTCAAGGACTGCGTGACGAGCGACGAGTGCCCGCTCGGCGACGATGCCGAGGCCGGCGTCGCCAAGATCACCGACCTGATGCAACAGCTCGACTCGGACCCGCTGCCCGGCGTCGGCAGCCGTGAGCTGACCGAGGGCCGCGCGTTCTACGGGATCGCCGTGACGCTGTACGACCGGTCGTCCTGGCCCGCGCTGACCCAGGGGTTGGCGGCCGCCTTCGATGGTGACGGCTCGGTCCTCGTCAGCTTCAACGACGCCTACTTCGAGCGCGACAAGGACGGCAGCTACGCGAACAACACCGGCCAGGTCATCACGGCCGTCACGTGCCTCGACAGCAGCGACGAGGTCACGGAGGCCGACGTCGAGGCGCAGATCCCGCGGTTCGTCGCCGAGTCGTCGGTGTTCGGCCGTGCCTTGGCGTGGGGCGCCCTCGGGTGCTCCGACTGGCCGTTTGAGGCGACCAGCCCGATCCCCGAGATCAACGGCGCGGGCGCTCCGCCGATCGTCGTGGTCGGCACCACCCGTGACCCGGCGACGCCGTACGAGTCCGCAGAGGCGCTCGCGTCCCAGCTCGAGTCAGCGGTGCTCCTCACGCGTGACGGCGACGGCCACACGGCCTACCTGTCCGGCAACTCCTGCATCACGAAGGCGGTCGACCGCTACCTCGCCGACGGCACGGCCCCGAAGGACGGCACCACCTGCTGAACACGACCGTCAGCCGCGAAAGCTCTCGTGGTGGCGGATGACCTCCGCGATGATGAAGTTGAGGAACTTCTCGGCGAACGCCGGGTCGAGATCGGCCTCGAGGGCCAGCGCCTTCAGCCGCGTGATCTGACGCTCCTCGCGCGCCGGGTCCGACGGCGGGAGGTCGTGCTCGGCCTTCAGGCGTCCCACGCGCTGGGTGTACTTGAAGCGCTCCGCCAACGCGTGGATCAGGACCGCGTCGATGTTGTCGATGCTGGCGCGGATCTCCTCGAGCTCGGCGCGCGTCGTGTCAGTCACGCGTGCGAGTCTACGGTCACCGGCCCGGTGTGGGATCTGCGCGATCACCCGGTACAGTTTGTTCTCGGTTCGGCGGGTGATCCTCGCTGGACCTTGGCCGCCTTAGCTCAGTCGGTAGAGCGTTTCACTCGTAATGAAAAGGTCGTCGGTTCGATTCCGACAGGCGGCTCCAGCTTTTCCTCTCAGGCCGGTGCGTGAGACACGTATCCACCCCGGTGCCGGTGCATGAGACACGTATCAGGGTCGGGACACGTGTGTGAGCCACCGGCGACGGCCGGGACGTCGCTCGACACGTGTCTCAGCCACCGCTCCCCGCTCGACGCCTCGGACAAGCACTCAGCTGGCTGAATCGAGCACCCGTCAGCTCGCCAGGATCGTGCGCAGACCGGCCACGTACGTGGCCGGTTCGAGATCGTCCCGCAGGGCCTTGCGTGCCATGAAGCCCTGGCACATCGCCAGCATGACGGACGCCAGCCGGCTGGCGTGCGCGGACGTGTCGGCGCCGGGATCACGGGCGGCGAGCCATGGCGTCACGGCGCCGACGAACATGCGCTCGAGGTCGTCCATGGCGGACAGGACGGTCTCCCTCATGTCGGGATCGCTGGCCGCCTCGCCCCAGAACTGGATGATGAGGTCGAACGGGGCCTCCTCCGTGACCAGCTGCGACAGCACCAGTTCGATGACCTGGGCGGGCGTGGGCGGTGCCTCGGAGGTCGCGACCTGCTGCTCGACGCCGTTCATACGTCCGGCGATGACGTGCGAGGCGACGAAGCGCACGAGCTCGGCCTTGTTGGCGAAGTTCGCGTAGATCGCGCCGGACGAGAGGCCCGACTCCGCGATGATGTCGGCCATCGTCGACCCTGAGAAACCCAGCCGCCGCATCGACCGCATCGCGGCCTGCGCGATCTCGTCGCGCCGCCGCTCGCGGTAGGCGTCGGAGACTCTCGGCATGGACATGACCATAGCCGGTGACTAGCCTAAACAGAACAAGTAATCTGTTTAGGAGAATCGTCATGGCGAATTCGCAGTCGGCACGACAGCGCACGAGGTGGAACGTCGCCTCCGTACTCGGGGTGATGGGAGGAGTCATCGTCGGGCTGGTCGTCCTGGCGTTCCTCTGGCCTGTCGCGACGTCGTCGCCGAAGGACCTGCCCGTCGCGGTGACGGGGCCGGACCAGAGCGTCGATGCCGCCGAGGCGGCGATCCAGCAGGCCGACGGTCCGCTGGCGCTCGAGGAGATCACCGACCGCGCCGGCGCCGTCCGGGCGATCGAGCAGCGTGACGTGTACGGGGCGCTCGTCCTGGGCGACGAGCCCGAGATGCTCGTCGCGTCGGGTGCGAGCAGCGTGTCGGTCCAGATCCTGCGCGGAGTCGCCGGCGAGCTGTCGCAGCCCGACGCCCCCGTCACCGTCACGGACGTCGTGCCGTTCTCGGCCGACGACCCGAACGGGGCCGGACTCACCGCGGCCTCGTTCCCACTGGTGCTGGGTGGTCTGATCGGCGGCGTCCTGATCTCCCTGCTGGTGGTCGGCGCCGAGCGACGCCTGGCGGCCCTGGTCGTCTACGGTGTCGTCGCCGGGCTCGCTGTGGCCCTGGTGATGCACTCCTGGTTCGGCATCGTGCAGGGGCACTTCTGGTTGGACGTCCTCGCGCTCAGCCTCGCGATGGTCGCCACGTCGTCGGTGGTCGTCGGGTTCAACGCGCTGCTGGGCCCGCCAGGCATCGGGGTCGCCGCAGTCCTGACGATGTTCGTCGCGAACCCGATCTCAGGCGCCGCCCAGCCGCCGGAGTTCATCGCCGGACCGTTCGGCGAGATCGGTCAGTTCTTCGTCCCGGGCGCCGGCAGCAGCCTGATCCGCCAGATCAGCTACTTCCCCGACGCCTCGTCGACCCGGGAGTGGCTCGTGCTTGCCGCCTGGGCCGTCACCGGGCTGGGACTGTCCGCGGTGGGGCACGCCCGGAACCGGTCGATGATCGACCTGCCGGAGTCCGAGCTCGAGCACCGCGGACAGCACGCCGCCGTGAAGGCCTGAGAGAGGGTCCGCGTCACTGTCTCAGAGCCGGTCGTTGAGCCGGGCGGCCTGCCGGGTCAGGTGCTCGCGCTCCGCCAGGTTGGACGCCGTGCGGGCCGCCTCGACATAGAGCCTCGCCGCCAGGGCGAGGTCGCCGTCGCGCTCGTGGAGGTACGCCGCCACGGCGGCGTGACGTGGCAGTGACTCGTCGACGTCCGCGAGGGCGGCCAGACCGGCGCGGGGTCCGTCCGCCTCGCCGACGGCCACCGCTCGGTTGAGCCGGACGACCGGGCTGTCCGTCAGCCGGACCAGCTCGTCGTACCAGTCGACGATCTGCACCCAGTCGGTCTCGTCGGCGACCTGGGCGTCGGCGTGCAGCGCGGCGATGGCCGCCTGGGCCTGGAACTCGCCCAGCCGGTCGCGCGCGAGGGCGGCCTGCAGGACGGCGACGCCTTCGGCGATGGACGCGGTGTCCCACCGGCTCCGGTCCTGGTCGGCCAGTGGGACGAGGCTGCCGTCGGGCGTCGTGCGGGAGGCTCGCCGCGCGTGGTGGAGCAGCATGAGGGCGAGCAGGCCCGAGACCTCGGGGTGGTCGATGGCCGCCGCCAGCTGCCGCGTGAGGCGGATGGCCTCCGCCGCGAGGTCGACATCGCCCGAGTAGCCCTCGTTGAAGACCAGGTAGAGGACGCGCAGCACGGTGGCGACGTCGCCGGTCCGGTCCAGCCGCACCCCCGAGACGGTCCGCTTGGCCCGTGAGATGCGCTGCCCCATGGTCGCCTCGGGCACCAGGTAGGCCTCGGCGATCTGACGGGTGGTGAGGCCGCCGACGGCGCGCAGCGTGAGGGCGACCGCCGACGAGGCCGACAGCGAGGGATGGGCGCACAGGAAGTACAGCTGCAGCGTGTCGTCGACCGCGGACGCGGGGCCGGGCTCCGGCTCGTCGTCCACGACCTCCTCGCGTCGGCGTCGGGCGGTGTCCGACCGGGTGGCGTCGAGGAACCGGCGCCAGGCGACGGTCACGAGCCAGCCCTTCGGGTCGCGCGGTGCATCGTCCGGCCACACGCGGACCGCCTCGACAAGCGCCTCCTGCACGGCATCCTCGGCCGCCGCGAAGTCGGCTCCGCGGCGGACGAGGATGGCGAGGACGCTTGGCGTCAGGCTTCGGAGGACGAGCCAGTCCACCGAGGTCACTCCGTGATGGTGGGCGGCTCGGTCAGGAACGGGCGCACCTCGAGCCACTCGTGGATCGGCTCGCCTCCCGCGCCCGGGGCGGCGGACAGCTCACCGGCCAGCTCGACGGCGCGGTCGTGGCTGTCGACGTCGATGATCATCCAGCCCGCGATGAGGTCCTTGGTCTCGGCGAAGGGTCCGTCGGTGACGGGAGGCTGTCCCTCGCCGCCGTACTGCACCCACTCGCCCTCCGGGGCGAGGGCCTGACCATCGACGTACTCGCCGGTGCCCTCGAGCCGGGACGCGAAGTCCCGCATGTACTGCATGTGGTCCGAGACCTCGGCCGGCGTCCACCGGTCCATGCTGACGTCGTTCCTCGGAGCCGGAGCGCCGCGGTAGTGCTTGAGCAACAGGTACTTGGCCATGATGTTCTCCTCGATGCGTTGCGACCCATTCTGGTCGCGTTCACACCGGGGACGGAACCGGAGAACGGTTCTCGACATCGTCGGCGAAGTTTTCTCAGCCGGCCTGCGACGGGTCGGCCAGGACGTCCCGCCAGGAATGGACCGGTCGGTAGCCGAGGAGCTCGCGCGCCTTGTCGATCGAGTAGAAGGTCTCGTCGCGGCCCATCGGCCGGCGCAGCTCGACGTCGTCGTAGAAGCGGTCACGGACGTCCTGGGTCGTCGCGGCCACGGACATGTCGGCGTTGGCAACGTTGAAGACCTGGTAGCCCAGGCCGTCCGTCTCGAGGCAGCGCTGCACCATCTGGCCCAGGTCACGGGTGTCGATGTACGCGAACACGTTGCGGCGGCGCAGGGCAGGATCGGCCAGGAATGCCGGGAACAGCTCGGCGTACTCGTCGGGCTCGATGACGTTGTTGATGCGCAGCCCGTAGATGTCCGCCCCTGTGCGGGTGTGGAACGCGCGCGCCGTGACCTCGCTCGCCACCTTCGACATCGCGTACGCGTCCTCGGGCTCGGTCGGGTGCTCCTCGTCGACCGGCACGTAGAGCGGACGCCTCTCGCCCTGCGCGAAGCAGATCCCGTAGGTCGTCTCCGACGACGCGAACACGATCTTCGGCACTCCCAGACGTGTCGCGGCCTCCAGGACGTTGTACGTGCTGATGACGTTCGTCGCGTAGGTCGCCGCGTCCGACGTGAGCAGGATGCGCGGCACCGCGGCGAAGTGCACCACGGCGTCGTAGGTGGGCACCTCCGGGAGGTCGAGCTCGTCCATCGACGCCAGCCCGGCCAGTGCCGAGTAGGTCTCGCCCGCGTCCGTGAGGTCGACGTGGATGTCCGTGACGGCCGAGTGCCCGAGCGGCACGAGATCGGCGTTGGTGACGTGGTGCCCTTGCTCGGCGAGGAAGGACGCGACGTGCCGCCCGGCCTTGCCGCTGCCGCCCGTGAAGAAAATGCGCATGGTCGCGTGTACCCGAGCCGGGGAGTGTCAGACGTCCTCGGGCGGCTCGGTCGTCGAGCGGTTCTTGTTGAGGTCGTCGATGACGTCGTGGGCGATGTCGCTGAGCTTGACGCGCTCCTCCTGCGACCGGCGGCGCAGGAACTCGAAGGCCTGCTCCGCGTTGATGCCGTAGCGGCCCATCAGGATGCCCTGCGCCTGGCCGATGAAGGTGCGCGCGTCGATCGCGACGGACATGCCCTCCTCGGTGAAGGCCGACGACAGCGCGATCGAGGCGTGACGGGCGAAGTTCTGGGCGATCGCGACGTCCTTGGGGCCGAACGCATCGGCGGGCTCCGCGTACAGGTTGAGCGCCCCGAGACTTCGGTTCCTCGACTGCAGCCGGATGCTGAGCGCGCTGCGGATGCCGAGGTCGGCGACGGCGGGCCCCCACCGGGACCAGCGCGGATCCGACCGCGAGTCGCGGCACACGTAGGTGGGCTCGTGCCGGATCGAGTCGAGGCAGGGGCCCTCGTCCAGCGCGACCTGGATCTCGTGGATCTGCGTGACCCGCGACGAGGTCGCCGCGGACGTCCTCGTCTTCTGCCGCGACGTGGTCGCCAGGATCCCGCACTCGTCCGCGGAGGTGGTCAGGCAGGCGTACTCGGCGATGAGCTTGGCCGTCGACGTCATGGTGAGCTCGGCGTCCAGCTCGAGCGCTATGCGCGACAAGAAGTCGGCTTCGTCCATGTCTCGTCGCCTCCTGGTGATCGGCGCGCATCGCGGGGGGTTGTGCCAAGCCTCGCACGTCCGGCGGTCACCCGCGCAGTGGTCGGTGCTCGGCAGGACCGCCGGCGAATCCGCTCGCGGAGCCGAGCCGGTCGGAGTAATCTGACCGTGTCCCCGCCACTGATGTTCGCGGGGGACGTGCACGTCGAACGAACGACGACCGGTCCCGGTGAGCACGAGCGTCCAGCCTCCAGGCGGATCGCCATGTCAGCAGCAACGTCCACCACCCGTCGTCGAGCCGGCTCCGAGCCCGGCGAGTACGTCAGTCACTTCACGGATCTGGTCAGGGTGGTGAGGGACGAGGGTCTGTTGGAGCGGCGGCATGTGTACTACTGGGTGCAGATCGGTAGTCATGTGGGTGCGTTCTTCGCGATCTGGGTGGGG
>Ga0247730_1000147_pt1 | contig 68203 bp, 64 predicted proteins | sample UWRJL073202C2_FD_180959 | JGI IMG/M metagenome (GOLD analysis project Ga0247730, IMG submission 180959) | Plant litter microbial communities from Arlington Agricultural Research Station in Wisconsin, United States - UWRJ-L073-202C-2 | ecosystem: Environmental > Terrestrial > Plant litter >...
CGACGTAGATCCGCCGACCTTCACCGAGAGGCCGGGCAGATCCTCCTCCACGATCGCCTGCATCGCCCGGCGCTTTTTCTGGTCCGGATCCCAGCCTTCCTTGGCATCCAGCGGCGCCTCCTGCCCTAGCGCGGAGAAGGTGATCTGGCTGCCGCGATCCTCGATCTGCTCGCCCCAGATCTTTTCATTGTCGTAGCCGCAGACCTTCACCGCCTTCGTCAGCGCGGCGAGAATATGGTCATGCTCATCGCGCGAGAAATCCTCGGCATAGATGCGCGTCCACTGGCAACCTTCGTAGCGGTACAGCTTCGATCCCGTCGTCGGCATCAGGAACAGCTGGTCCAGCTTCGTTCCGGCCGGCAGGCGCGAGGCGACCTGCTTGTCGAACTGCGGCCAGTCGCCACCCGATATCACCGCCACCGACGCGACATCCAGCAGCCCCTTCAGCATCGCCGCCATATCGTCCTTCAGCGGCTGCTTGCTCAGCGCCAGAGTTCCATCCAGATCGAAGGCAATCATCGTCTTCACGCACATCCTCCTTGGTCGGCGCAGCGCCGGATATCATCCATCGCCGCCCGTCTATCGCCCGCGCCGAAGATCGCGGTGCCGGCGACGATCACGTCCGCACCTGCCTCGACGACGCTCCGCACCGTGCGCGCATCCTGCCCACCATCCACTTCGATGTGAGGGTTCAGGTGCTTCTCCGAACACAAGGCGCGCAACGCCGCGATCTTGGGCAGCATTTCCGGAAGGAATTTCTGACCGCCGAAGCCGGGGTTCACCGTCATGACAAGGATGATGTCGACCAGATGCAGCACGTGCTCGATCCAGACGAGCGGCGTGGCAGGATCGATGACCACACCCGGCCGCTTCCCTAAGTCGCGCACCTGGCTCAGCACACGGTGCAGATGCACCGTCGATGCGGGCTCAGCTTGCACCAGCAGATGATCGGCCCCTGCCTCCGCATAGGCCGCCAGCGATCGTTCGGGCTCGACCACCATCAGGTGAACGTTGAGCGGCTTTTCGGTCGCCTTGCGGATCGCGCGCACCACCGGCGGGCCGAACGAAATTTCCGGCACGAACCGCCCGTCCATGATGTCGACATGGATCCAGTCCGCACCGTCGCGATCGATGGAGCGCACCTCTTCCGCCAGCTTCCCAAAGTCCGCGGCCAGCACGGAAGGCGCGATCAGCGTTGGCCGCCCCATCGCTATCTCGCCATCGGCAGAAGGATTTCATCGATCGCATGGGCGACGCCGTCTTCGTCGTTCGACGTTGTCGTGCGACTGGCAGCGGCCCGCACTTCTTCAGGCCCCTGCCCCATCGCGACCGAAAAGCCGGCACGCGCGAACATCGGCAGATCGTTGCGCTGATCGCCGAGCACGGCCACTTCGTCCAGGCTGAGCCCGTGCGCCTTCGCCAGCGCGGCGATGCCATGCCCTTTGTCCGCCTGCGGCGCGGTGACGTCGAGATAGTAACGCTGCGAGCGCCCGACTGTGGCCCCGTTTCCCAGCGCCGCCGCCACTTGCCCGTCGAGCGTCCCCAGGAAATTGTAATCGTCCGATACGCCGACGATCTTGTCGAACGGCCCCTTCACCTCGGCGGGATCGCGGAACATCACCGGTTCGGCATTGGCAGAATTTCGCTCGGAATCCATGTGGGTGTTCGCAACATCCTGCGCATACCATTTGCCGTCCGCAAACAACCACAAAGCGACCTTCGCCTCTGCCAGTAACGCGATCGCCTTAGCTGCCACATCGGCGTCGATCCGCTCGGCCGATACGGTCGTCCCGTCCGGCTTCACGATCGTCCCGCCGTTGAAAGCGCCCATCGGATGCGTCAGCTTCAGCCGCTCGGCAATCCAGAGGATGCCGCTGACCGGCCGGGCGCTGATGATCGTGAACGGCACGCCTTCATCCTGCAGCCGGCCGACCGCCGCAACGACATTATCCGAAAGGCTTTTGTCCGAACGGACGAGTGTGCCGTCCACATCGGATATGACGAGGCGGATCCGGCTCATTTCAGGTCGTGCCATGATCGTCCGTCACGCTCCATCAATGTCGCCGCCGCCGCGGGCCCGTCGCTACCCGCGCGATAGCTTTCCGGCTTGCCCTTCTTCCCCCACGCATCCAGCAGGGGCTGCACCGCCGCCCAGCCTCCCTCGATCTGGTCCGCGCGCTGAAACAATGTCTGATCTCCCATGAGCACATCGTACAGCAGGGTTTCGTAACCTGTGCGATGCCCGATATCGAAGCGATCCTTATATGCAAAATCCAGGCTGACCGGCACCGGTGCGACGATCGGCCCCGGCGCCTTCGCCGCGATCTCCAGGCTCACGCCTTCGTTCGGCTGGATCTGGAGCAGCAGCCGATCCGGCGGCAATCGGCCGCCCTCGGCATCCGGGAAGAGCGACAGCGGCGCATCGCGGAAGTGGATGACGATCTCCGTATCGCGCACCGACATCGCCTTGCCCGTGCGCAAATAGAAGGGGACGCCGGACCAGCGCCACGTATCGACCAACACCTTCAACGCGACATAGGTCTCGGTCCGGCTCTTCGGCTCAACATCCGCCTCGGCGGTGTAGTCGACCACCTTGGTGTCGCCGGTCTTGCCCTTGGCGTAGCGCCCGCGGACCGCGTCTTCGGGTGCCACCGGGCGCACGGCGGCGATCACCTTGGCCTTTTCGGTGCGGATCGCGTCCGCCGAAAGATCCGTCGGCGGCTCCATCCCGATCAGCGACAGCAATTGGAACAGATGGTTCGGAACCATGTCCCGCAGGGCGCCGGTCGCATCATAGAATTTGCCGCGCGTTCCGACCGTCACCGTCTCGGCAGCAGTGATCTGGACATGATCGATATAGCGCCGGTTCCAGACCGCCTCCATCAGCGCATTGCCGAAGCGCGTGACGAGGATGTTCTGCACCGTCTCCTTCCCCAGGAAGTGATCGATCCGGTAGATCTGCTGTTCGGACGCACGGGCCAGGATTTGCCGATTGAGCGCGCGCGCGGATTCGACGTCGGTCCCGAACGGCTTCTCGATCACGATCCGCCGAAAGCCGTCCGCCTCGTCCAGCAGCCCCGCCTCGCCCAGCGCATCCACGATCGACCCGAAGAAGTTGGGCGCGGTCGCTAGATAGAAGACCGCATTACCCTTCAGCTCGTTGGCAAGCGCGTCGAACGTCTCCGGCTGGGTGAAATCGCCTTTGCGATAATGGACGCGCGATGCCATATTCGGCCAATCGCTCTTGTCCTCCACATAATCGTCGAGGACATCCCGAAGCGACTGATCGTCCCCGTCCGTATGCGCGATGCCAAGAATCGCGGTCCGCTTGTTCAGCAATCCGTCCCGCACCAGATTGACGAGGGCCGGCGCAAGCAGCCGCCGCGTGAGATCACCCAGCGCGCCGAAGATCACGAACGTCGCGGGCGGCGCGACCGGCGGCTTGCGCATAGCCATAACTATTGCGGCATTTCGACGTGGCCGCCAAAGCCGAACCGCATTGCGGACAGCAGTTTGTCACCGAACGTCGTATCGGAACGGCTGCGGTAGCGCGCGAACAAGGCGGCGGAGAGCACATACGCGGGCACCGCCTCCTCCATGGCCGCGTCGATCGTCCACTGCCCCTCGCCGCTGTCGGCCACGCGACCGGAAAACTGGTCGAGCTTGTGATCCTTGGCCAGCGCGAGCGCCGACAGATCCAGCAGCCAGGAGGAGATCACGCTGCCACGGCGCCACACCTCCGCCACATCCGGCAGGTTGATGTCGAAGCGCTCCTCCTCGGCCAGCTTCTCGGAAGCCTTGCCTTTCAGGACATCGAAGCCCTCGGCATAGGCCGCCATCAGGCCATATTCGATGCCGTTATGCACCATCTTCACGAAGTGACCGGCACCAGCCGGTCCTGCATGAATGTAGCCTTTTTCCGGGCGCGGATCGGCATCGTCACGCCCAGCCGTTTTGGGGATCGTCCCGACACCCGGCGCCAGCGCATCGAAGATCGGATCCAGCAAAGTGACCGTATCCGCATTGCCGCCGATCATCATGCAGAAGCCACGCTCCAGCCCCCACACGCCGCCCGACGTACCGACATCGACATACTCGATACCCTTCTCCGCGCAGCTATTCGCACGCCGGATATCGTCCTTGTAGAAGGTGTTCCCGCCATCGATGATGATGTCGCCCGGCGAAACCAAGTTGGAGAGCTGTGCCACCGTATCTTCCGTCGGCGCACCGGCAGGCAGCATCACCCAGAAAATGCGGGGTGCCTCCAGCTTGGCAACGATATCGTCCAGCGACGTCGCCGTGATCGCGCCATCACCGCCCAGCTTCTCCACCGCCGCCGGATCGCGGTCAAAACCCACGATCTCGTGCCCGTGCTGCATCAGCCGTCGCGCGATACCAGCGCCCATCCGGCCCAGTCCGATCATCGCCAGTTTCATGCCTGGTCACCCTTCAGAATGTCGTGCGCAACCTTGCACACATTATCGATCGTGAAGCCGTATTTCTCCTGCAGCTTCGCCAGAGGCGCCGAAGCACCGAACGTTGACATCGTGATCGTGGCGCCGTCGCTCGTCACGTAGCGATCCCACCCCATCGAGCCCGCCTGTTCGATGGCGACGCGCTTCGTTACGGCCGGCGGGAATACGCTCTCCCGATAAGCGCGGTCCTGCTTCTCGAACAGATACCAGCTCGGCATGGAGACGACGCGGGATTTGATACCCTCGGCCGTCAGCCTTTCGTGCGCTTCCACCGCGAGCGGCAGCTCGCTGCCCGTTGCGATCAGGATCAGCTCCGGCGCGCGGCCTTCGGCATCGCCCAACACATAAGCGCCCTTCTCCAGGCCGTCCGCGCTCGCATATTTGCTGCGATCGAGCGTCGGGATCGCCTGCCGCGACAGGATCAGCGCGGTCGGTTCATGCGTGTGCGTCAGCGCAACCCTCCACGCGACCGCCGTCTCATTGGCGTCGCCCGGTCGGATCGTGTCCAATCCGGGTATGGCCCGCAAGGTGGCGAGATGCTCGATCGGCTGGTGCGTCGGCCCATCCTCGCCCACGCCGATGCTGTCATGCGTGAAGACGAACACGACCGGCACTTCCATGATCGCGGCAAGCCGGATCGGCGCGCGCATATAATCCGCGAACACCAGGAAGGTCGCCGTGTAGGAACGCAGATAGGACAGCGCCATGCCGTTGGCGATGGATCCCATCGCATGTTCCCGCACGCCGAAATGCATGTTGCGGCCGCCATATGCGTCCGCCTCGAACGAAGGTGCGCCCTTGATATCGGTCTTCGTCGATGGCGAGAGATCGGCCGCGCCGCCGATCAGCATCGGCACCTTTGGCGCGATGGCGTTCATCACCTTGCCGCCGGCATCGCGCGATGCGATGCCCTTGGCGTCCGCCTCGAACGTTGGCAGCGCCTGTTCCCAGCCGTTCGGCAGCTGGCCCTGACGCATCAGTTCGAACTCGTCGGCCTCGGCCGGGTAGGCATCCTTGTAACGCGCGAACGTCTCGTACCAGCTTTCGCGCAGCGGCTGCCCACGACCGGCCACCTCATCATGGAACGCCTGCGCCACGCCGTCCGGCACGTAGAATTGCTTGTCGGCGGGCCAGCCATAGGCTTCTTTGGTCTTGGCGACGTTTTCTTCGCCCAGCGCTTCGCCATGCGCCTTCTCGCTGCCCTCACGCGGGGAGCCCCAGCCGATCACCGAATGGACGACGATGAAGGTCGGGCGGTCATCGGTGGCCCTGAACGCCGCGATCGCACGCGAAAACGCCGCGGTATCGTTCGCGTCATCGACGTGGATCACGTTCCAGCCATAGGCCTCGAACCGCTTGCCGACATCTTCGTCGAAGGCGAGGCTGGTATTGCCTTCGATCGAAATGTGGTTGCTGTCGTAGATCCAGCAGAGATTCGAGAGCTTCAGATGCCCCGCGACCGAAGCCGCCTCGCTGGAGACGCCCTCCATCATGTCGCCATCGCCGCACAGCACATAGACGTCATGCTCGAACAGATCGAAGCCGTCGCGATTGAATCGGGCCGCCAATGCACGCTCCGCGATGGCCATGCCAACCGAATTGCCGCAGCCTTGGCCCAGCGGACCGGTCGTCGTCTCCACCCCGGTCGTCATCCGATATTCTGGATGGCCCGGCGTCTTCGAACTCAGCTGGCGGAACTGCTTGATATCGTCGAGGCTGATGGCGGGCTCTCCCGTCGGCTTCCCGTCGGCATCGATTTCCTTGACGCTGGCCAGATGCAGCACCGCGTAAAGCAGCATCGAGGCATGGCCCACCGACAGCACGAAGCGATCCCGGTTCGGCCAATCCGGCTTGCCCGGATCGTAGCGCAGGAAATCGCGCCACAATGTGTAGGCCACTGGCGCCAGCGCCATGGGCGTGCCCGGATGGCCGCTATTGGCCTTCTGCACGGCATCCATCGCCAGCGTGCGGATCGTGTCGATGGCAAGCCGTTCTGGCGATCCGTCCTCGTGATAACGGCCGAAATCTGCGCTTTGGTCGGTCATGGAATGTCCCTTGGGTTCGCGCCTGAACGAAGTGTTGGCCGGAAAGATGCGCTATGTTTCGCGTCAGGCCAACGGCCGATCGCATCGTTCGACATATCCATGCGTCGAAATGACAAGCGCATCGATTTCGTCGAGAAAGATCCCGTGCCCCAACAAGCCAGGAATGGCCGCCAGCGACGCGGCAAGCCCAGCGAGGTCCGTCATGTCGGCAAAGCTGCAATCGGCGAGGATATTTCCCTGATCGCTGATCGCGCCGGGTCGCACGATGACGTTACCGCCAAGCTCCGCGACATGCGCCGCCACCGATGCGCGCGCGAACGGTAATATCTCGATCGGCACCGCCCGCCTCAGCGCGGCCCGCCGCTTCGATCCGTCGGCGATCGCGATCATCCGCACGGCCGACCGCGCCACGATCTTCTCGCGCAGCATCGCGCCACCGCCGCCCTTGATCGCCCGAAAGGCGGGGTCGATCTCATCCACCCCGTCGATACACAGGTCCACCGCCGCGATATCAGCGAAGTCCAAAACGGTCAGCCCCGCCGCTTCCGCCGCCCGCGCCGTCGCCAAGGATGTCGCGACGGTTCGAATCGTTAATCCTTCCGCCGCCCGCCGCCCCAGCGCCGTAATCGCGTGAGCAGCCGTGCTGCCCGTGCCCAGACCGACGAGCATATTGCTCACGACTTCGGACACCGCCGCTTCGGCAGCGCGCGCCTTGTCGGCATCTACCGCGAGCGCATCGCTCATGGGCTTTACTTGCGCGCCGAGGCGCTCTTGTCCCGCGCCGAGCGGAATTCGCTGTCGGCGCTCCATTGCGGCCACTCGCGCGAATTGGCGAGCTTCGAGCCCAATCCATACAGCAGGTCCAGATCCTGAACCGCGCCCGACAGATCCGTGCCCACCTGCCATTCGTCCGCCGGCTGATGGTAACGGTCCTTCGTGTAGGCCGCCGCCAGCGCTTCGCCCCGCACGGTGCCGCCATCCACCAGATCGTCGCCGCCATCGAACGAGAGCGCCGGCACGCCCTGTTTGGCCATCGGGAAATGGTCCGATCGGAAGAAGTGCCCCGCCTCGGGATGCGTTTCCGGCGTGTAGGTCCGGCCCGCCTTTTTGCCTTCGGCGATCAGATCATCGAGCAGGCCGAATTTGGCGCTGCCCGAAATGGTGAAGTTCTTGGCAGGTCCGTTCATCTGGATACCGTCCATGTTCAGCACGCCGACGGTGGTGGCGAGCGGGAACAGTGGGTGGGTCGCATAATATTCGGATCCGAGCAGCCCCTTCTCCTCCGCCGTGACGGTTAGGAACAGCACGGATCGCTGCGGCTTCGGCCCGGTGGCGAAGGCACGTCCCATCTCGATCAGAGCAGCCGTGCCGGATGCGTTGTCCAGCGCGCCATTGTAGATCGTGTCGCCCTTCGCGTCCGGCGCGCCGACGCCGAGATGATCCCAATGCGCGGAATAGATCACCGTTTCGTCAGGCTTCGTCGTGCCCTTCACCCGGCCGACGACATTGTGCGAAACGATTCGGCCGCTGTCCGCCTTCAGATCGATCGACAGCTTGGCATTGAGCGGCATCGGCTTGAAGGTGCGCGTCTGTGCGGCCTTCTTCGCGCCATCGAAATCCAGCCCGGATGCACGGAAGATCTGCACGGCCAGATCGCGCTGGATCCAGGCTTCCACCGGCGCATGCGAAGCCTTCGGTCGTTCGCGGACGATATCGAACATCGTATTGGTGTTCGAATTCTTCACCGTGGCCCAGCCATAGGAAGCGGGATCGGTTTCGTGAACGATCAGCGTGCCGACCGCGCCGCGACGGGCCGCTTCCTCATATTTATACGTCCAGCGGCCATAATAGGTCATCGCCTTGCCGCCGAAATCGCCCTCGCCGGTTTCGAAATCGGCATCGTTGATCAGCACGACGATCAGCTTGCCCTTGACGTCGACACCCTTGAAATCATCCCACTTCTTCTCCGGTGCGGTGGTGCCGTAGCCGACGAAGACGAGCGGCACGTTCTTGATCGATACCGCCCGGCTGCCGTCCAGGGGCGCGCGAACGGCAATCTCCTCGCCCTGGGTCAGGGCCTTGGTCGTTCCGCCTTCGATCAAGGAAATGGTCGGCGTGCCGGTGATGGAGGAACGCAGCAGGGGCACATCCTGCGTCCACGCCCGCGCGCCGCCCGCCTTAGGATCGCCGGCTGGCTCCAGCCCGGCTTCCGCCATCTTCGCTGAAATATAGGCGATCGACTTGTCTTCGCCCGGCGTCGCGGGGCCGCGACCTTCATAGGCATCGGACGACAGGGTTTCGATGTGACTTGCAATCCGCGCGGCGTCGAAATGGGACGGCGCCGCCGTCTGCGCCATCAGCGGCAAGGCCCCGATCACGAAAGCCACGCCGCACATCAGCCCGTTCTTCATCGATACGCCCTCTTGGAAGTTCATGGCGCATGCCTGCCGCGTCGGAGACTTGCCAGCAAGGGCGCGACTCATCGCAGGCCGATCCAAACCCATCAGTTTTGGGCGATTTGCATCCCGTTCCGGTCTTGGCGCATCGGCCGGCCGTCCAGCCGGGCGATCAACTCGGCATCCCGGCCATAGGGATCGCCATAGGAAACCAGCGTGCCGTCCTCGTCCCGGTCCATCGTGAAATAGACGAGATACACGTTGTAGCGCTTGGGCAGTTGCAGCGTACGCGTATCATCCTGCGCCAGTGCTTCGTCCAGCTCCGCGCCGCCCCCGCCACCGGACATCAGTTCGCTCGCAAGCTGATCGATATCTTTCACCCGGATGCAGCCGTGGCTCAGCGCGCGTTCGTCACGCTTGAAGCCAGCTTTGGCAGGCGTGTCGTGAAGATAGATCGCCTGATCGTTGGTCAGATTGATCTTGATACGGCCAAGTGCATTGCGCGGCCCCGGCGGCTGGCGGACAGTGTAACCGTTGGCCGACGCCTTGAAGACATATCCGCCCCTGCCGGGCCGCAGATTGGAGCTCTTGATGATGCTCTGCGGCACGTTCCACCAGGGATTAACCACCAGCGACGGCGCATCCCCAGCGATCCACGGCGTCGGCGTATCCTTGGCCCCCACCACGACGGTATAGGTGGAAAGCACCGCGCCATCATTGATCCGCTGCAAGCGATAGCTTGGCACGTTCACATACAGATATTCGTGGCCCAGATTACGGGGCATCCAGCGCCACCGCTCCATGTTCGCCCGGATCCGATCGCGGTCCGCACCATCCTTGGCATCGGCCAAAGCCGTCTTCAGCGCCTTGTACCGCTCGTCCACCGGAAGCAGGCTTTCCAGGTAGCGACGAACCTCGCCGCGCTCGACTGCACCGTTCAGCACGATCGGATCGACAGATCCGGTCTCGCGATCGATATGCCAATCTAGGTTCGCGCGATCGCCCACACGCCCATATTGATAGTCGTGCGCCAGCATCAGGGCGGCTCGCTCCGCAGCAGCGTCGAGAGCCGGGCTTTCGCCTGCGTCCAACGCCGCCTTCAGGGTATCGAGAGCGTAATCGGCGGGCCGTAGCCCTTCCGCAGCCGAGCCTTCGATCGCGGCGATCAAATCGCGCACCGCAGCGCGCTTCCACATCGCGGGAGCCGGCGAAAATGCCGCTTCCGTCGCCGGCTGCTGGGGAACCGCCACCGCTTCGGGAACGGACGCGGCGCCGATGCCGCAGAAGGTGGCGCCACCCAGCAAAAGCATCTGCCAATTAGCTGGCTTGCCCCGGCGCCTGAACTTCATCTCTACGCTCCCTATACCTGAAGCAAGAAACGAAGCGCGGGCTTACCCGATCCCTGATCCTCTAATGTCAATTATCATTTATTTACGGTCGCATCATTCCAGCGCCGCAATGCAACCGCCCACCGCATATTCGGAACACCGATCCGGCATTTCGCGATGCCGAAGCGAAATAATTGGCACAAACGGGATCGAGGCTCGTTGCGGCGTGTATGCCAAAACCTGAACTCACCCCCCAGATGAAGTACGACAAGATCGTCGCCGTCGGGCTTCTCACGGAGGCAGATCTTGGCGTACTCGGGCAGGGCTTCCGCCGTGCCTATAGGCTGGAAGACGGCCACGAATTCCACGATCTTCTCGCCGCCATCGATCGCGCCGATCGCGGTCGATCCTAAGTCGCTTCAGAAACGGGCAGGCAGCCTGCCGCCGCCCGCCGCCGTTCACTTTACTTGATGATGCCGCACGCGACGCGGTCGCCCGCTCCGCCGATCGGCTGGGTCTTATAGTCATCAGGATTGGCGTGGATCACCACGGCCGATCCATCCGCATCATGCAAGGCCGCCATTGTCGTCAGCGACGTGAACAGTTCGGCCTTCACCGTGCCGTCAGCCGCAGCATAGATATTCGGCAGATCGCCGCTCTCATTGGCGGCGGGGTTCAGCAGGCCATGCACGGCAGGGGTGGCCCTGTGCGTATGTCCGCCAGCCGACTTGAACGCGGCGTCCGAGCAATCGGCCTTTTCGTGGAAATGGATGGCGTGCCAGCCGGGCGCCAGACCGGTCGCGTCCACTTTCACCAGCAGCCCCTTGGGGGCGGCGGTCAGTTCGACCGTACCGGCGGAGGCGCCAGCGCTTGTCTTGATTGCCACGGTATGGGCAGACGCGACGGCGGGCGTCATGGCGAGCATCATCGCGATCATCGGGGCGAGGCGCATAGCAATTCCTTCAACGTCAGGGACACGGCCTGACATTCTTCCGCCGATAATGGGGCGATGCAAGGGGCATCAACCGCTGCTACAAGATGCCGGATGGCCGCCAATCACCTTTATCTGGTCGACGGCTCGGGGTATATTTTCCGGGCATATCATCGACTTCCCCCTCTCACGAACCGCCACGGCACGCCCGCGGGCGCGGTCTACGGCTTCACGACGATGCTGTGGAAACTCGTCGAGGATCTCAACAGGGCCGAGGGTCCGACGCATCTTGCCGTGATCCTGGACGCCTCGTCCAAGACCTTCCGCAACGACATGTACGATCAGTACAAGGCGCACCGGCCCCCGCCGCCCGAGGATCTGGTGCCCCAGTTCCCGCTGATCCGCGTCGCCACCCGCGCTTTCTCCGTGCCCTGCATCGAGGAAGAAGGGCTGGAGGCCGACGATATCATCGCCTGCTATGCCAAGGCCGCACTCGCCGCCGGCTGGCAGGTGACGATCGTGTCCTCCGACAAGGATCTGATGCAGCTGATCGAGCCTGGCCGTTTGGATCTGCTCGATACGATGAACAATCGCCGCCTCGGCGCCGAGCATGTCCGTGAGAAGTTCGGTGTCGAACCCGAGCAGTTAGGCGACGTCCTCGCGCTGATGGGGGACAGCGTTGATAACGTTCCCGGCGTTCCCGGCATCGGCCCGAAGACCGCTAGCGAACTGATCCAGACCTACGGCACGCTGGAGGCCGTCCTCGCCGCCGCGCCGGAGATCAAGAAGCCCAAGCTCCGCCAGAATTTGATCGATCATGCCGACAATGCCCGCCTGAGCCGCGAGCTTGTCCGCCTGGTTTGCGATCGGCCGCTGCCCGAGCCACTGGAAGACCTGGCGATGAAGGGCATCCCACCCGAGCCGCTGAAGGAATTCCTCACCGACATGGGCTTCCGTTCGCTGCTGACCAAGCTCAGCGGCACGGAAGCGGCCACTGAGGCGATCGCTCCGCGCATCGAGGATGCCCTGCCCTTCGTCCACAAGGATTATGAGACGGTCACGACCGAGGCCGATCTGGATCGCTGGATCTGGGAAGCCCGCGCCGCCGGCAGCTTCGCGGTGGATACCGAAACCGATCACGTCGATTGCGTCCGTGCCAAGCTCGTCGGAATCAGCCTCGCCACCGAACCCGGCAAGGCCTGCTACATTCCGCTGACCCACGGCCATGCGGGGGACGATCTCCTCGCCGAAAAGCCGCTTCAGCTGGATCCGGCGCTCGCTCTCGCGAAGCTCAAGCCGCTGCTGGAGGATCCGTCGATCCTAAAGATCGGCCAGAACATCAAATATGACCTCATCATGTTCCGGAAGCACGGCGTGGATATTACGCCGTATGACGATACGATGCTGCTCTCCTACGATCTCGACGCCGGCCTCGGCGGTCATGGCATGGACGATCTGGCGAAGCGCCATCTCGATCATGCCTGCATCGAGTTCAAGGCGGTGTGCGGCACCGGCAAGGCGCAGATCACCTTTGACAAAGTGCCGCTGGAAAAGGCCACCGAATATGCGGCCGAGGATGCGGACGTCACCCTCCGGCTCTGGCGTCGTCTCAAACCCCGCCTGAGCCGCGAATCCGCCACCCGCGTCTACGAACTCGTCGATCGCCCGCTCGTCCCCGTGATCGCCGACATGGAAAGCGCTGGCATCCTCGTCGATCGCCCCGAGCTGGCGAAGCTCTCCGCCGAGTTCGGTGAGGAGATGCTGCGCCTGGAAGGCATCATTCACGAAGCCGCCGGCGGCCCGTTCACGATCGGCAGCCCCAAGCAGCTTGGCGAAGTCCTGTTCGATCGCCTCGGCCTCGCCGGCGGTCGCAAGGGCAAGTCCGGCGTCTATTCCACCGACGTCACCGAACTGGAGCGGCTGGCGGCGGAAGGCGTCGAGGTCGCGCGCCTCGTGCTCGACTGGCGCCAGCTCACCAAGCTCAAGTCCACCTACACCGATGCGTTGCAAGAGCAGATCAACGGCGTTTCAGGCCGCGTCCACACCAGCTTCTCGATGGCCGTCGCCCAGACGGGGCGCCTCTCCTCCACCGATCCGAACCTTCAGAATATCCCGATCCGCACCGAAACCGGCCGCCGCATCCGTCAGGCCTTCGTCGCCCCGGCAGGCTACAGCCTGATCTCCGCCGATTATTCGCAGATCGAATTACGCCTCGCCGCGCACATGGCGGACGTGCCCCAGTTGCGTGAAGCCTTCGCTAACGGTGACGACATTCACAGCCTCACCGCGCAGGAATTGTTCGGAGAGGTGAACCGCGAGACGCGCGGCCGCGCCAAGACGATCAACTTCGCCATCCTTTACGGCATCTCCTCCTGGGGTCTCGCGGGGCGGCTCGGCGTGGACCGCACCGAAGCGCAGGCGATCATCGATCGCTATTTCGAACGCTTCCCCGGCGTGCAGACCTACATTGCCGAAACGGTTGCCAAGGTCCGCGACAATGGCTTCGTCACCACCCTGTTCGGCCGCAAGACTCACCTGCCGGGCATCAAGGGCAAGACGGTCGGCGAGCGCCAGTCCGCTGAGCGGCAGGCGATCAACGCCCCTATCCAGGGCACTTGCGCCGACATCATCAAGCGCGCGATGATCCGCATGCCCGCCGCACTGGCCGAAGCCGGGCTCACCGGCACGCGGATGCTGCTGCAGGTGCATGACGAACTCGTTTTCGAAGCGCCTGACGCGGAGGTGGATGCGGCCAAGCCGGTGATCCTCGCGGTAATGGCCGGAGCCGCAGAACCGCACGTCACGCTCTCGGTGCCGCTCGGCGTGGAGATCGGCCACGGCCCTAGCTGGGGCGCCGCGCATTGACCCATCCCCGTCATGCTAGCGCAGGCTGGCATCCATGTCTCTCACAAGGCCATGCCGCACGCCCAATTGCGAGCGACATGGGCCCCAGCCTTCGCTGGGGCGACGATTGGATGCTGAGGCGTGACTGACAAAACCAGCGCCGATGGCCCTGGCGATATCGAAACCCTCGCGCAGGGTGGCCGCACCAATTTCTTCGGCTTCCTGCTGCGCCTCGCCGCGCGGCTGCCCTTCCTGTTCATCGCCGGCCGCTGGTACGGCGCGGACGCGCTCGGCCGCTTCGCCTATGCCACGATCATCGTGGAATTTGCCGGCCAGCTCGCAACGATGGGCCTCAAGCGCGGACTCGCCCAGCAACTTTCGACCACCCACCGCCCTCATGTCCATGTGGTGTGGGATGCGCTGCTCGTCAGCTTCCTCGCCTCGCTCGTCGCGGCGGCTGTGCTGATCGCCGTTCCCGAGATCATGTTCCCGAACAGTGCGATCAACGGCATGGATCGTCTGCTCGCCCTCACCATCTTCGGATGGGCGGGATCGGACATCGCGCTCGCGGCATTGGCGTATCGCTCGGACATCGGCGCCACCGTTCGCGCCCGCTCGCTGATCGAGCCGTGGACGATCAGCATCGCCGCCTTCGTCTTCGCTTTCTATTCCACCCGTGATGGCCTGATCATGGCCTATGCGCTCTCCGCCATCGCCGCCTTCGTCGCCTCCCTCTGGCCGCTCTTCCAAAGCTACGGCCGGCCCGATAAATGGCGCCCCGAGCCGCTCCGCCTCCAGAAGATCGCAGTCAAGAATTTGCCGCTGGCCGGCGCCGATGCGATCGAATGGGGATCGCGCCGGCTGGACATCGCCATGCTCGGCCTGTTCTTTTCGCCCGCCATCGTCGGCATCTATTATGTCGCGCAGCAAGTCGCCTCGCTGCCGCAGAAATTGAAGACCAGCTTCGATCCGATCCTCGGCCCCGTCATCACCCAGAATCTAGCCGAGGATAATCTGAAGGCCGTAGCCAAGCAGGTCCGTCAGGTCGGCTTCTGGATAATCGCCGCGCAGCTCGGCATCGCGCTAGCCCTCTCCATCCCCGGCAAGGCCGTGATGGGGCTTGTCGGCCCCGGCTTCGTCGGCGGCACCGGCGCGCTGGCCGTCCTGCTGGCGGCCGAGGCGATCGCCGCCACCGCTGTCGTCAGCGAAGCGGCGCTCATCTACGTCGCCGCCAAGCGCAACCTACTGATCTCGGTCGTGATGATCGTCATGCAGGCGGCCCTGTCCGTCGTCCTCGTCTATCTGCTGCGCGCCGCCTTGCCGCATGTCGCCGGCTGGGGCTGGATCAAGCCTCGGCCCGATTTCAGCGATGACGTAATCGCCGCCGCCGGCCCGGCCATCGCGCTGATGCTGGCCTTGGGTGCAGCCTCGGTCGCCAAGGCGCTGCTCCTGAGGCGCATCCTCGGTGCCAAGGTTTCCGGCTGGCGCTGGTCGCTTGTGTTCGCCGCAATCGTCGCGAGCATCGTCGGCTGGGGCGTCACCCGCCTGCCTCACAATCTGGAGTGGATGGAACTCGCCTTCGGCGTGCCGCTGATTCTGGGCGTCTATTGCGCGATCGTCTGGTATCGCGGCTTCAATTCCGACGATCGCGCGCTGTTTCGAAAGAGCGCGCCGGCGGCGGCCTGAGCCTTTTTCGCCGTCATCTCGGACCTGATCCAGGATCCAATGTGCCTCATGCCCCGCTCGCGAATAGAAGCGACCGGACAGCCGCAGAGTGGATCCCGGATCAAGTCCGGGATGACGAATCAAGTAGCGGACAGCACCCGCTTGCCCTTGGTCCGGCTTGTCAGATGAAACCGCCCGCACCGATCACACCGATACGGCCGAAGCGCGCCCCCAAACGCCAGAGCCGCCTCCACCGCCTCCACGTCAGACGCATACCGCACCTTGCGCCGGCACACGCTCGCTCGCGTCTTCATCCCCGGATCGTCGAACCGGCCCGCGTATCGCTCATCCGCACGAAAACGATGAGCGAAACCGCGATCAATCCGGCGACATACCAGTAGAAGCCCTGCTCTGCCCCCAGCGACTTGAACAGCAAAGCCACATATTCCGCGCTTCCGCCGAACGCCGCGTTGGCGATGGCGTAAGGCAGCGCCACGCCCAGCGCGCGAATATGTGCCGGGAACAGTTCCGCCTTCACCACGGCATTGATCGCCGTATAGCCGCTCACCGCCACCAGCCCGCACATGACGAGCAGGAAGGCGATGACCGGGCTGTCGGCCAGCGCGATAGCGTGAAACAGCGGCACCGTTCCCAATGTGCCCAGGACCCCGAACGCGATCAGCAAGGGGCGCCGCCCGATCCGGTCTGAAAGCGCGCCCACGACCGGCTGAAACAGCATGTAGCAGAACAGCGCGATCGCCATGATCAGCGTCGCCGTCTCGCGGCCGAAACCGGCCGTGTTGACCAGGAATTTCTGCATGTAGATGGAATAGGCATAGAAGGCGACAGTGCCGCCCGCCGTCAGCCCGATCACCAACGCCACTGCGCGCGGATGATCGCGAAACAGTGCCAATCCACTTGATCTAGGCGCGCCTTCTGCCCGCGTCTCGGTGAAGTCCCTGGTCTCCTCCATCTTCCGCCGGATGAAGAATACTGCGATCGCCAGCGCCCCGCCGATCACGAAGGGAATGCGCCAGCCCCACGCCTCCAATTCGGCCGGGGACAGCACAGCCTGCAGCAGCAGCGCCAGACACAAGGCCACCAACTGCCCCGCGATCAAAGTCACATACTGGAAGCTGGAATAGAAACCGCGATGTCGGCTCGTCGCGATCTCGGACAGGTAGGTCGCGCTCGCGCCATATTCCCCGCCGACGCTTAAGCCCTGCATCAGCCGCGCCACCAGCAGCATCGCCGGTGCCAGCACGCCTACCTTGGCGAAAGGCGGCGTCACCGCGATCAACAGCGATCCCGCGCACATCAGCGTCACCGACAGCGTCAACCCGGCCTTCCGCCCATGCCGGTCCGCATAGACGCCCATGATCCACGCACCCAGCGGCCGCATCACGAAGCCCACCGCGAAGATCGCCGCCGCGCTCAGCAGTTGTGCGGTAGGATCGCTCTTCGGGAACAAGGCCGGCGCGAAATAGAGGGTGAAAGCGGAATAGGCATACCAGTCATACCATTCGACCAGATTGCCGCCTGAGGCGCCCAGAATAGAGCGGATCGGCGTCCGCGAGCTTCGCATATCCCCCATGCATTCAGTGTGCGGCATCCGGCGCACCCGGGCAAGCTCCCAACCTCTCGCCGTTCGCCCTGAGCTTGTCGAAGGGCTGTACCTTCTTCGAACCGCCGACAAGGACGGGACTTCGACACGCTTAGTCCGAACGGCAAGAGGTTAGCCCGCTGCGCCTGCCAACGCCTGCTCCGCCTGACCACGCATCGCCCGATAGCCGGTGCGCGTGAGGTGCACGCCGTCGGTCGTCAGCTCCGGCCTGATCCCGCCCGCGCCATCGCCCAACGACGCCGCATAATCGATGTGCAGCGCCCCGCTCTCGCGGCCAAGCCGGGCAATGCCGTCCAGCAGCGCGGGGAACAGGTCCGGCCGCCCGAACAAGCGGGTCGCCGCCTTGGAAATCGGCGGCGGCGCGGCGAGGATCACGGCGGTCCCCGCCGCCTGTGCACGCCTAATCATTTCGTCAAGGTTGCTGATCGCGGCCGACCCATCCGGCCCCGGATCCCCATGCCAAAGATCGTTCGTCCCGGCCATGATGTGGACAATCCGGGGCGCGCGCGCGATCACGTCGGCATCGAAGCGCGCCAGCATGTCCCGCGTCGTCTGCCCGCCGATGCCCGCATTGATGCGACGGTGGCGCAGGAAGAAGTCCGGCGCTTGCTCCAGCCACTCATAAGTGATGGAATCACCCAGGAAGACGGCCTGCGGTCGTACGGCCTGCGCCATCGCATCATGCGCAAGCCATGATGCGCGTCGCTTGAGCCGAAGCCTCACCGCGGCCTTCCCATCGACCGGATCAAAAGCTCTTCCGCGCCGTCACGCCCCATGTCCTCGGTTCTCCCAGGAACGCACCGAACAGCTGGCTCGATGTCGTGCCGAACGCGACGACCGCCGCCGACGTACCCGGCAGACCGCCCGATCCCCCGCCCTGCAAAGGCTCGCTGAAGACCACCTGCCGGTACGTCGTATTGAACAGGTTCTGCGCCCACAGTTCCAGGCTCCACGCGCCATCCTGACCAATGCCGATCCGCGCATCGATGACGCCGAAACCCTTCTGCGCTTTCTCGGCCAGCAGATCGGATCCCGTATTGATCCGGCTCTGATAGCGCCCACCGACATAAGCCAGCCCGCGCAGTTCGCCCACGGCTGGCGTCCACCGCACCGATCCCGTTGTCGTGAACGCCGGCGCGTTCGAAAGCCGCGATCCCGGCAACAGGAACAGCACCGGCGGCAGCGAATTGTCACCAGTCAGCGCGTCGGGCGATCCGACGATGTCCTTGGCATAGCGCGTATCTGCATAGGCAAGCCCACCCGTCAGCACCCAGTTCGCGGCCGGCCGCAGCGCCGCATCCAACTCGACGCCCTTAGAGATGACGCCCACCTTCGTGTCCGTGCACGATGAATTGGCCGCAATATGATCCGCGTCGCGATTGCCCAACGGCGTCTTGCAACCCGCTACGTTGGAGACGATGAAGTTCGTGCCCGTATAGCTGTTTAGCTGGAAGTTGCGGAAGCGCTGGTGAAACAACGCCACGTCGACATCGAACAGCCGCCGGTGCAGCTTCGCGCCCACCTCGATCGCGTCCACCGTTTCCGGGGCGAAACTCAAGCTCGCCGCCGGCAAGGACAATAGCCGTCCGGTATTGAACAGCCCGCCGCGATCGAGATTGAACCCGCCCGCTTTGTAGCCGCGCGACCAGCTAGCATACACGTTCGCGCCGTCGGCAATCCTGTAACCCAGCGCTGCCGTGCCGGACCAGCGATGCTCGGCCCGCTTCTGCCGGATCGTGCCGTTCACGGCGTTGATATTGCAGGGATAGCCGGTCAGCGGCGCCAGCACCGAATTGGCCAGCGCCACCGCACTCGCCGTACCCAGAGCCCGCAGGCGCGCAATATTGTCGAGATACACGCCGCACCCACTAGTCGATGCCAAATCGGCGTTCAGCGTCTTGGCATCGCGCGTCCAGCGCGCCCCGATCGTCAGCGAAAGCCGATCGGTAAGATGCACGATGTCGTGGGTGAACAATGCCTGATTGCTGTCGTGCTGGCGAAAGCGGTCCAGCTCGCCCGTGCCGCCGATCGGCACGTTGCCCACCTGCGCCGCGATCGCCGCTCCGCCATAAGCCTGCGCGAAGCCGTTGAGATTGCCGAAGCCGTATGCGGGGAAGCGCGCGAATGCCCCGCCCAGCGCCCCGATCCGCGCCGAGGCGAAGCGGTCATAATCCGCGCCATAGGCCATGTTGTCCTGAAGCGTTAGCCGCTCCTCACCCCAATAACCACCGACCAGCCAGTCGAGCCGTCCGCCAAGTACATCGCCCCGTGCTCGCAATTCCTGGCTGAAGTTGCGGAACCGGATGAAGCCGGTTGCGTCGCTCGGCCGTCGGATCAGATCCAGGCTGGAGAAGTCGGCATCCTGCCCCCGGATGAAGCGGTTGGAGCGCCACGCCGTTACGCTGTCGATCGTGACGCCGTCGAACGTCTTCGTGGCGTTGAGCGCGACGCCGCCGTCACGCACATCCTGCCGAAAGCTCTGTCCCGGCGAGAGCGCCACCTTGCGGTTGCTCGCGCCCTCCAGCACCATTCCGCCATTCGCCCGGATCAGCGCCGCAATGGAAGCGGGCGCAGTGACCACGCTCCCCCCGCCCGCGCCCGGCGTCGTGCTGCGCAGATCCCGCACAGTATCGTAGACGCCAGCGCAACATTCCTCGTCACGCCGCGCATAATCGGCGGTGAGCGTGGCCGAGAAGGTCGCGTCGGGCTCGAAGCGCAGCTTGCCCCGCGCGAGCCAACGATCGCGATTGTTGATGTGCCGCCCGGACGTCACCTCCTCGATGAAGCCGCGCCGCTTCACATAAACGCCGTCGATCCGCGCGCTGAACACATCCGAAAGCGGCCCCGTCAGCCCCGCCGCAAGCCGGCGATCGGCGTAATTGCCTACGCTCGCCTCCCCATATCCGCCCAAGATCCGCGATGGCTGCGCGGTCACGATGTTGATGAGTCCCGCCGAAGCATTGCGCCCGAACAACGTGCCCTGCGGCCCGCGCAGCACTTCGATTCGTTCCAGCGGCCCAAGTTCGGTCAGCGCCACCGCCCCCCGCGCCCGATAGACGCCGTCCACGAACGTTGCGACCGAGCTTTCCAGTCCGGCATTGTCGCCGACCGTGCCAACACCACGTATCCGAAGCCCCGCCCCGCCCGCTTCGTTCGACGAAGACGAGACGAGCAGAGACGGTGCCAGCATGTTGAGCGTGCGAATATCGCTCACCGCTCCGGCCAGCAGTGCGTCGCCATCGATGGCGGACACCGCAATCGGCACGTCGGACAAGGCGGTCGCGCGCTGGGTAGCCGTCACGATGATGTCGCCCGGCACATTGCCGATATTGGGCGCGCCCGCTGCTGCGGCGAGCATGGCTATTGCGATCATCATATCCCCGTCGGCCGTTTATTGGCGTCGGCGAGCGCCGTTAGCAGGTGATGCCGGGAAAAGGAGGCCCAATGCGCCGGATAGAGGCGCAGGCCCCTTACCGCGTCGGGGTCAGTCGAACCGAAAGCCGGATACGCGCGTGGCGAGAACCTCGCCCGCAAAGATCGCTCGGCCAGGCCCGGAAGCAGCGCCGGCCGCTACCATCAGCGGGATCAGATGTTCCTCGCGCGGATGCGAGAAGGCGCTGTGCGGTGCCGTCCGCCAGCCGCCCAGCGCCGCGTCCCGGTCCGCGCCGGTCTGCGCCACGGCCTCCGTCAGCCACGTATCGAACGCGGCGGACGGCGCGAGCGCACGCGGATCGCCATAAGCACGCATATTGTGAAAGCTCATACCCGATCCGACAATCAGCACGCCTTCATCCCGCAAAGGCGCGAGCGCCCGGCCCGCCGCGATGTGCAGCGCCGGATCCAGCGAGCGATCGACCGACATCTCCACGATCGGCACGTTGGCTTCGGGCCAGGCTACCTTCAGCGGCACGAACACGCCATGATCCAGCCCATGCTCGGGGTCGATCGCTGCGGAAATTCCGGCCGTTGTCAGCAGACCTGCCGCGCGCGCGGCCAGCGCCGGATCGCCGGGCACCGGATAGGTGATCTCGTAGGTGTGCGGCGGAAAGTTGAAATAATCGTAGATCAGCGGCGGCGCCGCATGGCCGGTGAAGGCGAAGCCCTGCGTTTCCCAATGTCCCGAGATCAGCAGGATCGCGCGTGGCAGCTCCGGCAAGGTCGCGGGCAGGGCGCGCAGGAACGCCGCCATGTCGGTCCACATGCCGCGTGGATCGTCCATGAAGAAGCAAGGGCCGCCGCCATGCGGGATGAACAGTGTCGGCTGGCGCGCGATCGGTGCGGCTTCGCTCATTCCGCCGCCTCGGCCAATCTGGTCGCGCCCGCCGCCTCCGCGATCAAAGCATAACTCCGCTTGCGAAGTTCATGATCGAAGATGTCCGATACGATGATCAGTTCGTCCGCGCCGGTTTCCTCGACAAGCGCGGCCATCCGGCGCGCCACCGTCTCCGGCCCGCCCACGATCGATCGGGCGAGAAAGCCCTGGGCCTGCGCGCGCTCCTGCGGAGTCCAATAGCTGTCGATGTCGTCAATCGGTGGCTGGCTCAGCCCGCGCGTGCCCCGGAAAAGATTGGCGATCGACATCTGCTGCGTCGTCGCCAGGAAGCGCGCTTCCTCGTCGCTCGGCGCGGCGACGATGTTGACACCCATCGCCGCATGCGGCCGGCCGAGATGCGCGGACGGCTGGAAGCGCTCGCGATAGATTTGTAGCGCCTGGATCAGCGCCTGCGGCGCGAAGTGGGAGGCGAAGGCGTAAGGCAGCCCCAGATGCGCGGCGAGCTGCGCGCCGAACAGGCTGGACCCAAGGATCCACAGCGGCACGTTGCTGTCCGTACCCGGCACCGCCTGCACGCGCTGTCCGGGCTGCAACGACCCCAGCAATTGCTGCAATTCCTGCACGTCCTGCGGGAAATTCTCGGATGTCGTCGGATCCCGCCGCAATGATCGCAGCGTCATCTGATCCGTCCCTGGCGCGCGCCCGAGCCCCAGATCGATCCGCCCGGGATAAAGCGCGTCCAGCGTGCCGAACTGTTCGGCAATCACCAGTGGGGAATGATTGGGCAGCATGATCCCACCCGCGCCGACGCGGATCCGGCTCGTTCCAGCCGCCACATGCGCGATCGCCACCGCCGTCGCCGCCGATGCGATACCGGGCATATTGTGATGCTCGGCCATCCAGAACCGCGTATAACCCTGCGTCTCGGCAAAGGCAGCCAGATCGCGGGCGCCGTCCAGCGCGCTGCGTGCCGTGCCGCCCTCGCGAATGCGGACGAGATCGAGGATCGAGATCGAAGTCATCTTTTTCTCCTGACGCACGTTGTTCGCATGTGCGGCATTGAAACCTACCAGCTGGTACATAAGTGGCGTTGCTGAAAAAGGGAGGCCTTGATGGCATCGAAATTGTTCTCGCCGTTCGAAGTCGGCGGTCTGACGCTCGCCAATCGCATCGTCATCGCGCCAATGTGCCAATATTCGGCCGATGATGGCGCGATGACTGATTGGCATCAGATGCACCTTGGCAATCTCGCCCAATCAGGCGCGGGCCTGTTGACGATCGAGGCGACGGCGGTCGTGCCGGAAGGCCGTATTTCCTATGGCGACGTCGGTCTGTGGGACGATCGGACGGAGGCGGCGATGGGCAGCGTGCTGGAGAGCATCCGTCGTTGGTCCGATATGCCGATCGCCATCCAACTCGCCCATGCCGGCCGCAAGGCCTCGACCGATCTGCCCTGGAAGGGCGGCGCCCAGATTTCGCCGACCGCCGAGAATGGCTGGCAAGTCGTCGCCCCGTCGCCCGCACCGTTCACGGAGGGCGATGCGCCATCCGTAGCGCTCGACAAGGCCGGGCTGGATCGCATTCGCGATGCTTTCGTAGAAGCCGCCCGGCGGGCGGATCGGCTCGGGATCGATGCCATCCAGCTGCACGGCGCGCACGGCTATCTGATCCATCAATTCCTCTCACCGCTCTCGAACCAGCGCGAGGACGAATATGGCGGCGACTTGGAAAACCGGATGCGCTTCCCGCTGGAACTGTTCGATGCCGTCCGCGCCGCTTTCCCTGCCGAAAAGTCGGTGACCATGCGCGTCTCGGGAACGGACTGGGTCGAAGGCGGCTGGGATATCGAACAGACGATCGCCTTCGCCAAGGCCCTGGAAGCGCGTGGCTGCGCCGCCATTCACGTCTCCTCCGGCGGCCTCGATGCCCGCCAGAAGATCCCGGTCAGCCCCAGTTATCAGGTGCCGCTCGCCCGCGCTTTGAAACAGGCGGTGTCGATGCCAGTCGTCGCGGTCGGGCTCATCACCGATTTCGATCAGGCCGAAGCGATCGTCGCGACCGGCGATGCGGATCTGATCGCACTGGCCCGCACGATCCTCTACGATCCGCGCTGGCCCTGGCATGCCGCCGCCCATCTTGGCGCGCGCGTGAAGGCGGCCCCGCAATATCTCCGCTCACAGCCGAGCCGCTATCGCGATCTGTTCACCCTCGACCAGTAGACGCTCAACCGTGAACGATTGGCCTTTTTGCGGGTCGCTGCGTTTGGGTGCGATGCCCACAAAGAGCCAATTCGCGCCGGATACGATGATCGTCGCGTCGCTGGAGGCGGAGGACGATTTCGACGGCTGGCGTACCGCCGCCAGAGCGCTGGTGCTGGCGGACGTTCCGCCGGAAAACGTCGTCTGGCAGATCGGCGATGGCGCGACCGATCTGTTCGGCGGCGCTCCCGCCCCGATCGCGGAACCGCAGCAGGCCGGTTTCTCCGTAGCCCGCGCGTTCATCGACCTGGCGCGCTCGGTGGTCTGCCATTCCGAGCCGGAACGATTCGCGCTCCTTCACGCCGCCCTCGCGCGCCTGCGCCAGCAGCCACGCCTGATCGAAGATCATGCCGATCCGCTCGTGCGCCGGCTGGAACGCCTCGCCAAGGAAGTCCGGCGCGATATCCACAAGATGCGGGCCTTCCTCCGCTTTCGCGAAGTGACGGATCCGGACGGCGCCCGTTTCGTCGCCTGGTTCGAACCCGACCATCATATCGTCCGCATCAATGCCGACTTCTTCGTCAATCGCTTCGCATCGATGCGGTGGACGATTATGACCCCCGAACTATCCCTGGATTGGGATGGCGACACCTTGCGTGAAGCTCCCGGAGCCACCCGCGCCGATGCGCCGGAGGGCGATCCGCTCGAGGAGACGTGGAAGACCTATTACGCGTCGATCTTCAATCCCGCCCGCGTGAAGATCGGCGCGATGCTGAAAGAAATGCCGCGCAAATACTGGAAAAACATGCCGGAAACCGCGTTGGTGCCGGGGTTGATTGCGGGCGCACAGGCGCGGGAGGCAGGCATGGTCGCGGCAAGCCGGGAGGCGCTGGCGAAGGACGGCATCGGCGCGAACCGGGTCGGCGCGTGGGAAGCACTCCGGCAGGAAGCCGCCGGCTGCACCCGCTGCCCGCTCTACAAGCCTGCGACACAAACGGTGTTCGGCGAAGGCCGCGTCGATGCGCCGTTGATGTTCATCGGTGAACAGCCCGGCGATCAGGAGGATCTGGCCGGCAAACCCTTCGTCGGCCCGGCCGGACAGGTGTTCGACAAGGCGCTCGCCGCCGCCGGCATCGATCGTGCCAGCGCCTACGTCACCAATGCGGTGAAGCACTTCAAATACGAACAGCGCGGCAAGCGTCGCATCCACGCCAAGCCCAACGGCAATGAGATCGAAGCGTGCCGCTGGTGGATCGATCAGGAGCGCGACCTGATCCAGCCGAAACTCACCGTCGCCTTGGGCGCCACCGCCGCTCGATCGATGCTTGGCAAGGTCGTCACGATCAGCGGCGCACGGGGCCAGCCGCATCGGCTGGCCGATGGCGGCGAAGGCTGGGTGACGGTTCACCCAAGCTACCTGCTGCGCATCCAGGATCGCGCCCAGGCCGACGAGGAATATGCGCGCTTCGTCGAGGATCTGAAACACATGAAATTGCGGCTTGCCGAACTGACAGAATAAGTGTCGCGCAGTGCGATTGACCGCCCGCCTCCGCGACGGTCTGACACGGTGCCGTAAAAAGGGACCGGCGGGGGACGACGACGATGATTCTGCGCAGCTTCTTCGTGCGCCGGGCGTGCATGCTTGCGGCCGTCATTGCCTCATATGCCGGCTCGGCTCAGGCGGCTGAAGGCTTCGATCTCTCCGGCACGATGCGGCTCCGCTACGAAGCGATTACCAATCAGCCCCGCGCCGGCTTTCGCCGCAATGACGATCTCGCCAATCTGCGAACCACGATCCTCGCCCGCTACACGGAAGGCCCGCTAACCCTCGCTACCGAATTGTGGGACAGCCGGGTCTATGGCCAGAGGGCCCGCACCCCGGTCACGACCGGCGAAGTGAATGCATTCGAATTCGTGCAGGCCTATGCCCGCTATGCCGTTCCGCTTTCGGGTGGCGGCAGCATGGCCGTGCAGGCTGGCCGCTTCACGCTCAACATCGGATCGCGGCGGCTGGTGGCAGCGGACGATTATCGCAACACCACCAATGGCTATACCGGGCTGGAGGCTGTCTTTGATACGCCTGCGGTGAACGCCACCTTCGTCTACGTTCTGCCCCAACAACGCCGACCGGACGATGCCGCATCGATCCGCGATCGTAAGGTCGTCGTCGATGAAGAAGGTTTCGATCAGGTGCTGTGGGGCGGTACAATGCTGCGAAACCACGCCGTCGGAGCTTTCGCGATCGAGGCGAGCTACTATCATCTGGGCGAACGGGACACCCGCCTTCGGCCCACCCGCGATCGATCGCTCGATACCTATGGCGGACGCGTGATGCGCGCGTCCCACGCGGGCAAGGCGGATATCGAGATCGAGGCCTTCCGCCAGACCGGCGCGATCAGCGCCACCGTCGCGCCCACGGCGGCACGCCTGACTGTCTCCGCTTACTTCGCGCATATCGATGCTGGCTATACCTTCCGGAGCGCATGGCAGCCCCGCCTGTCGTTTGAATATGATCTTGCCAGCGGCGATGGCACGGGCCGCCGCTACGGCCGGTTCGATACGCTCTTCGGACAACGCCGCGCCGATTTCGCACCGGCCGGGCTCTACAATGCAATCGCCCGTACCAACGTCTCGACGCCCGGCGTCCGCCTCGAAGCCGTTCCGTCCAAGCGCATCGATGTCTTCGCCACCTATCACGCGCTCTGGCTTGCCGATCGGCGCGACGCTTTCTCCGCAAGCGGCGTCCGCGATGCTGCGGGGCGGGCAGGCCGCTTCGCCGGCCACCAACTGGACGGCCGTGTACGCTATTGGCTGACGCCCGAAAGGCTGCGCTTCGAAGCCGATGCCGTTCTGTTGAGCAAGGGACGCTTCCTGCAAGACGCGGCCAATGCCCCGCCGAGTGGCACGACGGTGTACGGCTCGCTCAATCTCACCGCGGATTTCTAGGCCCGCTCAGCGCGCGCCCATCTCCATCGTCGCCGGATCCGGACCAATTCGCCCATCCGGCCGATCCAGAGCGTCGATCGCCCGCATGTCGTCTTCATCGAGAGCGAAATCGAAAACGGAGAGGTTCTCGCCCAGCCGCGCGGGATTGGCCGTCTTCGGGATGACGTTGAGCCCGCTCTGGACATGCCAGCGGATGATGACCTGAGCGGGCGTCCTGCCATGCTTGTGCGCGATCCGGACGATCACCGGATTGTCCAGGGTCTCGCCCCGCCCCAACGGCGACCAGCTTGTCGTCACGATGCCATGCCGTTGATGATAGGCCCTCATTTCGCGCTGCTGGAAGGCAGGGTGCAGCATGATCTGGTTGACGGCGGGCACGACGCCCGTCTCATCGATGATCCGGTCAAGATCCTGAACGCGGAAGTTCGAAACGCCGATCGATCGAACGCGCTTCTCTTCGCGCAGCCGGATCAACGCCTTCCAGCTTTCCGCAAATCGCGCGAGCCGGGGCATCGGCCAATGGATCAGGTAGAGGTCCAGCTCTTCCAACCCCAACCGCTTCATGCTTGCATCGAAAGCAGCCAGCGTCTCGTCATAGCCCTGATCGGAATTCCAGAGCTTGGTCGTGACGAACACCCAATCCGGGCATTCCCGCACGGCCGCGCCCACGCCTTCCTCATTGCCGTAAATCGTCGCAGTATCGATGTAGCGATACCCGGCATTCAGCGCCGCCGTCACGATCGTCTTGGTCTCGTCGGCGGGCGTGTTGAAGACGCCCAGCCCGACTTGCGGGATCGATCGGCCATAGTTCAGACTCTGCTGCGGTACATCGGTCACAATGCCTCCTCGATCCGTCCCGTGCGTGGCGGAGACCTGCTAACGCCTGAACCGCCGCGCCAGCACCGCCAGTCCGCCGATCGCCCCGACACCCGCCAACGCGACCAGAGCGAAACCCCCGCCCGTCCACAAAGCAGCCGAGATCAGCAGCATCATGAAGTCCCCGATCGCGAGCGTCAGGCCGACCACTCAGTCGGGCCGCTCGAATTCGGAGATCACCCGGTGCCCACCCGGCAGCAGCGTCCCGCCGGCATGATCACGGCAGGCGGCCTCGGCTTCGGCCACGGACAGACAGGTGGAAAGCGTCCGCCAACCCCACCAATATTTTGCCTGCGCCAGATACCAGTCGCGGCTGCCGCGCCCGGAGACGAGCGCCTCCCAGACCGATTTGCGCTGGTGGACGACACGATAGCGCTTCGCCATCGCCTATTCCGCCGCCAGCAATGTCTCGGCCCCGCCTAGATCTACCGAAACCAGCCGTGAGATGCCGCGCTCGATCATCGTCACGCCGAACAGGCGATGCATCCGGCTCATCGTCACCGCATTATGGGTCACCACCAGATAACGTGTGTCGGTTTGTTGGGTCATCACCACCAGCAGATCGCAGAAGCGCTCGATATTGGCATCGTCCAGCGGCGCGTCCACCTCGTCCAGCACACAAATTGGTGCGGGGTTGGTCAGGAACAAGGCGAAGATCAGCGCTACCGCCGTCAACGCCTGCTCTCCGCCCGAAAGCAAGGTGAGGCTTCCCAGCCTCTTGCCGGGGGGCTGCGCCATGATCTCCAGCCCCGCTTCCAGCGGATCGTCACTGTCGATCAGCGCCAGATGCGCCTCGCCGCCGCCGAACAGCGTGCCGAACAGCCGTCGGAAATGCCCGTCCACCGCCTCGAACGCGGCCAGCAGCCGCTGCCGCCCCTCGCGGTTCAAGCTGCCGATCGATCCGCGCAGGCGATTGACGGCCTGCCCCAGTTCGTCCCGCTCGGCCGCGTTGGTGGCGCGGGACGCTTCCAGTTCGGCAAGCTCGGTATCGGCGACGAGATTGACCGGCCCCAGCCGCTCGCGATCCGCGACAAGCCGGTCGTGCAACCTGCTTTCCTCCTCGGCGGGGCGTAACGTCCCGGCATCGAAGCCGATCTTTTCCGACAGGGTCGCCGCCGGACATTGGAACCGGTCATAGGCCGCGCGGCTCAGTTCGCTGCGCCGCGTCACCTGATGCTCGGCATGGGCGGCGAGGGTCGCCCGCGCCTCGCGCGCATTTGCCAGCGCCTCGCCCGCTTGCGCCGCCACCGCCTCGATCTTGCGGAGTTCGGCGTCACGCGCGCCTTCCGCGTCGCGCGCAACGCGGGCGGCGGCATCGGCGCTCGCGGCCGCCTCGCCAGCCTGGGCGATCTCCTGGGCGAGGGCCGCAGGCCGCTCCGCCAAGCTGCCATGCTCGGCCTCCGCCGCCGCCAGCCGCTGCGCCATCTCCTCGATGCGCTTGGCGGCATCGCCTGCCCGCGCGCGCCAGCCCTTTGCCTCGCTTCGTGCCGCCTCCCGCCGGCGCTGATCGCGGGCGATCGTCTCCGAAAGGCTGGCCGCCCGGCCGCGTGCGGTGGCGAGTTCGGCGCGGAGCAGATCGGCCGCCGCATTGAGCCGATCGAGCGCGCCACGCGATATCGCCCGGTCCGGCAGCGCGGCTTTGGCTGCCTCCGCCGTCTGCATCGCCGCCTGCGCCTCGGCATGTTCGGCGTCGGCCCGCTGCCGTCGCCCCTGCAGCGCCGCCAACGAAGCCGCATGTCGCTCGGCCGCCGCCTGCGCCTGATCCTCACGCCGCCGTGCCGCGCGAAGCTGCTCCTCCGCAGCCGCCAGTGCGCGCCGGGCCGCATCGGCTTGTTCGCGCGCGGTGCGCTGCATCGTCGTGGCGTCCTCCAACGCTGCCTTGGCCGCGCTGGCCTCCTCGCGCAGCACCGGCAGGCCCGCCTCGATCTCCCGCAGGCGATTGGCGCGCACCAGCCGTTCCGCCGCCGCAGCGCCCACGTCGCGCGCCACGAACCCGTCCCAGCGCCGTAGCCGACCCGCCGTCGTCACGATCCGCTGCCCGACGGCCAGCGCCCAGTCCTCATCCTTCTCAACCACGCCGATCTGCGCCAACCGTCGCGCCAGCGCCCCGCCGCCTTCCACGAAGCCGGCTAGCGCCAGGACGCCAACCGGAAGCTGCGGATCGCCTTGCTCGGCAGCAGCGCCCAGCCATGCCCGCGCTCCCTGCCCCCCAATGGGCGCATCCAGATCGTCACCCAGCGCTGCCGCCAACGCCCGCTCATAGCCGGACGCCACCGTCAGACGCGCCACGGCACGATCGCCCCCGTCCCGCGCAAGCCCCGCCGCCAACGCCTTCGCCTCGCTCTCGGCGCGCGCCAGCGCTGCGGTGGCGAGGCCGGAGCGGGTTTCTGCCTGCTCCCGCGCCGAAGCCGCCTGCTCGCGCGCCGTCTCGGCAGCACCGATCGCTGTCGAAGCCCCCGCCACCTGCACCTCGGCATCGACGACCTGGCGCCGCGCCTCCGTATGCGCCGCTTCGAGCGGAGCGACATTGCCCAGCGCCGCCACCTCACGCGCGACCCGTTGCGCCTCGCCGTCGGCCCGCGCCAGCCGCTGCCGCCCCGCAGCCAGCGCCGCATCGGCCACGCGCGCTTCGGCTTCCTCCGCGGCTGCCGCTGCAAGTGCCTGCGCAACCGCGACCTCCGCATCGCGCACCTTGCGCTCCGCATCGGCCACGGCCGCATCATTGCCGGCACGCTCCGCCGTCGCCCGCGTGATCGAAAGCCCGAGCGCTTTCTCTTCCTCATCCAGCGCCTTCAGCGCCGCCGCCGCGTCGATCGCCAGCGAATCTTCCCGCGCGCGATCCGCCCGGAGCATCGCCACCGAACGCGCCAATTCCTCGATGCGCCGGCCGACGCGTTCGCCCTCGCTTTTAACCGCCTCCAGCCGGTGCCGCGCCGATCCCGCCTCCTCGCGCGCCGAATCGGCCGTAGCGCGCGCTTCGGCGAGCGCTGTCGTCGCCGCGCTGATATGCGCCGCCGCCGCCCGCTGCGCTTCCGCCGCCTGCGCCACCGCCTGCTCGGCCTGCGCCGCCCGGCCACCCGCCTGTTCGGCCGCCACCGCCGCCTCACGCCACCGCGCGAACAAAGTCCGCGCTTCCGCCAGATTGATTTCCGTGGAGAGCATCCGATAGCGCTCCGCCGCGCGGGCCTGGCGGCGGAGCGCATTGGCCCGCCCTTCCATCTCGCCCAGCATCTCGTCGATCTTTTCGAGATTGGCTTCGGTCGCGCGCAAGCGTATCTCCGCCTCGCGCCGCCGCACATGCAGGCCGGCGATGCCGGCCGCTTCCTCCAGCATCTCGCGCCGTTGAACGGGCTTGGCCGCGATCACCGCCGCGATCCGCCCCTGGCTCACCAGCGCCGGCGAATGCGCGCCCGTTGCCGCATCGGCGAACAGCAGGGCCACGTCGCGCTGGCGCACATCGCGCCCGTTCAGCCGATAAGCGGAGCCGGCGCCGCGTTCGATCCGGCGGACGACTTCCTGCTCGGCCCAGTTCGCATCATCGCCGCGCAGTTCGACGAGCAGGCTGACTTCGGCGAACTCGCGCGAGGGGCGCGTGGCGGTCCCTGCGAAGATCACGTCTTCCATGCCGCCGCCGCGCAGCGATTTGGGGCTGCCCTCCCCCATCACCCACCGGATCGCCTCCAGCAGGTTCGATTTGCCGCAGCCATTCGGCCCCACGATGCCGGTTAGACCCGGCTCGATCAGCAGTTCGGTGGGCTCGACGAAGCTCTTGAAGCCAGCCAGCCGGAGCTTCCTGATCCGCATGGCCGGGTGTCCGTGGTGACGCTTAGCCGCCGCTGAGCGACTTAAGCCGCGCGATCAGCTGCGGCGCGACCGGCGATGTCGTGACAGGAACCGACCACAGTTCATCGTTGATGAAAAATGTGGGTGTGCCACTGACGTTCTTCTCAGTCGTGGCGGTGTTAGTATTTTTCGCCAGCGCTTCGGCCGCCGACACATCGCTCAGGCACTTGTCTTGATCGGCCTGCGATATGCCGCGTGCGCGGAAGAAGGCGTCCAGCCCCATGTAGGACGCCATCTTCTTGAAGAGCTGCGCCTGATCCGTGCCCTGCAATTCGGCCTGCTGTGCAGGCGTCAGCGCCATCGCCTTGCCGACCCACTCCTGCTGTGCGGCGTAGGCCTGCTCCGCCAGCTTGAAGAAAGGCTCGGCCCCGCGACAGCGCGTCAGCATGAAGGCTGGAATATCGAACTGGTTGAGTACGAACGGGCGATATTCCCAGCTCGCCTTGCCGCTTTTCACAAATTCCGCCTGGATCGGCTCGGCGCCTTCCTTCGTGAATTCGGCGCAGTGCGGGCAGGTGAGCGAGGCATATTCCACCAGCTTGATCGCCGCATCGGGATTGCCCATCCGCACGCCGCCTTCCGGCGTCATGCTCGCGACTTCGGTCCAGTCCTTGCCGGCGGGCGGCGCCACGGCGGCGACGGGGCCGCCCGGCAGAGACGCGGCCGTCGTGTCGCCGCTCTTCTTGGAGCAGGCGGCGAGCGAGAGGGCGATCAGCAGAACGGCGGCAGGCCGGCGAAACGTCATGGGAAGCATCCTTGAAATGGATCGGTCGTATAGGGTGCGGATCAGCCGAGCGCGGCCTTCAGCTTGGCGTCCAGCGCCGCCCAATCATGGATATCGCCAGCGATCGTGCCGTTGATCTCGAAAGCCGGCGTGCCGGGGAAGCCCGGCTGCCAGATCTTCTGTGCCGCTTCGGCCAGCGCATGTTGCTCGGTTGCGTTCGCAAGACAAGCATCGATCCGCGCGCGCGGCAGGCCATGCTTGAGGAAGAAGGCGTCCAGCCCCGCCCCGGCCGCGATCGCCTTGCCCGCATCGATTTCGGACATCTTGTCCAGCTTCGGCCCGGTCGCGCCCCACTGCTCGCCCTTGGTCAGCCATTCCTTCTGCGCCGCGAACACGGCCGGCTTCACCGCGAAAAAGGCCTGCGGGCCGTTGCAGCGCGCCAGCATCGCCGCGACGAGATCGAAACTGTCGCGTAGCGCGATCCGCACTTCATAGCTGACCTGGCCGGTGCGGATGTAGCGCTGAGCCAGCGGCGCCGCGCCTTCCGCCTCGAACGCCGCGCAATGCGGGCAAGTGAAGGACAGATATTCGACCAGCTTCACCTTGGCATTGGGATTGCCCTGAAGGAAGAAGCCGGATGGCAGGCGCGTCGCCACCTTGCTCCAATCCTGCATCACCGGCGCGGGAGCGCTCGCGGGCTTGGGCGGCGCAGCGCTGGCAATCGTCGGAAGGGCCAGGATCAGGAGCGGCAGCAGCCGCGATGCTAACGTGTTCAATCGTTGCTCCCGCGCGGCCGTCCGGCCGACAGTTTCGGAATTCCCGCCGATGCGGCGACGGCACCGGCCAATGCGGACAAGGTCTCGCGTAGCTCCGGATCGCCGATCGCGCGCAGGCTGTCGCCCAGTTCGATCGGCACCGGCTGCAAGGATGGCGGCGCGCGGCGCGGCTCCCGGACCGCCATAGCGCCCTGCTTGATCGCCACGCGCGCGACGGCGGCATAGCCAAAAAAGCGGTTCACCCGCTCCACGATTGCCGGCGCCACATGCTGCATCATCGTCGCATGGCTCCCCTGCACCAGCAGGTTGAGCACGCCATCCTGCTTCTTGCCGTGCGGAAAGCGGATCGATTCGGGTGTCGATACCTCGGCATAGCGGCTGCCGACGATTTCGGGCCAGCGGCTGACGATCGAGGACTGAACGAATCCGAAGCGCTTGAAGGCCATAGCCCCCACCTGCGGCACCATCTCGGCTACCGAGCGCACGCCATTTGCGCGGGGGGCATCGGCGGCCTTGCGAGTCTTTCGTTCCGTCATTGCAGCCGCCATGCCATAGGCCCGCCATGCTCGTCGATAGCATCACCCCGCTCCCCATCGCATGCACCCCGGCTGCACGGCTGCTCGCCTGGTATGACGTGCATCGCCGGACGCTGCCGTGGCGCGCCGATCCCGGCGGCTCGCCGCCCGATCCCTATGCGGTCTGGCTATCCGAAGTGATGCTCCAGCAGACCACCGTCGCGGCGGTGAAGCCGTACTTCACGCGCTTTCTGGAACGCTGGCCCACGGTCGAATCGATGGCGGCGGCGGACGATGCCGATGTAATGACCGCCTGGGCAGGGCTTGGCTATTATGCCCGCGCCCGCAACCTGATCGCCTGTGCCCGCGCAGTGGCCACCGATCATGGCGGCACGTTCCCGGATACGGAGGACGCCCTGCGCGCGCTCCCCGGCCTCGGCGCCTATACCGCCGCGGCCGTTGCCGCGATTGCGTTCGGCCGGCGCGCCGTCGTCGTCGATGCGAATGTCGAGCGCGTCGTCTCCCGCCTGTTCGCGGTGGAGCAGCCCCTGCCCGCTGCCCGCTTCGAGCTGCGTCGCCTCACCGACACGATCACGCCCGATCTGCGGGCCGGCGATTTCGCCCAGGCGATGATGGATCTCGGCGCCACGATCTGCACGCCGCGCGCGCCGGCTTGCGCCTTGTGCCCGCTAGCCGGGGATTGCGCCGCGCGCGCCGCCTGCGCGCAGGAGGATTATCCGCGAAAGGCCACGAAGCGGGAAAAGCCCGTCCGGCGCGGCACGATCTTCTGGCTGGAGGCGGACGGCCATGTCCTGCTTTGCCGCCGTCCGCCCAAGGGTCTGCTGGGCGGGATGCGTGCGCTGCCGTCAGGCGCCTGGAGTGCCGAGGATCCCGGTCTCGCGGACGGGCCCGCCGATGTGCGCTGGCATCCATTGGGCGGCGGACGCCACGTCTTCACCCACTTCGCGCTCGATTATGCCGTTGTCGGCGGCACCGCCGCCGATCGTACAGCCGAAGGCGAATGGTGGCCGATCGATCGCATCGTCGATGCCGGCCTGCCGACCTTGTTTGCGCGCGCCGCCGCGCTCGCCTCCTCGCAGATGGACATGGCTTGATGGCTTTCACGCCCGGCTTCACCGGATCGCCGCTCGACCGCGTCGAGTTCGAACGGCTCGATCCCGACATCATTCCCCGCCTGCTCGAACAGGGCGACGCGCTGTTTCTGGATCTGGCGGAATACATGCCGGCAGCCGACGAGGCCGGACTCGTCTGGACGGCGCTGGACACGGATATTCCGCCCGAGGAGCTGGTGCTGCTGGGCCGGATCGAAGGCCGGCCAAGGCTCGCCTGGCTGCCCGCGACGATCCAGCCGGCGCGGCGCACGAGCGCGATCATGGACATACTCGCCCGTCTCCCGGCGGCCGATGCGGCCACCTACGCCGTCGCCCGCAGCCTGCTCGATTGGCACGCCCGTCATCGTTTCTGCGCCTTCTGCGGCAACCCGAGTCACCCGATCCGGGCGGGCTGGGCGCGCCAGTGCCCCGCCTGCGGGACAGAACATTATCCGCGCACCGATCCGGTGGTGATCATGCTGGGCGAACATGGCCGGGGGCCGGACGCCCGGATCCTCCTCGGCCGCCAGCCCACTTTTCCGGCGGGCCGCTTCTCGGCGCTCGCGGGCTTTCTGGAAGTGGGCGAATCGATCGAGGGGGCGGTGACGCGCGAATTGTTCGAGGAAGCAGGCGTCCGCGCCGGCGCGATCCGCTACGTCGCCAGCCAGCCCTGGCCGTTTCCATCGCAACTGATGATCGCCTGCATCGCCCAGATCGAAGATCCAACGATCACCCTCGACATGAACGAGTTGGAGGCGGCGATGTGGGTCGGTCGGGCCGGTGTGATCGCCGCTCTGTCCGGCCAGCCCGACGCACCGTTCCTGCCGCCACCACCCTATGCGATCGCCCACACCTTGCTTCAAGCGTGGAGCGAGGGCGCTTAGTTCGCTCCCACATGGACGGGTCTGAACGTCAGGAAACCGTCCGCGCGCGCTCCTGCGGATAGGTGCCCAGCACCCGCATCCATTTGGTGTGGAACTCCAGTTCCTCCAGCGCACGGCCGAGATTGGCATCCTCGGGCCGGCCTTCCACATCGCAATAAAATTCGGTCGCCGCGAAGCTGGCGCCACGCTGATAACTTTCCAGCTTGGTCATATTGACCCCGTTGGTCGCGAAACCGCCCAGCGCCTTGTAGAGCGCAGCGGGCACATTCTTCACCTCGAAGACGAAGGTGGTCATCGTCGGCACCCCAGCCGGTGCGGGCGCGGCCTGCCGCGCCAGCTTCACGAAGCGGGTGGTATTGTCGTCCGAATCCTCCAGCCCTTCGGCCAGGATCTTCAGGCCATACAGATCGGCGGCGAGGCGCGGGGCGATGGCGCCCACCTCCGGCCGGCCCATTTCGGCGACGGCCGCTGCCGCCCCCGCCGTATCGGGATAGGCTACCGCCTTCACGCCCCGTTCCCGCAGCCAATGGCGGCATTGCCCCAGCGCCTGCGGGTGGCTCATCGCCTGGCTGACCTCGCCGCCCAGCCCCATCAGGCAATAGCGGATCGGCATGAAATGCTCGCCCACGATCGAAAGGCCGGATTCGGGCAGCAGGAAATGAATGTCGGCGACGCGCCCGTGCAGGCTGTTCTCGATCGGAATCAGCGCCTGGCCGGCCCGGCTATCGCGCACGGCATCCAGCGCATCCTCGAAATGAAAGCACGGCAAGGGGAGGCAATCGGGCGCGACCGTCATCGCCGCGATGTGCGAATTGCACCCCGGCGCGCCCTGAAAAGCGACCGCGCGATGGGGCTCAGCGGCAGCGGCGCGGGTGAGTTCGGCGACGAGCGCCCGGGCGGGTGCGGGATAACTTTCCATGATGGCAGCGCCGCTTAGGTTCATCGGCCTTGCGCGGCAACCTTGCGGGCGCTCGTATCGCTGACTAAAGCGACCTCGAATCCTGAGTTTGGGGGCGGCATGAACGACCGTGGTAATACGATTGCGGGTTGGGTTTTGGCGGGCGGCATCGTCGCGCTGGGCCTGTCGATCGTAACCGGCGAACATTTTATGGCCGAACGCCCTGAGAAGATGGGCTATGAGGTCACGGGTGTCGAGGCCGAGGCTGGCGCAGATGGCGCGGCGGCCGAAAAGCCGTTCGCTTTCTACATGGCGGCCGGCGATGCCCAGAAGGGCGCCGATGTCTTCAAGAAGTGCACGGCCTGCCACAATGCGGACAAGGGCGGCGCGAACGCGCTCGGCCCGAATCTGTGGAACGTCGTCGGCGAGGCGATCGGCCAGGGCGCAGGCGGCTTCGCCTTCACGGATGCGCTGAAGAGCAAGGGCGGCAACTGGAACTTCGAAGAGCTGAACAAGTGGCTCACCAGCCCCAAGGCCTACGCGCCGGGCACGAAGATGACCTTCGCGGGCCTCTCCAAGCCTGAAGATCGCGCCAACGTGATCGCCTATCTGAACCAGCAGAACGACAAGCCTCTGCCGCTTCCCGCCGCTCCGGCAGAGGGCGCATCGGATACGGCGCCCGCCGCCACCGCGCAGGAAGGTGCCCCCAAGGGCGCCGAGCAGGAAGGCGCACAGAAGGCTGCGAACGAGCCGGTGCAGACCGAAGCGCAGGCCGCCAAGCAGCCCAAGGGCAATGTCGCTGGCGAGGCCGCTCCTGCCACGTCCGGAACGAGCGATCAGCGCAAGCCGTAATCGGCACGGGCGCGGCGAAGCCCGGTGACGGAGTCAGCCGCAATCGCCGGCGGGTGCCTGTGCGGCGCCTGCCGCTACCGTAGCGAGGCCGCCCCCCTCAACGTGCGCGCATGCCATTGCCGCCGCTGCCAAAAGGCGACGGGCGCACCGCTCTATGCGCGCGTGGCCGTGCCGATCGAAAGCGTGGAGATCACGGGCCCGGTACGGTGGTTCGATGCCGGCACCGGGGTACGGCGCGGTTTCTGCCCCGAATGTGGCTCAACCCTGTTTTCGGAGCGAGCGGCGGCGAACATGATCGGGCTGACGATGGGCACGCTGGATACGCCCGACCTGTTTGCGCCCGAACAGCAAATCTGGGTCTCGGACAAGCAGGCCTGGCTGCCGATCGATCCAGCTCTCCCCACCTTCGCCGAGAACCCGCCGGCCTGATCATCGTGGGCGGCCTCACTCGCCCGCTTCTGACGCCTCGATCAGCCGGAGAACATCCGGGCGCGCGGCATAGCGGCGCCGCAGCGCGCCTTCATCGCGGGCAATCGCCGCGCACCGCCCTTTCCTGAGCGGCGTAGCGATCTGGCGGGCGCGATCCGGATCATACGGCTCTTCGCCAGCCCAATGCGCGCAGCTCCGCAGCCGTTCGACGAACGCGCGAACGGGCGCGGGTATCGCCGGGTCTGCGCCGGCAAGCGCCGTCGCAGCAACCAGCGCCACGCCGATCATTCCAATTCCTTGCCGGCCGTTTCCTTCAGCCCGAAGGCCGTCACCAGCAGCGCCATCGCGACGACGGCCATTGTATACCAGAGGCCCGCAAAGGGATCGCCCGTCTTCACGACAATATATTGGCTGATAAAGGGCAGGAAGCCGCCGAAATAGCCGGTGCCGATATGATAAGGCACGGACATGGAGGTGTAGCGCACCCGCGCCGGAAACATCTCCACCAGCAAGGCCGCGACCGGGCCGTAGGTCATGCCGGAGAGGAAGCCGATCCCCAGCACGGCCAGCGCCACCTGCACGGCGCGCCAGAATGGCGGGGTGATTTTCTCCAGCCGATATCCCGCATCGGCCAGCGCCACATCCAATGCGGCGGGATCGCTCGCGATCACCGTCTTGCCACCGACCGCGATTTCGGGCGGGCGATCTTTCGGGGCGTCCAGCTTGGTATAGGCCACGCCGCGCTTGGAGAGGGCATCCAGCAGCTTGCCGCAGGGCGTGACCTGGCCCTTGCTGGCAAAGGGATCATAGGCGCAATCGCCGCCGCGCACGACGACCGGAGCGCGCTGCATCGCTGCGGTCAATTCCGGGTTGCCGGCCGCTGCCATCCCGTGAAACAGCGGGAACAACAGCAGCAAAGTCAGCGCATGCCCGATCACGATCGGCTTTTTGCGGCCAACCTTATCGGAGAGCCAGCCGAACAGCAGGAACCAGCCCATGCTGACGATCGCCGCTGCGCCGACGATCAGGCGGGCGACAGTATCGTCCACGCGCAGCGCATTCTGAATGAAGTACAGGCTCTGGAACTGAGCGGTATACCAGATCACCGTCAGGCCGGCGGAGACGCCGAACAGCGCCACCAGCACCGTCTTCACCTTCGCCCAGCTATCGAAGCTCTCGTGCAGCGGATTGGCGGAGAGGCCGTCCTGCGCCTTCATCTCCTTGAAGATCGGGCTTTCATGCAGCTTCAGCCGCACCCACAGCGATATGCCCAGCAGCGGCAGCGAGAAGAGGAACGGAACGCGCCAACCCCACGCCGTCCATTGCACCGTGCCGACCAGGCTGGTGGAGGCCAGCACGGCTAGCAGACTGAGCAGGAAGCCGCCGATCACGCCGGCCTGGATGAAGCTGGTGTAGAGGCCACGCCGTCCCGCCGGGGCATGTTCGGCCACGTAGATCGCCGCACCGCCATATTCGCCGCCCAGCGCGAGACCCTGTGCAACCCGCGCCAGCAGCAGCAGGATCGGCGCAGCGATGCCGATCTGCTGATAGGTGGGCAGCACGCCGATGACGGCGGTCGCCCCGCCCATCAGCGCGACGGTGGCGAGAAACGTATATTTGCGGCCGAGCCTGTCGCCAAGGACGCCGAACAGCACCGCGCCGAGCGGACGCATGCCGAAGCCGACTCCGAAGGTGGCAAGCGCGATCAACAGGGAGATGCTGGGATTGTCGGCCGGGAAGAAATGCTGGGCAATGATCGCCGCTAGCGTTCCATAAACGAAGAAATCATACCATTCGAACACGGTGCCAAGCGTGGAGGCGGTAATGACGAGCGCCATGCTCGTGCGCGGATGCGTATCGTCGGCCGGATCCATCGCAGTCATCTGCTCCCCTCTCATCGATCTTTTAGGGGCAGAGCCCGGCAGCTTGAAAGGGTGATGCGTGGCCGCCTTTGCCGTCGGCGACAACTTGGCCGTGTGCGCACAGACGACGCGATCGTATGTCGCCCGATGGGTGGCCTGCAACGCCTCTGCCTTGCGGAAGGTCTACGACATCTCGAAGCGGCGACGCCTTGCCCCAACGGTGTCGCCAAGCACATCCAAGGGTCACATCAGTCTGTAATCGTAAAACCTGGTGGATGAGCCACTATCAGTCTGGTCGCCCAGCTAAATGCTTGGAATAAGACCAGTATGTCGGACAATATGGTGAGTTATTCCCGACGCATGAGTTTCAGTTGCCGCCGTCCTGCCGAACGATATAAATCGGAGATACAAACGATTAATATTGTGCTAACCATTTCCCGCTGCCTGGTTGACGGTCAAGTCTAAACCAGCAGATGAGGCAGGGGATCATCATGGCTTATCCGTCTGGATTAGTTAAGTTTTGTGCAACTGGCGCTCTTATATTGGCGTCGACGCAAGCTTCAGCCGCCGTCATCTCACTTACCAAGTTAACCGGCACTACGGGAACGGCGCCTGCCGCTTCGACGGCCGTCTATGGCGCCAGCCTGAGTTCGCTCGCCGGTACGATCGCGGCGATCTCCATTTCGGATGCCAGCGGTACGTTTGGCGGCGCGGGCGGGATGTTTTCCGGCTTCGATCTCGATGCGATCAAGATTTCAACGGTGAACTGCGCTACGGCGGGATGTGCCGCCGGCGCGCCCTCCCTCGCGGTGTTCAATTTTTCTTCAGGCGTAATCTTCACGCCGGGTTCGCAGCGGACACCTGCCGATGCGAAGCTCTTCGGCACGGGACCGGCTGGCACGACTCTCAACAACAGCGTGGCAACGCTGGGCCAGTTCGACGGCTTCTCTAGTACGGGCACCCCAGACGGCTTCATTAGCCTGGGCGACAATGGCTCGATCGCGTTCAATCTCACGAGCACGATTTCGGGCGCCGGCCTGTACCTCTACATTGGCGAGGTCGGAGACAATGGCGAGGTAGCCGGCTCGAACATCAATCTGCTGTCCACACCTGTCCGGGGGGTGCCGGAGCCGGCGACCTGGGCGATGATGGTAGGGGGCTTCGGGCTTATCGGCGCGGCCATGCGCCGCCGCCAGCGCGGGATCGCCTTGTCCGCCTGACATGGCGACAACCAACTATTTAAGGCGTCAGCCTCGCCCCCTCTCGGTACGTGAGAGGGGGCTGTCGGCATCAGGCTTTCTTCGCGGCCGCTTTCTTGGCGGGCGCTTTCTTCGCGGCGGGCTTTTTCGCCGCAGCCGCCTTGGGCGCCGCTTTCTTCTTCTTGCCCTTGGCCGGCCCCTTCGTCGCGCGCTCGGCGAGCAGGACCAGCGCCGCTTCCTCGGTCAGTTCCTTTGGATCGGTGCCCTTGGGCAAAGTGGCGTTGGTCTCGCCATCGGTGACGTAGGGGCCGAAGCGGCCTTCCATGACCTTCACTGGCTTGCCGGTGACGGGGCTGTCGCCGAACGCCGCGATCGGCTCGCGCGAGGCGCCACGCGCGCCTCTGCCGCCACCCGCCGCCGCTTCGGCCAGCTTCACCACCGCCGCGTTCATGCCCGTCTCGAACACCTCCTCCGTCGATGTCAGGCGCGCATATTTGCCGTCGTGCATCAGATAGGGGCCGTAGCGGCCGATGGAGGCAGTGATGTCGTTGCCCGTCTCGGGATGCTTGCCGACCGTGCGGGGCAGCGAGAGCAGCTTGAGCGCCATCTCCAGCTCCACCTCCCCGACGTCCTTTGGAATCGAGGCGCGCTTGGCATCCTTTTCATCGCCCAGCTGCACATAGGCGCCGAAGCGGCCGCTGCGACGCGTCACCTCAGCGCCGGACGAGGGATCCACGCCAAGCTGCACAGGGCCGGCGTCCGCCGCCTCCTCGGCCCCGCCCTGCCCGAATTTGCGCGTATATTTGCACTCGGGATAATTGGAGCAGGCGACGAACGCACCGAAGCGCCCGCCGCGCAGAGCCAGCCGGCCATTGCCGCAATTGGGGCAGAGCCGCGCATCGGCGCCGTCGCCCTTGTCCGGGAACAGGAAGGGTTCGAGGAAGATGTCCAGCGCGGCCGTCACTTCGGACGGCTTCTGCTCCATCACTTCGGCCGTCTTCGGCTTGAAATCGCGCCAGAAGGCCTCAAGGACCGTCTGCCAATCGGCGCGGCCACCCGATACCTCGTCCAGCTCGTCTTCGAGGCCAGCAGTGAAATCGTAGCTGACGTAGCGTTCGAAGAAGCGCTCCAGGAAAGCGGTCAGCAGGCGACCGGTTTCGTTCGCGTGGAACCGGTTTTTCTCCAGCGTCACATATTCGCGATCCTTCAGCGTCTGCAGGATCGAGGCGTAGGTGGAGGGGCGGCCGATGCCGAGTTCCTCCATCTTCTTGACCAGGCTGGCCTCCGAATAACGCGGCGGCGGCTGGGTGAAATGCTGTTCGGCCAGCACATCGCGCTTCGCCGGCGCATCGCCTTCGGAGATACGCGGCAGGCGCTTGGCATCGTCATCGCCCTCATCGTCGCGGCCTTCCTCGTACAAGGCGAGATAGCCGGGGAAGAGGACGACTTGGCCCGTCGCGCGCAAGGCATGCTGGCCGGTGCCGTCGGTCAGCTCCACCGTCGTCCGCTCCAGCCGGGCCGACGCCATCTGGCTGGCCAGCGCCCGCTTCCAGACGAGATCATACAGGCGGGCATGATCGCCGCCGCCGGCCTTCTCCCGCGTGAAGTCGGTGGGGCGGATCGCCTCGTGCGCCTCCTGGGCGTTCTTGGCCTTGGTGGTATAAAGCCGTTGCTTTTCGGGAATATAGCCACCGTCATAGCGATCTACGATCGCGGCGCGGGCGGCCGAGATGGCGCTATGGTCCATCTGCACGCCGTCCGTTCGCATATAGGTGATCGCGCCCTGCTCGTAGAGATCCTGGGCCACGCGCATCGTATGGCTGGCCGAGAAGCCCAGCTTGCGCGCGGCCTCCTGCTGGAGCGTGGAGGTGGTGAAGGGCGGCGGGGGATTGCGGGTGAGCGGCTTGGTCTCGACGCTCGCGACGGAGAAGCGCCCGGCCTCCACATCGCGCTTGGCGGCTTCGGCATCGCCCTGATTGCCCAGTGACAGGCGATCCAGCTTCTGCCCCTTCCAGCGCACCAGCCGCGCGGAAAATCCAACGCCGTCCTGCTCCAGATGCGCGATGACCGACCAATATTCCTGCGCGCGGAACAGCTCGATCTCCCGCTCGCGATCTACGACGAGACGCAGCGTGACCGATTGGACGCGGCCGGCCGACTTGGCCCCCGGCAGCTTGCGCCACAGCACCGGCGAAAGCGTGAAGCCAACCAGATAATCCAGCGCGCGACGCGCCCGATATGCGTCGATCAGATCCTCGTCCAGCGCGCGCGGGTTCGCCATCGCCTCCAGCACGGCGGCCTTGGTGATCGCGTTGAAGGTGACGCGCTGCACGTCCTTCGGCAGCGCCTTGCGCTTGCGCAGCACTTCCTGGACGTGCCAGCTGATCGCCTCGCCCTCGCGATCCGGATCGGTTGCGAGAATCAACGAATCGGCGCCTTTGGCCTCGTCCGCGATCGCCTTCAGCCGCGCGGCCTTGTCCGGGTAGGTTTCCCATTCCATCGCGAAGCCATCGTCGGGATTAACCGATCCATCCTTGGCGGGCAGATCCCGCACGTGCCCGTACGAAGCCAGCACCTTATGCCCCGGCCCAAGATAGGTTTCGATGGTCTTTGCTTTTGCGGGCGATTCTACGACGACAAGTTTCATAAGACGGCGTTGCCATTCCTTCACGTATACGCGCGAGGGTGAAGGCCCGGCACTAGGATCGTCAAGCCATCCAAATCATAACGGAATCGTAATAGTTCGTATTCGGCCCTTTCATCATCTGATAAGAGCGCTCGCATAGCATCCGGCCCGATGAAGGGCAGGGGCACGGTAAAAGAGGCGTTGAGCGTGGGAGGGTTGGCGCGATGGCTGTGCGGCTTCGGCGCCCTGCTGGCAGCGCAGGTCGCCTGCGCCCAGTCCCCGGTCAATCCTGCGGCGCTGGCGCGCGATGTGCTCGCCGCGCTGAACGCCGCCCGGATGGATCCCGTCACCTATGCCGTCGGCCTCAAGACCTATCGCGGCTTCTTCAAGGCGAACATCGTGGTGATGCCCGGCAATCCGGTGGATTACGAAACGGTGGAGGGCACCGCGCCGGTTGACGAGGCGATCAGCTATCTGGCCGGGCAAGGCATGGCCGCGCCGCTGGCGCCCGCCGGTATCCTGGCGGCAGCAGCGGCAGGCCATGTCGCCGAACAGAGCGTATCGGGCCGTACGGGCCATTACAGCGTGGATGGGTCCGGCCCGGGCGATCGGATCGTCAAACAGGGCGGCGGGCCGCTCGTCGCGGAAGTGATCGCTTATGGCGCGGTGGATGCGGCTGACGTGATCCGGCAGTTGATCGTGGATGATGGCGTGCCCGATCGCGGCCACCGCAACGTACTGTTCCTGCCCCAACTCCGCTACGCTGGCGTCGCCTGCGGCCCCCATCCCGAATTCAAAACGATGTGCGTGATCGACATGGCGGACACGCCGGACGGGCAATCCCCCGGACGGCTACCCCGCCTGCGCATGGCTGCCGGCGAGAAGACGAAGAAGTAGGCGCCCGCCCGCGCGCCCTCAGCGATACGAGGCCGATAGATCCAGCACGAACACAGCGCGCTTGCCGACCGTGCCGGACTGGAAGCGCGGCGGCGACATGGCGACGATGTTGCACAGGTCCACCGTGCGATTGGCCATTTCCAGCGGGCGTACGCTGGTGCATTTGCCCATCGATCCATCCGGGTTCACCGAAATCTCGGCTTCGGCAAGCAGCAGGTAAAAATCCGGCGTCCGGCCGGCGCTCCCATTCGGCAGCCCTTCATAGCTCACTTGCAGGCGCACATCGCTGGCGCGCGCCTTGGCATAATCGGCGCCCATCAGGTGCGACAGGAAGCCGCGTTCGCCGAACGGCCCACACACACCGCCGCTCTGGCCGAAGCGGGTGCTGCCCGATCCCGTCATCGTGCATTCCACCACATCTCCGATGGGGCTGATGATCGCATGGGCGGTGAAGGTGCGGTCGCTAATCTCTTCCGTGGTGCGGCTCGGCAGCCTCCAACGGACGAACTGTTCGAACGTGGCCGTGGTAGGCTTGCCCTTCCTATCGACGAGGGGATGAAAGCGGGCGCGCGCCATCAGCGCGTTGCAGGTGGCGCCATCCAGCGCCGCATCGCCGCTGCCCCTGGTGATCCGGCAAGCGGTGGGCTTGCCGTCGGATCCGATCTGCACCGCGAACCGGACCACGCCGGCCGTCCTTTGCGCAATGGAGCTTGCCGGATAATCGTCCGGCTGGAACCATGCTTTCTGGTTCCCGATCGGCACGAGCGTCCGATAGGGTTTTGCCGCCGTCGAGGCGGACGCTCCCGCAGTGGCCATCGCCACCGCCATCAATGCTATCATCGCCTGCTGCCCCCTGATCCGGTCTCACCGCGATTGTGGCGGGGGATACGCACCAGCTCAACCAGAAAGGCTGACGCGTCCACCCGCATGACGATCCAGCCGCCCGGCCAGCTCCAGTTCCAGCAGCACTGTCTGCACCAGAGCCGGCGGCATTCCGGACAGGCGCACCAACTCATCCACGCCAACCGGCACCGGCCCGAGCAGATCGCCGATCACCTGCCGCTCCCGATCGGCAACGTCGATCGGATCCGCTTCTTCCCGGAACAGGCCGGGAAGCGCCGCGATGCGGGCGCCGAGCGGCGTAAGTGCCTCGATCACGTGGGCTGCATTCTGCACCAGCGTGGCGCCTTCGCGGATCAACAGATTGCAGCCCTGCGCGCGCGGATCCAGCGGCGATCCGCGCACCGCCATCACGCCCCGCCTCCGCCGCCAGCCGCGCCCTGATGAGCGAACCGGACTTCGGCGCGGCCTCCACGACGATCGTCCCTGGGCGAGGCAGGCGATGATGCGGTTGCGATAGGGGAGGAGGCGCGCGCGCGGCTCCGTGCCGGGCGGCTGTTCCGCGACCAGCAGTCCGCGCTCGGCAATGACACGCTGGAGCCGTTCGCTTTCGGGCGGGTAGAAGATGTCCGCCCCGCCCGCGACCACCGCGATCGTGCCGCCCTCCAGCGCGCCGATATGGGCGGCGGTATCGATGCCCCGCGCAAGGCCCGAGACGACCACGCGCCCCTCTTCCGCCAGCTCATGCGCCAGCGCGCGGGCGAAGCGCACGGCGGCGGCGGATGCGTTGCGCGCACCGACTATCGCCACCATCGGCCGCGCCGTGAGCGACACATCGCCCTGGACGATCATGGCGGGCGGCGCATCCTCCAGTTCGGCAAGCAACGCCGGACAGTCCAGGCGACCGAGCAGCAGATAGGAACCGCCCAGCGCCGCCACGCGATCGGCCTCCCGCACGATCTCCCCCGCTGCGACGACAGTTGGCGCGCGGCCACGGCCACGCCGGGCGAGATCGGGAAGCGCCTCAATCGCCCGCGCCGCCGTGCCGAACCGCGCGAGCAGCTGCCGGAAGGTAACGGGGCCGATCGATGGGGTGCGGATCAACCGCAGCCGATCGACAGCGTCGGCATCCAGCACGGCGGGTGCGATCGCGTCAGGCCTTGCCGATGCGCGGCTCGGTGCCGGCAAACAGGCGCACGATGTTCGATCGATGCGTCCACAGCACCGTCAGCGCGAAGGCGAGGAACATGAGCGTGAGAGCGGGTTCGAAAAAATAGGCGGCGCAGACCGGCGTCACCAGGGCCGCGCCGATGCCACCGACCGAGGAATGCCGCGTCAGCAGCGACGCCCCCAGCCAAACGATCGCGAATGTCAGCCCGCATGGCCAGAACAGGGCCAATGCGATGCCAAGATAGGTGGCGATCCCCTTGCCGCCTCGGAAGCGGAGCCAGACCGGAAAGATGTGTCCATAAAAAGCGAAGACGCCTGCCAACGGCCCCAGGCCCGACTGGATACGATCCGCGATCAGAATGGCGATGGCGCCCTTGCCGGCATCGAGCAGCAGGGTGAGCGCGGCCACACCCTTACGGCCGGTGCGCAACACGTTGGTCGCGCCGATATTGCCCGATCCGATGGTGCGCAAATCGCCGGCGCCGCTCAGACGCGTCAGAAGCAGGCCGAACGGGATCGATCCCAAAACATAGCTGCCGAGCGCCACCAGCGCCGGGATTGCCCAAACATCCAAAGATCCCGCCCCCTTCGTCTGGAGCAGGTTAATGGAACTCTGCCGCGATGCAATTGATCTACATCACGCGCGAACAAAACACAAACACGCCGGCCTTTCGACCGACATGCCTGCATCGTTCAGAACGGCTGTTGTCAGATACGGTTGATCGCGCCCTTCACCGAACCCTTGGCCTGCTGCAGATCGCCCTTGGCTTCCTGCGCATCGCCTTCCGCTTCGATATCCGGCCGGTCGGTCGCATCGCCCACGGCGCGCTTCACCTTGCCGACGGCTTCGTTGACCGCGCCCGTGACCTTGTCTGCGATCTCGCCCATGAAGCATCTCCTACAGCTGGCAGAATTGCCGGTTCCTTCGCATTCAACGGACGGCGCCGCGCCGCGTTCCTGACAACGGCTTTCGTCCTGCCGCACAATCGGCCATGAGCGTCGCGTGACACTCCGCCATCTGCCCTCGATCGCCACGGCCGCTATGCTGCTGCTTCTCGCCGGCTGCGCGAACCAGCCGCCACCCCCGCCAGCCGCGCCCGCTCCTGCGCCGCCTCCACCCGCACCGCCACCGGAGCCGGCGGACACGGAATGGCGCGATCTGCCGCTGAGCCCCGGAAGCTGGACCTACGCCCCCGGTGCGACCGGCTCTTCCGCCACGTTCGGCACGCCCGGTGCGGCGGCGTTGATCGTCCGCTGCGATCGTTCGGCGCGCATGGTGCGCTTTGCCCGTAGCGGCGCAGGGACGGGGCAAATGACGATCACCACTTCCTACGCAGGACGCGACATCGCACTTGCCCCCCACGCAGGCGCCCCGAGCGAAGCAAGCCTCGCCGCCAGCGATTCCTTCCTCGATCGCATCGCCTTCAGCCGGGGCCGCGTATCCTATGCGGTGCCGGGCCAACCGCTGCTGATGACGCCCGCCTGGGCGGAGCCGGCCCGTGTAATCGAGGATTGCCGCAGCTAAGCGAGCTCCCATCGCTTCGAAAACGGCGATATTTCAACGGCATAAAAAAGATCGATTTGGGGCTTGCAGGACAGGCCGATCTGACTCACATTCGCGTTGCTTATCAACTTTGCGAAAGGAGGTGATCCGATGTCTCATGGTTCAGTTTTGGGGTCGGTTCAGTCCGTTCGGGAGCCGCGTTCGTAAGAACGCCGTGGGTCTCCCGGGCCGAACATCCGGCCGCTGACCATGTCTGAAGAGCCATCGGCGCCCATGCGCCGGTGGCTCTTTTTCATATAAGCGCCTGCGCGATTGCAGCGGCTTTCGAACAGGGAAAGTCGTATTGCGCCGCTTCGGTCATCCGCTTTCATATCGGCGTAATGGGAGGAACAGCCGCCTGCCGCCTCACTACTGGCAGGCCGGGAGCGGTCGTCGACCTGCCCCGTAGCAGGAGCAAAGCGAGAACGCCGCTCATGTCGGATCTACTCGAAGGTGCTTGAAACCTATACGGATTTTGGCTTTTATTGCTTCATCGACAGACTGGTCGATGAGGAAAATATGACAGCTAACGACAACGACGCATTCACCCGGGTCATCCACAAACTGGAACGCTTGGCACCTTTGGAGCAAGCGGACCGGGACGCAATTCGAGCCCTGCCGTTCAGGATCAAGACGGCGCCGCCAAATCACTATCTTGTGAAAGAGGGCGCAGCTGCGACCGACTGTTGCGTGCTGCTGACCGGCTATGTCTGCCGGCACAAAACGACCAGCAGCGGCGACCGGCAGATCGTCTCCTTTCACATGCCTGGAGACATTCTCGATCTTCAGCATCTGCTGCTATCCCGTGCCGATCACAATCTAGAGACCATCACAGAGGCAACGTTTGCCCTAGTCCCGGCCGAGGATCTTCGGCGCGTGGCTCAGCAGCGGCCGCTGCTCGCCGAGGCGCTTTGGCGCGACACGCTCATCGATGCCTCGATCTTTCGCGAGTGGGTGCTGAACGTCGGCCGGCGTGATGCGAAGTCGCGGATTGCGCACATGCTCTGTGAGTTCGCCGCACGCCGGGAAAAGGCCGGGCTGGGGCCGCCCGAGCGGTTCAATCTGCCGATGACGCAGGAACAGATCGCCGATGCGACGGGCCTGACCTCCGTTCACGTCAATCGCATGCTGTTCGAACTTGCGGCCGATGGCGTGATCGTCCGCGACAAACGCGAAGTCGAGATCACCGACTGGTCCCGGATGTGCCGCGTTGCCGATTTCAACGCAGCCTATCTCCACGAGGCTGCCTGATGTTTTCGTTCCAGCCTGTTACTCTGGACACCACCTCCCCTGACAGCGAAGCCGCTCTCGTGTTTCGCAGCGGCCGGCTCGTCGCGGTACTCACGCGCCTCAGCGACATTCATGCAGACCTTGGCGGCAAGTGGTTCCTCGAGGCTGCATTTGCGGATGTGCCGGCCGTCCAACCCGTCGTATTCGAGACGATGGAACAGTTCGGGGAGTGGCTTTCCGAGGAGGCTTAACACGCCCTTTTACGGGCAATCGGCGGTCCGGCGGCAACCGCGCCGGATCGCCGGTCAGCTGCGCTCCAGCAATTCGTCCCGCACTCTGATCGCCGCCACCGCAATGCGCACCTCGATCAGGAACAGCATCAGGCTGGCGATCAGCAGCAGCAGCGAGAATGCGAACAGGATCGACAGAGTCCGCGCAAAACCCACACCGACAAGACGCGCCAGGAATATCCCCGCGACGAGGCTGCACAGCAACACCGCGCTTGCCGTCGCGAGGAAGATCGAATTGTTCACGATCGACATGCGGCGATCGAGCAGGCGTAATTCCTTCACCTGCTGGGCGTGGCGCGGATGATCCTTCGGGGTGTACACCTCCTCGATATCGCGCGCACGATCGACGATGCGGCTCAGCCGGCCGGTGAGCATGTTCAGCACAAGCCCGATGCCGTTCAGCAGGAACACCGGGGCCAGCGCGAACTGGATATCGCGCGCCAGCCCCGGCAGACCAGTGATGTGGAAGACGTCGTCGAAGCCGACCGGCAGCGCCATTACCCTACCCGCAGCCCCGTATTGACGCCCATCGACTGAAGATATTTCTTCACGTTGCGTGCCGCCTGCCGCAGCCGCTGTTCGTTCTCGACCAGCGCGATGCGGACATAGCCCTCACCATTTTCACCATAACCAACGCCCGGCGCCACCGCGACTTTGGCATGGGTGAGCATCTGCTTGGAGAATTCCAGGCTGCCGAGATGCGCCAGAGCCGGCGGCAGCGGCGCCCAGGCGAACATGGAGGCGGCGGGCGAGGGAATATCCCACCCGGCGCGGCTGAAGCTCTCTACCAGCACGTCGCGGCGCTTGTGATAGAGTTCGCGGTTCTGCGTGACGATGTCCTGTGGGCCGTTCAGCGCCGCACAGGCCGCCGCCTGGATCGGGGTGAAGGCGCCGTAATCCAGATAGGATTTCACCCGCGTCATCGCCGCAATCAATTGCTTGTTGCCCACCGCGAAACCGATCCGCCAGCCGGCCATCGAGAAGGTCTTGGAAAGCGAGGTGAACTCGATCGCCACATCCTTGGCGCCCTTCACCTGCAGGATCGAGACGGTCGGCTTCCCGTCATAATACAGTTCGGAATAGGCAAGGTCGGAAATGATCCACACCTTGTTGTCCCGCGCCCAGGCCACCAGCCGTTCGTAAAAGGCGATGTCCACCGTCTCGGCCGTAGGATTGGACGGATAGTTGACGACGAGGATCGAGGGGCGCGGAACCGTGAAGTTCATCGCCCGCTCCAGGCTTTCGAAATAATGCTCGTCGGGCGTCGTCGGCACGGCGCGGATCGTGGCGCCGGCGATGATGAAGCCGAACGTATGGATCGGGTAGGACGGATTGGGCGCCATCACGACATCCCCTGGCGCGGTGATCGCGGTGGCGAGGCTGGCCAGCCCTTCCTTGGATCCCATCGTCACGACGACTTCGCTGTGCGGATCCAGTTCCACTCCGAAGCGGCGCGCATAATAGCCGGCCTGCGCCTTGCGGAGCCCCGGAATACCGGCCGATGCGGAATAGCCATGCGCGTCGGGCTTCTGCGCGACTTCCACCAGCTTGGCGATGACATGCGGCGGCGGTGGCAGATCGGGATTGCCCATGCCGAGATCGATAATGTCTTCGCCCGCCGCGCGCGCCGCTGCCCGCATCGCGTTCACTTCGGCGATGATATAGGGCGGCAAACGGCGGATGCGGTAGAAGTCTTCGGTCATCTCGTCCTCGGGTTGCAAGGCCCGGATGGCCGAACGCGGATCGCTCGCCCCAGCCCGGGTGTTTGGGCTATAGGCGGTTTGCGGCCGAATTGGCAGCCGAGATGGGCCGGGAGTAGGAATGATGGCGAAACCCGGAGAGGTGCCGCAGGACGGTGCCGCTTTGCTCAAGGAAATGGCGCATTGGACCGGGGTGATCGGCCAGGCCCAGCAGATGCTAATGGAGCATGGCGCGAGCGCCGCGATGAAGGCGAGCGACGATCTAACCAAATCCATGTCGGCCATGCCGATTGCCGATCCGGCGGCGATGGCAAGCGCACCGCAGGCCATGTGGGCGGAAGCCCTGGGCTTCTGGCGATCGATGCTGCCCGATAGCGCGCCGGCCGCGCCCGATCGCCGGTTCGCGTCGCCCGATTGGCAGGAGCCCCTGTTCGATCTGATTCGGCAGACTTATTCGGCCGTCGCCGATCAATTCCTGTCGGTCATCGATCAGACGCCGGGTTTGGATACGCGGCAGGCCGAGCAGCTCCGCTTCCACGCACGCAATTTCGTGGAGGCGATGAGCCCCACCAATTTCCCCTTCACCAATCCGCAGGTGATGGCCAAGATCGTCGAGACTCGCGGACAGAATCTGATCACCGGCCTCCAGCGGATGCTGGACGACGTGACCAGCGGCCAGCTGCGCCACGTGGACAAGGGCGCGTTCGAAGTGGGCCGCGATCTCGCCACCACGCCGGGCAAGGTCGTCTATGAAGCGCCCCTGTTTCAGCTGATCCAGTACAGCCCGACGACCGAGCAGGTATCGGAAATACCGCTCATCATCTTCCCGCCGTGGATCAATCGCTTCTACATCCTCGATCTGGCACCCGAGAAGAGCTTCGTACGCTGGGCGGTGGAGCAGGGGCTGACCGTCTTCATCGTCTCCTGGAAATCGGCCGATGCCAGCATCGCGCACGTGCTGATGGACGATTATGTCATCAACGGCGAATGGGAGGCGATCGAAGTCGTCACCCGGCTGCTGGATGTGCCGAAGGCGCACGTGATCGGCTATTGCGTGGCCGGCACCGCGCTTTCGATGCTGCTCGCCTGGGCCGAGGCCAACGGGCAGGCCGAAAAGATCGCCAGCGCGACCTTCTTCACCACACAGGTGGATTTCAGCGAATCCGGCGATCTCGCTTTGTTCGTGGACGATGCCCAGCTGAAGCTGATGGAATCGGTGGCGAAGGACGGCGTGTTCGATGGCCGCTTCATGGCCGCGACCTTCAATCTGCTGCGTAGCCGCGATCTGATCTGGAATTATGTCGTCAACAATTACCTGCTGGCCGGCGACTACAAATCCTTCGATCTGCTTCACTGGAATGGCGACGTCACCAATCTGCCTGCGGGTTGGCAGCGCCGCTATTTGACCGAATTCTACCGGGACAATCTGCTAGTGAAGCCGGGCGGGCTTTCCGTCGCCGGCACGCCGATCGACATCACCACCGTGAAGACGCCGTCTTATGTGCAGGCCGGGCGCGAGGATCACATCGCGCCCGCGAACAGCGTGTGGAAGATGTCCCATCACTTTGCCGGGCCGCTGCGCTTTGTGCTGGCGGGCTCCGGTCACATTGCCGGCGTGATGAACCATCCGGCCGCGAACAAATATCAATATTGGACGAACGAGGCGAAGGTCGAGTCGCTGGACGACTTCGTCGCCGGCGCCACCGAAACCAAGGGCAGCTGGTGGCCGGACTGGATCAACTGGCTCTCCGCGCTCGATGCAACGAAGGTGTCGGCGGAAGGCGCGCGTATTCCCGGCGGCGGCGCCCTGCCGGCGATCGAGGACGCGCCCGGCCGCTACGTCCGGATGCGCTAGCACGGAGCGCGCCGGGGAGCGGGGCGTTGTGACGCGATGCCCTCCTCGGTCATCCGATCCTTCACCTATGACGCCGATGATCGGGTACTGGCGGTGACGTTCCAGACCGGCCGTCGCTACGCCTATCACGATGTGCCGGCGGACGTGGCCGAGGAGTTACACCGCGCATCCTCGAAGGGCGAATATTTCAACTCCGCGATCCGCGACGCCTATGCCTTCGATCGGCTGCGTTAGGTGCAACCGATCACGTGCAGGCGCACGCATGACGCCCGATGAACAGGGTGTAGTTTCCGGTTCACGCAACTCTGCCGATCATCGCGCCGTTCTACTTTCAAGAAAAACAAGGACGACGATGATGAACAAGCTGATCCTGAGTGCGGCCCTCCTCGCCATGTCCCTTCCCGCAGCGGCGCCGGCGCTCGCCGATCCGCCCGGCTGGTCTCATGCCGGTGGCCGCGATGATCGGGCACGCGGCCGTGACGATGATCGGCGAGGCAACAATGATCGGCGCTTCGGCGATGATCGACGCGACAATCGCGGACGCGGCGACAATGATGCGCGCGGCTATCGCAATTATGATTGGAACCGCCCCGACCGACGCTACGGCAACTATGATGCCGCCCGATATTATCGCGACGGGCGCGGCTATCAGGAGCGTCGGCTCGGCCGGAACGATCGCATCTATCGTGGCGGCAACGGCCGCTATTATTGCCGGCGGGACGACGGCACGACCGGCCTGATCATCGGCGGCGCGTTGGGCGGCCTGCTCGGCAACACCCTCGCCAATGGCCGTTCCACCACCATCGCGACCTTGCTGGGCGCGGGCGGCGGTGCGCTGCTGGGCCGGTCGGTCGATCGCGGCAACGTTCGCTGCCGCTGAACGCACTGCTAACATGTAGCTCAGACACCGTTCAGTCACGTCACCGCAAAGTAGCATCAGCGTCGGATAAGATCCGATCGCACAGGAGACAGGGAATGCGTCAGTGGGTTCTAGCTGCCACGATCGCGGCGATGGCGCCGGTGGCTTTCGCCACCCCGGCCGTCGCGCAGTCGCGGGGTGCCGTGGAGCAGCGTTGGGCCGATGCCCAGCGCCGCTACCAGATCGAAACCGAGCATTATTATGCCGAGCGTGATCTGTATTACGGTTCGCGCCGCGGCGGCGATTATCGCGCGCCCCCACCCCCACCCCCAGGCGCTTACGGTGGCGGCTTTGGCGGCGGCGGTTATGGGCAGAACGACGACCGTTACGAGCCGAACTTCAACCCGAGCGACCATTATCGCCCCGGCAATCAGGAGCGCGTGCTGGCGCCCGACGAGCGTGTCTATGCCGGCAATGACGGCCGCTATTATTGCAAGCGATCCGATGGCACGACCGGCCTGATCGCCGGCGGCGCTGCCGGCGGCATTCTGGGCAACGTGATCGATGGTGGCCATTCGCGCACGGCCGGCACCCTGCTAGGCGCCGCGATCGGCGCACTTGCCGGCAAGGCCGTCGATCAGAACCAGGCGCAGATCAAGTGCCGCTGATCTGATACGTTTCGAGCCCGCCGGCCTTGCGAGGGGCCGGCGGGATCATACCGACTTCAGCTTCGCCCCGATGATATGCCAGCGCCGCTGCGCCGCTGTTGACCCATCCACATCGTTGACGCGACGAAGCGTGAAGCTGCCGGCGAAATGCTGGCGGCGGCCGTTCTTCAGCACCGCATCCACCCGCACCTTCACATCGCAATAGATGCTGCCGGCACCGCCGTCCGCCTCGAATGGCGGGATCGGCGTGACGCGGACGTGCGCGGTATCGGCATATCCCGCGCGGACCTGCGCCAGGCTGTATCGCCCGTGCCAGAGCCGATAGGCCGCGCGATAATCCCGCACATCGATCGCCGCATAATAACGCCGCACCACTGCGACGGCCGCAGCCGTGGAGGCTTCGGCCGGTGGCGTGGCCGGAACCGCGCCGAGCGCCAAAGCAAGCAGAGCGAGCATCGCGCCTATTCCGCCAGCGCGGCGATGCGCGCCGCATAAGCGGCGGCGACTTCGACGCGCCCCTCCTCATCCAGCCGATTGGCGCGATAGACCAGAAACGGATCCTGCCACGCCAGCCCGCATCGATGGGCGGAGGCATGGAGCGGCTTCAGCAGATCCGTCAGCGCGAACAGGTTCACCCCCTCTGGCGAATAGGCTTCCGGCGTGTTGCCGGCGGTGGCGGCTACCAGCAAAGGCACGTCCTTGATCCGGGCACCCTCGTCCTCCGCCTTGATGTAGAACATCCGCGTGAGCACCACATTCTGCCACGCCGACAATAAAGGCGGCGGCAGATACCAGTGGATCGGGAATTGCAGCACCAGCCGATCGGCCGACAGCAGCCTTTGTACTTCCGCATCCACATCGATCGCGCGCACATCGGGGTAGAGCGCCCCCATGTTGACGAGCGTCACGCCCTCCAGCGCACCCGCAGCCCCGGCCATCGCGCGGTTAGTCTTCGAGCGTTCATGCTCGGCGTGAAAATAGAGGACGAGCGTCGTCACCGGCCCATCCTCAGGCTATTTCGAGCAGGCGTTCGCGGGCGATCTTCTCCCGCCACACCAACGGCCCGGTGTGGTGGACGCTGGTGCCGGTCGCATCAACCGCCACCGTGACCGGCATGTCCTTCACCTCGAATTCGTAGATCGCCTCCATGCCGAGATCCGCGAAGCCGACGACCTTCGATGCCTTGATCGCACGCGAAACGAGATAGGCCGCGCCGCCTACCGCCATCAGATAGGCCGACCTGGCGTCCCGGATCGCCTCGATCGCCGCAGGCCCGCGCTCGGCCTTGCCGACCATAGCCAGCAGGCCCTGATCCAGCATCATCTTGGTGAACTTGTCCATGCGGGTGGCGGTCGTCGGGCCGGCGGGGCCGACGACCTCATCGCCCACCGGATCGACCGGGCCGACATAATAGATGACGCGCCCGGCGAACTCGACGGGCAGAGGCTCGCCCTTCGCCAGCATGTCGGCAATGCGCTTGTGCGCGGCATCCCGCCCAGTGAGCATCTTGCCGTTGAGCAGCAGGCGATCGCCCGGCTGCCACGATGCGACCACCTCGGGCGTCAGCGTATCCAGATCGACGCGGATCGATTCCTTGCTCGGCGCCCATTCCACCTTCGGCCAATCATTGAGATCCGGCACCGGCAGATAGGCTGGGCCAGAGCCATCGAGGTGGAAGTGCGCGTGGCGGGTGGCGGCGCAGTTGGGGATCATCGCGATCGGCTTGGAGGCCGCATGGGTCGGATAATCCAGAATCTTCACGTCCAGGATCGTGGCGAGCCCGCCCAATCCCTGCGCGCCGATGCCGAGCGCGTTAACCTTGTCGAAGATCTCGATGCGCAGTTCCTCGATCTTCGTCTGCGCACCCCGCAGCTTCAGTTGTGCCATATCGATATCGCCCATCAGCGCTTCCTTGGCGAGCGTCATCGCCTTTTCGGCGGTGCCACCAATGCCGATGCCAAGCATCCCCGGCGGGCACCAGCCGGCCCCCATCTGCGGCAGCATTTCCAGCACCCAATCGACGATCGAATCGCTTGGGTTCATCATCTTGAACTTGGATTTGTTCTCCGATCCGCCGCCCTTGGCCGCCACCTGCACGTGGACATGACGACCCGGCACCATCTCCACGTTCAGCACGCAGGGCGTATTATCCTTGGTGTTGACCCGGCCGAACGCGGGATCGGCGAGGATCGAGGCGCGCAACCGGTTCTCCGGGTGGAGGTAAGCGCGGCGCACGCCTTCATCCACCACATCCTGCAACGATTGCTCGCCGCCGAGCAGGCACTGCTGCCCCCACTTGATGAAGACGGTGACGATGCCCGTATCCTGGCAGATCGGGCGATGGCCCTCGGCGCACATCCGGCTGTTCGTCAGGATCTGGGCGATGGCGTCCTTCGCCGCCGGCCCCTGCTCCGCCATACGCCTCCCCCAGCGCGCGGATATAGTCCATCGGGTGATAGTAGGAGATGTACTGGAGCGCGTCGGCGACGCTTTCGATCAGATCGGCTGGCTGGATGATGACGGTCATTGGATCCCCGCAAGTGATGCGGCAGCCCTTAATGCCGATCGCCCGTCTCACCAAATCCCTCGGCGCCGGGGCACCGAGCCGCCCCGTCTCAGATCAGCAGGAAGTCGCTCGCCAAAATGGTAGTCCCCGGCGTCACATGCGCGAACGGTGTCCAGCCGATGCCGCCCGTGCCATCCGGATCGAACATCAGATTGCCCTTCACCGCATCGTACAGAACATGCACGTCGGCCGTCAGCGCCTTGGCGCCGACCTAGAAGGCGTTCGCGCTGAGCTGGCCGATGCCGCCTGCGCATAGGCCCGCTGTGACAGGCCGATATGATCCACGCCCGAGACTAAGTCCGTAATCTCGTCGATGTTGGAATAGCCGCGCGGCGTATCGAAGACGAACAGATCGGCACCGCTGCCACCCGTCAGCACATCGTTGCCCAGCCGCCCGGACAGGATATCGTCTCCGTCGCCGCCATCGATCCGGTTGCCGCCCTCATTCCCCGTAATAGTATTCGAATCGGCGGAGCCGATCGCCCCGATCGCACCCACGCCCTTCAAGACGATGATTTCGATCGATTGCCTGGCGGCCGAATAATCGACCGTGCTGTTGACCGTATCCCGGCCCTCGCCAGCCTTCTCGATCAGGCGATCGCCGACATTATCGACCGCATAGATGTCGTCGCCTTTGCCGCCGGCCATCAGATCGGCGCCCTCGCGGCCCGCCAGGATATCGTTGCCATCGTTGCCGTAAAGGAAATCGCCGCCGGATCCGCCGTAGGCGGTGATGTTCGCGCCGCCGGTGAGGCGGATCGCCTCGATATTCGGGCCAGCCTTGCCGGCCGTCCCATTCAGCCCGGTCAGGTCCTGCGAGACGGAGGAATAGATCGTGCCGAAACACTCGCCAATACCATTTGCCCGGCGTCTTCCCCGTCGCGATCGACAGAGTATCGAATTCATCGCCGAAGGTTTGCCCATAGCCGCTGAGATCGAGGGCTGTTCCGGCAAATTGCTCCGTCCAGGTTACGGAAGGGGTCGTCATGGCCAACACTCCAAAGATGTCGGCGCATCCGTAGGTGTCGCAAAGGGATTTATTACTTAAAGCGCATGATTGCCGGCGCTTAACAGTCGCGTGATTTGGTGATTTGGAGGCATTACATCATCGGTTTCGGATGATGTTTGCGCAGCGCGTCAAATCAGACTGGGTCGCCGAACAGCCCCAACTGGCCCACCTCGTCGGCGGTCAGGTCGATGCCGAACATCAGGCTGAGCCGCATCCGATAGACGCGCGGATCGGTAATCTCGGCCTCGGCCGACTGATCCTTGCTGTGGCGGCGATAGGAGCGGCCATTCAGCGTGGCGAAGCCGTGCGGCAGCGGCACGCTGACAATCCGGTTCTGGACGAAGCGGCTCTCCGGCGCATGGCTCACCCAGAAATTGGATAGAGCAAGATCCACCGGGAAGACCGGCGCGAGCGTGAAGCTGTATTGATCCTGCCAGCCCTCGCCCGAACCGCGTCCGTCCGTCATCCCCGGGTGGCCGTTGCGGGAGAGCATCCATCCGAATTCGGGATCGCGGGCGATCCTGAACCGCGCGCCGTCCGGCGCCTCGGCCTCTTCGCCGTCCACCAGCGGCATCGGCGGTGAATAGCTGCCGCCAAAGCCGGCATCCGCGATCCAGTCCTGCCCGTCGATCGTCACCAGCGCCAGCGTGTGGGTCTGCGGCGGAACGGTGTCGGGCTGGCCGAGCCACACACGCGCCAGCAGCGGTCGCGCCGCAAAGCCTGTCGCCTCCAGTGCATTCAGGAACAGGCGGCCATGTTCGAAGCAATAGCCGCCCCGCCGCGCGCTCACGAGCTTCGCGAACACGCTGGTCGGATCGATGCGTATCTCGCGGCCGAGCGCGATATCGAGGCTCTCAAACGGAATCGTCAGCCGATGCGCCCGCTGAAGAGCCGCCAGCCCTTCCGCATCGGCCGCAGGAACCGGCGCATCCTTCAGGCCGATGCGGGCGAGGTACGCGTCGAGGGCGAACGGAATGGTCGTATCCATGCCGCGCCTATCCAACGGACCGGCGGCCGCGACAAGAGGCGGCGGTTGGAAGGTTAGCGCACCAGCCTCTTCGCAAGACGCTGAAGCTTGGGGGGAACCCAATCCTCCACGAAATGGGCGTAGCCCACCTTCCAGTCGGTCTTGTCGCCCGTTCCGGGGCGCGTCTGGAAGGTCGTCGTCCGCTTGGGCGCGGTCTGTTCGGCGGGGAAAGCCGTATAATAATAGGTGGCAATCGAACGGCGCGACCGATCCGGCGGACAGGCCAGCGGCTCCGGCACACCATGAAAGCTCTGCAGCGTGGTGTTAAAGACAACAGCGCGCGCCATCACCGGCGGAACCGAGACCGCAGCCTTGCGCATCTTCTTGTCCCACAGCTCCAGATCGCCGCGATATTCGGGCTGCCAGTCCTCGTTCAAATAGATCAGCAGATTGAGCCGGCGTTCCACCTTCATGTCGGTATGAACGTTGAAATCGGCGTGGACGCTCAGATGCCCACCCGCGAGCGTCTCATGCAAGCCACCACCGGTGAAATACGGATCCGAGATCAAATTCGGGATACCCGTCATGGCCGACAGAAACGCAAGGAACGGTTCGCCATTCAGTTCGGCCAGCAGATTGCGGACGCGGCCGCTCTCCACCGTGTTCGGATCGAACTGAAACTTCAGCCTTTCCTGTGGGCGATCGAAATAGTCGCGGCCATCGCGCGCCGGGAATTCGTCCACCAACCGCCGCAGGACGTCCGCATCCAGGAAATCGTCCATCACGATGTGGGGGAAGGGCGCAGCATGCTGGTACGATTCCGCCAACGACTGGCCGACCGCGACGCACTGGTCCCGATCGAAATGAAGGTATCCGCCTTTTTCATGAAGATCGAGCAACGCCATGCTTCATTCGCCCCGACTGATCGCGGACGCTCTTTCCGAAAGCCGGTCCGCCGCGCAACCGTATAATGCCGGTTCCTTGATCAATTGCTCACACCGGCTGGCCGATGTCCAAGATCATGCCGCCGCAGGGCTTGCGCAATGATCCGGCCGCGATCGCGGTGCATCGCCTCGTGCGTGCGATCGTCCATCGTCGCGCGGGCGCTTCGTCCCATTTGGGCGAAACCGGCGCAATCGGCCGCGACACCGTCCAGCGCGGCGGCCAAGGCATCCGCATCGCCTGTACGCACCAAACGCCCCTCAATGCCGTCATGCACCAGTTGCCGATTGCCGGACGTATCGCTGACGATCGCCGGCACGCCCCGCGAAAAGGCATCAAAAAGCACCCGAGGCTGCTCTTCGGACAGCGTCGGCACGATGATCGCGGAATAGCGATCCAGCAGCGCGAAGAATTCGGCGCCGTAGCGCACGGACTCGAGCAGTCGCACGCGACCTGGGTGGCGCCCGGCGAGAGCGGCGATCTCGCCCAGCAGATCGCCCTCGCCGATGATATCTACCCGCGCCGCGCTTCGTTCGATCGCCCGGATCAGCACGGCCACGCCCTTCGCCTCGGTCAGCCGGCCGGCGAAAAGCAGCCGCCCGTCCTTGGCGGCCCATGCCGCGTCGAGCGCACTCGCATCGATGAGATGTTCGGGATCGACCCACGTTGCTGGGGCGACATGCGAGGCGCCACGCGGGCGGCGCAGCAGGCTCCGGCGATACTCCTCGGTCGTGAAGAAGGTGATGTCTGCGGCGTCCAGGCACAGCCGGTTGATGCGTTCGTAAATCGCCGCCTGGAACCGCTTGATCGGAGACGCTTTGACGCCCGCCGGCACCCGCCAGAAACTCGATTCGACCCCGATCATCAGCAGGCGGCCCCGCATCCGCGCGATCGGCACCGCAACCCACCCGAGCGGAAACGGCCAACCGGCAATCCCGGTATGGACGATCCGGGCACCCCCTATCGCCCGCCACAGCCGCGCGGCAATGAGCGGGAGATCGAACAGGGTCCGGCGGCCAAGCGGCGGCAAGGGCAGGATCGTGATCCTTGGTTCGTCGATCGGCAGCCAGTCCGGCGGCACCGCCCCGCCATCGATGGGGCAGGCGAGCGTGAGCCGCTCCACCGCGACCAGATGGAGCAGCAGATCCTTGTGCCACAAAGGGTCCGCCCAGAACCGGCCGTCCTTCCGGATCAGCGAGATGTTGAGCAGCAACAGATACGGCGTCTCGATCCGCGCGATGCACTGGTCGGACATCAGGAGATTGCAGCCGGGCGCACGCGATGGCTGTAAGCGCCACGGTCATAGGCGACAAGAAGATACCCTGCCGAAACCGCCTTTGCCGAATTGCGGCCGGCTTTCTCCATCACCATATTGCCGGCTTATGGCGATCCAGATCCGCACGAGCCTCGCAGAACCCGAAACCAGCGAGACCTTCATCCCCCATCGCCCGGTGCGGCCGGACAAGAAGGAGGGCGGCAAGCCCTTCAAGCTCGTCTCGGAATATGAGCCGTCGGGCGATCAGCCGACCGCCATCGCCGAACTCTCCGCGCAGGCGTTGGCCGGCGAGCGGGATCAGGTGCTGCTCGGCGTCACCGGCTCCGGCAAGACCTTCACGATGGCGAAGGTGGTGGAGAAGCTCCAGCGCCCGGCGCTGATCCTCGCCCCCAACAAGATCCTCGCCGCCCAGCTTTACGGCGAATTCCGCAGTTTCTTCCCCGAGAACGCGGTGGAATTCTTCGTCAGCTATTACGATTACTACCAGCCCGAAGCCTATGTGCCGCGCAGCGACACCTACATCGAGAAGGAAAGCTCCACCAACGAGGCGATCGATCGGATGCGCCATTCGGCCACCCGGTCCTTGCTGGAGCGGGACGATGTGCTGATCGTCGCGTCGGTGTCATGCCTGTACGGCATCGGCTCGGTCGAAACCTATTCGGCGATGATCTTCGATTTGAAGAAGGGCCAGACGGTCGACCAGCGCGAGATCATCCGCAAGCTCGTCGCGCTCCAGTACAAGCGCAACGACGCCGCCTTCCAGCGCGGCAATTTCCGAGTGCGCGGCGCCAATCTGGAGATCTTCCCCTCGCACTATGACGACAGCGCATGGCGGATCGAATTCTTCGGGGACGAGATCGAGCAGATCACCGAATTCGACCCGCTGACCGGCAAGACCAGCGCCACGCTGAAGGACATTCGCGTCTATGCGAACAGCCACTATGTGACGCCCGGCCCCACGCTGAAGCAGGCCACCGAAGCGATCCGCTTCGAACTGGCCGAGCGGCTCAAGGAATTGGTGGCCGAGGGCAAGTTGATCGAGGCGCAGCGGATCGAGCAGCGCACCAATTTCGATCTGGAGATGATCGCCGCCACCGGATCGTGCGCGGGCATCGAGAATTACAGCCGCTTCCTCACGGGCCGCTTGCCGGGCGAGCCGCCGCCGACCTTGTTCGAATATCTGCCCGAAAACGCGTTGCTGTTCGTGGACGAGAGCCACCAGACCGTGCCGCAGATCGGCGCGATGGCGCGGGGCGATCATCGCCGCAAGATCACGCTGGCGGAGTACGGCTTCCGCCTGCCGAGTTGCATCGACAATCGCCCGCTGCGCTTCAACGAATGGGATGCGATGCGCCCGCAGACGATCGCGGTCTCGGCCACACCCGGCCCGTGGGAAATGGAGCAGACCGGCGGCGTCTTCGCCGAACAGGTCATCCGCCCGACCGGCCTGATCGATCCGCCGGTGGAGATCCGCCCGATCGACAGCCAGGTGGACGATCTCGTTCACGAGGCGATGGAGACGGCCAAGAAGGGCTATCGCAGCCTTGTCACCACGCTCACCAAACGCATGGCAGAGGATCTGACCGAATATCTCCACGAAGCCGGCCTTAAGGTCCGCTACATGCATTCGGACGTCGAGACGCTGGAGCGGATCGAGCTGATCCGCGATCTGCGGCTGGGCGTGTATGACGTGCTCGTCGGCATCAATCTGCTGCGCGAAGGCCTCGACATTCCCGAATGCGGACTGGTGGCGATTCTGGATGCGGACAAGGAAGGTTTCCTCCGTTCGGAAACCTCGCTGATCCAGACGATCGGCCGCGCCGCCCGCAACGTGGACGGCAAGGTCATCCTCTATGCCGATCGCATCACCGGATCGATGGAACGGGCAATGGCGGAAACGGCTCGGCGCCGCGAAAAGCAGCAGGCATACAACGTCGAACACGGCATCACGCCCGAGACGATCCGGCGCGGCATCACCGACATCGTCGGCCACCTGTCCTCCAAGGATCAGGTGACGGTGGACACGGGGATCGAGGATCGGCCGCACATGGTCGGCCACAATCTGCGCGCCTACATCGAAGAGCTCGAGCAGAAGATGCGCAACGCCGCCGCCGATCTGGAATTCGAGGAAGCCGGCCGCCTGCGCGACGAGATCCGCAAGCTGGAAGCCGACGAACTCGGCCTGCCCGTGGACGAGCGCGTGGCCAGCGTGCGCGGCAATTCGACGCTGGGCAAACCGGGTACGCGGCAGACCCGCTATGGCAAGGCGCAGGCGGCCAGGGCCGAGAAAAGAAGCCGGGGGCGGTAGATTTGTAGAGAGTAACTCTACAACGTGAGGGCGGTAACGCGCTGACCTCTTGCCGACTAGCGGGAATGGCGAAAGGATATCGCTGTGACCCGTATTGCCAAACTTTACGCGAGCGTTCTAGCAACCCGTCGCTCCCCGATCGCCTTCCGGGAATTCGAGCGCCTGCTTCTCGCTTTTGGTTTTTGGCATGTAAGAACCACTGGCAGCCACCAGCAATACGGCCACCCTCAAGTCGATCGCATTCTCAGCGTTCAGCCGCGTGGCAAGGATGCTAAGCCCTATCAGGCCGAGCAGTTTCTCGATATGATCGAAGAGTTCGGATTGAAGATCGAGCCATGATGCCGCGTTATCACATCAATCTTTTCTGGTCGCAGGACGATCAGTCTTGGGTGGCCGATGTGCCCGACCTGAAATCATGCGCCGCGTTTGGCGATACGCCCACGGAAGCAGTCACTGAGGCACAAGTCGCGATCAGGGGCTGGATCGAGGCAGCGACCGAACTTGGTTTGCCTATTCCGGAACCCCGCTATCGCCCCGCCATCTACGCGGCAGCCTGACGCCAGCCGATACTGTGCTGCTGCGCGCTAATTACCGAATATTTGCCACGTCTGCCGTTACCCCAACAATCCCTCATGCAGCCGCACCACACGGTCCATCTGCGCGGCCAGCCGCTCGTTATGCGTGGCGATGAGGGCGGCGGCGCCCTCGCCGCGCACCAGCCGCACGAACTCCGCCAGCACGCGATCCGCCGTGGTCTCGTCCAGATTGCCGGTCGGCTCGTCGGCCAGCACGAGCGCCGGGCGATTGGCCAGAGCACGTGCCACCGCCACCCGCTGTTGCTCGCCACCCGAAAGCGCGGCCGGACGATGATCCAGCCGGTCGCCTAGGCCCAGCGTCGTCAGCAAATCGATCGCCCGCGCCTGCGCGGGCGCGGCGGCAGTGCCGCGCACCAATTGCGGCAGCACCACATTCTCGATCGCGCTGAAATCGGGCAGCAGATGGTGGAACTGGTAGACGAAGCCCAGCTCCTCCCGCCGCAGCCGGGTGCGCCCCTTGTCGTCAAGCTTGGAAGCTTCATGGCCGCCGATGCGGATCGATCCCTCGAAACCGCCTTCCAGCAGGCCCACCGCTTGCAGCAACGTCGACTTGCCCGATCCCGATGGCCCGAGCAGCGCCACGATTTCCCCTGCCTTCACCGAGAAATCCACGCCGCGCAGCACGTGGATCGTCCGTCCGCCCTGCGTGAAGGCGCGCTTGAGGCCGGTGGTCCCCAGCACTTCACTCATAGCGCAGCACCTGTACGGGATCGGTCCGCGCCGCGCGCAAGGCCGGGTAAAGCGTGAACAGCAACGACATCACCATCGTCATCACCACAATGGAGATCACCTCCACGGGATCGGTGCGCGACGGCAGCTCGGTCAGAAAGCGGATCGAGGGATCCCAGAGGTTCTGGCCGGTGACAAGCTGAACGAAATTCACGATCGACTGACGGAAATACAGGAAGATCGTCGCGAGGATCAGCCCGCCGATCACGCCCAGCGCACCGATGGTAAGGCCTACGGTCACGAAGATGCGGATCATCGCGCCGCGGTCCGCGCCGATCGTGCGCAGAATCGCAATGTCCCGCGTCTTCGCCCGTACCAGCATGATCAGCGACGACAGGATGTTGAACGCCGCAACCAGGATGATGATCGAAAGCACGATGAACATCGTCACCCGCTCCACCTGCAAAGCCTCGAACAGGCTGGCGTTCATCTGCCGCCAATCGCGGACCTCGGCCACGCCCCTGGCGGCGGCGGCGACCGGCTTCAGGATCTGCTCCACGCGATTGGCATCGGTCGTCTGCACCTCGACCATGCCGACCGCATCGCCCAGCATCAGCAGGGTCTGCGCATCGGTGATCGGCATAACGACGAAGGCATTGTCGTAATCGTAGATCCCAACCTCAAACACCGCCGCCACGCGATAGGAGACGATGCGCGGCACCGTGCCGAACGGAGTCGTCTGTCCGGCCGGGCTGATGAGGCTGATGTCGCCGCCAATGCCGACGCCCAATTGCTCGGCCAGACGCGCGCCGAGCGCGACCGTGCCCGCACCCGGCCTCACCGCCTTGATGTCACCGGCGATAACGTTGCCGCCAATCTGTTTGCCGAATATCTCCTCCTGCCGCATGCCGCGTACCAGCACGCCTTCCACGCGGCCGGCGGCGCTCGCCATCAACGGCTGCTCGATCAGCGGTACGGCGGAGGTGACGCCGGGCGTCTTCTGCGCAACGTCCACGATGCGGCGCCAGTCGGCCAGCTTGCCGTCATAGCCCTGGATCACGGCATGGCCGTTCAGCGCCGTCGTCTTGTCGAACAGTTCGGCACCAAAGCCGTTCATCACGGACATAACGACGACGAGCGCGGCGACACCCAGCATCACGCCGCCGAGCGAGAAACCGACGACGACCGCGATGATCCCCTCGCCCTTACCAGGCCAGAGATACCGACGCGCGATCATGCGTTCGTAAGGCTTCAGAAACATCGGGTAGCCCCGGTTCTGCCTGCCCCGTCATCTCGGCGAAAGCCGGGATCCACGGTGCCACAGGCGGCGCGCACGATGATCGGGTCGAACGCCCCTCCACGCGATGGACCCCGGCTTGCGCCAAGGTGACGGACCCCGTGGGTCATCCGCGAACCCGCGCCACAGCATCCGCAGGTGACAATTCCACCTTCTCGCCCGTGGCGCGGCGCTTCACCTCGACCACCCCGTTCGCCAGCCCCTTGGGGCCGACCACAATCTGCCAGGGCAGGCCGATCAGATCCATCGTCGCGAACTTGGCACCACCGCGTTCGTCGCGGTCGTCATACAATACCTCGACGCCCGCCGCCGTCAGCTGCGCATACAGATCGTCCGCCGCGGCAGCGCAGGCCGCATCGTCGGCGCGCATGTTGATGAGGCCCACGGCATAAGGCGCAACCGCATCGGGCCAGATGATGCCCTTGTCGTCATGGCTCGCCTCGATGATCGCGCCAATCAGGCGGGAGACGCCGATGCCGTAGCTGCCCATCTGCGGCACCACTTCGGTCCCCTCCGGTCCCTGCACCTTCAGGCCCATCGCCGCCGAATATTTGGTGCCGAAATAGAAGATGTGGCCAACCTCGATCCCGCGCGACGTGCACAGCGCCTCGCCGGCTTCGCGCTCGCGATCCAGATCCCGCTTCTCGTCCGTGGCCGCATAATCGGCGGTCAGGCTGCTGACGAAATCCTGCAAAGCGGCCGCATCGTCCGCATCGACCTCCAGCGCGCGATCCTGCTGCCACGCGGTGTGATAGAAGACCTCGCTCTCGCCGGTCGGCGCTAGCACGATGAATTCGTGGCTCAGATCGCCGCCGATCGGGCCGGTGTCGGCTTGCATCGGAATCGCGCGCAGCCCCATGCGCGCATAGGTCCGCAGATACGCCACGAACATGCGGTTGTAGCTATGGCGCGCACCGGCCTCGTCCAGATCGAACGAGTAAGCGTCCTTCATCAGGAATTCGCGGCCGCGCATCACGCCAAAGCGGGGGCGCACCTCATCCCGGAACTTCCACTGGATGTGGTAGAGCGTGCGCGGGAGATCGCGATAGGAGCGCGCCGCATCGCGGAAGATGCTGGTGATCATTTCCTCGTTGGTCGGCCCGTAAAGGATGTCGCGATCGTGCCGGTCGGTGATGCGCAGCATTTCCGGACCATAGGCATCGTACCGCCCGGATTCGCGCCAGAGATCCGCCGATTGCAGTGTCGGCATCAGCAATTCGATCGCACCGGCGCGGTCCTGCTCCTCGCGCACGATCTGCGCGATCTTCTGCAACACGCGATTGCCCAGCGGCAGCCAGGCATAGATGCCGGCGGCGGTCTGCCGCACCAGCCCGGCGCGCAGCATCAGCTTGTGGCTGACGATCTGCGCCTCGGCGGGCGATTCTTTCATGACGGGCAGGAAATAACGGGAAAGGCGCATGATCGTCCGTGGCTGTGGCGGGGTTGTTCGCTGCTTAGGCTTGGGCTGCGGCGAGGGCAATCAAGAGCGGATGTTGCGCAGAAAACACAGAGTGCGACCTTTCGTAATGTTAGCCTATCATTAACCATGACAACATGAAGCAGCCTCAGCTACCAGCATTCCACGGACGACGGCCTACGGCTCGGGTTCGGGGAGGCCACGGCCCCGCACGGTGCAAACCGGAGCGAGTGGGCCGGGCGCAGATCGGGGGCTGACGAGCGATCGTCACGCAGGCGCCTGGGTCACCTCAAAAAGGGGTGGCCCGGGCGTTTGCCGTTTCAGGGCCTTTTTCCGCCGCACCCTTATCCCGCCAGCCGCGTTCTTGCTCCCGAAGGAGACGATATCATGGCCAGCCAGCCCCCAGGCCCCGACACGCCCCTGCCGACCCCGGTGGACGATCCGATCCCCACGCCAACCGATCCGGTGCCGTTAACGCCCAGCGATCCGGTGGTTTCACCCGGTCCCGCCGGCGATCCTTTTACCGAAGGCCCATAACTTTCATCGGGTTTTAACCGGCGGGCGGCATAATCCCGGCATCATGCCGCTTCGCTGGATCTTCCGCAGCCGCTGGGCGGCGCTCTTGTGGGCAGGCGGGATCTGCTATTCCGCCGTCCAGTTCGCCGAAGGCGACGGAACGGCGATCGATGCGGCTCATGCCCCAGACAATCGCGCGGCTACGGCCAGCGCGCTTGAAGCCGAAGATCAGGGCTGAACGGCCGATCGTCTCACGATCTGCCGACG
>Ga0247730_1000148_pt1 | contig 67865 bp, 67 predicted proteins | sample UWRJL073202C2_FD_180959 | JGI IMG/M metagenome (GOLD analysis project Ga0247730, IMG submission 180959) | Plant litter microbial communities from Arlington Agricultural Research Station in Wisconsin, United States - UWRJ-L073-202C-2 | ecosystem: Environmental > Terrestrial > Plant litter >...
AGCTGCCGCCCGTGGCCGGGTCCGCGATGCGTCTCAAGGCGGTCGGCCTGAACGTCGTGACGATGGGGGTGCGGGCCTCGACGGCCGGCCCCGACGACCGGGTCGTGTCGCTGTCGGACCGACGCGCACGGCGTCACGTCGAGCTCGTCGCCCGCGGCGACACGCTGGTGGGCGTCACGTGCGTGGGCGCGCCGGAGATCGCCGCCCACCTGTCGACCCAGTTCGACCGTCCCGGCCTGCTGCCGGCCGATCCGATGCACCTGCTGATGGGGACGTCCGGCGTAGGCGCGGTGGAGAGCGCGTCCCCGACCGCGATGCCCGCCGCGACCACGGTCTGCCGCTGCAACGGCGTCACCAAGGGCGATCTCGTCCACGCGTGGGACGCCGGTGCGACGACGGTCGACGCGCTGGCGGACGCGACCCTCGCCACGACCGGCTGTGGCGGGTGCACGAAGCTCGTCGGCGGCATCGTCGACTGGTTGCGCACCAGCGACCCCGCGCCCGCCCCGTCCGTCTCACAGGACGACCCGGCCGGCCGTGAGAGAACCGTTCCCACGAGGTAACACGGAGACCCCAGCGATGACATCTGCTCTTCCTAGTGTGCACGTCATGCCCCATCACACGACATCCAGGAACAAGCTCGCCGTCGTCGGCGCCGGCATGGTCGCCCACCGGCTCGTCGAGGCACTCGTCGAGCGGGGGGCCGACGACACGTGGGACATCGAGGTCTTCGGCGACGAGACCCGGCCCCCGTACGACCGGGTCGCGCTGACGTCGTTCTTCAACGACCGCGACCCCGACGACCTGCTGCTCGGCGACGGCAGCCTGTGGAAGCGTCCCGGCGTGCGGCTGTACCGCGGCTCGGTCGTCAGCCGGATCGATCGTGACGAGCGTCGGATCCACGCCCGCGGCACGACGTTCGAGTACGACCGGCTCGTGCTCGCCACGGGCTCGTATGCGACGGTCCCGCCGGTCGAGGGATCGGACCTGCCCGGGTGCTTCGTGTACCGCACGGTCGACGACGTCGCCGAGCTGCGCCAGTGGGTGCTCGACCGGGAGGCCGCGCTCGGCCGCAGGGTCCGGGGAGCGGTGGTCGGCGGTGGCCTGCTCGGGCTCGAGGCGGCCGGCGCGCTGACGGCGCTGGGCGCCGACACGACGGTCGTCGAGTTCGCCGAGTGGCTCATGCCGCTGCAGGTCGACCGAGCCGGAGGCGGCGCGCTGCGCCGCATCATCGAGCAGATGGGTGTCTCGGTACGCACCTCGACGGCCACGTCGAAGCTCAAGGCCGGCCGCGACGGCAAGGTCACCCGGATGCAGTTCGCCGACGGCGAGAAGATCCCGGCGGACGTCGTGGTGTTCGCGACGGGCGTCCGCCCGCGCGACGAGCTGGCACGGCAGAGCGGGCTGGAGGTCGGCGAGCGCGGTGGCGTCGTGGCCGACGCCGGCTGCCTCACGAGCGACGACTCGATCTACGCGATCGGCGAGGTGGCGCAGATCGCGGGCCGGGTCTGGGGGCTCGTGGGTCCCGGCTACACGATGGCCGAGGTGGTCGCCGACCGGCTGCTCGGCGGAACGGCGACGTTCGAGGGCGCCGACCTGTCGACCAAGCTCAAGCTGCTGGGCGTCGACGTCGCGAGCTTCGGCGACGCGTTCGCCGCGACGAGCGGCAGCCTCGAGGTCGTCTACGCCGACCCGACGGCGGGCGTCTACAAGAAGCTCGTCATGAGCGACGACGCGCAGACGCTGCTCGGCGGCATGCTGGTCGGCGACGCGAGCGCGTACACCAACCTGCGGCCGATGGTCGGCCGGGCGCTCGGCAGCGACCCGACGGGGTGGCTCCTCCCGGAGGGCGCGGAGCCGCCGGGCGGGACGACGCTGCCCGACGACGCCAACGTCTGCTCGTGCAACAACGTCAGCGCCGGTCAGATCCGGTGCGCCGTGACGGAGGAGGGCTGCACGGACCTGGCCGGCGTCAAGGCGTGCACCAAGGCCGGGACGAGCTGCGGTTCGTGCGTCTCGCTGGTCAAGAAGCTCGTCGACGTCCAGCTCACGGAGGCGGGTGTCGAGGTCAGCAACGCCCTGTGCGAGCACTTCGCGTTCACCCGCGCCCAGCTGTTCGACATCGTGCGGGTCAGCGAGATCTCGACGTTCAGCGAGCTGATCGCCCAGCACGGCACGGGCCGCGGCTGCGACATCTGCCGCCCGGTCGCGGCGTCGATCCTGTCGACCCTGCGCCACGGCCACGTGCTCGACGGCGAGAACGCGACGCTGCAGGACACCAACGACCACGTCATGGCCAACATGCAGAAGGACGGGACGTACTCCGTCGTGCCGCGGATCGCCGGGGGAGAGGTGACGCCTGAGGGGCTCATCGTCATCGGGCAGGTCGCGTCCGACTTCGGGCTGTACACCAAGATCACCGGCGGACAGCGCATCGACATGTTCGGCGCCCGCATCGAGCAGCTGCCCGCGATCTGGAAACGACTCGTCGACGCGGGGTTCGAGTCGGGGCACGCGTACGGCAAGTCGCTGCGGACCGTGAAGTCGTGCGTCGGGCAGTCGTGGTGCCGCTACGGCGTGCAGGACTCCACGACGCTGGCGATCGACCTGGAGCTGCGCTACCGCGGGCTGCGTTCGCCCCACAAGCTCAAGCTCGGGGTGTCGGGGTGCGCCCGCGAGTGCGCCGAGGCCCGCAGCAAGGACGTCGGCATCATCGCGACCGACCAGGGCTGGAACATGTACGTCGGCGGCAACGGCGGGTTCACCCCGCGCCACGCGCAGCTGTTCGCGGAGGACCTCAGCACCGAGGAGCTCGTCCGGGCGATCGACCGCTTCCTGATGTACTACGTGCGCACCGCCGACCGGCTGCAGCGCACCGCCCCGTGGCTGGAGTCGGTCGAGGGCGGCATCGACGCCGTGCGCGCCGTCGTCCTGGACGACAGTCTCGGCATCGGGGCCGATCTCGACGCCGCCATGGCCGCGCACGTCGACACCTACGAGGACGAGTGGGCCGCGACGCTCGCCGACGACGAGAAGCTGCAGCGGTTCGCGTCGTTCGTCAACGCGCCGCAGACGGCCGATCCCGATCTCGCCTATGTTGAGGAGCGCGGCCAGAGGCGTCCAGCCGACGCGGCGGAACGGGCCGTGCTGATCGCGGGTGCGCGCATCCCGGTGGGACCGACGGAGGTGACGGCATGACGACGTGGCAGCGGGTGTGCACCGTCGACGCCCTGGTGCCCGATCGCGGGGCCGCGGCCCTCGTGGACGGTCATCAGGTGGCGATCTTCCGGCTCAGCGACTCCGACGACATCCACGCGGTCGACCACCGCGACCCGATCAGCCACGCCAACGTCATGGCGCGGGGGCTCGTGGGCAGCCGGCACGGCATCGCCACCGTCGCGTCACCCCTGCACAAGCAGTCGTACGACCTCGCCACGGGGCAGTGCCTCGACGACCCCGACGTCTGGTTGCAGGTCTGGCCGACCCGGGTGTCCGACGGATGGGTCGAGATCGGGAGCGGGGCGACGTGACGACGCTCGGTCCGGTGCTCGCCGGCACCCAGATCCTCGTCACGGCGCAGCGTCGGGCGTCCGACCTGTCGCTGGCGCTCGGCCGGCGGGGCGCGGAGGTCACGGTCGCGGCGTCCCTCGGCGTGGAGTCGCACATCGACGAGGACACGCTGCTCGCCCAGACCCGGCAGATCATCGCGACCGGCGCCGACATCGTGGTCGTGACGACGGGCATCGGCTTCCGCGGATGGCTCGACACCGCCGAGACGGCCGGGCTGGGTCACGAGCTGGTCGAGGCACTGCGGTCGATGCGTCTCGTGGCGCGGGGCCCCAAGGCCCGCGGCGCGCTGCAGGCGGCCGGCCTGGTGCCCGACTGGGTCGCCGAGTCCGAGACGTCGGCCGAGATCGCCGACTTCCTCGCGACCGAGGGGGTCGAGGGCCTGTCCATCGCGGTGCAGCACCACGGCGCCGGCGACGACGGGCTCGAGAAGCGACTCGCGGCCGCGGGCGGACGGCCGTTCGGGCTGGTCGTCTACCGCTGGGGACCGCCGCCCGATCCCGACGCCGTCGAGCGTTCGGCACGCCAGGCGGCCGCCGGTGCGTACGACTCGGTCGTCTTCACCTCCGCTCCGGGGGCGTCCGCGTGGCTGGGAACCGTCCGCTCCCTCGGGCTCGACGACGACCTGCGCCGGCTCGAGAAGGAGAACCGGGTCGTGCTGGCCGCCGTCGGCCACGTGACGGCCGATCCGCTGCGTCATGCGGGCTTCGACCCGCTCCTGCCCGATCGGGCCCGTCTCGGGGCGTTGGTGCGATCGCTCGTGATGCACCTGGGCGACGCGTCCGACAGCGTCCCGACCGAGGGCGGCGACCTGCGCGTCCGCGCCACGGCCGCGACGCTCGACCACGCGGTCCTGCCGGTGTCGCCGAGCGGACTGGCGATCCTGCGTGTGCTGGCCCGCGAACCGGGATCGGTCCGGTCGCGCGAGGAGCTGCTGGCCGTCCTGCCCGGTGACTCCGACGACCCGCACTCCGCCGAGGTCGCGGTCGCCCGCCTGCGCGAGGCGATCGGCAGGCAGATCGTCCACACCGTCGTGAAGCGCGGCTACCGGCTCGCCCTGAGGGACGAGGTGCCGGCATGACGATCTCCCTCGTCGCCACGAGCCACGGCACCGACTCGACCGCGTCCCGCACGGCCGTCTCGGCGCTCGTCGAGGCCGTGCGCGAGGCGGCTCCGCACCTCGACGTGCGGGAGGCCTTCGTCGACGTCCAGCTGCCCCGGGTCGACACCGCGGTCGACCAGGTCGACGGCCTCGCGGTCATCGTCCCGCTGCTCCTGACGCCCGGCTTCCACGTGCGGGTCGACATCCACGGTGCCGCGGATCGTCCGTGGGTCGTGGCGGCCGGACCGTTGGGCGCCGACGACCGGCTGACGTCGGTCATGCTGCGCCGGCTCGCGCGGGCCGGGGCGACCCGCGACGACGTCGTGGTGCTGGGCGCGGCGGGCTCGACCGACGCCGCCGCGCGGCGGAGCGTCGACGAGGCGGCCCGGCTCCTCGCCGGGGCCTGGGGTGCGCCGATCGACGTCGGGTACGTCGGCGGGTCGGGCACACCGCTCGCGGAGGTCACGGCGGCTGCACGCCGTGACGGGCGCCGGCTCGTCGTCGTGAGCTATCTCGTCGGACCCGGCTTCTTCCACGACCGCCTCGAGTCGGTCGGTGCTGACGTCGTCACGCGTCCCCTGCTCGACGGGACGGAGGTGGACCCAGATCTCGTGTCGCTCGTCCTCGACCGGTTCGCCGATGCCGCCGCGACGATCGACTGGGCCTCCACCTCGCGGTCGCGGACGCCGGTGTGACCAAGGTCCCGGTACTTGTAACCAAAACCAGCACCTGAGTTAACCGGTGCGAAACAGCGGTCGCGGAACCTGAAGGGGCTGATGGGGAGACCCTGATCCGACGATCGAAGGGGTGGACATGTTGGTACATGGCACCTCGACGCCGTCTGGTCCTGGATCCCACGCCGGCCACCCGGGTTCTGGCGCCGTTCACGCAATGGCGCCGATCGACCCGGCAACCGGCTCGGTCAGGGGGGTGCGCGCTGCCGGCGGAACCAACGGGGGTGTTCCGTCGGCAGCATCGCGCCCCACGGCCTCCACGCCCACCGCGGACATCTCGGGTTCCTCGGTCGGTCGAGCGTGGAGGTCTCGTTGAACCGCACGCTCATCCTGTGTGCGCACGGTTCCGAGGCCCCTCGGGGACGGGCAGCGTTCGCGGGCCTCGTCAACGCCGTGCGGCGGGAGGCGCAGGACCTCGACATCGTCGACTCGTTCGTCGACGTCCAGGCCCCCAGCATCGCCGAGGTGGTGGGGGAGACCGCCGGCCCCCGTGCGGTGGTCCCGCTGATGCTGGCCTACGACCGTCCGGTCAGCGTCGACATCGTGCAGGCATCGCACCTCGACCCCGCCGTGACGGTCACGGCCCCGCTCGGTCCGGACTGGGTGCTCGCCGAGGTCGGTGTGCGCCGCCTGTTCGAGGCGGGCGCACGCTCGGACGACACGATCGTCCTGGCGGCCGACACCGCGACGGACGAGCGGGCGGTCTCCGACGTCGGCAAGGCGGCCCGCCTGCTGAGCGCCGTCTGGGGCGGCCGCGTGCACGTCGGGACGCTCGGCGGTCCTGACACACCACTCGCGGACGCCGTCGACGTCGCGCGCGCCTACGGGCGGCGGGTCGTCGTCTCCAGCTACGTCCTCACGCCCGGGGCGGTCCACGACAAGATGGTCGAGGCCGGCGCGGACGTCGTCACGGCGCCGATGCTCGACGGCGGTCCGCCCGATCCGCGGCTCGTGAGCCTCGTCCTGGCCCGGGCGCGCTCGCGCGGCGGCTGGACGTCCGTCGGGGGAGACCCCGGCCCCCGGCTCGCCCACAGCTGACCCCCGGGTGCGTGACGTGGTTCGTCCCGCATCGGGGCCGTGGCGGTTCATCCCGCGTGCCTGCGGGCCAACCTTCGACCTGTGCTTTACCCTTTTGACCATGGCGACCCGAACGACTTCCCCGCCGCGCAAGCGGCCGTCCGGCAGCCAGGCCCGCAAGAAGCCGTCCACGAGCAAGCGCAAGCCTCAGGCCCGCAAGCCTGCCGCCCGCAAGCCCGCGGCCAGCACGACCGGACCTGGTCCACTCACCAACGCCCTCGCCGGGCTCATGCGCGCCCTGACGGCGCTGTGGCTCGGCCTGGCCGGCATGGCGGGCGCGATCGCGCGCGGCATCGGGCACGGCGCGCGTGATCTCGATCCGGAGCAGCGCCGTGACGGCGTCGGCTTCGGCCTGCTCGTCCTCGGCGCGGTCGTCGCCGGGTCGGTGTGGTCCGACATGCCCGGCGCGGTCGGCAACGCCGTCCGTGACGTCACGTCCGGCGCCGTCGGCCTCCTGGCGTGGTCCGTCCCGATCCCGCTGCTGGTCGTCGCCTGGAGCACGTTCCGGCACCCCGATCGCAGTGGTCCCGCCGGTCGCCAGGTCGTCGGCTGGGCCGCGATCAGCGGCGGCATCCTGGGCCTCGTGCACATCGCGCACGGCGTCCCGCGTCCGAGCGACCCCGACGCGGACGCGGTGCGGGAGGCCGGCGGATCGATCGGCTTCCTGTTCTCTGCGATCCCGATGGACCTGCTCAAGACGGCCTACGTCGTCGCGCCGATCCTCGTCCTGGTGATCGCCTTCGGCTTCCTGATCGTGACGAACACCCCCGTCTACTCGGTGCCCGGACGCCTGCGTGAGCTCCGCGACCAGGTCATCGGCCGCAAGGACGACGCCGAGCCGGACGTCGACGAGCCGAAGAAGAGCAGGCGCTCCAAGAAGCCCGTCGTCAGCGACGACGAACCGTACGACAACCCGCTGATCGACGGTCCCGACGAGGACCGCCAGGTCCAGATCCGCCCGCGCGTCTTCCAGCCCGAGCCCGTCGCCGAGGTCGAGGAGGAGGACGAGCACGAGGTCGAGCTGCCGCCGATGGAGCCCATCCCCGCGCGCGCCGAGCAGCTGGCCCTGTCGGGCGACGTCGTCTACTCCCTGCCCGAGAGCACGATGCTCCGAGAGGGGTCGCCGCACAAGGCGCGCTCCAAGGCGTCCGACGCGGTCGTCGAGCGGCTCACCGAGGTCCTCGAGCAGTTCCAGATCGATGCCCAGGTCACGGGCTACACGCGTGGTCCGACCGTCACCCGCTACGAGGTCGAGCTCGGCCCCGCGGTCAAGGTCGAGAAGGTCACGGCGCTGTCGAAGAACATCTCGTACGCCGTCGCGTCCAACGAGGTCCGCATCCTCAGCCCCATCCCCGGCAAGTCGGCGATCGGCGTCGAGATCCCGAACCTCGACAAGGAGATGGTCTCGCTCGGCGACGTCCTCCGGTCGGCGAAGGCACGCAGCGACCACCACCCGATGGTCATCGGCCTGGGCAAGGACGTCGAGGGCGGCTACGTCGTGGCCAACCTGGCGAAGATGCCGCACCTGCTCGTCGCCGGCGCCACGGGCTCGGGCAAGTCCAGCTTCGTCAACTCGATGATCTCGTCGATCCTGATGCGCTCGACGCCCGAAGAGGTCCGCATGATCATGGTCGACCCCAAGCGGGTCGAGCTGACCGCGTACGAGGGCGTCCCGCACCTCATCACGCCGATCATCACCAACCCCAAGAAGGCCGCCGAGGCGCTGCAGTGGGTCGTTCGTGAGATGGACATGCGGTACGACGACCTCGCCAACTTCGGCTACCGCCACATCGACGACTTCAACAAGGCGGTCAAGGCCGGCCAGGTCAAGCTGCCGCCGCTCAGCGAACGCGTCCTGGCGCCGTACCCGTACCTGCTGGTCGTCGTCGACGAGCTCGCCGACCTGATGATGGTCGCGCCGCGCGACGTGGAGGACTCGATCGTCCGCATCACGCAGCTCGCCCGTGCCGCCGGCATCCACCTGGTGCTGGCGACCCAGCGTCCGTCCGTCGACGTCGTGACGGGTCTGATCAAGGCCAACGTCCCGAGCCGGCTGGCGTTCGCCACGTCGTCACTGGCCGACAGCCGCGTCATCCTCGACCAGCCCGGCGCCGAGAAGCTCGTCGGGCAGGGCGACGGGCTGTTCCTGCCCATGGGGCAGAACAAGGCCATGCGCATGCAGGGGGCCTGGGTCACCGAGGCGGAGATCCAGACGATCGTCGAGCACTGCAAGACGCAGCTGCAGCCGACGTACCGCGAGGACGTCACGGCTCCGGCCGCGGCCAAGCGCGAGATCGACGACGACATCGGCGACGACATGGACCTCGTGCTGCAGGCGATCGAGCTGTGCGTCACGACCCAGTTCGGCTCGACGTCGATGCTGCAGCGCAAGCTGCGGGTCGGCTTCGCCAAGGCCGGTCGCCTCATGGACATCCTCGAGAGCCGCGGCATCGTCGGCCCGAGCGAGGGCTCGAAGGCCCGTGAGGTGCTGATCAAGCCCGACGACCTCGAGCAGTGCCTCGCGACGATCCAGGTCGGCTGACATGACCACCGAGGCGTTCGAGATCCGCCGCCGGACGGGTCTGTACGCCCTGCTCGCGCTGTGGAGCCTGGCGGCGGCCGGCGGGTTCGGCTGGTTCGCGTACGACCGCGACCAGCCGCTGCTGGCGATCCCGGCGGTCGTGTTCGTGGCCCTCGCGCTCAACAACCTGCGCGGGCTGCGCGACTCCCGCACGCCGCTGTTCGTCGCCGACGACCACGGCGTGCGCCTGCGGGCCAACGAGGGCTGGGTCGGTCTGCTGTGGAGCGAGATGGGCGAGATCCGGGTCGAGCCGCGTGAAGGCGTGCGCCACGACCCGCGCATCAAGGTCGTGAGCACCGACGGACTGCGGTTCTACACGTCGCCGCTCGGCATCGCCACGAACGTCTCGCCGGGCGAGGCAGAGGTCCAGTTGGCGCGCCGCCGCTCGGCTGCCGCATACTGAGGAGTCGTTTCCGCCGCATCGAGAGGGACTCATGGACGGGGCAACCCAGCCGAGCAACCTGAACATCGCGAACGCACTGACGGTCGTGCGGATCGTCGGGGTGCCGTTCTTCGGGTGGCTGCTCCTGACCCAGGACGGCGAGTCGATCGGCTTCCGCGTGGCGTCGTGGGTCGCGTTCGCGCTGCTCATGATCACGGACCGCATCGACGGCGACCTCGCCCGCAAGTACGACCTCGTCACCAACTTCGGCAAGCTCGCCGACCCGATCGCCGACAAGGCGCTCACCGGGATGGCGTTCGTCGGCCTGTCGATCATCTTCGACACGTGGCTGTTCTGGACCATCACGATCGTGGTGCTGGTCCGCGAGTGGGGCATCACGGTGATGCGGTTCTTCATCAAGAAGTACGGCGTCATGCCCGCGAGCCAGGGCGGCAAGATCAAGACCACCCTGCAGGCCCTCGCGCTCGGCGGCTTCCTGCTGCCGTTCGAGATCTGGAACAACCCGCTGACCGACCTGCTGCTGTTCGTCACGTGGATCCTCATGGCCGCGGCGGTCGCGATCACGCTGGTCACCGGCGTGACGTACGTCCGCGACGCGCGGGTCATCCGGCGCGAGGCGAAGTCCGCCTCCTCGTCATGAGCCTGGCGGCCGACACGGTCGAGGCGCTGCGCCGGGCCGGGGCGACGGTGGCCACCGCCGAGTCGCTGACGGGCGGGCTGGTGTGCGCGACGCTCGTCAGCGTGCCGGGGGCGTCCGACGTCGTGCGCGGGGGAGTCGTGGCGTACGCGCCCGACGTCAAGACGTCGCTGCTGGGCGTCGACGCGTCCCTCGTCGCCGAGCGCGGGACGGTCGACGCCGGTGTGGCCGCCGCGATGGCCGTCGGCGCGCGAGATCGTCTGGCCGCGACGTACGGTCTGGCGACGACCGGAGTGGCCGGTCCCGACCCCAGCGAGGGCAAGCCGGCCGGCACGGTCCACATCGCGGTGGCAGGCCCGGACGCGGTCGTGACGAGCCTGCTGGACCTCTCCGGAGACCGTGACGAGATACGCACCGGGACGGTCGCTGCGCTGTTGTCGTTGCTGGTCGCTACGCTGGGGGAAGAATCTCGGACCGCTCGAGGTTGAGCACTACATGGCACTGATGGACGGAGGCGCCCGATGACCGCGATGCGACAGCTCGTCGGTGAGGTGCTCCGCGCCCGCCGCATCTCGCAAGGCCTGACGCTGCGTGACGTCTCGGGCAAGGCCCGGGTCAGCCTGGGCTACATCTCCGAGGTCGAGCGGGGCCAGAAGGAGGCCAGCTCCGAGCTGCTCGCGGCACTCGCCGGGGCGCTCGAGGTGCCGCTGTCCAAGGTGCTGCTCGACGTCAGCGCGATGCTCGAGATCGAGGAGGCGTCGGTCGACCAGATCGCCAGCATCTCCTCCATCACACCGGACGTCTCCGCCTCGGCCGCTTGATCCTCCCGATCGTGCACCGCCCGTGAGACACAGCGAGTTCTGGGACCGCATGGACCGACACCTGGGTCGCGGCTACGCCCGGGTGTGGGCCGACAGCCACGTCATGGCCATCCTGGGTGGTCGCACGGTCACCGAGGCGCTCGACGCCGGCGAGGACCCCAAGACCGTCTGGCGAGCCGTCCACACCACCCGAGGTCTCCCCGCCTCAGAACGCTGACCCCCCCGATCCGCGAGTGGTGCGGAGTGGTCATTGTGGGACGGCGTGTCGGTCCGAGACGCACCACTCGAGGTCGGGTGTGCACCACTCGGCGTGTCGCAGCGTGTCGAACAGATGTTCGGGTAATCTCGTGCACAGGTTGGACGTGAGCAGGACACCATCCACAGACGGGTCGACGAGGCCCACATATGTCTGAGGGTCCTCCTAACGTCGTCGATGACCGGCCACCCACGAGCAGAAACGGACACACCATGGCACAGCCCAACAGCTCCCTCGCGACCGACAAGGACAAGGGCAAGTCCCTCGAGAACGCGATGGCACAGATCGACCGCGCCCACGGCAAGGGTGCCGTCATGCGACTGGGCGACCAGGCCCGCGCGCCGATCGAGGTCATCCCCACCGGCGCCACGACGCTCGACATCGCGCTCGGCATCGGCGGTCTGCCGCGCGGCCGTGTCGTGGAGATCTACGGCCCGGAGTCGTCCGGAAAGACGACCGTCGCCCTCCACGCGGTGGCGAACGCCCAGAAGGCCGGCGGAGTCGCCGCCTTCATCGACGCCGAGCACGCGCTCGACCCCGAGTACGCCAAGCGCCTCGGCGTCGACACGGACGCCCTGCTGATCTCACAGCCCGACAGTGGTGAGCAGGCGCTCGAGATCGCCGACATGCTGATCCGCTCCGGTGCGCTCGACATCATCGTCATCGACTCGGTGGCGGCGCTCGTGCCCCGGGCCGAGATCGACGGCGAGATGGGCGACAGCCACGTGGGTCTGCAGGCCCGCCTCATGAGCCAGGCGCTGCGCAAGATGACCGGTGCCATCAACGGCTCGGGCACGACGGCGATCTTCATCAACCAGCTCCGCGAGAAGATCGGTGTCATGTTCGGCACGCCCGAGACCACGACGGGCGGCAAGGCGCTGAAGTTCTACGCCTCCATCCGCCTCGACGTCCGGCGCATCGAGACGCTCAAGGACGGCACCGACATGGTCGGCAACCGCACCCGCATCAAGGTCGTCAAGAACAAGCTCGCCCCGCCCTTCAAGCAGGCCGAGTTCGACATCATGTACGGCACCGGCATCAGCCGAGAGGGCAGCCTGATCGACGTCGGTGTCGACATCGGCCTGGTCCGCAAGGCGGGTGCCTGGTACACGTACGACGGCGACCAGCTGGGTCAGGGCAAGGAGAAGTCCCGCCAGTTCCTCAAGGACAATCCCGACCTGGCCGAAGAGCTCGAGAGGCGCATCATGGAGGCCAAGGGCATCGGTCCGAAGACCGACAAGCCGGCCCTCGAGGTCGTCGGCGACGATCTGCCGGCCACCGAGTTCTGATCGGGGCCGGTGCTGACCGATGCCGCGCACTCCCGTCGATGAGATGACCCCGGAGGAGCTCTCGAGCCTCGCCAAGGAGATCGTCATCCGCAAGCTCAGCGAACGCGCGCACAGCCGAGGAGAGCTCGCTCAGGCACTTGCCAAGAAGCAGGTGCCTGAGAGAGTCGCCGACGCGACGCTCGCCAAGTTCGAGGTGGCGGGGCTGATCGACGACGAGGAGTTCGCGCGCTCGTGGGTGCAGGCCCGGCAGCGCGGCAAGGGCCTGTCGTCACGGGCGCTGGCCAACGAGCTGCGCACCAAGGGCCTCGACGACGACCTCGCCAAGGAGGTCATTGGCGAGATCGATCCCGACGTCGAGGTCGAGGCCGCTCACCGGCTGGTGCGGGCCCGGCTGCGGTCGCTGTCGCGGTACGACGAGGCGACCAAGATCCGGCGCCTCACCGGACTGCTGGCCCGCAAGGGCTATCCCTCCCAGCTGGCCTTCGCTGTCGTGCGCGAAGAGCTCGGCACCGAGGCTGAGGCCCTCGACTCGATGTGATCGTCACCGGCGCCGCTCTGCGTTATCTTCTGGGGGCATGACGTCGTTCGACTTCAGGCGCCTCGTCGACGCCGACATCCCGGTGCTGGTCACCTGGATGGCTGCGGAGCACGCACAGCCCTGGTTCGGTGACGAGCCCCGCACCCCTGAGCTCGCCCGTCAGCACTACGCCAAGGAGCTCGACGGCACGAGCGCGACCCGGATGTGGATCGTGACCCTCGACGGCCGCGCCATCGGTTACGTCCAGGACTACCCGGTCGTGGCGTACGACGACTACGCGGTGCGGGTGCGCGATCTGGCGGCGATTGCGTTCGACTACCTGATCGGCGAGGCCGATCTGGTCGACCGCGGCATCGGCACGCAGATGGTCACCGCCTTCTGCCGTGACGTCCTGTGCCGCGACTACCCGGACGCGCCGCGCTTCGTGGCGAGCCCGGACGTGCGCAACGCCCGCTCGATCCGGGTGCTCGAGAAGTGCGGGTTCACGCCCGGGCTCTGGATCCAGCCGGAGTCGGTCACCTACCCCGAGATCGTCTGCACGGCGCCCCGCACCCTGTTCGAGTAGCTCAGAGGGAGTCGCGGATACGGTCGATCGTGGCCGCCTCGGCGTCGAAGAAGGCCAGGCCCCAGTCAGCGACCCGCGCCGGATAGGCGACGCTCTCCCGGTCGGCGAGCATCTCGCGGACGGCCTCGAGCTCCTTGCGCCGCTCGGTCAGCGCCTCTTCGTAGCTGTCGAGCATGGCCTTGACCTCGTCGGTCCCCATCATGGCTCCGAGCATCAGCCGCAGGGCGATCGGGTGCTTGAGCACGGGGAACTCGTGCTCCGACGTGTGGAGCCACGTCTGCAGGGCCTCGCGGCCCTCCGGGGTGATGCGGAAGTGCTTGGTCGTGCGTCTGCCCGAAGTGTCCTCGTCGGCGCTCACGTAGTCGTGCGACGCGAGGCGGTCGAGCTCGGTGTAGATCTGGCTCATCGCGGGGGAGACCCAGTAGAAGCGCAGCGTCCGGTCGGCTCGCTGCTTGACCTCGTAACCCGTGAGGCCGTCGTCGGAGCCGCCGTCGATGACGAGCAGGCTCAGGAGTGCGTACGACGTCGTTGACAGTGACGGTGTCATGCTTCTAGCGTACTGTTCCAGTTAGGAACACGCTGGAGGTGGTCCACATGTCAACGACGGTGCTGCTGGGTGGGACGCGCAAGGGCCTGTTCATCGGTCGGTCGGATGCTGCGCGGGAGCAGTGGGACTGGGACGCCCCGGTGTTCCCGATGGAGGAGATCTACGCGGCGGCCATCGACGTCCGCGGCCCTGGCGCCCGTCTGCTGGTGGGCTCGACGAGCTGGCACTACGGGCCCATGGTCTACCGGTCCGACGACCTGGGGCGCACCTGGGACGAGTCGAGCACCGGGACGGTGCGGTTCCCGCCAGACCTCGGTGCGTCGGTGGAACGCGTCTGGCAGCTCCAACCGTCGCCCGCCGACGGTGACGTGGTGTGGGCCGGCACGCAGCCATCCGCCCTGTTCCGGTCGGACGACCGGGGAGAGACCTTCGGGCTGGTCAGGAGCCTGTGGGACCACCCGCACCGGCCCGAGTGGGGCGAGGGGTTCGGCGGTCAGGCGATCCACACGATCGTCCCGCACCCGACGGACCCGGACGTCGTGACGGTCGCGATGTCGACCGGTGGCGTCTATCGCTCCGAGGACGGTGGCGCGAGCTGGTCGCCGCACAACCGGGGCATCACGACGGAGTTCCTCCCCGGCGAGGCGCCTGAGTTCGGCCAGTGCGTGCACAAGGTCGCCGTCGATGCCGGTGACGCCGACCGGCTGTACGCGCAGAACCACGGCGGCGTGTTCCGCTCGGACGACGCCGGCCTCACCTGGCGGTCGATCAGCGCGGGGCTGCCGGCCGACTTCGGCTTCCCAGTCGTGGCCCATCCGCACCGGCCCGGCACGATCTACGTGTATCCGATCCTGAGCGGGGAGGAGCGGTTCTCACCGGACGGGAAGCCGGCCGTCTGGCGGTCGACCGACGCCGGTGACACCTGGGAGGAGATCAGCAGGGGCCTGCCACCCGAGGCGTGGACCGTCGTGCTGCGTGACGGCTTCTCGACCGACCGCGCCGATCCGGTGGGACTGTACGTCGGCACTCGTCACGGCGCGATCTGGGCGAGCAACGACGAGGGCTCGATGTGGCACGAGATCCGCACCAACCTCCCGGACGTCTTGTGCGTGCGCGCGGCCGTGATCTGACCACGGGCGGAGTTACCAGCAGGTAACATGAGGGCATGTCATCGACGCTCGATCTGTACAAGAAGGTCACCGCGCTGCCGCAGGGCAAGCGCCTGTTCTCCGTTCTCTACGGCCAGAAGGCGCCCTACTTCGCGTCGATCCACATGTCCGTCGAGGAGATGGAGCCCCATCTCGGCCGCATCGTCATTCCTAAGCGTCGGTCGGTCAAGAACCACATCGGCACGATCCACGCGATCGCGGCGTGCAACGGTCTCGAGGCGGCCATGGGGCTGCTCGCCGAGGCCACGTGCCCACCCGACATGCGATGGCTGCCCAAGGGCATGGACGTCCAGTACCTGGCGAAGTCGACGACGGCGCTGACCTGCACGGCCGAGACGACCGAGGCCGACTGGGCGGGGGCACCCGACGTGCCCGTCGCGGTCAAGGCCGTCACGTCGGACGGGACGGTCACCGTGGCCGGCACGATCCACCTGTGGGTCACACCCAAGGGCTGAGCACACGGACGACCCGCCGCCTCCGCGCGGAGGCGGCGGGTCGTCACGGGGTGCGGATCAGTCCCGGTAGCGGGGCTGGCTCTGCGGGTTGAGCTCGTCGAACGTCACGCGATCGGCTCCGCGGAGGCGCCGGTCGTCGACCCGGAACACATCGAATCCGCGCTGGATCTCGTTGGAGTAGATGTGGCCGTTGTAGTAGTAGGTCGACCAGTTGCCACCGACGACGAGCCTGTCGTCGGCGATCGGTCCGCGGTCGAACCAGGCGATCTCCTTGGGGTTGGCCGAGTCGGTGAAGTCGAACATCGACCAGCCACCCTGGTACCAGGCCTGCACCATGATGTCCTTGCCCTTGACGGGCACGAGCGACCCGTTGTGGGCGACGCAGTTCTCGGTGTTCGACTGGGTCCGCGGGATCTTGTAGTAGCTCTTGAACGTCAGGTCGCCCCGGCGGCTCAGGTCGTAGATGCCGTTGGCGCCCTTGGTGCTGCCGACCGTCGGGTTGCAGGTCGGTGCGCCACCGCCGCCGAGCTCGTCGGTGAAGACGACCTTGGTGGCGTCGTTGTTGAACGTCGCCGAGTGCCAGAACGCGAAGTTCGTGGTGTCACGCACCTGCTCGGTGACCTTCGGCGCCTCCCGGTCGGAGATGTCGAGGATGATGCCGTCGCCCATGCACGCGCCGGCCATGATGTCCTTCGACGGGTACGCCGTCAGGTCGTGGCAGCCGGTGGTCTGGGACGACCCGTTGCCGCCCGGGTTGCCGCCGTCGGGGAACAGGACGGGCTGCTGGACCATGGCCGACTGCTCGGGGTGCTTGAGCGGCACCTTGACGATGCTGACCAGGTCGTGCGGAGGCTGGCAGTCGGGGAACGTCGCGCTCGGCGAGTACGAGGAGACGTACACGAACAGGTCCTTGGCGTTCTTGCCCTTCTTGCTCTTGCCCGGCGCGAGGGTGTGGGTGTGCGAGCCGCACGGCGTCTCGACGGCGGCGACGTACTCCGGCGACCGCGGGTCGGAGATGTCGAAGACCTTGATGCCCTCCCACGACTCCTTGACCGTCGCGGGCTGGGCCACGCTCGAGCACGAGTTGTCGCTGCGCGAGGAGTCGGTGCTGAGGATCAGGAGGTCGTCGTACACCGACACGTCGTTCTGGGAGCCGGGGCAGACGACCTGGCTGACGACCTTGGGCCTGCTCGGCTTCTTGACGTCGTAGACCGTGAAGCCGTTGTAGTTGCCGGCGTAGGCGTACCGGCCGCTGAAGGCCAGGTCGCTGTTGAGCGCGGACTCGTCGGCGAACGCGCCCTGCTTCGGGATGTTGGCGAGCAGCTCGACGTTCCTGCTCGATCCGACCTCGCCGACACCGAGCTCGGCGGCCGCGTCGTCCATGCGCGCGATGTCGTTGCCCGGCAGGCAGTTCTCGGCCAGGAGATCGGCCTCGGACAGGGTCGTGGCGCCGGCGCACCGCTCGGCGGCGGTCGTGGAGCTGTCGGCGCTCGCGGCGATCGGAGCCACCAGTGCGGTGGCGATCACCCCCGCGGCCACCAGCTCGATGAGGGCCGTCGAAGCGACCCGATGACGTGTGAAGCGGACGTGAGATCTCACGCGTGATTCCTTCCCCCGAAGTTGATTTATCCTCACCCAGTTAGGCTGTCATCACAAGGTCCTCACAGGTTGCTCCTTGCAACCATGGGTCGGGACCTCCTTCGGGGGAAGGTGACGTCATGGGACGGCAGCTCGCCGCAGCACTCGCGACAGGTCTGCTCCTGACCGGCATGTCGGCCTGTACGGGGTCGTCCGACGACGATCGGCCGGAGGTCGACGGGGCGGTCGTGCAGCCGGGGTCGCCGGGCGAGAAGTCCACGACGCTCGACGAGGCGCCACGGATCGAGGCGCCCGGGGCCAACGACGCCGACGTGATGTTCGCGCAGATGATGATCCCGCACCATGCACAGGCGCTGCAGATGAGCCGGCTCGCCAAGGATGCCGGAGCGGGGCCCGACGTGCAGGTCATGGCCGATCGCATCGACGGTGCGCAGCGTCCTGAGATCGTCTTCATGGCCGGATGGCTCACCGATCGCGGCGAGGACGCGCCGACGGCCGAGGAGATCGAGGGTGGCGACCTGCGCATCCTGTCCGAGGCGCACGGCGGTCACGCGATGGCGCCCGACCAGATGCCCGGCATGGCCACCCCGGCCGAGCTCGACGAGCTCGAGGACGCACGGGGCGCCGAGTTCGACCGGCTCTACCTGACGCTGATGATCCGGCACCACCAGGGCGCCATCGACATGGCGGGCGAGGTGCTGAGGGACGGGTCCGAGCAGCAGCTGAACGAGCTGGCGGCCGGCATCGCGGCCGACCAGAGCGCCGAGATCTCGCGCATGCAGGCCCTGCTCGACGGCTGACGTCCGGTCACCGCACCCGTCCGCCGAAGAAGACCTGTGTCTCGTGCAGCTGCCTGTCGCGGACGGTGCTGACCTCGGTGTTGCGGTAGACCTCGCCGGTGGTGAGCTCGTACTCGTAGAGCACGAAGACGTCGTCGTCGCCGGCCGCGACGATCGACAGCACCTCCTGCGTCACGAACCGGTCCGCCGTCGGGAAGCACCGTTCGAACCACACCTGGCGGTCGATGTGGTCGTCCTGCGGGCTCGTGAACACGAAGTCCGCAGCCACGAGCGCCTCCGCGGTCTCGCGGTCGCCGGCACGGTAGGCGTCCATCAGCTGCTGCACGACGTCGATGTTGCTCATGACTCCAACCAAGCGTGGGACCGGTTCGTGTGCAAGGGCTGGTTCCGATGAGCGACGTGATGCAAACCGTGCGACGGTGGAAGACCCCCGAACCTCAGGAGAATCCATGCCCGTCGCAGTGTCCGACTACCACCACATCCGCCTGACGGTGCGCGACATCGACGTGTCGCGCGCCTTCTACGACTCGGTGTTCGGCTTCGACGTCGCGGTCGAGCTGCCGCCGAACCCCGACGAGAAGACCAAGGAGGAGCTGTCGTTCCTCTTCGGTGGCGTGATCTACCAGTTCGGCGGCGGGCTGCTCGGCCTGCGGCCCGTCGCGCCCGAGGGAGACGAGTTCCACGAGGACCGCTCCGGCCTCGACCACATCAGCTTCTCGGTCGCGGACACCGAGGCGCTCGAGGCGGCCGTCGGGGTGCTCGACGACCTGGGCATCGCGCACGAGGGCATCAAGGATCTGGGCAACATGTCGATCCTGGAGTTCCGCGACCCCGACAACATCGCGCTGGAGCTCACCGCTCCCGCCGGCTGACGAGTCAGCGTCGCGGGTCGAGGAGCACCTTGGCCTGCGACGTCCTGCCGGAGTCGAGCTCGTCCATCGTGGCGGCGAGCTCGTCGAGGCCGATCGTCCCGGTGTGCAGCGAGTCGACCTCGACCGAGCCGTCGGCGATCGAGCGCATCGCGCCGAGGAAGTCGTCGTGCGTGTACGCGAGCGATCCGATGACCGTCAGCTCGCGGACCTGCCAGTCGCCGTAGCTGACCTCGGACGTCGTCATCGGGAACCCGAGCAGCGACAACGTGCCGCCGCGGCGAACCATCTCGGCCGACGGCTGGAGCAGGGGAGCGGCGCCCGTGCACTCGTAGAGCACGTCGACCCCGAGACCGTTCGTGACGTCGGCGATCCAGAGAGCGGCGGCGTCGCCGGGAGCGACGACCTCCGTGAAGCCGAGCGCGGTCGCAGCGGCCCGGCGCTCCTCGTTGGGCTCGATGATCAGCAGACGGCCGGCGCCGGCGTGGCGGGCGTGCTGGGCCGCCAGCAGGCCGATGGGTCCTGCGCCCTGCACCACGACCACGGCGCCGAGTGGCTGGCGGGTGCGGCGCACGGCGTGGAACGTCACGGCGGTCGGCTCGACGATCGCGGCCTGGACGTCGGTCAGTCCGTCGATGACGGGCATGACGCGGCGGGCGCTGATGACGAGGGATCGCGCGAAGCCGCCGTGCACGGGAGCGTCCGGCGTGACGCCGTTGGCCTCGGCGAACGCGAGGTCGCAGTGGTCGGCGTGCCCGGCGACGCACATCGCGCACGTGCCGCAGGCCGGTCCGACGCAGGCGATGACACGTTGCCCCGCGACGACGTTCGTGACGCCGGCACCGACGCGCGCGACCGTGCCCGTCCACTCGTGGCCGAACGTCGCGGGCGGGATCTGGCCACCGGACGTGTAGTTGTGGGTGTCGGTCGCGCAGATGCCGCACAGCGTGATGTCGACCTGCACCTGAGCGTCGGCGAGCTCGGCCGGGAGCTCCTCCTCGTCGAGCACGAGGGAGCTGGGGGCGTCGATGCGGGCGTAGGTGGACATCCGCCGATCGTACCAAGGTGATTGAACATGAAACCATCTGCTCCGTCATGATGGGCGGATGGACGTGACATTCCGCGATGACTTCGACGACGGTCTCGCCCGTGGTCGCTGGCTGCCGTCGTACCTGCCCCACTGGAGCTCCCGCGATGCGGCGGCGGCCACGTGGACGGTGGAGGAGTCGGCGCTCGTCCTGAGCATCCCGCCCGAGCAGCGACTCTGGTGCGCGGACACCCACGAGCAACCGCTGCGGGTCTCGGGCGTGCAGTCCGGCGCGTTCTCCGGCCCGGTCGGTTCGACGGTCGGGCAGCAGCCGTTCACCGACGGAGTCGTCGTGCGCGAGGAGCACCCCCTGTGGGTGGGGTGGGCGTGGGAGGGCGGGCTGCTCGAGGTGCGGGCGCGCATGGAGCTGTCGGCGAGGTCGATGGCGTCGGTGTGGATGATCGGCATCGAGGACGCGCCTGAGCGCTGCGGCGAGATCTGCCTGTTCGAGGTGTTCGGTGATGCGATCCGCCCGGACGGTGCCGCCGTCGGTCAGGGCATCCACCCGTTCCGCGATCCGGCGCTGGTGGACGACTTCGCGGCCCCGCGGCACCCGGTCGAGGTCGCCGAGTGGCACACCTACGCCGCCGACTGGCAGCCCGATCGGGTCGACTTCCTGCTCGACGGGGTCGTGACCCGCACCGTCCACCAGTCTCCGGCGTACCCGATGCAGATGGAGATCGCGGTGTTCGACTTCCCGGGCCGGGCGGTACCCGGGGACGCCGACGACGTCCCGCGGTTGCTCGTCGACGACGTGCGGGCCTCTCGGTCACGATTAGGGTGAGGATCCGGGCGTCAGGGGACGTCCGGTACCAGGGGGAAGCATGCGTGCACACATCCGGATCATCGGCGTCGCCACGGCCACGGCGGCTCTCGTCGCAGGCAGCATGGGCGCCGCCACGGCCGGCGGCGTCAACCTGAAGGACAGACGCCACGACGTCATCGTCGGGCCCGGCGGCGGCCACACGTCCGCGAAGGTGAAGACATTCGCCCGACAGACCGACGTGACGGCGCTTCGGTTCACGGTGGGCGTCAAGTACGTGTCGATGCGGGTCACGTTCGCCCAGCTCAAGCGCAGCGCGACCTACTCCGTCGCTGCCGACATCGCCGAGGAGTACGCCACCCTGCCGGGCTTCAGCGGACTGGCCATCACGGTCGCTCCCGGCGGCGCGAGCACCGTCTCCACGTCGTACAGGTCGCCGACCGGCGGCCACACGTGCGGCGATCCGGGCACGCCTGCGATCACGACCACCGTCACGTACGGCAAGAACGGCAACGTGTTCGTGCAGATGCCGTTCGACTGCATCGACCTGCCCGGTGTCAATCCCCGGGTCTTCGGCGAGAACGGTGAGACGAGGAGGTGGCGGGCCAGGGCCACCGTGAACAGCTCGACGCCCGGCACGCGCAAGGGATTCGCGGACCCGGTGTCCCGCACGAAGGCCAAGCTGCCCTCGTGGACGAGGTACGTCTTCGCGGGCTGACGCCTCGCGGATCAGGCCGGCAGGACGATCGCCGTCAGTACTGCGTCCCGGGGGTCGCGGCCGCCAGATCGGCGAGATGGGTGCGTCCCCCCGGGCGACGTGACCAGGCCTACGAGCCCCACACGCGGGATAGTGGACGCGTGTCCCTCGGTCGCCCGTCCCGCCTCGTCGGCGCTGCTCTCTGTGTCGGTGGGCTGCTGCTGGTCGCAGGGTGCGGGCCGATCCCCGTGGGGCTGACGGCTGTGACGCAACGGGACGGTCACCTGCTGATCGCCGTCATGCGGTGCGACGACACCGCCCTGGAGCGTGTCGGTGTCGATCACCCCGGACCGCTGCGGGGCACCGACACGCCGCGCGAGCACGTCGACGACGGACGCTGGACCACCGACCAGGACGAGGACGACATCATCGTCCTCGACACGTCGGACCCCGGCGAGGGCTGGGACACCGAGACGTCACTCGGCACGCTCGACCCGTCGGTCCGCTACACGGCGTCCGGGGGCGGTGACTCCGACCACCCGATGGGCCACGTCGGTTTCACGACGGCCGAGCTCGAGGCCCTCGCGGAGGGGCAGTGGCTGTACGACAGCGGCGAGACGCGGGACCCCGGCGCCGCGGGTCCCACCACGACAGACCTGGCCGATCTGCGCGAGGAGGAGTGTCATGCGTGAGGGCGTCCCGACGTCGTGATCCACCCGACGTCGTACAACGGGTCGAGCTCATCCCTGCTGTTCGTCGCGGAACCGCGGCGAGGTCGGTGCAACATCCCCCGTCTCGGTCAGTCCGGTCGGTTCCAGCACGCAGTGCAGCTTGACGTGAACTCCTCGCTGATGTCGGGCGAGGGTTGCGCCGACGGGCTCTTGCCTGGGGAGAGTCGGCCCAACCAAGGCCGGCTCAGCAACAGCTCCGGTATCGGTAGACCTGTCCCGGAACGGGCCTCAGGCATCGGGAGGGAAGGGCCGGTGCCAGGGACACCGAGGAACGTCGGAACGGAGGGCACGGGCGAAGGCCGCACGATCGGTCCCTCCTGGGCGTCGCTTGGCGGGGGCAACGACAAGGCTGCGATGGTGGTGACTGCCAGAAGGGCGGAGGAAGTCCAAGCCCTGCGGGTCCAACTGGTCATGATGATCCCTGATCCACTCGTCGGTGCGCCGATCATCCGACAGTTCGCGACAGCCCGTCAACCTCGCGTTGAGGATCGCGCGTCACCTCAACACGTGCCGAGCCCCCCAACGAGTCGTGGAGCGAAGCCGCAGGCGACGACATCGCACACACGGTGTTCTCCGCGGTGCTCACGGGCCACGTACCATTGAACGGTCATGACGAAGACCTACGAAGTGCGCACCTACGGCTGCCAGATGAACGTGCACGACTCCGAGCGCCTCGGTGGTCTGCTCGAGACGGACGGGTACGTCCGCGCGGAGGACGGCGTGACGCCCGACCTCGTCGTGTTCAACACATGCGCCGTGCGGGAGAACGCCGACAACAAGCTCTACGGCAACCTCGGCCACATCGCGTCCGTCAAGGAGAAGAACCCCGGCATGCAGATCGCGGTGGGCGGCTGTCTGGCGCAGAAGGACCGCGACACCATCACGAAGAAGGCGCCGTACGTCGACGTCGTCTTCGGCACGCACAACATCGGGTCGCTGCCGGTGCTGCTGGAGCGGGCCCGCATCGCCGAGGAGTCACAGGTCGAGATCCTCGAGTCGCTCGAGGTCTTCCCGTCGACGCTGCCCACCAAGCGCGACTCGGTGTTCGCCGCCTGGGTGTCGATCAGCGTCGGCTGCAACAACACGTGCACGTTCTGCATCGTCCCGGCGCTGCGCGGCAAGGAGAAGGACCGTCGCCCCGGCGACATCCTCGCCGAGATCGAGGCCCTGGTGGCCGACGGCGTCGTCGAGGTGACGCTGCTGGGGCAGAACGTCAACGCGTACGGCGTCGAGTTCGGCGACCGGCAGGCCTTCGCCAAGCTGCTGCGGGCGTGCGGCGAGATCGAGGGACTCGAGCGCGTCCGGTTCACCAGCCCGCACCCCAAGGACTTCACGGACGACGTCATCGCCGCGATGGCCGAGACGCCCAACGTCATGCCGCAGCTGCACATGCCGTTGCAGTCCGGGTCCGATCGCGTCCTGAAGGCGATGCGCCGGTCGTACCGCCAGGAGAAGTTCCTCGGCATCGTCGAGCGCTCGCGTGACGCGATGCCGGACGCCGCGATCTCGACCGACATCATCGTGGGCTTCCCCGGCGAGACGGAGGAGGACTTCCTCCAGACGATCGAGGTCGTCCGCGCGGCCCGGTTCGCGACGGCGTTCACCTTCCAGTACTCCAAGCGCCCAGGGACTCCGGCTGCCGACCTGCCCGACCAGCTGCCCAAGGCCGTCGTGCAGGAGCGGTACGACCGCCTGATCGAGGTCGTCAACGAGGTCGCGTGGGACGAGGCGAGGAAGCAGGAGGGCCGCGTCGTCGAGCTGCTCGTCGCCGACCACGAGGGCAAGAAGGACGGCGCCACGCACCGCCTGACCGGCCGCGCCCGCGACAACCGGCTCGTCCACTTCGTCCCGGGCGACCACGACGTGCGTCCCGGCGACATGGTCGAGGTCCGCGTCACGTACGCCGCCCCGCACCACCTCGTCAGCGACGACGCCCCGATCAGGTACCGGCGCACCCGGGCCGGGGACGCCTGGGAGTCGCGGCAGGGACGCACCGAGGTCCGCTCGGTCGGGCTGGGCATGCCGTCCCTGGGCGCCCCGGCACCGCTGCCCGTGGTCGAGTCGGCCTGCGCGATCTGAGCAGGCCGACCCCTGCGGGGCGGCGCAGGCTGTCACGATCGACGTAGTCGTTTCGACACCTGCACACGGTTGCGGACCCCAACCTTCCGTGTCACGTTGGGTCGATCGGTCCGGCACCGGGTCGGCCGATCCCTTGGGGGGAACATGCAGAAGAAGTTCATCGGAGCGCTGGCTGCCGCAGCCGTCGCGGCCGTGACGCTGAGCGGTCCGGGCATCAGCTCGGCGCAGGCGGCGCCGACGGCCGGCACCACGGTCGAGGTCGCGAAGTCGTCCATCAGCTGGGGCGCGTGCACCAGCGAGCGGCTCCAGAAAGCAGGCGCCCAGTGCGCCAAGGTCGCGGTGCCGCTCGACTGGAGCAAGCCGCGCGGCAAGACGATCAAGATCGCGATCTCGCGCGTCAAGCACACCGTCAAGGCCAGCAAGTACCAGGGCGTCATGCTCGTCAACCCCGGCGGCCCCGGTGGCTCCGGGCTGACGCTGTCGCTGCTGGGCGGCGCCGTCCCCGAGTACAAGGGCCGCGACGTCGGCGGCGCCTACGACTGGATCGGCTTCGACCCGCGCGGTGTCGGCGAGAGCGAGCCCGCCGTGAGCTGCGACCCGAGCTGGGCGGGCTACAACCGTCCTCAGTACGACCCGACCAAGGCCGTGCCGTACCGCTCCTACAACAAGTTGGATCCGTGGCCGGCGATCACGAACGCCTACACGCGAGCCTGCAAGGCCAACAACAGCGCCGGCATCCTGCGTCATCTGACGACCAAGGACGTCGCGAAGGACATGAACCTGATCCGCCAGAAGCTGGGTCAGAAGCAGATCAACTACCTCGGGTTCTCGTACGGCACGTACCTGGGCCAGGTCTTCTCGTCGCTGTTCCCCGAGCGCGTCCGCCGGATGGTGTTCGACGGCACGGTCGACCCGCGAGGCGTCTGGTACGACGCCAACCTGAACCAGGACGTCGCATTCGACCGCAACCTCGACATCTGGTTCAAGTGGCTGGCGAAGTACGACAGCACCTATCACCTGGGCAACAGCACGAACAAGGTCCGGACCAAGTTCTACGCCACCCGCAACGCGCTGTACGCCAACCCCGTGACCGCCCCCGGCGGCGTGCACGGCTCGAGCGACAAGCTCGGCGGCAGCGAGTGGACGGACGCCTTCCTGTACGCGGGCTACTACGAGTCGACGTGGACCGACCTGGCCAACACCTTCTCGGCCTACGTCAACAACGGTGACGTCGCCGCCTTCGAGGCGTCCTACCTCGACGCCTCGGGCTTCGGCGACGACAACGGCTACGCGGTCTACCTCGGTGTCCAGTGCACCGACACGTCCTGGCCGTCGAGCTGGAAGCAGTGGCGCGACGACAACAACCGCATCGCCAGGAAGAGCCCCTTCCTGACGTGGTCGAACGCCTGGTACAACGAGTCCTGCCGCCACTGGCCCGCGCCGGCGCGCACGCCGAAGAAGATCGACGGCTCGGAGGTCTCGAGCGTCCTCATGCTGAACGAGACGCTCGACGCCGCCACCCCGTACGCCGGCAGCCTGCAGGTCCGCAAGCTGTTCCCGAACGCGAGGCTCGTCGCGACGCAGGGTGGCACGACGCACTCCAACTCGCTCAACGGCTACGCGTGCGTCGACAACAAGATCGCCAAGTACCTGTACAACGGCAAGCTGCCGTCGCGCAAGAGCGGCAACCGTGCCGACGCGTACTGCAAGGCGATCCCGAAGCCGACTCCCGAGCCGGTCACGACGTCGGGCGTCCAGTCGCAGTCGGTCGCGAAGCCGACGGCGCTCGAGCAGGTCAGGCTCGACATGCAGAAGATGGCCGTCCGCCCGTAGGTGGACCGTCGACGACCCGCCTTCCTGTGCCGACACAGGGGGCGGGTCGTCCGGCGTGCGGGTGACCCGAGCGGGTGCTGGAATGGATCACCCGCACGAGAGGACCCCACGGTGAGGACGGCCCTGATCGCCCTGGTCGCGACGCTGGTCGCGGCCGTGTCGGTCGCCGTCGTGCCCGCCGCCCCGGCGGCGGCCCTCGCGCCCACGACGACGACCGTGTCAGCGCCACCCCAGTTCACCCTGCGAGCTCCTGTCACGGTGAGCGCGACGGTGATCGGTGCGGGTGGACCCGTCGTCTCCGGCGTCGTCCGGTTCGAGCAGCAGACGCCGACCGGCTGGGCCGCGCTCGGCGACGACGCGGTGGACGGTGCGGGTGTCGCGGCCGTCCAGGCGACCTTCGCGACGACGCCGACCACCGTGCGTGCCAGCTACCTCGGCGCGGAGGGACAGGACCCGTCCACGTCCGAGGCGGTCACGCTCACGGGCGTGCCTCAGCCGACCACGGTCGCGCTGGACACGCCGAGGTCGATCAAGGACGAGCGCACGCTGCGCGTGGCGGCGAGCGTCCGCACCCCGTACACCGTCGTGACGGGGGCGGTCGTGTCGTTCCAGGTCCACGACGGTGGGTGGCGGACGTACGCGACGGCCCGAACGGACGCCTCGGGGGTCGCGGCGGTGACGTCGCGGCCGAGGAGGACGTACCGGTACCGCGCCGTGGTGACCGCCGCCGACTGGTACACCGGCGCGGAGACTGCCGCCGCGAAGGTCACGAACGTCCCGCCCGGCAAGGTCGTCACGGTCCCCGAGGCCGCGCCGCGTCCGAGACGACTGCCGGCCCAGCCGCGCGCGTCCGGTGACGGCGCCAACGCCAGCATCTCGGCGATCAGCTCGACCGTGTGGAAGCACATCACGGGCCGGTCGTGGCGGCCCGGGTGCCCGGTGGGCCGGAGCCGGCTGCGCCTCGTGCGCGTCAACTACTGGGGCTTCGACGGCTACCGCCACCGCGGCGAGATCGTGGTCAACCGGGCGATCGCCAAGAAGACGGCTCGTGCCTTCGGCGACCTGTACGAGCACAAGGTCCCGATCAGGGCGATGTACCGCGTCGACCGGTTCGGGTACTCGTCGCGGGTCAGCGGCGCCAACGACTACACGTCGATGCTGTCGGACAACACCAGCGGCTTCAACTGCCGTGCCGTGGTCGGTCGCGCGGGCGTGAGGTCACCGCACGCGACCGGCCGGTCGATCGACATCAACCCGTTCGAGAACCCGTACCGGTACCGCTACGCGAAGTGGGTGCCGAACACGTGGTGGCACACGCGGGCGATCGGCACGTACTCGTGGACGAAGCGGTCGCACCTGGTGCCGACGATCATGCGGCGCAACGGGTTCCGGTGGACGTACGGCAACGTGGACGCCCAGCACTTCGACGGGTGAGGATGGGTGCATGGCAGACATCAAGGAGACACTGCACACCAGGCTCAACGTGGTACGTGCCGCTCTGCTCGCCGCCGTCGAGGGCGCGGCCGAGTACGACCTGCGACGTCCGTCGACACCGACCGGCACGAACTTGATCGGTCTCGTCAAGCACCTCGTCGGGGTCGAGCACGTCTACCTCAGCGAGTCGTTCGGACGCCCCGCACCCGATGTGCTGTCGTGGAACGAGGACGGCTCCGTGTGGGAAGGCGCCGACATGTGGTTGACGGCCGACGAGTCGAGCGACGAGGTCCTCGCCCTGTACCGGCGGGCCTGTGCCGCCAGCGACGCGACGATCGATGCGCTCGACATCGACACGCCCGGCCGTGTGCCGCACTGGCCCGAGGAGAAGGCAGACACCACGCTGGGCTACCTGCTGGCGTGGGTCTTGGCCGAGACCGCCCAGCACGCCGGCCACGTCGAGATCATCCGCGAGCTGATCGACGGCCGGGCCGGATCCGACACCGCCACGTCGGCCACCGACTGGACGACGTACGTCGACCGCATCCAGGCCGCGGCCGACGCTCACCGCCCCTGAGCGATCAGACCTGCAGCGTCGGGTGGAGTCTCGTGATCGTCACGGTCTGCCGTCGACGGGCGGCCAGCACCGTGACCCCGAGCGCGAGAGCCGTGAAGAGCCCCAGCACCAGGAAGTCGCGCACGACGCCGTCCGTGCCTCCCGCCAGCGCGGCGCGCAGGCCGTGCACGGTGTACGTCATCGGCAGCAGGTCGTGCAGCACGTTGAAGAACGGGGGAGCGGTCTCGATCGGGTAGGTGCCGCCGGCGGACGTCAGCTGCAGGCTCACGAACACCAGCGCCGCGAAGCGTCCGGCCCCGCCGAACAGCGCGACGAACATCTGGTTGATCGCCGTGAACACCGCCGCGGTCGCCAGCGCGATGCCGATCAGCAGCAGCTCGCTGGCGGGCTCGACGCCGAGGATGCCCTGGAGCACCGCCAGCAGCAGCACGACCTGGACGACCGACACGGCGAGGCCGGGCGCGTAGCCCGCCAGTGCGGTGCGGACGCTGCCCGCCGTCGACGCGATCGCCCGCGCCGACAGGGGGCGCAGCAGCAGGTAGATCGCCATCGCACCGACCCACAGCGCGAGCGAGATGAAGTAGGGCGCCAGCGCCGAGCCGTAGTTCTTGACCGGGTTGACGCGGTCGGCGGCGTCCTCGATCGGCGTCGCGGCCGTCTTCGCCAGCTGGTCGCGCTCCGACTCGGTGTAGTCGGGCACCTTGCCGCTGCCGTCCCGCAGGCTGTCCGACAGCGTGGTTGCTCCGGCCGAGAGCTGGTTCGCGCCGTCGACGAGCTGGGTGCCGCCTGCCGCGAGCCGGTCGGCACCGGACGCGAGCCGGGTGCTGCCGTCCGCGAGGGTGTCGGCACCGCCTGCGAGCCGGTCGGCACCGGACGCCGCGTCGTCGGCCCCGTCGCTGAGCCGCGACGTGCCGTCGGTCAGCTTCTTGGCGCCACCCGCGGCCTGACCGATGGCGTCGACCAGCGCCGGGACGCTGCGCGCGAGGGTGGCGTTGCCGTCGGCGACCTGGCGCGCGCCGTCCGCGAGCCGGCGGGTCTGCTGGCCGGCCTCGGTCGCGCGGCCGCGCACGTCACCGACGAACGACTTCAGGTCGCCGGCCTGCCCGGCAGCGCTGTCGATCGCTGAGCAGTCCAGACCGGGTGGCGGGTCGGCGCGGCAGTCGTCGGCGAGGGTCCGCAGCGTGGAGGCGAGCCGGTCGATGTCGGCGTTCGCGTTGTCGGTGGCGCCGAGGATGCCGGACGTCACGGTCTGGACGAGCTGGTCGACCTGGGCCGTGCCGTCGGCGACCTGGCGGGACCCGTCGGCCAGACGCTGCGAGTCGCGGGTCAGGGTCGACGTGCTCGAGTCGAGCTGCTTCAGGCCGCCCGACAGCCGCCGCGCGCCGGAGTCGAGCTCGTCCGCGCCGTCGGCGAGCTGCCGGTTGCCGTCCGCCAAGGTGTCGGCGCCGCCGGCCAGGGTCGTGGCACCGTCGGCGAGGTCCCCGGCCCCGCCCGCGAGGGTCGTGGCACCGTCGGCCAGCTCACCCGCTCCTCCGGCGAGCTGGTCGGCGCCGTCGCCGAGCTTCGCCGCGCCGTCGGCGGCGTCCATCAGAGAGGTCTTCAGGTCCGAGAAGCTGAGGTAGACGTTGTCGAGGTACGTCTCGGTGACCTGCGCGTTCATGGCGCCCTTGGCCGCCTGCAGGATCGTCTGGGCGATCGTGCCGTTGATGTAGTTGACGGCGTCATTGGTCGTGAGGTCGAGGTTGCCCTGGATCGCCGCCGTCGGGTCGCCGCTGGTCGACGTCGCCGCGGCCGACAGGTTCTTCGGGATCGTCAGGACGGCCTTGTAGCTGCCGTCCCTGAGGCCGCGCTGGGCGTCCGAGGCGTCCGTGAGCACCCAGTCGTAGTTGCTGTCGTCGTCGCTGCTCACCAGGTTGCCGGCGAGCTGGCGACCGATCGCGACGGGCTGCTTGGTGCCGTCGGTGCCGGTGATCTCGACGAGCTGGTCCTCGTTGACGACGGCGGCCTTGACGTGGTCGAGGTGCCCGGTGGGGTTGATGTTGGCCCACACGTACATCGCGCCGTAGAACAGCGGCACGAGCATCACGGCGATGACGGCGGCACGTGTCAGCCGGCTGCGGCGGAACCGGGCGAGCTCGAACCAGGGCAGGGTGGGCGAGGGGATCATGGCAGCATCAGCTCGTGGAGGGTGCGTGAGGTGTCCAGCTCCAGGTGGTGGAGCCGGCTGGTCGGTGCAGGTGCGGCGGACGCCGACTGGACGCTCGCGACGAGCGTGACGTCGCGACCGTCGAGCAGCCTCGTGAGCGACGACCACAGCAGGTCGATGTGCTCGGCGGCGCGCAGGTCGTCGGCGTCGTCGACGATGACGACGCGCGGGTCGTCGGTCAGGGCGAGGACGACACCGAACAGCTTGCGCTCGAGGCGTGACAGCGACGACACCAGTGCGGTGCCGGCAACGGGCTCGAACGGGATGCCGGCCTCGTCGTGGGCGTGCGCGAGGGCGTCGTTGAGCTCACCGAGGATCGGGGCGAGCCGGCCGCGGCTGACCCACAGCCCGAACGAGCGGATCGAGAGCCGCTCGGCGATGTGCTGGTCGACCGTGAGGTTGTCCTCGAGGTCGTTGAGGCCGGTCAGCTCGGCGAGCGCCACGGAGTGCCGCACGGGCGAGGCCTCCTGGGGCAGCAGGAAGCCGTTGACCCGCAGGCGTCCGCTGTCGAAGGCCATGCGGCCGGCGAAGGTCAGCAGCAGCGCGGTCTTGCCGGCACCGCTCGGGCCGTGGACGACTAGCCAGTCGCCCGCCTCGACCTCGACGCTGACGTCGTTGAGCACCGGACCGTCCGGTCCCTCGGTCGTGACGGCCGCGGCCGTGATCGCAGCGGTCGAGTCCTTGCGCGGCCACGACTGCAGGTCGACCCGGTGGTGCAGGCCCTCGCCCTCGACGTCGACGTGGGGGAGGTGCTTCTCGAGCACGGCGGGCAGCGTCCACGCGCGGCGCCCGAACAGCTCGAGCACGGCCGGCGCGAAGAGCATCCGGATGAGGAAGGCGTCGACGAACACCCCCACCGCCAGGGCGAAGGCGATGGGCTTGATGTTCGGGTCACCCTCGGGCACGAAGGCCGCGAACACCGCGAGCATGATGATCGCCGCTGCGGTGACGACGCGCGAGCTGCCGACGAAGCCGTCGGCGATCGCCCGGTGCGGGTCGCCGGAGCGGACGTACTCCTCCTTCATGCGCGCCATCAGGAAGACCTCGTAGTCCATCGACAGCCCGAACAGCACCGCCATCAAGATGATCGGCAGGAAGCTGATCAGCGGTCCGGTCGACTCGAGGTGCACGACGTCCATGAGCCAGCCCCACTGGAACACCGCGACGACGGCGCCGAACGACGCACCCGTCGACAGCAGGAAGCCGAGCGTCGCCTTGAGCGGGACGACGAGCGACCTGAAGACGATCATCAGCAGCAGGACCGACAGCCCGACCACGACGACGCCGAACGGCAGGAGCGCTCCCTGCAGGCGGTCGGACACGTCGATGCCGCCGGCGGTCAGGCCGGTCACCGCGACGGGGACGCCGTACTGCTTCTGCCACTGCGGCTCGCGGTCGCGGATCTGGCGCACGAGCTCGGTCGTGCGCTCGTCGGTGGCGCCCGACGTCGGGATGACCTGGACGATGCCGGTGTCGGCGGTGCGGTTGGGGGTCGCGAGGCCGATCGCCCGGACGCCGGGCATGGCGCGAAGGTCGTCCGCGATGCCGTTGACGACACCGACGGGGTCCGTCGTCGAGATGATGTCGATGCTGACGAGCAGCGGGCCGTTGAAGCCGGGCCCGAAGTGCTCGTCGACGAGGTCGAACGCCTCCCGCTGCGTGCTTCCGGCCGGTGCGGTGCCGTTGTCGGGGAGGGCCAGCTGCAGGTCCTTCGCCGGCACGGAGACGACCGCGAGACCGACGACCACGATGACGATCGCGATCAGCGGGAACCGGGTCGTGACGGTCACCCACCGCCGGGAGAACCCGCCCGGCGGGTGGTCGGCGTCGGGCGTGAGCCGGTCGCCGGCCCGTCCGAGGAGTGCCGGCAGCACGGTGAGTGCGACGGCGACGGCGATGACGACCGACAGGGCCGCGACGGCGCCCATGATCGTCAGGAACGGGATGCGCGCGATCGACAGTCCCAGCAGCGCGATGACGACCGTGACGCCCGCGAACACGACCGCGGACCCGGCCGTGGCGACCGACCGCGCCGCTGCCTCCTCGGGGTCCAGCCCGTCCGCCAGCTGCTCGCGGTGCCGCGACACGATGAACAGGGCGTAGTCGATGCCGACCGCCAGCCCGATCATGAGCGCCAGCAGGGGAGCCGTCGACGAGATCGTGACGTACCCGGTGAGGGCGATCGTGACGGCCGTCGTGACGAGCACGCCGAGCACCGCCGTGACGATCGGCATCACGGCGGCGCGCAGCGAGCGGAACATCAGGTACAGGACGATGAACGCGACCACGATGCCGATGACCTCGGTGATCGACAGCTGGGGGCCGGTGTTGCTGAAGACGTCGCCGCCGAACGCCATGGTGTAGCCGGCGGCCTTCAGGGCGTCCCCGGTGTCGACCAGCTGGTCGCGCTCCTCCTGGGTGACGTCCGTGAGCTCGCGGTCGAACTGGATCTGGATCTGCGCGGCGTCGCGGACCTTCGAGACGCCGATCGTGTTGCTTTCGTCGTACGGCGACGTCGCCTCGGTGACGCCGTCGACCTTCTTCATGCCGGTGATCGCGTCGGCCACCAGGCGCTGCGTCTCCGGGTCGTCGACGGTCGTGCCGTCCTTGGCGACGACCACGAGGTAGGCCGACGTGCCGCTCAGCTCGGGGAACGTGCGACCGAGGGAGTCGATGGCCTCCTGCGACTCCGTGCCGGGGATGTCGAACTGGTTCTTGGTGCCGTCACCGAGCCCGAGGGCGGCGACGCCGGCGACCAGCAGCACCAGGACCCACGCGCCGAGGACGCGGCGAGGATGGCGGAAGGCCCAGCGGCCGAGGGAGTAGAGGGAGTTCGACACGTCATCAAGATACGTTTGTGTATTGAATACGTCAATGTATCGAGTATGGTGTCCACGTCACAGGGAGGACTGGTATGGCGGACAATTCGGCCGAGCGCCCCGCCGTGCGCCGGCGCGCCGCGACGCGCGAACGCCTGCTCGAGGCAGCGCGCGAGGTGCTTGCGCGCGAGGGCATCCAGGGTGCGTCCGTCGAGCACATCTGCGACCAGGCGGGCTTCACACGCGGCGCCTTCTACTCCAACTTCACGAGCAAGGACGACCTGGTGCTCGCGGTGTTCGACCGCGAGCGCGAGCTCATGTTCGAGACGCTGCGCGCCGCCGCCGACCCCGCGTCGTACGCGGGCATGGACGCCGTGGAGGCCTTCGGGGTCATCATGGACCGGTTCCTGCTGATGCAGCCCCAGGACCGTGAGTGGTACCTCGTCCATGCCGAGTTCCAGCTGCGCGGCGTCCGCGACGACGCCGTCGGCCGCGAGTTCGTCGCCGCCTGGCGACAGGTGCGCATCGACTTCGAGCAGTTCCTTGTCACGTCGCTCGACGTGCTCGGGCTCAGGCTCACGGTCGACGCCGGGCACGCCTCGACGATCCTGATGGGGACGTACGAGAACGCGCTGCGCGAGGCGCTGGTCGAGGACCGCCCGATCGACCTCGGGCTGCTCAAGGGCACGCTCCCGCTGCTGCTCCTGACGGTCACGGAGCCTGCCGCTCCCTGACCCGCAGTGGCAGGATGACCCCATGGCCATCCAGATCGCGCAAGACCCGCACGCCGACCAGGTGCTGTCCGACAGCCCGTTCGCGCTCCTGGCCGGCATGCTCCTCGACCAGCAGTTCCCGATGGAACGGGCGTTCGCCGGGCCGGCGAAGGTGCTCGACCGTTTCGGGTCTCTCGACCCCGCCGCGATCGCCGATGCCGACCCCGAGGCGTTCGCCGACCTGTGCGCGACGCCGCCGGCGATCCACCGTTACGGACGCTCGATGGCCGGACGCCTGCAGGAGCTGGCGCGCGTCGTGGTGGACGAGTACGACGGTGACGCGGCCAGGATCTGGACCGACGCCAGGACCGGCGAGGCCTTGCTCAAGCGTCTGAAGGCCCTGCCCGGCTTCGGCGAGCAGAAGGCGAAGATCTTCACGGCGCTGCTCGCCAAGCAGCTCGACGTCAAGCCGCGAGGGTGGACGACGGTGGTCGGCGACTACGGCCGCAAGGGATACCGGTCGGTGGCCGACGTCGTCGACGCCGAGTCGCTGCTCAAGGTCCGCGCGTTCAAGCAGGCGGCGAAGAAGGCGGCCCGCGAGTCAGACGCCTGAGTACGCGTCGGTGTACGGCGACGCCAGCACGTCAGGTACCTCGCAGACCGACTCGCCGAGCCAGACGTCGTCCATCCGGTCGGTGATGTCGTCGCCGTCCGCGTCCGTCGGCACCGACAGGGACGCACCCGGGTCGCGCAACAGCTCCTCGGCGTAGGTCGCCCGGGCGTCCACGAGGCGTTCCCAGTCGCGGAGCCACTGCTCGGCCGGCTCGTCCTCGCGGATCTTCGTGGGATGCGCCGAGCGGATCGCCTGCACCATGATCTCGACGGCCCTGTTCTGGTCGGTGATCGCCGCGGCCTGCTGGGGCGTGGAGCCCGTGATCGGCAGTGACTCGACGGTCAGCGTCATCAGGACGCACTGCGACGAGATCGTGTCGGTGAGGTCCTCGTCCTCGATGAAGCCCGCGAAGTCGTCGGTCGCGAAGACGATCAGCAGGGTCGTGAGGGTCCCGGCCGCGAGCAGCCCGCCGATGCCCACGAGGACCGCGATCCACTTCCACGCCCGCGAGACCTCGGGCGGCGGGAACTCCCAGGTGTTGCGGGGCGGTGGGTATCCCGGCGTCCCCGGTGCGTCGAACACGGGCCCCATCGTGTCACGGCGGGTAGCGTTCCACCCGTGATCCTCGCCGCCGCGGTGTGCCCGCACCCCCCGCTGCTCGTGCCGGAGGTCGCGCCGGGCACGACGGAAGAGCTGTCCTCGTTGCGCGACGCGTGCTTCGACGCCGTCAGCAGCCTGCTCGCGGCGCAGCCCGATCGCATCGTGGTGATCGGCGCCGGAGACCTCGAGGCGGACGTCGACGAGACGGCCGGGGGGACGCTCGCCGCGTACGGGGTCGACGTCCGCACCGGCGGCAGTGGCGCGCGGCTGCCGCTGAGCCTCACAATCGGCGCCTGGCTGCTCGACCAGGCGGGCTGGACCGGACGCCGTACGTACTCGACCGGGCACCCCGACGTCGACGGCGACGTGGCACTGCTCGTCATGGCCGACGGCACCAACGGCCGCTCCGAGAAGGCCCCGGGATTCCTCGACGAGCGCGCCGAGCCGTTCGACACGGTCATCGCCTCCGCCCTGGCTGACGGCGACGCGGAGGCGCTGGCCGCGCTCGACCCCGACCTGGGCGCCGAGCTGGGCGCTTCGGGCGTGCCGGCCCTCCGTACGCTCGCGCAATTGACGAAGGGCGCCGCCGTCATCGCGCACCTGCGCTATGACGCGGCGCCCCTCGGCGTCGGCTACGTCGTGGCCGACTGGGTGCTGTAGGACCTACGGCTGGGTCGGCGGCTTCTTGCTGTCGTCGGCGAGCTTGTCGGCGGCGTCCTTGGCCTTGTCGGCCGCACCGTCGATCTTGGCGTCGTACTTGCCCTTGGTGGCCTTGCTGGCGAGATCGGCGGCCTTGTCGATGCCCTTGTCGATCTTGTCGTTCTGGCTGGCGGCGAGGTCGGCAGCCTTCTCCTTGAGCTCAGGAGCCCGCTTCTTCAGCTTGTCGAGGAAACCCATGGCTTCTCCTTCGTGTGTGGACAGTGCGGGCGCGACCGCCCCCGTGTCCGGTTCACAGTACTGCGACAATCTCGGACATGTCTCTGCCTGACCGGATCCTGGCCGTCGTCGGCCCGACCGCCTCGGGCAAGTCGTCGCTGGCCGTCCGCATCGCCCAGCACCTCGGGGGAGAGGTCGTCAACGCCGACTCGATGCAGCTCTACCGGGGCATGGACATCGGCACGGCCAAGCCGACGCCGGCCGAGCGCGCGAGCGTCCCGCACCACCTGTTCGACGTGCTCGACGTGACCGAGACGGCGACCGTCGCGGAGTTCCAGACGCTGGCGCGACACGCCGTCGCCGACTGCCAGGCCCGCGGGGTGACACCGGTGCTGGTCGGCGGATCCGCCCTCTACGTCCGGGCCGTGCTCGACCGGCTCGAGTTCCCCGGCACGGACCCGGAGATCCGGCAGCGGTGGACGGACGAGCTCGCGGCCCGTGGGGCGTCCGCCCTGCACGCCGAGCTCGCGGCCCGGGACCCTGCTGCGGCGGCGCAGATCCTGCCCACCAACGATCGCCGGATCGTCCGGGCGCTCGAGGTCATCGAGCTGACGGGGGAGCCGTTCACCGCGACGATGCCCGGGTACGACTCGGTCTACGACGGCCTGACGATCCTGGGGCTCGACGTCCCCCGTGACGTCCTGGACGTCCGGCTGTCCGACCGGGTCGACCAGATGTGGGCCGACGGCTTCGTCGACGAGGTGCGGTCGTTGCTGCCCGCGGGCATCGAGGACGGTCTCACGGCGTCCCGGGCGCTCGGGTACCAGCAGATCCTTGCCTTCCTGCGCGGGGAGACGACCGAGGACGAGGCGCGCGAGGCCACCGTCGCCGGCACGCGCAGGTTCGCCCGGCGCCAGGACCGGCTGTTCCGCAAGGACCCCCGCATCCGCTGGCTGAGGCACGACGCCGACGACGTCCTGGACGTGGCGCTGTCCCACCTCGCCTGAGGCCCCCACCCCCAGTTCGTGGGCACTTCTGTACGGATTTCGTCCGGCGATCCGTACGATTCTGCCCAAGAACTGGGCGCTACGGGCGGGTAGACTGGGGGAATGGCTTTCGCATGGCTCAAGGGGCACGGCACCGAGAACGACTTCGTGCTGCTCCCTGACCACGACGGCACCGTCCACGGCGACCTCGACCCGTCGTTCGTGGAGGCCCTGTGCCATCGCCGCCGGGGCATCGGGGCCGACGGCGTGCTGCGCGTCATCCGCTCGTCCTCGATCGGCCTGCCGTCGGTCGGCGAGTGGTTCATGGACTACCGCAACGCCGACGGTTCGGTCAGCGAGATGTGTGGCAACGGCATCCGTGTCTTCGCCCTGCACCTCGTGCAGGAGGGGCTCGCCGACCCGTCCGCACCGTTCGTCGTCGGCACCCGCGACGGCGACAAGGTCATCAGCTTCAGTGGTGACGCGATCAGCGTCGACATGGGCGTCCCGGAGGTGCTGGGCGTCTCCAAGGTCAGTGCTGACGGGAACACGTGGGAGGCGCAGGATGTTAGAACAGGCAACCCCCACGCTGTCGCCTTCGTCGACCGGTTGGGCGACGCCGGCACCCTGCTGACACAGCCCGAGTACGACCGGTCGGTGTACCCCGAGGGCGTCAACATCGAGTTCGTCGTCCGCGAGGGCGATCGTCACGTGGCGATGCGCGTGCACGAGCGAGGTTCGGGGGAGACGCGTTCCTGCGGCACCGGCGCCTGCGCCGTCGCCGTGGCGACCGCGGTGGCCGACCAGGCCGTCCGACCCACGACCTACCGGGTCGACGTCCCGGGCGGCACCGTGCACGTCAGCTGGAACGCAGATGACCACATCGTTCTCACCGGCCCCGCCGAGATCGTCGCGCGAGGCACCATGGATTGGACTGCATGACCGAACAGACGTATGAACCGCAGCAGGGCACCGAGGGCCTGGAGCTCGAGGAGCGCAACTCGCTGCGCCGCGTGGCGAACCTGCGCACGGAGCTCGAGGACATCACCGAGGTCGAGTACCGCCAGCTCCGGCTCGAGCGGGTCGTGCTCGTCGGTGTCTGGACCGAGGGCACGGCCGAGGACGCCGAGAACTCGATGACCGAGCTCAAGCTGCTCGCCGAGACGGCAGGTTCTGAGGTGCTGGACGCCCTGATCCAGCGCCGCCAGAAGCCCGACCCGGCCACCTACATCGGCGCCGGCAAGGTCGACGACCTGCGTGCCGCGGTCGAGGCCAGCGGCGCCGACACCGTCATCTGCGACGGTGCGCTCGCACCCAGCCAGCTGCGCAACCTCGAGGACAAGATCAAGGTCAAGGTCGTCGACCGCACCGCGCTGATCCTCGACATCTTCGCCCAGCACGCCAAGAGCAAGGAGGGCAAGGCGCAGGTCGAGCTCGCCCAGCTGCAGTACCAGAAGCAGCGTCTCCGCGGCTGGGGTGGCAACCTCTCGCGCCAGGCCGGTGGACAGGCGGCCGGCGGCGAGGGCATCGGTGGCCGTGGCCCCGGTGAGACCAAGCTCGAGACCGATCGTCGTCGCATCGAGATGAAGATGACGAAGCTGCGCCGCGAGCTCAAGGAGCTCAGCAAGTCCCGCGAGACCAAGAAGGGCAACCGCCAGCGCAACGAGATCCCCTCCGTCTCGATCGCCGGCTACACCAACGCCGGCAAGTCGAGCCTGCTCAACCGCATGACGGACGCCGGCGTGCTCGTCGAGAACGCGCTGTTCGCGACGCTCGACCCGACCACGCGACGCACGCAGACGTCTGACGGTCGGGTCTACACGCTGTCCGACACGGTCGGACTGGTCCGCAACCTGCCCCACCAGCTGGTCGAGGCGTTCCGGTCGACGCTCGAGGAGGTCGCCGAGTCCGACCTGATCCTGCACGTCGTTGACGGGTCCGACCCCGATCCCGAGGGCCAGATCGCGGCGGTCCGACAGGTCGTCCTCGAGGCGGGTGCGCACGAGGTGCCCGAGCTCATCGTGATCAACAAGGCCGATGTCGCCGACCCGCTCGTGATCAAGCAGCTGCTGGTGCGCGAGCCTCACGCGGTCGTCGTCAGCGCGCACACGGGTGAGGGCATCGACGAGCTGCTCGGTGCGATCGAGGCCGACCTGCCGCAGCCGGCGAGCCACGTGGACGTCCTGCTCCCGTACGCGCGGGGCGATCTGCTCAACCAGATCCACACGCAGGGGGAGATCGAGTCGCTCGACCACGAGGCCGAGGGCACCCGCGTGAGCGCCCGGGTCAACGGCGCGCTGGCGAGCGAGCTGGAGCCGTACGGCGTCTGACGTCGGGTGGGCCACCGCGAAAACATGTGTGTGGCCCACCCATCCATCGGTGGAACGGTGTCGAACTGAGGGCAATCGCTGTTACCCACCTCACAGAAGGTCACCCTCATGCGCCCTCGCATCAAGGTCACTCCCGCAGTCGTCATCGCATCACTCGCCCTCGTCATCGTCGCCTCGGGCGGCACCGCCTACGCGGCGACGAAGATCGGCTCCGCCGAGATCCGCGACAACTCCATCCGGGGGGTCGACATCAGGAGCAACGAGATCCGCAGCTCCGACATCAAGGACGGCGCACTGCGGGCCAAGGACTTCGGGCCCGGCGTCCTGACGTCCGGTCCCAAGGGCGACCCCGGAGCGCCCGGCGCCACGGGCGCGACCGGTTCCAACGGCGGACGCTGGCTGCTGGTCGATGCATCAGGCGCGATCGTCGCGCAGTCCGGCGGGTTCAGCGTGGCCTCGGCATACGACGCGCCCGGCGCTCCTCCCGGTGCCGTGGGCAACGTGTACATCAACGCCAACGAGGACCTGAGCGACAACAGCATCGCGGTCTCGATCGCGCTGCAGAACAAGGTCGAGCAGGACGCCAACTCCAACACGAACGGTCGCTTCGCCGGTCCCGACGGCAACGCGGAGTTCTCCGGCGAGATCACCTCGACCGTCTGCGGCATCCTCAACGTCGTCGCCTGCGCTCCGAACGGGACCGACAATCGCAACCACCTCGTCGTCAGCCCTCGGCTGAGCGACGGCCAGGTCACCACAGCTGCCAACCGCAAGCGGTTCTACGTGACGATCACGGGCAACTCGACGGACGTGACCGACGCGGGCAAGGCCATCTCGGCCCAGGCGCTCGCCGCGAACCCGCCGGCCTGATCCCCACCACCGGGACGTCATCCCGCTCGAGCCTCACGCGGTTCGTCCGGGATGACGTCCCGGTGTCGTTGCCGCGGAGGCCGTTGCGGGAGGAAACTTTGGGGACCGACCCTGAGTGAGGAATCCCCATGACCGAGACATCCCGCCGTGACAGCTGGTGGCGCACGGCCCCCGTCCTGACGATCGCCGTCCTGGCGCTGGTCGTCTCGACGGCCGGCGGTGCCTACGCCGTCGGCAAGAACAGCATCGGCACGAAGCAGCTGAAGAAGAACGCCGTCACGTCGATCAAGATCAAGAACAACGCCGTCCAGTCCTCGGACGTGAAGAACGGCTCGATCGCGTCCGTCGACGTCAAGGACGGGTCGTTGACCGCCCAGGACATCGCCCCGGGCGTTCTGGCCCCGCCGCCCGCGGCGCCGAGCCGGACCTATTTCGCGAAGGTCGGTCAGGGCGGGGAGCTGCTGGCACATTCGTCGGGCGTGCTGTCGGTGACGAAGCTGGCCGTTCCCGGCTACTACCGGGTCCAGACGAGCTTCGACCCCGCACCGTGCGCGCTGTCGGCGGCACCCCAGGCGTCGTCCCAGATCGCCAGCGCGAATCTGGAGAGTGCCTCCTTCGTCAACACGGTGCACGTCGCGACCCAGAACGTCGGAGGCAGCAGTCCCTACGCGGACGGGTCCTTCTCGCTGACCATCGTCTGCTGACCCGTTGTCGTTGCCCTGACCGCCACTGTGGACGCGCGGCGGGAGCACGGGCGGGCGCGGGATAACCTCGAGCCGTGCCTGACATCCGCGACGTCCTCCACGCCGCTGTCGAGGCCGTCGGGGGAGACGACCGGCCCGGGCAGATCCAGATGGCCGAAGCGGTCAAGCACGCCCTCGACAGCGGTGAGCACCTGCTGGTGCAGGCCGGCACCGGCACCGGCAAGTCGCTCGGCTACCTCGTCCCGAGCCTGCTGCACGGCAAGCGGGTAGTCGTCGCGACGGCCACGCTGAACCTGCAGCACCAGCTCGTCGAGCGTGACATCCCCGCGCTCAAGGAGGCCGCCCGCGCGACGCTCGACAAGGTCCCGCACCACGCGGTCGTCAAGGGGCGCAGCAACTACGCCTGCCTGCACCGGGTGCGTGAGGGCGCTCCCGACGACCAGGGCACCCTCGTCGAGATCCCCGACGGATCCCTCGGCGCCGAGGTGCTCGAGCTGCGCGAGTGGGCCGAGGAGCAGGCCGCCGGTGGCCACACCGGCGACCGCGACTCCGCACCGTCCCACAACGAACGGGCCTGGCGGCAGGTCAGCGTCAGCCATCGCGAGTGCCTCGGGGCGTCCCGGTGCGCACACGCGCTGGAGTGCTTCGCCGAGCTGGCCCGCGAGGACGCCCACTCGGCCCAGGTCATCGTCACGAATCACGCGCTGCTCGCGATCGACGCGATCGACGGGGTGCCGATGCTGCCCGAGTACGACGCCGTCGTGGTGGACGAGGCGCACGAGCTCGCCGCGCGCGTCACCCAAGCCTCCACCGACGAGCTCGACCCCGTGATCGTCGAACGAGCGGCCCGACGGGCCCGTGCTCGCATCAGCTCGGGGGAGGGCGACGACCTGACGGACGCCTCCGACGCCCTCGCCGACATCCTCGCGCGCACCGAGCAGGGACGCATCGACGAGGTGCCCCAGCCGTTGCACCAGGTGCTGTCGCTGGTGCGCGACAGTGCCCGTGCGTGCCTGTCCGCCTTCCCCAAGGAGGACAAGAGCGAGCCCGACGCGGCGCTGCAACAGGCCCGCGGCATGGTCGACGACGTGCGCAAGATCGCCGAGCGCATGGCGGCGAAGGCCGAGACCGAGGTGCTCTGGATGAGCGACAACCGCGGCAACAAGCAGCTGCACATCGCCCCGATCGACGTCTCCAACGCGCTGCGCGACAAGCTCTTCGCCGACAAGACGGTCGTCCTGACCAGCGCGACGCTCAAGCTCGGCGGCGGGTTCGAGCCCGTCGCGCGGTCGCTCGGGCTGTGGGGCGACGACCCGGCCTGGACGTCCCTCGACGTCGGTTCGCCGTTCGACTACGCCAAGCAGGGCATGCTCTACGTCGCCCGCGGGCTGCCCGCGCCCGGTCGTGACGGGCTCGAGGAGGCCCAGCTCGCCGAGATCACGTCTCTCATCCAGGCGGCCGGTGGCCGGACGCTGGGCCTGTTCTCGTCACGACGTGGCGCCGAGAAGGCCGCCGAGGAGGTCCGCGAGCGCCTGCCCGACATCGACATCTGGTGCCAGGGCGACGCCCAGCTGCCCGAGCTCGCCCGCCGGTTCGCCGAGACGCCGAGCACCTGCCTGTTCGGCACGCTGAGCCTCTGGCAGGGAGTCGACCTCCCCGGAGACACGTGCCAGCTGGTCATCATCGACCGCATCCCGTTCCCGCGGCCCGACGACCCGCTCATGAGCGCCCGGCAACGACTCGTCGAGAAGCGCGGCGGAAACGGCTTCATGACGGTCGCCGCCCAGCACGCGGCCCTGCTGCTCGCGCAAGGGACAGGACGTCTGATCCGGCGGGCGAGCGACCGTGGTGTCGTGGCGATCCTCGACCCGCGAGTCGTGACCGCGCGGTACGGCTCGTTCCTGACGGCATCGATGCCCGACATGTGGCGGACGACCGACCGCGACGTCGCGCTGGCCGCACTCCGACGCCTCGACGAAGCCGCATTGGCGGCGCGGACCACCGAGGGCTGATATTCTCACCGAGTTCTTCACCCAACCGATTTCGGGGATTTCATGACGTTTCGCGCTCCTCTGCTGGTTCCTGCTCTGATGGCACTCGTCGCCGGCCTGCTCGTGGCGGCGCCGGCCGAGGCAGCGGGCTCGCAGGTCATCACCGGAACCGTCAGCGGTCCCGGCGGTGCTGGCACGGTCGGCGGGGTCCGGGTCGAGCTCATCTCGATCACCAACGGCGGCAACACCAAGGTCGTGAAGTTCGCCGACAACATCCCCGACGGAGGCACCTACAGCTTCCGGGTGGCGCTGAACGCCAAGGGCAAGAAGAACAAGTCCTCCAAGAGCTACCGCCTGCGCATCTCGGCGGCCGACGTCAACGGCGACGCGCGCACGTGGTTCTGGCGCGGCGCCAACGGCGCACCGGCGACCGGCGGACGCTACCTGCGCGACGCGAGCTCCGTCGTGGCCACCAAGTACCGCGCGTTCCGGGCCGACTTCCGCTACACCTCGATCTCCGGCACGGCGCCCGACGGCGCACGCCTCACGGTCGCTGCGGCACCCCCGACGTACACCGGCGGCAACGACAACCGTCGCGAGCTCGACATCCCCGGCTGCGGCAACATCTTCGACACGGTGACCGTGACGGGCGGCGCGTACCGCGTCGACTTCCTGCCGTTCGGCTCCGGCGACAAGCGCTACATGGTCGGTGCCCGCCTCGGCGAGGACGAGCGCTGGAACAACACGTTCGGCAGCTGCTTCGACGTCCAGAACTACCGCTACTCGCGGGCGAGCATGCAGGCTCTCGACGTCGCCGGCTCCAACTACCCGGTCGTCGTGGGTCCGAGCGGCAGCCACCTCACGGTCGCGAGCGCCTTCAAGGGCTTCAAGGCCACCGCGCAGGGCGATCGCTGGATCAGCATCCGCGAGGTCGAGCCGCGCGCCACGATCCTCGACTCCCCGGTCATCGCCGAGAAGCAGGCCTCCAACGCCAACAGCACGACGTTCTACAACCTGCCTCCCGGCCGCTACTACGTCGAGCTCGGGCGTCGCACCGGCTGCTCCGACTGGTACCCCAGCCGCTACTCCAACAACAACTCGTACTTCAAGGGCCTCGACCGTGGTCCCGAGCGCTGGAAGACGTTCCCGTACCTCGGCAAGCTGTCGGGCAACGCGACCTCCGGCCTCGAGGCCATCGCACGCCGTGCCAACCCCAACCCGGCGACCGACGCCGCGCAGGGCAAGAAGCCCAAGGGAGCCGCCGGCTGGATGTACCGGTCGCACTGCAAGGCGCTCGGCCAGGGACTCGTCAGGACCGTCGAGATCACCGGCACCGGCGTCAACGCGGGCGTCGGCCTGACCTCCAAGAAGGGCGCCATCGTCAAGGGCCACGTGAGCCGGGCCGTCGGGCGCACCAACAAGGAGATGAAGGTGACGCTCTCGTCCAGCGACGGCAAGCGTGTCCTGCGCACCGATCTCACCGACGGCAAGGGCAACTTCTACGTCGCCGGTCTCACGGCCGGCCGCTGGAAGATCACCGTCAACGCCGACTCGTGGCGCGGTATCGGCCGGACGTTCAAGGGCCGCCACTACATCACCGTCAAGGCCGGTCGCACGTACAACGCGGGCAACCTGAAGTTCAGCGACTGACCCGCGCGCCCGGGGGGCCGGCACCACTCGACGTCTGACAGGCTTGTCGGCATGACAGTTCTCGTCACCGGCGGTGCCGGCTACATCGGTTCGCACATCGTCCGAGCCTTCGGCCTGGCCGGTCTGGAGTGCGTCGTCGTCGACGACCTCTCCAGCGGGCACCGCGAGTTCGTGCCGGCCGACGTGACGTTCGTGGACGCGTCCATCCTCGACTCCGAGGTCGTCGCGAAGGCGATGGTGGAGCACGAGGTGGACGCCGTCGTGCACCTCGCCGGGTTCAAGTACGCCGGGGTCTCGGTGCAGCGTCCGCTCCACACGTACGAGCAGAACGTGCAGGGCACCGTCGCGCTCCTGCAGGCGATGCACGAGGCAGAGGTCGACAAGATCGTCTTCTCGTCCAGTGCGGCCGTCTACGGCACGCCGGACGTGGACCTGGTCACCGAGGCGACCGCGACGGCGCCGGAGTCGCCGTACGGCGAGAGCAAGCTCATCGGGGAGTGGCTGCTGCGCGACGCCGCACGGGCGTTCCCGTTGCACCACACGTCGCTGCGCTACTTCAACGTCGTCGGGTCGGCGGTGCCGGATCTGTACGACACGAGCCCGCACAACCTGTTCCCGCTCGTCATCGAGGCCCTGCTCGAGGGGCGGACGCCGCGCATCAACGGCGCCGACTACCCGACCGCGGACGGCACCTGCGAGCGCGACTACATCCACGTCGCCGATCTGGCGGACGCCCATGTGGTCGCTGCCCGCACGCTGCTGGCGGGTGAGGCCCTGGAGCCCGTGTACAACCTCGGCAGTGGCGACGGCGTCTCGGTGCGACAGATCATGACCGCCGTGGCGCAGGCCACCGGCATCGCGTTCGAGCCGGAGATCGCCGACCGACGCCCGGGCGACCCGGCCCGCATCGTCGCATCGGGCGATCTGGCCGCCCGCGACCTCGACTGGACGATGCGCCACTCCGTCGAGGAGATGGTGCGCAGCGCCTGGCAGGCCCGCCAGGACCATCCGGTTGCCTGACGACTCGCCGGTCAGTCCAGGTTGATCGCAGCGAGCTCGCTGGCCGGCGTCCCGGCGATGCCCGGCAGGCCCAGCACGCCGAGCGCGACGTTCGCCAGGTCCATGTTCCGGATCGGTTGGGGACCGGAGTAGTCGGGCCGTGCGACGCCCGGATCCTGCCGGTCGGTGCTCAGCGCGTAGAGATCGCCGCCCGGACGGACGCCGGCACCCCAGGCGATGAACGGGATGCGGTAGTTCGCCGTGAGGGAGACGTCGTCGTGGTGGTCGGCGCCGCGCGGTCCGCCGTGGTCGGCAGTGAGCAGCACCGTCGTCCGTGCGGCCAGGCCAGGAGCGGCCGTGATCGCATCGAGGACCTCACCGATCTGCGAGTCGGCGTCGCGGACGGCCGCCAGGTACTCCGGGCCCAACCAGCCCGATGCGTGTCCGGCCGCGTCAGGCGCCGCGATGTGCCAGAACACGAGTCGCTCGTCGCCGGACGTCAGGGCGTCGGTCACGTCGCCGACGAGCTCGTCCGAGGACGCGATCACGGCAACGTCGAGCTTGTCCGCGCCGTCGTCGACGCCGGTGACGTCCGGACGGCCGTGGTCGCGGTCCCACGACCGGATCAGGAAGGCGAACTTCTCCTTCTCCGCGAACAGTGCCGTTCCGACGCCGTGGTCGTGGGCGATGTCGAACATCCCCGCTACGTACTCGCCGTGCGTCGACTCGAGGGTGCCGCCGGTGTCGTCGTTGAACGTGACCGACGTGCCGGACGGTCCTGACACCGGTCGTCCCGTCAGCATGCCGGTGTGGTTCGGCAGCGTGATCGTGCGTTCGTACGACGTGCGGGCATTGAGCGTGAACGCGCCCTCATCGGTGAGACGCCGGAACGTGGGTGCGCCCTCGGGGCCCAGCAGCGACAGGGCCTGGGGGGTGAGTCCGTCGACGGAGATCGCCAGCACGACCGGCTCCGGCGCCGGCGCGCTCGGCGATGGCGACGCAGTCGTGGGATCGGCCGGGGCAGGCGAGGACGACGTCGCCGAGGCGGGTCCCTCGTCCGAGGAGTCGGACCCACGCAGGGCGAGCGCGACCACGACGCCGAGTGTCACGACGAGAACGGCGACCACCGCGGCCGCCGCCGGTCGGCGGCGGCCACTCGGCTCGCGATGGTTCGTCGTCCTGGCGGTCACGTCAGGTGATGCTAGCGCTGAGCCCGACGGCTGCGACGGCTACGGCAGGTAGTACGTCGGGTTCGGCAGCTTGTAGGCCTTGCCGTGCCCGCCGATGAGGTCGCTGTACTGGTCGCCGAAGTTGCCGACGATCGTGTAGCCGCCGCCGGCCCTGGACTCGATGTGCTTGCGGGTCTGCGACTTGTACTCGATCGTCGTGCACTTGGCGGTCGCGCAGGTGATGTACGACGGCTGCTGCGAGGCACCCACACCCGTCCACTTGGTGTAGTAGGTCGCGGCGTCGAATCCCGTGTACCCGACCTTCGCGAGATTCGCGACGGTCGCGGCCTTCTGGTCGTCGTTGCGTCCCGTGACGCCGATGATGGCGCAGCCGGCCTTCTCGGCGGCGTTGACGAACCTGACCATCGACGGCGTCGCGGCGAAGTTCTGCGCCTGCACGTAGACGTCCTGGACGGCGGGGGTGAAGTTGAAGTGCATGCCGGCGACCTCCATGTCGTACGTCCACAACGTCGTGTCGTCGGCGTCGAGGACGATCGCGGGCTTCTGGTGGAGCCGCGCGCCGAGGTGGCACCTCGCCAGCACCTCGGGGGCCAGCCTGCGGGTCAGACGGCTGACCTCGGCGATGTACGGCGACGAGGTCTTGTCGGCGATGCCGGTACCCGGGTCGCTGGCGTAGGCGTAGATCGTGCTCTTGACCGAGTCGATGTTGGGGATGCCCTCGCCGTCGCCCTCGAGACCGCTGGACCCGTCGGGTGCCATCTCGAACCGGGTGCGCGGGCCGAGCTTCGGCTCGCTCACGCCGGGCAGGTTGGCGGACGGCAGGTAGTACGTCGGGTTGGGCAGCTTGAGGGTACGGTCGGCGTGGCCACCCTGCAGGTCGGACCACTGGTCGCCGACATTCAACGAGATGTCGTAGCCGAGGTCCTCGATGTGCTGGCGGGTGCCGGCCTTGTACTCGACCGTCGTGCACGTGGCGGTCGCGCAGGTGATGTACGACGGCCGCTGCGACGTGCCCACGCCCGTCCACTTCGTGTAGAACCTGTCGGCCGTGAAGTCGGTGTAGCCGACCTTGGCGAGGTTCGCGAGGGTCGCGGCCTTCTGGTCGTCGTTGCGGCCGGTGAGGCCGAAGATCGTATAGCCGATGTCGGCGGCCTCGGTGACGAAGTCGACCATGGCCGGCGTCGCGGGGAACCTCTGGCCCTGCACGTAGACGTCCTGGACGGCCGGGGTGAAGTTGAACTGCATGCCCGCGACCTCCATGTCATAGGTCTCCAGGGTCGTGTCGTCCGCGTCGAGGACGATCGCGGGCTTCTTGCCCTGCCGGACGGCCCTGTCATACGCGGGCTTCAGCTGCTTGCTGGCCTTCGCGACGATCTTCTCCATCTCGCTGATGTACGGCGAGCCGGCCTTGTCGGCGATGCCGGTGCCGGGGTCGCCGTAGTAGGCGTAGATGGTCTTCTTGACCGAGTCGATGTTGGGGATGCCCTCGCCACCCTCGGTCCTCCCGCTGGAGCCGTCGGGCTCCAGCGTGAAGTGCGTGCGGGGCTCGAGCCTCGACGAGCCGTGCGGGTGCGCCTGAGCGGCGGAGCCGGTCAAGGTCGTCCCGGTCAGTGCCACGGCTGCCGCGATGGCAGCGGCGGCGAGCGTGCGAGTGCTGGTCATGTGTCCCCCCGGACGGTGTCGTTGCGCGTCGCAACGACGTTACACGGGCGGATCACGTGCGCGTCTCGCGCGACACTCAGACCCGCCGGATGACCGCCGTGACCTTGCCGAGGATCGTGGCGTGCGTGCCGTCGATGGGGGAGTAGTCGTCGTTGTGCGGCAGCAGCCAGACCTGGCCGTCCTTGCGCTGGAAGGTCTTGACCGTGGCCTCGCCGTCGAGCATCGCGGCGACGATCTCGCCGTTCTCGGCGTTGGGCTGCTGGCGGATGACGACGTAGTCGCCGCTGCAGATCGCCGCGTCGACCATGGAGTCGCCGGAGACCTCGAGCATGAACAACGTGCCGTCGCCGACGAGCGACTTGGGCATCGGGAAGATCTCCTCGACGCGCTCCTCGGCCAGGATCGGGCCACCGGCGGCGATGCGCCCGACCATCGGGATGTTGACCGCGAGGGGATGAGCGTCGTTGATGCCGGTCTCGTCGATGTCCGAGCTCATGGACCGGCGGGCGGCCATGACGTCGGGCAGGAAGATCTCGAGCGCCCGGGGGCGGTTGGGATCGCGCTTGACGTAGCCGAGGCCCTCGAGCGCGCGCAGCTGGTGGGCGACCGAGGACGTGCTGGTGAGGCCGACGGCCGCGCCGATCTCCCGCATGCTGGGCGGGTAGCCGCGCTTCTCGATCTCGTCGCGCAGGAACACGAGCACCTTGCGCTGGCGCGTGGTGAGCCCGGAGGAGTCGGCGGGCCCGTCGGGAAGCTCCGTGACGTCGGCGTTGCGATCATCGGTCATGCGGGAAGGTTAACCCGGATCGGGGGGTCAGTTCAAACATATGTTCGATGGCGTGTCGCGCCGCCGTCGCCTAGGTTTTCGCCGTGCCCCGGACCCTCGTGAAGCCAGGAACCCCCCGATCCGCCGTCGTGACGGGAGGCGGGCGCGGCATCGGCAGGGCCATCGCCGCCGAGCTGGTGTCCCGCGGGTACGAGGTGCTGGTCACCGACGTGGACGGGGTCGCGGCCGAGCGGACTGCTGCCGAGATCGGTGCCCGCTTCGGCATGTCGCTCGACGTGACGGACCCCGCCGCCAACCGGCTGGTGGCCGAGCGTGCGCGGGAGATCGCCCCGCTGGGTGCGTGGGTGTGCAATGCCGGTGTCGCGTTCGACGGCGACGTCACCGACCTGTCGGTCGAGCAGGTGCGCCTGATGGTCGACGTCAACGTGCTCGGCGTCATCTGGGGCGTGCGTGCCGCTGCGGACGTGTTCCGCAATCAGGCTGGGGACGGCGTCAGGGGCGGCGAGATCGGCGTCCTCGCGTCGCTCAGCGCACACGCACCGGTGCCCGGCCTCAGCGTCTACGCGGCGACCAAGGCCGCCGTCCTGTCGCTCGTGACGTCGTTGGCCTCCGAGCTGCGAGCCGATCGGATCCGCGTCCACGCCGTCTGTCCCGACGGGGTGGCGACCGCGATGGTCGACGGCTTCGACCTCCGGGGCGGCGCGCGGGAGGCGCTCGCCGCCGGCGTCATGCTGACGCCCGAGAAGGTCGCGGCCGAGCTGATCGACATGTTCGGGACGGCTCGTGTCTACCGGACCATCCCGGTGTGGCGTGGCGTCCTCGGCCGGTCGGCATCGTTGTCGCCGGCCGCCGCCGTCCACGCCGACCGGCTCGTCCGGCAGGTCGGTGCCTACCGGCTCAGGAGGGCCGGGCTGCGCTGACGGTCACGCGTCGGCGTCCGTGCGACCACGACGGAACGGGTTGCGGACGCGCTTGAAGACGTGAGCCGGCTCGGGCTCGGGCTCCGGCTCCTCCACGACTTCGACGTGCACCTCGTCGCCGTCGGCCTCGGCGCCGCGCAGATCGGCGATCTCGGCGTCCTCGGCGACCGTGTCGACCGTGACGATGTCCTCCCGGACCGCCTCGATCGTCGCGCCGAGCAGGACGGCGTAGATCCCGATCCACAGCCACAGCAGCAGGACGACGACGCCGGCGAGCGCACCGTACGTCTTGCCGTAGCTGCCGAAGTTGTCGACGTACGTGGAGAACCCGATCGACACGATGACCCACAGGGCACTCGCCACCAGGACGCCCTTGGTGAGCAGCGACGCCTTGCTGTCGCGGTCGGGCGCGATGCGGAACAGCATCCCGATCGCCACCACCAGGGCGCCGAGGAGGAGAGCCCATCGGGCGACCTCGAGCAGCACCCGGATGCCCGGGACGATGTCGATCGCGTCGAAGACGGCCGGCAGTGCGGCGACGAGGCCGATGACGACGATCAGGAACACCAGCGCACCGCCCGTGAGGCCCAGCGCGACCAGCTTCTTCTTGACGAAGTTGCGGTGGTCGCGGATGCCGAACATCGCGTTGATCGCCGTCACGAGGTTGCCGACGCCGCCGGAGGCGCTGTAGACGGCCAGCGTGACGGAGATGACGAGGCCGAACCCCAGGGAGCCGTTCGAGGTGGAGACGAGCGAGTCGAGCTGGCCGGTCACGAGGGACGCGGCGTCGGCGGGAAGGGCGTCGGCGATGTCGGCCGACTGTCGCTGCACCGTCTCGGGCGACGCGACCAGCCCGTAGGTCAGGACACCGGCGATGAGCGCGGGGAAGAGCGACAGGAACGTGTAGAACGCCACGCCGGCCGCCAGGAGCGGGGCCTGCTGGGCCGACGCCTGCTTCCAGGCGGTCAGGACCGTGCTCTTCGCAGCCATGGGTCGACGGTAGTGCCGGACGCGCCCAGATGCCTCCCGGACGGTGGGTCGGGTGTGACGCGGAACAAATGTTCGACAATTTGTCCCTGCAATGGCAGGGGCTGGGGTAGCACCATCGAAATTCTGTTCGATCAGTGCTTCCTTTTGTCAGGGGCGGCGCCTATTGTCGTACATGTGTTCGATCGAACGCCTGTTCGCACCATCGAATGACATCGAGAACTGCGTCCGGTCGGCACACCACTCTTCACCCACCACCGTCTCACTTCCCCCACGGAGGCACTCATGAGCACCATCATCTACGGCAACTTCGGTTCCAACGTCCTGCCGACCGCCGCTCGCCCGTCCGCACCTCACGTGCGTCTGACCCGGCGCGGCAAGGCCGTCATCCTGGCGTTGGCGATCGTCGCCATCAGCATCATCGCCGTGATGCTCGGCCCGTCGTCGACGGCGACCGGCGAGGCCGGCACGCCACAGCAGACCGCGACGGTCAGGGTGCTGCCCGGCCACACCCTGTGGCAGATCGCCGCCGCCGCCAATCCCGACGGAGACATCCGCGCGACGGTCGACGAGATCGTCAAGCTCAACTCCCTCCCCAACGCCTCCGCCCTCCAGATGGGCTCGGAGATCGCGGTGCCCGTCTACAACTGACGGTCATCGCATGACGACACAACCCGGTGAGGTCGCAAGGGAAGGCGACCACGCCGGGTTGTGTCGTTGATTCTGACTTCCGTACCTGTTTGACTCGACCTTCCGTCGTCGCGCGAGAGAGCCTGACACGATTCGGGAGGCATCACGTGAGACCCATCGCCGGTACCGGACGACAGCTCATGGCGGCAGTGGCCGCCGTGGCCACGACAGCAGCGCTGCTGGCCGGGTGCTCCTCCGACGGCCCCGATCCACGTGACACCGCCGACGAGCTGGCCGAGATGCTGACCACGCAGGACGTCTCGAAGATCGACGCCGTCGCGGGCGGCCGCGTCCCGCAGGCCGACCTCGAACGCATCGTCAAGAGCATGGACGGGCTCAAGCCCAAGGTCGTCGTCGAGGACGTCGAGGTCAGCGACGACAACGAGGACAGCGCGACCGCCACCCTCAAGAGCACCTGGACGTTCAAGGGCTCGACCTGGGACTACACGACCCCCGCCGACCTCAAGCGCATCGACGACGAGTGGCAGGTGCAGTGGAGTGCCGCGATCGTCGCGCCCGACCTCTCCGGTGACGAGCGACTGAGGCTCCGCACCACCGCCGCCGACCGGGGCGACGTCCTGGGCGCCGGCGATCAGTCGATCGTGACGGAGCGCGACGTGCAGCAGATCGGCATCGACAAGACCAAGGTGCCGGCCGAGCAGGCCGGAGCGTCCGCGCGGGCGCTGGCGCAGCTGATCGACATCGACCCCGAGGCCTACGCCACCCGGGTCGAGTCGGCGGGCGCACAGGCGTTCGTGCTGGGTCTGACGGCGCGCCGAGGCACCGATGCCGCGCTGAGCGACGACCAGCTCGCATCGGTCCCCGGGGCCGTCGGGCTGGCGTCGACCCTGCCGCTGGCGCCCACCCGCACGTTCGGGCAGCCGCTGCTCGGTGTCGTCGGCGAGGCGACGGCCGAGATCGTCGAGAAGTCCAAGGGCGAGATCAAGGCCGGCGACACGGTCGGCCTGTCGGGCCTCGCACTGCGCTACGACAGCCAGCTGCGCGGTGACCCGGGTGTGACGGTCGAGGCCGTGTCGTCCGAGGAGGGCGCCCAGCCGCGCGAGCTGTTCGCGGCGGAGGGCACGCCGGGCAAGGACCTGAGGACGACGATCGACGTCGACCTGCAGGGCGCCGCCGACGACATCCTCGCCGACGTGGAGCCCGCCAGCGCGATCGTCGCGGTCCGTCCGTCGACCGGCGAGATCGTCACACTGGCCAGCGGCGCCGGTGGCGGGGGAGCCGACACCGCCGCATCCGGTCACTACCCGCCGGGCTCGACCTTCAAGCTGGTCACGGCCCTGACGTTCCTGCGCAACGGGCTGACCCCGTCGAGCACCGTTCCGTGCACCGAGTCGATCACGGTCGACGGCCGCAGGTTCACCAACTACTCCGACTACCCGGGCGGCGCGGTCGGCGACATCCCACTGCGTGAGGCCATCGCGAACTCCTGCAACACCGCGATGATCGCCAGCCGCGACAAGGCGCCGCAGGACCAGCTGTCGCAGGCCGCGGCCGCACTGGGCCTCGGGCCCGACCTCGACCTCGGGTACCCGGCCTTCCTCGGCTCCGTCCCCGACAAGGCCGACGGCACGGCTGCCGCGGCGTCCATGATCGGCCAGGGCCAGATCGAGGCGTCGCCGCTGGCGATGGCGGTCGTGGCGGCATCGATCGCCAAGGGCGAGCGTGTCACGCCGACGCTGTTCACCGACTCGCCCACCAAGCCGGCCGCCGCAGCCGCCACACCGCTCACGGCCGACGAGGCCGGGCAGCTGCAGGAGATGTTCCGCGGAGTCGTCACGGGCGGCAGCGGGGCGTTCCTCGCCGACCTGCCCGGCGGTCCGGTGTCGGCCAAGACCGGCACCGCCGAGTACGGCACCGACACCCCGCCACGCACGCATGCCTGGATGATCGCGACGCAGGGCGATCTCGCCGTCGCGGTCTTCGTGGCCGACGGCGAGTCCGGCTCGCAGACCGCCGGGCCGCTGCTGGAGGAGTTCCTCCGAGGGGCTGCCGGCTAGACGATCGGCGTCGTCACCGGCTTCACGTAGGGGGCGCCGTTGTTCACGACGTACGACGTCGTCCGCTTCGACGTGGCGTTCGGGTCGCGCCGGTCACTGATGACGAAGTAGTCCATCTGGATCCGTGCGGGCGTCACGTCGAGCACCGAGTACCCGTGGTCGTCGAAGTTGACGTACTTGATGTAGCGGTTGAGCACCTTGAACGCGGTCTCCACCACGATCGACGCCGACCGCGACGGTGAGCCGATGATGTCGTCGAGGTTGTTGCTGGTCACGGACGTCGTCACGAGCTCGGTCGCGATCGATCCGCCGAGCGGGTAGAGGCCCTTGTCGACGGGGATCTCGCACGCCCAGCCCGAATGGATGTCCCCGGTCAGGAAGACCACGTTCTTGATCTTGTTCTTGGCGATGTGGTCCGTGAGCTTCTTGCGCTCGACGGCGTAGCCGTCCCACTGGTCGGTGTTGTACGGGACGCCCTCGGTGGGCAGGATGCCGGCGAATCCCGCGAGCACCTCCGTCACGAGGTTGGGCAGAGGAGGGATGAGCACCGGCGTGATCATGACCGGGTTGCCGACGAGGTTCCAGCGCGCGGTCGAGGTGGAGAGGTTGTCCTTCAACCAGCCGAGCTGCTCCTCGCCGGCGATGACGCGCTTCGGGTCGCCGGTCACACCGATCTCGAGACTGAACTCCTTGCCGGGTGCGTTGCGGTAGCTGCGCAGGTCGAGCAGCGACAGCTCGATCAGGTTGCCGAAGCGGAACTTGCGGAAGATCGTCGTGGCGTCCTCGATGCCGGCCGTGCCACCCAGCCTCACGGGCTGCCACTCGTCATAGGCCTGCAGCGACAGGCGCCGGCGTGTGTGGAAGTCGCCCTCGGTCTCGGGCGTGTGGTTCTCGGCGCCGTCGGTCCAGGTGTCGTTGGCGGTCTCGTGGTCGTCCCAGGCGAGGATGAACGGCAGCTTCTGGTGGAGAGCGGCCAGGTCGGGGTCCTGCTTGTACTGGGCGTGGCGCTGGCGGTAGTCGGCGAGCGTCACGATCTCGTGGGCGGGCACGTGCTTGCGGACGTCGACGTTCTTGTTGCCGTACCCGTACTCGCCGTTGCCGTACTCGTAGATGTAGTCGCCGAGATGCAGGACGCCGTCGAGGTCGGTGCGCTCGGCGAGGTGGCGGTAGCTGTTGAAGTACCCGGCCTGCAGGTTGGCGCACGACACGATGCCGAGGCGCATCCGCCGGACGTCCGCGCCGACGGCCGGCGCGGTGCGGGTGCGGGCGACGGGGGAGCGGCCACCCCTGAACGTGAACCGGTACCAGTAGGTCATCGCGGGCTCGAGGCCCGTCACGTCGATCTTGACGGTGTGGTCCCGTGCGGCGGTCGTCGTGAACACGCCGGCTCTCACGATCCTGGTGAACGCCTGGTCCAGCGCCACCTCCCAGGCGACCGGCGCCGAGGGGCCCTGGCCTGAACCGGGGAAGGAGGAGGCCGTCGGGGTCACCCGCGTCCAGATGACGACCGAGGTCGGCAGCGGGTCGCCCGAGGCGAGGCCGTGCACGAAGTACGGACTGGCTGCCGAGGCGGACGCGGCCGGCAGGGTCGCCAGGACCGTGCCCGCCGTGAGCGCGGTGCCGGTGGCGATGAATGTACGGCGAGTTGTCTGGGTCACACCGTGATCAACGCCGTGGAACGCGTGAGGCTACGGAACGGCAGATGAACGTCGGCGGTCGGGTCGTTGACCGTCCCCATCAAGACTGCGTGACGACAGCCCGTCCCCCGGCCCGGTCGTGAGTCCTACTCGTGCGGGATGAGCTCCAGGACCTCGCCGAACGCGCAGGTGCTCATCCGCTCGATGGCGGTGGACTCGTGCAGGTGCTCCGGGGCGTTCATCGCCAGCATGATGTTGAGCAGCATGCCCTGGGCGACGAACTCGCGGGCCTGCTCGTCGGTCGCGCCGGTGCTGAGGACCAGGTCGAAGATCTGGGCCATCCGGGTGCGTGCCGCGGCGCCGATGCGCTCGTCGCCGCCGGCGGCGAAGCCGTGCATCATGACGCCCAACGCGGACCTGTCCTGGACGATGAGCGCGGTGTAGGCGATGCCGAGACGCTCCCAGTCGGCGTCGTCGTCGGGGTCGAAAGCACCGTCGGCCAGGACGTCTGAGAAGGCCTGGTGGACGCGCGCCGTGCACCGTTCGAACACTTCGAGGAAGAGATCGAGCTTGGTGCCGAAGATGCGGACGACGTACGGCTGGGAGACCTGAGCCTCCTTGGCGATCGTGTCGGTCGTGGTGCCGGCGTAACCCGTGCGTCCGAAGGCGCGGGTGGCGGCGTCGAGGACCAGCTCGCGGCGGTCGTCGGCGTTCATGCGGGGGACGGGGGTCGATGCTGCGGTGCTCACGCTTGACAGGTTATCAGTTCATTACCTAACGTCGTGCTAGGTAATCATTCGATGCCTTCCAGTCTCTCCATCGCACGGAGTCGCCATGACCGTCCTCGCCCCCGAGGCCCCGGGCCTCACCCCGCCGTCCTCCCGCCGCCGCATCCCGGTGTGGGTCGCGATCCTCGCGACGTCCCTGCCGATGTTCATGGCGACACTCGACAACCTCGTCATGACCAGCGCGCTGCCGGTGATCCAGGCCGATCTCGGCTCGTCCGTCAACCAGCTCTCGTGGTTCCTCAACGCCTACACGCTGGTGTTCGCGACGTTCATGCTGCCGATGGCGACGCTGGGGGACCGGCTCGGTCGCCGGCGGGTCATGATCGCCGGCATCACGGTCTTCACGCTCGCATCGGTCGCGTCGGCGCTGGCGACATCGTCCGAGGCACTGATCGCCGCCCGCGCGGTGCAGGGCCTGGGCGCCGCGGCGATCATGCCGCTGTCGCTCACGCTGCTCGCGTCGGCCGTCCCGGCCGCGATGCGTCCGGTCGCGATCGGCATCTGGGGCGGCGTCTCCGGACTCGGTGTCGCGCTCGGCCCCGTCGTCGGTGGCGCCGTCGTCGAGGGCGTCAGCTGGGAGGCGATCTTCTGGATCAACGTGCCCGTCGCGCTCGTCGCGGTGCCGATGATGCTGATGGCCGTCCAGGAGTCGAAGGGCGTCTGGCAGAGGCTCGACCTGCCCGGCACGGCGCTGCTCGGCTCGGCGGTGTTCCTCGGCATCTGGGGCATCGTGCACGGCAACGACGACGGCTGGGGATCGCTCGGCGTCCTCGCCTCGCTGATCGCCGCGGTCGTGCTGGTGCCCGTCTACGTCGCGTACGCCCGGGGTCGCGCTCACGCCGTCCTGCCGCTGCGCCTGTTCGCCTCGCGCGGGTTCTCGGTCGCCAACGTCATCGGCCTGTTCTTCACGATCGGCATGTTCGGCACGGTGTTCCTGCTGTCGCAGTACCTGCAGATCGTCGAGGGCTACTCGCCGTTCGAGGCCGGCCTGCGGACCCTGCCGTGGACGGCGGCGCCGATGCTCGTCGCGCCGATCGCCGGCATGCTCGCCGGACGTGTGGGGCTGCGCGCGCTGCTGCTCGTCGGTCTGGCCCTCCAGGCGGCATCGTTGGTCTGGTTCGCCGTCATCACCGAGTCCGGTGCCGGATACGGCTCGTTCATCCCGGGCCTGATCGCGGCCGGCGTCGGCATGGGCCTGACGTTGGCGCCGTCCGCCACCGCTGTGCTCGAGGGACTGCCCGACGACGACTTCGCCATCGCCAGCTCGGCCAACTCGACGCTGCGGGAGTTCGGCGTCGCGCTCGGCATCGCGCTGCTCGTCGCGGTGTTCCTCGGCAACGGGGGAGAGCTCACGCCGACCGGCTACGACGGGGCGATCGGTGCGCCGCTGCTGGTGGGCGCCGGTGCCGTCGTGGTCGCGTTCGTCGCCGCCTTCTTCGCGCCGGGTCGCGCGAGGCGTTGAGGGGCAGACCACGTGCGTCCGTGGGGGACAATGGGCCCATGCGGATTCACGTGGTCGCGGACGCGGCGGACAAGGACGGCGGCTACGTCAGCGAGCGCCTCGTGCAGCGCGGCGGCGAGATCGTCGAGCTCGACCGCGACGATCTGCCGACGCACGACACGATCGGCGAGTCCGACCTCGTCCTGCTGCTCGGCTCCGACAAGTCGGCGCACGAGCCGAAGTGGACCGAGTCGGTGACCGCCGAGATCCGGCTCGTGCGTGCGTCGCTCGCGGCCGGCACCCCGGTCATGGGCATCTGCTACGGCGCGCAGCTCGTGGCTCGCGCGCTCGGCGGCACCTCGTGGCGTGCCGACCAGCCAGAGCTCGGCTGGGCCCGGGTCGACACCACCGACCACGTCCTGTGCCCCGAGGGGCCGTGGGGCCAGATGCACAGCGACGTCTTCGCGCCGGGACCCACCACCAAGGTCATCGGCACGTCGTGGCGCGGACCGCAGTGCATCATCGACGACAGCTGGGGCGCGCGGGCCATCGGCTGGCAGTTCCATCCCGAGGTGACCCCGACGACGTACGAGCGCTGGGTCAAGGACGGCTACTACGGCGACACCGGCGTCGATCCCAAGGACCTGATCCGTCAGGCCCACGCGCACGCCCCCAAGGCCCGCAACCTCGCGCACGCCCTGACCGACTCGGCGCTCACGTACCTGGGTGTCGCGTGAAGGGCCGGCCGAGCGGCTATTCCTGGGAGGTCGTCGGCAAGGAGGTCGTCATCTCCCACCACGGCGCCGAGGCGGCGGTGCTGCGCGGCGAGAAGGCGCACCAGTTCGTGCGCGAGGCCGAGAAGGGTGATCCGCAGCTGCTGATGGCCCGCCACGCCGGCGGGACGTACAAGGCACCCGACGAGCGCCGCTCCGGCCCGAAGCCGAGGCAGAGGACCCGCAAGCGCCCGTGACGCAGGTGGATTCTCAACCTCATCCGGACGAGTGCGGTTGAGGATCCACCTCGCCGAGGCGCAGTCGGAGGAACGCCTGCTGCGCCGCGTTGTCGGTGAGGCCGATGGCGCGTTCGTAGGCGTCGGCAGCCTCCGTCGGACGTCCCGCGCGCCGCAGCAGGTCGGCGCGTACGGCGTGGAACAGGTGGAAGGCGTCCAGGTCCAGGCCGTCGACGATCGTCAGGGCGGCCTCCGGGCCGTCCACCTCGGCGACCGCCACCGCGCGGTTCAGCGCCACTACCGGTCCGGGCGTGAGGGTCATCAGGTGGTCGTAGAGCTGGACGATCTGTCGCCAGTCGGTGTCGGCGGCCGTCGGTGCGTCGCTGTGGACGGCGCTGATCGCGGCCTGCAGCTGGTACGGCCCCGGGCTGCCACGACGCAGGCACCGGCGGACGAGCTCCTGTCCCTCCGCGATCTGGCCGGCGTCCCAGCGCGTCCGGTCCTGGTCGGCGAGCAGCACGAGCCCACCACCCGACGTCCGGGCCGACCGGCGCGAGTCGTTGAGCAGCATCAGCGCCAGCAGACCGATGGCCTCCGGCTCGTCCGGCATGAGGTCGACGAGCAGGCGTCCGAGTCGGATGGCCTCGGCGCACAGGTCGTCGCGGACGAGGTCGTCGCCGGAGCTGGCGGTGTGGCCCTCGTTGAAGATCAGGTAGACGACGGCGAGGACGCCGCGCAGCCGGTCGGGCAGGTCGGCGTCCCGCGGAACGCGGTAGGGGATGCCGGCGTCGCGGATCTTCGACTTCGCGCGCACGATCCGCTGCGCCATGGTCGGCTCCGGCACCAGGAACGCCCGGGCGATCTCGGGCGTCGTGAGCCCGCCCAGCAGTCGCAGCGTCAACGCGACCCGTGCGGCGGGGGCGAGGGCCGGGTGGCAGCAGGTGAAGATCAGCCGCAGACGGTCGTCGGACACCGGACCCACCTCCTCCGCCGGTCGTTCCCGGTCGGTCTGCTCCGCGAGCAGCGCCGCCTGGGTGTGCTTGCCGTCGCGCACGGTCTCGCGGCGGAGCTTGTCGATCGCGAGGCGGCGGGCGGTCGTGATGATCCAGCCGGCCGGGCTGGGCGGGACGCCGTCGTCCGGCCACCGCTGGACGGCGCGGACGAAGGCCTCCTGGACCGCGTCCTCGGCGATGTCGATGTCACCGAAGACACGGGCCAGGACGGCCACGCTGCGTCCGTGCTCCTGACGGAACACCCGGGCGATGTCGTCCACGATCAGTAGCGGAACGGCCGGACCTCGATCGGCAGGCCGATGGCCCTCGAGAACTTGCCCGCCCAGGCGAGTGCCGCATCGAGATCGGGGGAGTCGACGATCGTGAACCCGCCGATGTGCTCCTTGCCCTCGGCGTACGGGCCGTCGGTGACGAGGGACTCGCCGTCCTGGTACCGGACGACGGTGCTCGACTCGGGACCGAACAGACCGCCGGAGAACACCCACTCGCCGGCGGCCTTGGCCTCCTCGGTGACGGCTGCGACGTCGCGCATGATGGGCTCGAGCACCTCGGGCGGCGGGATCTCGCCGCCGGTGGTCACGGGCTCGATGACGTTGAGGACGTAGTTCGTCATGGTGCTTCCTCCTGGTGACGGCCGGCCTGTTGCCAGCCTCTCACCACCTACACGAACGGCGCGCGGGGAATTCGACACGACGTGCCCACGAACATCCCGCGACGGGGTGCGGCGCGATCGGCCTGCGGACAGAACGAAGCCCCGACTCAGCGCATGGGTCGGGGCTTCGGGCTGTGGTGGGACGTCAGTCGGTGACGTCCGCCGCGTCGTGGGCCGCCTGGGCGGCCTTCTTCTCCGAGCTGGCACCGTCGGTCGACAGGACGCCGCCGGTGCTCTCGAGGTGGGCCCGGATGAACCAGTGGAACAGCTCGAGCTGACGCTGCTGCCCGATGATCATGTCCTCGGTGACGGGATCGAGGTCGGACGTCGCCTCCTGCGCCTTGCGGTGGTCCTTGAGGAGGTTGATGTAGACCTCGTCGAGGGCACCGAGGTGCTCGTTGGTGGTGGCGCGGCCGAGGGAGTAGTCCTCCCACGTGCGTCCGTTGACGATCGCCCCGGGCGTGCCCAGCGGCGAGACGCCGAGGGTCGCGATGCGCTCGGCGGTCTCGTCGACCATCGCGATGACCTCGTCGACGTGCGGGTCGATCATCTCGTGGACCGCGATGAAGTGCGGGCCGACGACGTTCCAGTGCACGTGCTTGAGCGTCAGGTGGAGGTCGTTGAGTGCGTTGAGCCGGTCCTGGAGGATTCCGGCGAGCTTCTCGCCCTCAGCGGGCGTCAGGCCAGGAATGGTGAACTTCGGTGTAGTAGCCATGCCATCTAGATACCCACGCGACATACCTTCAATCACCGGATCTGTAAAAGATGCCGACACCTGTCGGAGCCGATAGCGTCGTCGATCGCTGCCGCGCGCTGACCAGCGCATCCGCGGCAGCCACGCCACCAAGGGAGGAACCCCAATGGGCATCATCGGATTCATCGTCGTCGGCCTGATCGCCGGATTCATCGCACGCGCCGTCGTGCCCGGCAAGGACGACTTCGGCATCCTCGGGACGATCATCCTGGGCATCGTCGGCTCCTTCGTGGGCGGCTTCCTCGGCTCGCTCATCGGTGACGGGGGCGTCGACCTGACGGCCTCCGGCATCATCGGGTCGATCATCGGTGCCATCGTCGCCCTGATCGCGTACAACGCCATCACGGGACGCAAGAAGGTCGGTCGCTAGGACCCCACAGGACTCCCCGCCGCCCCTCCGCACCACGCGGAGGGGCGGTGCTGTGTCCGGGGTGGGGGCCTGGTCGTAGGTTTGGGGCATGGCATTGATCGTCTGTCCGCTGTGCGTTCGCGAGGACGACATCCACCTCATCGGCACCCTCCCCGACGGACGCAAGCAGGTCCGCTGCGACGACTGCGACTTCACCTTCGTGTACGGCTCGCCGGTCGAGGAGAAGAAGGCCGCGCCGGCCCCGCGCAAGCGGACGACCACGGCGAAGGCGTCCAGGCCGACCGTCGCCCCGATCACGGTCGTCGTGCGGCGGTTCCCGACCGTCGACGACGTCGAGCTCGTCGACCGGCAGCGTGCCGAGGTGCTCAAGCAGGAGTACCTCGCGACCGTCCCGTACGAGCCGAGCCCGCTGGTCGAGCGCCACTGGACCAAGTACCGCTGGGTGTTCTCGGCCGACGGTCTGGAGAAGGTCGCCATCGCCGATCTCAGGTACTTCGCCGACGACTCCACGGGCGTCGGCACGGGCGACCCCACCGAGTTCGACAAGGCGTGGGTGCTGCTCGGCGAGCTGGAGGGCGCACGCCGCGTCCGGGCCGTCACCAACCACCTGCTGCGCGGCTACGGCGAGCTGCCCGACCGGTTGACCGATCTCGCCGACGGGACGTTCGGGCAGTCGATGCCCGGCTGGGGCGAGGCGCTGCTGACCAAGACGCTGTCGGTCGCCGAGCCCGACCGGTTCCTGCCGATCGTCACGTACGAGCACAAGAAGGCCGTCGCGCTGGCGGTCTACGGCATCGAGCTGCCGGTGGTGGACGAGACGTCGCTGACGATCGGACGCCTCGGCGTGTGGAGCAACGACCTGCTGGTCGACCTCGCCGGCGAGGGATTCGACGACCTGCGCCACGTCGCGGCGTTCCTGCGGTGGGCCAAGGACCGGTAGGTCACTCCAGGGAGCTCGGCTCCGTGTCGAGCCGCTGCCGGAAGACGTCCCTCTTCTGCAGCTGCATGGGTGTGACGGCCTTGCTCCACAGCCATCCCTGCGCGTAGGTGCAGCCGCGTTCCTGCAGGGCCTGCAGCTGGGCGAGGCTCTCGACGCCCTCGGCGACGATGGTCAGGTCGAGGGAGCGCGCCAGCTCGATCAGCGACGTGACGATGGCCAGCGAGTGGGCGTCGCCGGGGATGCCGCTGACGAACCCGCGGTCGATCTTCAGCATTGTGATCGGCAGGTCGCGCAGGTACGCCATCGAGCTGTAGCCGGTGCCGAAGTCGTCGATCGCGATCCCGAAGCCGTGGTCGCGCAGACGCTGGAGGACGCCGATGGCGACGTCCTTGTCGGCCATGATCGCGCTCTCGGTGATCTCCAGCGTGACGGTCGAGGGATCGAGCCCTGTCGCGTCCGCAATGGCGACGATGTACGAGTCGAGCCCCTCCCTGAGGCTCTGGCCCGACAGGTTCAGCGAGACGGTCGCGGCCTCCGGCATGACCCAGACGGCCTTGAGCTCGGCGATGTCGTACATCGTGCGCCGGATGACCCAGCGGTCGAGGTCGGCAGAGCTGGCGTTCATCTCCGCGACGGCGACGAACCGCGAGGGCTCGACCGTCCCGCGGGTGGGGTGGTGCCAGCGCGCCAGCGCCTCGACCCCCGACGGCTCGCCGGTGCTGATGTCGATGACGGGCTGGTACTGCATCTCCAGGCCGTCCGTGGCCAGCGCCTTCAGCAGCTCGGCGCCGAGGTGGTGGCGCTCCTCGGCCTGCTCGCTCAGTGCCGTGTCGTACAGGCGGACGTGGCCGCGGTTGGTGGCCTTGGCGGCGTACATCGCGGTGTCGGCGAAGCGGAGCAGGTCCTCGGCGGACGGGGCGGGGGACAGCGCGACGCCGATCGTGGCGCCGACGCGGACGGAGTGGTGCCCGATGCTGCACGGCGCCGACACCACCGCCAGCAGACGTTCGGCCGCCTGCTGGGCCCGGTCCGCGTCGACGTCGTGCAGCACGACCACGAACTCGTCGCCGCCGAAGCGGCCCACGACCTCGCCCGGTCGCACCGCGGCGCTCAGACGGGACGCGACCTCGATCAGGACGACGTCGCCGGCGCTGTGTCCGCGCCCGTCGTTGACGTCCTTGAAGTGGTCGAGGTCGATGAACAGCACCGCGGTGCCCTCGGCGTCCGGCTCGCCGAGGTGTTCCAGCAGCATCGTGCGGTTGAGGAGCCCCGTCAGCTCGTCGTGCTCGGCCGCGTGCCGCAGGTCGTGCTCGTTGCGGCGCAGGTCGGTGATGTCGGTGATCATCGCGAGCGCGCCCTGCGCCTCTCCGTCGACCTCCGGCATGGGCGAGGCGGCGATCCAGAGCTTGCGGGTGCCGCCGTCGGGGTGCCGGTACGACCTCTCCCGGCGCTCGGGTCCGCGCCAGCGACGGTCACGCACGCGGCGGGCGAACTCCGTCGTCGACAGGCCGGCGATCGACGCCCACACCTCGGTGTCGAGGACCCTGTCGCGGTCGAGGCCGAGCATCCCGGCGAGGCGGGCGTTCGCGTACGTCACCGTGCCGTCGGGCGCGATCACGATGATGCCTTCCTCCGCGGTCTCGGCGATCGCGCGGTAGCCGGCCTCGGACCTGCGCAGGGCCTCGGCCGAGTCGACCTCGCCGGTCACGTCGCGGACGATCGAGATGATGGCGCCGATCCTCGTGTCGAGGAGGTTGGTGGCTGTCTGCTCGACCCAGATCCAGTCGCCGACCGCGTTGCGGGCACGGAACCGCCACGTGCGTGACTCGGGCTCGGTCTGCACGGCGGTCCAGTTCTCCAGCGCCTCGGCGACGTCGTCGGGGTGCACCAGCTCGGTCAGCTCCGCGCTGGTCCCCGTGCTCCGTGCCCCGAACATCGCCATGCCGGCGGGGGAGCCGTAGATCGTCCGGCCCGTGGCGTCGTGCAGGGTGATGAAGTCGGGTGACCGACTGGCGATGACGTCGAACAGGTCCTGGAGGTCGCCGCGCGCCTGCTCGCTCTCGCGCAACGGTCGCAGGTCGAGCATCGACGCGGCACACCCGCTGGGCAGGCCGTCGGCGTCCCGCAGGAGCGTGGCGTCGATCCGGACGGGGACGGGTCGGCCGTCCGGATCCATGAAGACGCGCTCGACCTGCGACGCGTCCACGTCGCCGCGGCGCATCGCGGCCAGCAGGATCTCGCCCGCACCGGTGTCGTCGGGGTGCGTGATCTGGGTCGGGTGGGCGCCGACGAGCTCGCTGCGGGGACGGCCCACGAGGGCGCAGAACGCGTCGTTGACGGCCTGGTACCTGCCGTCGTTGTCGACGAGCACCTGCGGCAGCCGGGACTGGTCGAACCGGGCGATGAACCGTGACTCCTCGTGACGGCGTCGCGCCTCCTCCATCTTCCGCTCGGTGATGTCGGTGATGTTGCCGATGACCGATCCGACGTCCGGGTCGTCGCGCAGGTCGCTGATGGTCAGCCGGGCCCACTTGGCGCTGTGGTCCGCGTGGATCAGCCGGACCTCGAGGTGCGCCTCGGAGAGGTGCCCGGCGAGCACGTCGCGCCACGCCTGCTGCGCGTCCTCCCGGTCGTCCTCGTGGACGAACTCGAGCCCGGGGCGGCCCACGACGTACTCCGTCAGCCAGCCGAGCCGCTCCGGCAGCGCGGACGTGACGGCCGTGAGCGACCCGTCCGGGGCGGCGGTGAACACGATGTCGGCGGAGTTGCGCAGCAGCGACAGCCAGCGGCGCTCCGACCGCGCGAGCTCGTCCTGCGCGTCGACGCGCGAGGTCTCGTCGATCAGGACGACGGTCAGTGCGTCGTCGCCGGACGGCGTCACCACCAGGTGGGCGTTGACCAGCTGGCCGACCGTCGACCTCAGCCTGACCTGGACCCGTCCCGCGGCGCCGCCGGTCGCGACGGTCTGCAGGCACGCGCGGACGTTCTCAGCGTCGTCCGGCGTGCAGCCGAACGCCTCGAGCTGGCGACCGGCAAGATCGGTCGTGCCCAGCAGCTGGGGGAGGAGGTCGTCGTGCGTGACGATCCGACCCCCGTGGGTCGTGGTGAAGCACGGCGCAACCGACGGCGCATCCATGATCGTCACCCACTCCGATTGCGCTGGAGCACCATCCTAGGGAGGACTAGGACATAAGTCCTGTTTATCGGACGAGGCTGCTCGCACGCGACCGCGCATCGGCTTTCTTGAACGATCAGTCATCAATCGGTAGGCTCGTTGCATGGGACGGACGCGCAGCTTCGACGAGTCGCTCGTCGTGAGCCAGGCGGCGACGGCCTTCCTCGCCACCGGGTACGAGGGCACGTCCGTCGACGCGCTGGTGGCGGCGACCGGGCTGCACCGGGGCAGCCTGTACGGGGCGTTCGGCAGCAAGCGCGGACTGTTCGTCGCCGCCGTGCGCCTGGCCGAGTCGGATCGGCTGACGGACGTCGAGGCGCTCGACCTGCTCCTCGTCGCGCTGCTCGAGGTCGCACCCACGGACGCCACCGTCCGTGAGCTGTGCCGGGGCCAGGTCGACAGTCTCCCCGCGCCGGCGGCCTCGCTGCTCGGGCGTCGCCTCCTCGAACGCGCAGGCGTCACACCGGACTCATCCACCACGAGGGGCATCACATGAACTCGGTCACCATCGAAGGCAACCAGCTGGTCGTGGAGCCGCGCGGACTCGACAAGCTCTGGTCGTTCACCCGGCGGCTCGAGATCCCCATCGAGCACGTGCGCGGAGCGACGGCCGATCCTGGCGCCAACACCGAGCCCAAGGGTCTGCGTGCTCCGGGCCTGTCGGTTCCCGGCAAGACCGCGGGCGCCTTCCACCGCGACGGCGAGAAGATCTTCTGGAACGTCAGCAACGGACGCGACACCGTCGTCATCGAGCTGCGCGACGAGGACTACCAGCGTCTCGTGCTGACCGTCGACGATCCGCGTGCCGTCGTCCGCGCCGTCAACGACGCCGTACCGGAGCAACCGTAGATTCGACGCCATGGCGTCGGCTGACCTGGTGGTCATCGACGGCGCGCTGCAGGCGAGAGCCTTCGTGCTCACCCAGTCGCTGGACGGCCTGGTGATCGAAGGATTCGAGGACTTCGTGACGTTCGAGCGCGAGGTTATCGAGCGCGCGGACCAGATCCGCTGGTAGCCCGACGCGCGTGTCGCGAGTGACGGGTGTGACTCGCACTACCCCTGACCTGCGCTTTTGCTGCGACGCCAAGGGCCTACCGAAAAATGTCAGACCTTCTTGCGAAGGTCGTTGCACGGGTGGTGGGTGACGCGTATGGTTACCACTACATCTAGTACTTACACCGATGTAGTTCTCCACATGTGGGTCCACAGGATCTCGTAGTTGCACACAGGAAATCGTCTGAGTGCACACCGTCGTCCACAGTTTCATCCCCAGCTCGACGACACAGGGCGCCGCCGGAGAACGACCCGCAGCATCACTCCCACCACCTCGCACCGTCACCGGAAGGAGCGCGCCATGCACTGCCCGTTCTGCAAGAACACCGACACCAAGGTGCTCGACAGCCGTGTGGCCGACGAGGGCGGCGCCATCCGGCGTCGTCGCGTCTGCGCGGAGTGCGAGAAGCGCTTCACGACGATCGAGCAGATGCAGCTCATGATCGCCAAGCGGTCCGGTGCCACCGAGCCGTTCATCCGCGACAAGGCCATCGCCGGCGTCGCCAAGGCGTGCAAGGGTCGCCCGGTCTCGGCCGACGACCTGGCGCGTCTGGGCCAGCAGGTCGAGGACGCACTGCGTGACCGCGGTGCGGCCGAGATCCCCGCACACGAGGTGGGCATGGCCATCCTCGAGCCCCTCAAGGCCCTCGACGAGGTCGCGTACCTGCGCTTCGCGAGTGTCTACAAGTCGTTCGAGTCGGCCGATGACTTCGCCGCCGAGATCGCCACCCTGATGGTCGCGGCAGCCGATGGTGAGCTCGCCGAAGAGGCTCGCGCCAAGAGCCCCAAACACGACCGCTGACGAAACATCCAGCGTCCCGGGGTTGTTGTACAAGTGACCCCTGAACACCCGGAAACGTCCCGAAACACAGCACAAAAGCACGAACTTCACTCACCGCAAACACACAGGAGCAGCACGATGACGGAGACAGTCAGCGGCCCCACGGGGTCCCCACGCAAGTCGGGCGCGAAGGCCAAGAACGGCACAGGCCTCAAGATCGAGCGCGTCTACACGACCGAGGGCGTGCACCCGTACGACGCCGTCACGTGGGAACGTCGCGACGTCGTCCAGACCAACTGGAAGACCGGCGAGAACGTCTTCGAGCAGCGCGGTGTGGAGTTCCCCGACTTCTGGAGCGTCAACGCGTCCACGATCGTCACCACCAAGTACTTCCGTGGCGCCGTCGGCACGCCCGAGCGTGAGCAGAGCCTCAAGCAGCTGCTCGACCGCGTCGTCCTGACCTACACGCAGGCCGGCCGCGACAACGGCTA
>Ga0247730_1000149_pt1 | contig 67782 bp, 54 predicted proteins | sample UWRJL073202C2_FD_180959 | JGI IMG/M metagenome (GOLD analysis project Ga0247730, IMG submission 180959) | Plant litter microbial communities from Arlington Agricultural Research Station in Wisconsin, United States - UWRJ-L073-202C-2 | ecosystem: Environmental > Terrestrial > Plant litter >...
CTTCCTCAATTACTACAACCACAAGCGCCCGCACTCGTCACGAAAGAACATACCGCCAGCACTCCTGGAGCATCTGGCGGCAACAAACTCCTACGTGGGTGTCTAGGAAAACTTGACCACTACAACCTTGTCCGCGACAGCTCCTCGCGACCACGCAGACGGTCTTGACGGTGCCGCGCCACTCGCCGCAGACACCAGGCGATCAACCGCCGCGCAGGCGCAGCGTCAGACCCTTGAGGAAGTTACGCAGGAACTGGTCACCGCACAGGCGAAAATTCGCGTGCTTCGGCTGGCGATACAGGGCATTGATCTCACCGCGCGTCACCTTGAAGCCTGCGCCATCCATGATCGCGAGGATGTCGTCTTCCTTGAGCTCGAACGCCACGCGAAGCTTTTTCAGCACCACGTTGTTGTTGATGCGCGCCTCGACCTCGCGGGCGGGCTGGCTTTCATCGCGGCCGCGACGGTGGACGATCAGGCCATCGAGGAAGTGCGCCATGGCAAGGTCAGGCATCTCGACGAAGCCGGGCTCGTCTTCCTTCAGAAGCCAGGGGCCCACGTTTTCGCGGGTGGCGGCGTAGCCGGTGAGCTTCATGATCTCGACCACATGGACCTCGCCGAGGTCGAGCATGTAGCGGATGCTGCGGAGGGTGTCGTTATTAAGCATGACGGGAAGGATACCCCGTTCGGCGGCATCGGTTGTAGGAGCGCGCCCTGCGCGCGACATCTTTTCGCGGAGACCCATGGAGTGTCGTCGCGAAAAGATGTCGCGCGCAGGGCGCGCTCCTACGATGGTGCCATTTCCAGCGGTGCCATTTCAGTTCAGTGGCGCCATTTCCAGCGGTGCCATTTCAGTTCAGTGGCGCCATTTCCAGCGGTGCCATTTCAGTTCAGTGGCGCCATTTCCAGGCGTGCCATTTCAGTTCAGTGGTGTCGCTTTAGTTCGGCAGGCCCAGGTCGTCGATCATCGCCTTCAGGAACCGCGCTGCTTCACCGCCGGTCGCTGCCCGGTGATCGAAGGTCAGCGACAGCGGCATGCGGCGGTGTACCTCGATGCCGCCCATCACGGCCACCACGTCGTGGCTCAGCTTGCCGGCGCCGATGATCGCCACGGTGGGCGGGACGACGACGGGCGTTGCGTAACGACCGGCGAACATGCCGAAATTCGACAGGCTGATCGTGTAGCCCGAAAGCTCCGAGGCCGGGATGCTGCGATCCTCCACCGAGGTACGCAGGCGCTTGATGGCCGCGCGCACGCCGGCGCCGTCGAGCACGTCGGCATTACGCAGTGCAGGCACGAACAGGCCGTCGTCGGTGTCCACGGCGATGCCGATGTCCACGTGCGGGTGCAGCGTGCGGGTCAGCGTCTTGCCGTCGAACCATGCGTTCAGGGCCGGAACGGCCTTGCACGCGGTCACGATGGCGCGGATGAGGCGAGCCGTGATGTCCTGCTTGCCGATCCAGGCGTGCAGGTCGGCATCGTCGACGATGGTCGTCGGGACGACCTGGGCATGCGCCTCGGCCATTACGCGCGCCATGTTGCGGCGGACGCCCTTCAACTGTTCGGGCTGGCCCATCGCTTCCCTGCCGGGCGGCGACGTGCGCACGGCCTTGCCGGCGAGCGACACGGGCGTGCGCGTCGGCGCCGGACCTGGCTCGGGCAGCGAGGGAGCCAGGTGCTGTGCCGAGGCAGGGCGAGTATTGCCCGCTGAAGCGGACGCGCCCGAAGCCGAAGCACCGAGCGATGCCGTGCCGTTGGCCGCGGCGTTCTTCACGTCGCTCATGGTGATGACATCGCCGGCGCCGGTCGGCTGCACGCGGGTGAGGTCGACCTTCATCTTCTTCGCGAGGGCGCGTACGGCCGGCACGGCCTTGACGCCACCGGCGCTGCTCACCTGTTCGGTGTGCACGGCATTGCCGCTGACCATGGCACCGACGACGGTGCCTTCGTCTTCGCGCGCGGCGGGAGCGGTGCCGCCTTCTTCGATCTCGCCGCCGTCATCCGATGCGACGACCTTGCCCGCGTCATCGGCGGCCGGGCTGCCGACGCTCTTCTTCGGGCCATGGTGGTGGCCGGTGGATTCGGCTTCGGCACGCTGGCGAGCGTTCGGGTCGATCTCGAAATCGGCCAGGGCAGCGCCGGTTTCCACAATGTCGCCGGCGGCACCATGGAGTTTCTTGACCGTGCCGGAGTAGGGCGACGGCACATCGACGACGGCCTTTGCGGTTTCCATGGAAACCAGCGGTGCGTCGAGCTTGATCGTGTCGCCTTCCTTGACGTGCCACTCGACGACCGTTGCGTCGGGGAGGCCTTCGCCGAGGTCCGGCAGGTAAAAGGTCTTGATGTCGGCCATGTCTATCGGTTCCTCAGGAGGCGGCGAGCGTGCGTTCGGCGGCTTCGACGATGCGTTCCACGCTGGGCAGGTACTTCATTTCCAGGCGGAACAGGGGGATGTGCGTATCGAAACCGGTGACGCGCTGCACCGGGGCCAGCAGGCTGTAAAGGCATTCTTCCGCCAGGCGCGCGGCGATTTCCGCACCGAAGCCCGCGGTTTTCGGGGCCTCGTGCACGATGACGCAGCGGCCCGTCTTCGTGACGGATTCGGCGATCGTGTCGAAGTCGAGCGGCGTCAGCGTGGCCACGTCGATGACTTCGGCACTGATGCCTTTCTGCGCCAGCTCGTCGGCGGCCTCGAGGCATTCCTTCACCTGGGCACCCCATGTCACCAGTGTGACATCGGTGCCGTCGCGCAGCACGAAGCAGACGTCGAGCGGCAGTGCCTCGCCGTCATCGGGTACTTCTTCCTTGTACTGGCGATAGATGCGCTTGGGCTCGAAGAAGATCACCGGATCCGGATCACGGATGGCGGCGAGCAGCAGGCCGTACGCACGCGCCGGCGACGACGGCATGACGACGCGCAGGCCCGGGATGTTGGTGAACAGGTGTTCGTTCGCTTCGGAGTGATGCTCCGGCGCACGAATGCCGCCGCCCCACGGGGCGCGCCATACGGCGGGCACGGTCATGCGACCGCGCGTGCGGTTGCGCATGCGTGCCGCGTGGCAGGCGATGTGCTCCATCATCGGGTAGATGAAGCCTTCGAACTGTGCTTCGGCGACCGGCTTCATGCCCTGCGCCGCCAGGCCGACGGTCAGGCCGGCGATGGTGGCTTCGTCCAGCGGCGTGTCGATGACGCGCATTTCGCCGAACTGTTCCTGCAGGCCCTGGGTGGCGCGGAAAACGCCGCCGTTGACGCCGACGTCTTCACCGAGCACCACGACGCTGTCGTCGTTGCGCATTTCGTAGGCGAGCGCCTGGGTCACGGCTTCGATAAGAGTGATTTGTGCCATGGGAAGGAATCCTTACGACGTGCGATCGAGGGAAGCGACGTATTCACGCTGCGCTTCGAGGTCGGCCGGGAGCTCGGCGTACAGGTAGTCGAACATCGCCGTCGCCGGCTGGTTCTTCGTTTCCAGGTACGCGTTCACCTCGTTGTCCATCCAGTCGTCGCACTCGCTCTTCCAGGCTTCTTCCTTCGCCTCGTCCCACTTGCCCTTGCCTTCGAGCCATTTGCGCAGGCGCGGCACGGGGTCACGCTCCCATGCTTCCTTCACTTCTTCGGTGCCGCGGTAACGGCGGGCATCGTCGGCGGTGGTGTGGTCGCCGAGGCGGTAGGTCACCGCTTCGATCACGCTGGCGCCTTCGCCGTTACGGGCGCGGTCCAGGGCGATTTCCATGGCGGCACGCACCGCGATGATGTCGTTGCCGTCGACCTGGATGCAGGGCAGGCCGGCCGCGATGCCCTTCTGGGCCAGCGTGCCGGAACCGCTCTGGATGCGGCGGGGTACCGAAATGGCCCACTGGTTGTTCACGATGACGGCCACGAGCGGCAGCTTCTGCGCGCCGGCGACGTTGATCGCGCCGTAGAAGTCGCCCTTCGACGAACCGCCGTCGCCGATGGTGCACACCGCCACGCGGGGCTCCTTGCGGATCTTGAACGCCAGCGCCGACCCGGCGGCATGCAGGCACTGCGTACCGATGGGTACGCACCAGGCGAAGTCGTGGGCAGGCGCATCGGCGAAGTCATTGCCGCGCTCGTCGCCACCCCAATAGGTATAGACCTCGCGCGGCTTGACGCCGCGGTACAGCTGGGCGCCGTATTCACGGTAGGACACCGCCAGCGAATCCTCGCGGCGCATGGCACTGCCGATACCCACGTGCGCGGCCTCATGGCCCAGGCACGATGCATAGGTGCCGAGCTTGCCGGTCCGCTGTAGCGCGATCGACTTGGCGTCGAACACGCGGGTGGAGACCATCAGCTTGTAGAGCTCGACCATATGGTCGAGGTCCCTGGCGAATGCCGGGAGTTCCCTTCCGGTTTCCTTGCCATCCTGGTCAAGGTACTGCAGGTATTCGATTTCGAACTTGGCGGCGATGGACACGACTCGCTCCCAGGGGAAGGTTAGAAACGACACGCACGTGAGGGTTTGGATCTTGCGAGCCGGACTAGATATCAGGGGTATTATGGCGCGGCAAGGCACGGCGCAGCATGGATCACCCTGCCGCAGGCCCGCGAAGGCGGCGCGGCGCGGGTTTCAGGGCTGTCAACCCCTCTTAGTGAAATAGCATTCCCCCATGGCCAACCACCCGCGCGACCTCGAACCGGGCATCCGTACCGATCTCGAAGGCCGCCTCACGTACGGCGATTACCTCCGGCTCGACCAGGTGCTCTCGGCGCAGGTGCCGCTCAGCGAGCCGGCCCAGCACGACGAGATGCTTTTCATCATCCAGCACCAGACCTCGGAGCTGTGGCTGAAGCTGATGATCCATGAGATGGATGCCGCGCTGGCCCGCCTGCGGGCCGACGACCTGGACGGCACGCTCAAGATCCTTGCGCGGGTGAAGAAGATCCAGCATCAGCTCTACGAACAGTGGGGAGTGCTGGAGACACTGACACCGACGGAATACCTGAGGTTCCGCGACGTGCTGGGCCCGTCGTCGGGTTTCCAGTCGCTGCAGTACCGCATGGTGGAGTTCCTGCTGGGCAACAAGCACGCCGACATGCTGGCCGTGTTCGCCCACGATCCGGTGGCGCATGCGCGCCTGAAGGCCGTGTTCGAGGCCCCGGGCCTCTACGACGACTACCTGCGGTTCCTCGCCCGCCGCGGCCACCCCGTGCCCGACGAGGTGCTGCGCCGCGACCTGACCCTGCCGTGGCAGCGTCAGCCGGCGCTGCTGCCGATCTTCAAGCGTATCTACGAAGACTCGGCGAGCCACTGGCCTGAGTATCATCTCAGCGAGGAACTGATCGACATCGAGGAGGGCTTCCAGCTCTGGCGCTTCCGCCACATGAAAACGGTGGAGAGGATCATCGGCTTCCGCGCCGGCACCGGCGGCTCGTCGGGCGTCGGCTTCCTGCGCAAGGCGCTGGAACAGAGCTTCTTCCCCGAACTCATCGAAGTCCGCACGATCCTGGGTACCTGACCCCTTCCGATTTGACGTGCCCGGCTGGTTTGGCTAAACACGCTGCACAGATCGTTAACCAGGGAAGCCATGACCTCGACAGCCCCCAGCCCCACCCGGGCCGTGCCCGACTACCCGACGACCCTCGGGCATCCGCGTCCCCTGTGGATGCTGTTCATGACGGAATTCTGGGAGCGCTTCGCCTTCTATGGCATGCGCTGGGCACTGACGCTGTACATCGTGTCGGCCTTCTACGGCGGCGATCCCGCGGGGCAGGGCTATGCCAGCCGCACCTACGGTGCCTACCTCGCGCTGGTCTACGCGTCGGCGATCTTCGGCGGCTACGTGGCCGATCGCATCCTGGGATACCAGCGCTCGATCATGGTCGGGGCGGCGGTGATGGGCGCCGGCCTGTTCATGGTGATGGTGCCGAACGAGCAGGTCTTCCTGGCCGGCCTGGCCACGGTGATCGTGGGCAACGGCCTGTTCAAGCCGAACATCTCGTCACTCGTCGGGCAGATCTACCCGCAGGGCGACGATCGCCGTGATCGCGGGTTCACCATTTTCTACATGGGCATCAACATGGGCGGCTTCCTGGCCCCGTTGATCACCGGCTGGCTGGCCTCCGTGCTGTCGGACACGCCGCTGCAGGACAACTACAAGGCCGTCTTCGCCGCCACCGGCTTCGGCATGGTGGTGTGCTTCGTGTGGTTCCTGATCGGCAGGCGCCAGTTGCAGGGCGTCGGCCTGCCGCCACCGGAGCGCCACGAGGGCAAGAGCCTGCTCGCCGTGATCGTCGGCATCCTCGTGGCCGTGCCGCTGGTTTACCTGCTGATGGCCAAGGCCGGCGCCATTTTCATCGCCTGGCTGCTTGGCGTGCTCTTCATCGGCGTGGCCGTGATGCTGATCCTGGAAGCCGTGCGCCACGACCGGATCCAGATCCACCGCGTCATCGCCATGCTGCTGCTGTTCGCCTTCAACGTGCTGTTCTGGATGTTCTTCGAACAGGCGGGCAGCTCGTTCAACTTCCTCGCGCAGAACATCGTCGATCGCCACATGTTCGGCGGCTGGGAATTCCCCACCGGCTGGTTCCAGTCCGTGAATTCCGCGGGCATCCTCGTCTTCGCGCCCGTCGTGGCGCTGGCCTGGGCGTGGTCGTCGCGGCTGCGGAAGGAGCCTTCCATCCCGCGGAAGTTCGGACTTGGCCTGATCTTCAACGCGCTCGGCTTCCTCGTGCTGGTCTTCGCACTGAAGACCCTGGTTGGCGGCGATGGCCTCATCCCGTTCTGGCCGCTGGCCGCGTGCTATGCACTGCAGACCATCGGCGAGCTCTGCCTCTCGCCCATCGGCCTGTCGATGGTGACGAAGCTGGCGCCGCTGCGCGTGGTGGGCCTGGCGATGGGCGGGTGGTTCCTCTCCACGGCCATCGGCAACAACCTGTCCGGCCTGCTGGCGGGCCATATCAGTGGCGAGACCGGCATGACGGTGGCCTCGGCGTTGTCGGGCTTCACCTTCAGCTTCGAGCTGCTGGTCGGCGCCGGTGTGGTGCTGCTGCTGGTCGCGCCGCTGATCAACCGTCTGATGCACGGGGTGAAGTAAATCCCGTCTCAGAGGCAGGAGCGCGGCCCGCGCGCTCCCACATCCCGCCGAGGCGCCTTTACGGCGCCATCAGCTTGTCCAGGATCCGCTCGAGTTGCCCCTTCTCATCCTCGGACAGTCGCGCCAGGAGCTCCTGCTCGTGTCCGCGTGCCATGGGCGCGACTTCGTCATGGATGGCCCAGCCGGCGTCCGAGAGCTTCAGCACCGAGCGGCGCTTGTCGTCGTCGTGGACGCTGCGGTCCACCCGGCCGGCGTTGACCAGCCGGGCCACGGCGCGGCTCACGGCGACCTTGTCCATGGCCGTGCGCTCGACGACCTCCCGGGCGGACAGCTCGGGGAACCGGGCCAGGATCGTCATCACGCGCCATTCGGTCATGCTCAGCTGGAAACGCTGCTCGTAATCGGAGGCGATGGACTGGCTCACGGTGTTCGAAAGGATCGACAGCCGGTAGGGCAGGAAGTGTTCCAGTTCCAGCGGCGCATGGGACGGGACGGGCTCTAAGGTCATTGCTGCGCTGGTCCTTGCAAATGGTTACAGGTGAAACTATAAGGGCTGGGTAACCGGTGCAAGCCGTCGCCCAATGCCAGGAGTATCGCCCATGAGCGCCCAGCCCAATATTGGTATGGAAGTCACCACCTTCGAAAACCCGCAGGGTGTCGATGGTTTCGAGTTCGTCGAATTCGCCGCGCCAGACGCGACACTCCTCCACTCGCTGTTCCCGCGACTCGGCTTCACGGCCGTCGCCAGGCATAAGACGAAGCGCGTCACCCTCTATCGCCAGGGCGATTGCAACTTCCTGGTCAACGAAGAGCCGGATTCGTTCGCGTCGGCGTTCGCCGCCGAACACGGCCCGAGCGCGTGTGGCTTCGCCATCCGTTTCAATCGCCCGGCATCCGACGTGCAGGCCACGGCGCTGTCCAATGGTGCCGAGCTGATCCAGGACAAGGCCGATACGCTGGCCGTCGACGTGCCCACCATCCAGGGCATCGGCGGCTGCGCCCTGTATCTCGTGGACACCTATGGCGCGAAGGGCGATGTGTTCGACGGCGCGTTCGAGTGGATCGAAGGCGTGGATCGCCACCCGAAAGGCTTCGGCCTGACCTTCATCGACCACCTCACGCATAACCTGCACTTCGGCAACATGCAGAAGTGGTCGGATTACTACGAGCGCCTCTTCAATTTCCGTGAGATCCGCTACTTCGATATCAAGGGTGCGAAGACCGGCCTCGTGTCGAAGGCGATGACTGCCCCGGATGGCATGGTGCGCATTCCCCTGAACGAGTCGTCGGACGAGAAGTCGCAGATCAACGAATACATCCGCGAGTACAAGGGCGAGGGTATCCAGCACATCGCGCTGTTCACCGACAACATCTACGAGTCGGTCGAAGCCATGCGCGCGCAGGACGTCGCGTTTCTTGAAACCCCGGAGACGTACTACGAAGTCATCGATATCCGCATGCCCGGCCATGGCGAAGACATTCCACGCCTGCAGAAGAACCAGCTGCTGATCGATGCGGACGACGAGACCAAGAAGAAGCTGCTGCTGCAGATCTTCACGCAGAACAACATCGGCCCGATCTTCTTCGAGATCATCCAGCGCAAGGGCAACGAGGGCTTCGGCAACGGCAACTTCAAGGCCCTGTTCGAGTCGATCGAACGCGACCAGATGCGCCGCGGCGTGCTGTAAGCGCGCCGCACCACAACCATCGTAGGAGCGCGCCCCGCGCGCGACATCTCTTCGCACCGGTCCACGAGGCATCGGATCCGATCCACATGGCATCGGCCCCGATTCGCACATTAGACGCCCCGGTCGACACGGGCGTTTTCGCGAGAAGATGTCGCGCGCAGGACGCGCTCCCACAAGTTACATTCACCACGCACGTATCGATCCATCAAACACGTCGTATCGATCCAGGACATCACGATGAGTCACAGCCAGGACACACAGGGGTACCAGAGCGGTTTCGGCAACATGTTCGCCACGGAAGCGGTGCCCGGTGTGCTGCCGACGGGGCAGAATTCCCCGCAGCGCGTGGCCCACGGCCTGTATGCCGAGCAGCTTTCCGGCAGCGCCTTCACCGCGCCTCGCCACCGTAACCTGCGCAGCTGGCTCTACCGTATCCGTCCTGCCGCACAGCACTCTCCGTTCAGTGCGATGGAACACGACACGTTCCACAACCGGTTCAATGAAGCGCCGGCCACGCCTAACCAGATGCGCTGGGACCCGCTACCCATGCCTGCCCTCGCCACGGACTTCATCGAAGGCCTGGTGACCATGGCCGGGAACGGCAGCGCTGCCGAGCAGGCGGGTGTCGGCATTCACCTCTACTGCGCCAACCGATCCATGGAGCGGCGCTATTTCTACAACGCCGACGGCGAGATGCTTATCGTCCCGCAACACGGTCGCCTGCGCCTGCGTACCGAACTCGGTGTGCTCGACATCGAGCCACAGGAAATCGGCGTGATCCCGCGTGGTATCCGCTTCCTCGTGGAACTCCCCGATGGCGAGGCGCGCGGCTATGTCGCCGAGAATTTCGGCGCGCCGATGCATCTGCCGGACCTGGGCCCTGTCGGTGCCAACGGGCTGGCGCATCCGCGCGACTTCCTGACGCCCGTGGCTGCCTACGAAGACGTGGACGAGGATGCCGCGCTCATCGCGAAGTTCCAGGGCGCGCTGTGGGTGGCAGGCATCGATCATTCGCCGCTCGATGTCGTGGCATGGCACGGTAACTACGCGCCTTACAAATATGACCTGCGCCGCTTCAACACGATCGGGTCCATCGCCGTCGACCATCCCGATCCGTCGATCTTCACGGTGCTCACCTCGCCGAGCGACACGGCGGGCACGGCGAACCTCGACTTCGTGATCTTCCCGCCGCGCTGGCTGGTGGCGGAACACACGTTCCGCCCGCCTTATTTCCATCGGAACGTGGCGAGCGAGTTCATGGGGCTGATCGACGGCGCGTACGACGCGAAGGCCGGTGGCTTTGTGCCCGGCGGCTCGAGCCTGCACAATTGCATGAGTGGCCACGGGCCGGACGCTGCGAGCTTCGAAAAAGCGTCCCACGCCGATGTGTCACGCCCGGACCATATCGTGGGCACCATGGCCTTCATGTTCGAGACACGCAAGGTGATCCGGCCCACGCGCCAGGCGCTGGAATCGAAGTCGCTACAAGGCAATTATTACGAATGCTGGCGCGGGCTGAAGAAACACTTCACCCCGCCGACGGCCTGACCCAAGGACACGCATGAAACTCGCTTCACTGAAGGAAGGCGGCCGCGACGGCACGCTGGTCGTCGTCAGCCGGGACCTCACCCGCGCCGTCAGGGCAGGCGCCGTCGCATCGACGCTGCAGGCTGCGCTCGATGACTGGCACGTCGCTGCCCCGCGCCTGAACGCCTTGTCCGAAGATCTCAACGAGGGCAGGGCAGACGGCGCTTTCCCGCTGGATATCGCCAGGCTCGCTGCCCCCTTGCCGCGCGCCTATGAGTTCGTGGACGGAAGCGCCTACCTTCCGCATGTCGAGCGCGTGCGCAAGGCGCGGGGCGCGGAAGTGCCCGAGTCGTTCTACACCGATCCGCTGATGTACCAGGCCACCAGCGCCGGCTTCCTCGGGCCGCGCGACCCGGTGGTCGTCTCCAGTGAATCGTTCGGCATCGATCTCGAGGCCGAAGTGCTGGTCGTGACCGATGACGTGCCGATGGGTGTGACGCCTGCGCAGGCGGCTTCGCACATCCAGCTCGTCGGGCTGGTCAATGACGTGTCGCTGCGTGGCCTGATCCCGGGCGAACTGGCCAAGGGCTTCGGCTTCCTGCAGGCCAAGCCGCGCTCGGCACTGTCCCCCGTGTTCGTCACGCCGGACGAACTGGGTGACGCCTGGCGGGATGAAAAGCTGCACCTGCCGATGCGCACGTGGATCAACGGCGCGTGGTTCGGCGAAGCCGAATGCGGCGTCGACATGCAGTTCGACTTCTCGCAGCTGGTGGCCCACGCGGCGAAGACGCGACCGCTGACGGCGGGCACGCTGGTCGGCTCGGGCACCATCGCCAACCAGGACACCTCGAAGGGCGCGTCGTGCCTGGCGGAACAGCGCACGGTGGAAACCCTGCGCGACGGCAAGGCGGTGACGCCGTTCCTGTCGTTCGGCGACACGGTGCGCATCGATGTGACGGACGGTGCGGGCGCATCGATCTTCGGTTCGATCGAGCAGAAGATCGCACAAGCCTGACGATCGCCAGGACCGGCGTCCCGCCCCAACCTGCCGGTCGCCCCAACTTGCCAGTTGCCCCAACCTGCCAGTTGCCCCAACCTGCCAGTTGCCCCAACCTGACCTTGTGGGAGCGCGCCGTGCGCGCGACAGCTCCTCGCGACAAGGCACATGTCATCGCGAAAAACTGTCGCGCGCACGGCGCGCTCCTACAAGAAAAAGACCCCGCACTTTCGTACGGGGTCTCTTCGGGCCGGGCTGCCTTACTTCGCAGCCATCAACGCCTTGGTCATGTCGAGCATGCGGTTCGAGAAGCCCCACTCGTTGTCGTACCACGAGAGGACCTTCACGAGCGTGCCTTCCATGACGCGCGTCTGCGTCGAATCGTAGATCGACGAATGCGGGTTGTGGTTGAAGTCGATGGACACCAGCGGCTGGGTGTTCACGGCCAGGATGCCCTTCAGCGGGCCATTGGCGGCTTCGTTCACGATGGTGTCGATCTCTTCCTTCGTGGTCGCGCGGGCGGCCGTGAAGACGAGATCGACGACCGACACGTTGATCGTCGGCACGCGCATCGCGAAGCCGTCGAGCTTGCCGTTGAGCTCCGGAAGCACGAGGCCGACCGCGGCGGCAGCGCCGGTCTTGGTCGGGATCTGGCTGTGCGTGGCGCTACGGGCGCGGCGCAGGTCGGAGTGGTAGACGTCGGTCAGCACCTGGTCGTTGGTGTACGAGTGGATCGTGGTCATCAGGCCATGCTTGATGCCGATCTTCTCGTGCAGGACCTTTGCGAGCGGCGCCAGGCAGTTCGTGGTGCACGACGCGTTGGAGATGACTTCCAGCTTCGAGGTGAGCAGGTGGTCGTTCACGCCCATGACGAACGTGCCGTCCACGTCCTTGTCGCCGGGTGCCGAGATGATCACCTTCTTCGCGCCGCCGGCGATGTGCGCGCTGGCCTTGGCCTTCGAGGTGAAGAAGCCGGTGGACTCCAGCACCACGTCGACGCCGTGCTCGCCCCAGGGGAGCTTCGACGGATCGCGCTCGGCGAACACCTTGATGCGGTCGCCGTTGACGATCAGGTCGCCGCCGTCCACCGACACTTCGCCCGGGAAACGGCCGTGGGCCGTGTCGTACTGGGTGAGGTGGGCGTTGGTTTCCGCGTTGCCGAGATCGTTGATGGCGACGATCTGGATGTCCTGGCCGTTCTTCTTCGACTCGTAGAGCGAGCGCAGGATGTTGCGACCGATACGACCGTAACCGTTGATAGCGACCTTGATGGTCATGGGCAAGCCTCCGTAGGGGATGTGCTGACTAGGTAGGGGCAGGTAGCGTAAACCTCCATGGTAGCGGAACGGCCCGGGGGCACGCTTGCTGCGCCGCCGCGACGTGTCATCCGGGTCTCAGTCCGGCTGTGGCACACTTAGCCGTTCGTCTGCCCGGAAACGTTTACCGTCCCATGAGAACGACCCCGAAGCGCCGCCTTCTCGCCACCCTGCTGGCCCTCTCCGTTCCTGCGATCTTCACGACGGCCCAGGCCTGGGGCGACATCGGTCACCGCATCGTCGCCGATCTCGCGTGGCGCCAGCTCGACGCCCCGGCGAAGGCCGAGGTCGAGCGCCTGCTGAAGGCCGATGGGGACGATTCCCTCCCGGACGTGGCCAGCTGGCCCGATCACCTGCGTGATAACCCGGACACGAAGGAACTGGGCAAGGCCACCGGCCCCCTGCATTACATGGACTTCCTGAGCGGCAAGTGCGTGTACGTGCCGCCCCGCGACTGCGCCGACGGCAAATGCGTGGTCGGCGGCCTCGAGAAGTACGTGGCCATCCTGGGCGACCGCCACAAGTCCAACGCCGAGCGCGCCGAGGCCCTGAAGTTCGTGGTCCATTTCGTGGGCGACGTGCACCAGCCCCTTCACGCGGGCAACCGCGACGACAAGGGCGGCAACGAATACCAGGTGCAGTTCGATGGCAAGGGCACGAACCTGCACAGCGTGTGGGATTCGAAGATGCTCTACACCCGCGACCTCAAATGGGCCGCCTATGCCGACCGCCTCGCCGCCGAGGGTCCGGTCGCTCTGCCGAAGCCCATCGCGCCGCTCGACAACCCTTACGCCCAGTGGGCGGAAGAGTCATGCGCCATCGTGGCCCGGGACGGCTTCTATCCCGCCGGCCATCAGGTCGACGATGCCTACGTCGCGGCCCATCTCCCGGTCGCCGAGTTGCGTCTGCGTGAAGCAGGCAAGCGTCTCGCCGACCTGCTCAACAAGACACTGGATTGAGTCCGCGCAGGATTGATCCGCCCCGATTTCAAAAGACCAGGAAAAAATGATGACTGATATCCAGGTTCGCCGTACGAAGATCGTCGCTACCCTCGGACCCGCCACGGATGCGCCGGGCATGCTTGAGAAAATTCTTGAGGAGGGCGTCGACATCGTTCGCCTGAACCTGTCGCACGGCGTGCCTGACGACCACCGCGCCCGCGCCGCCGCCGTGCGTGCTGCCGCCCTGAAAGTCGGCCGTGAAGTCGGCATCCTCGCCGATCTGCAGGGTCCGAAGATCCGCATCGAGAAGTTCGCCGACGGCCCGATCGACCTCATGGCCGGCGACAGCTTCACGCTCGACTGCCGCCCGGATGCCCCGGCCGGCACGCAGACCCACGTCGGTGTCAGCTACTACGACCTGCCGAAGGACGTGGTGCCGGGCGACGTCCTGCTCCTCGACGACGGCCTGATCGCCCTGTCCGTCCTCGAGATCTCGGGTAGCGAAATCCGCACGCGCGTCATCATCGGCGGCCGCCTGTCGGCTCGCAAGGGCCTGAACCGCCAGGGCGGCGGCCTCAGCGTGTCCGCGCTGTCCGACAAGGATCGCAACGACATCAAGCTGGCCGCCGAGATGGGCGCCGACTTCCTCGCGGTGTCGTTCGTACGTTGCGCGGAAGACCTGCATGAAGCACGTCGCCTGATCCGCGAGGCCGGTGGCGACGCCGCCATCGTCTCGAAAATCGAGCGCGCCGACGCGATCCCCGTGCTCGGTGAAATCATCGACGCGTCCGACGTCGTCATGGTGGCCCGCGGTGACCTCGGCGTGGAAATCGGCGACGCCGAGCTTCCGGGCCTGCAGAAGAAGATCATCCGCGAGTCGGTGCAGCGCAACCGCTCGGTCATCACCGCGACGCAGATGCTGCAGTCGATGGTGCGTGCGCCTATCCCGACCCGCGCGGAAGTGCTCGACGTGGCGAATGCCGTGATCGACGGTACCGACGCAGTCATGCTGTCGGAAGAAAGCGCGGCCGGTGCCCACCCGGACAAGGCCGTCGCCGCCATGCGTCGCATCTGCCTCGGTGCCGAGCGCCAGTTCGAGCCGCGTGGCGACCTGCGCCCGGACATCCAGTCGCTGGACCGCAGCGACCAGGCCATCGCACTCGCCGCCATGTCGCTGGCCGCCCAGGTCGGCGTCCGCGCCATCGTGGCCCTGACCGAGTCCGGCGCCACGGCGCAGTGGCTGTCGCGTTATCGCTTCGCCGTGCCCATCTATGCGATGTCGCACTCCGACGTGGCCCGCCGCCGCATGCTCATGCTGCGCGACGTGCAGCCGGTGGACTTCGCCCAGGGCAACCTGGACCCCGCACACACCGCGCGCGCCGCGCTCCAGCACCTGTTCTCGCTGGGCAAGCTCGTCAAGGGCGACCGCGTGATCCTGACCCACGGCGACCACATCGGCCGTGGCGGCGGTACCAACACGCTGAAGCTGCTGGTCGTCGGTGACGACGGCATCGCCGACAGCCTGCGCGACCTGTAAGGCCTCCGGCAGGTCCCACCGGATGGTGGGACCTGCCAGCGGAGATCCACCGCTGGCAGGTAAACCGCGCTTCGATGGGTCTCTGCACAATTCGGCCTCTGCCGGGATGGGCTCTTGCCCGAATTGCTTTCGGTGCTGCCACGACTTCCTTCCTCACCGCACGATTTCACACGCACCCTTTGCATCACCGGGGGTAAACTGCGCGCTCAGGTTAATTACCGAGGGCGTCATGATCCGATTCAACTCCCGCTATGCGGCCATCGCTGCCGCCGCCCTGCTTCTCGCTGCTGGCACCTCCCAGGCGCAGACCCTCAAGCGCGTCGCTCCCGAAAATCTGACCGGCTACTGGTATCTCACCAATAAGTCCGTCAATCCCGATGTGCCGAACACCGGCAAGAATCTCGACCGGCCCACGTGTGTGGCCGTGACCTACATGATCGGCTCCGATGGGCGTACCCAGAACGCCACGATCTCCCGGGTCGAACCGCAGGGCGACCTCGGCCAGGTCGGCGTCAGCATCGTCCAGCAGCTTTCCTACGTGAAGGGTAGCCAGAACGGCACCGCCGTCCCCGTGCAGACCTACTACGTCACCGGCTTCAACCTGCCGGAAGACCCCGCCGCCAAGGCGGCGATCGTGGCCAAGTGCAAACTGCCCGGTTACGACCAGACCAGTTAATCGCTTTCACAACGACATTCCTGGCGCAGGCCATATACTGCGTCGCTTTTGTTAATGCCTCGCCCCTGGTCAAGGGGCATACCACATACTTCCACGGAGTTGTCATGAGCATCGAAAACCTCGAACAGATCGCCCAGGCGATGGTTGCCTCGGGCAAGGGCATCATCGCCATCGACGAGTCGACCTCGACCATCAAGAAGCGCTTCGACAGCGTGGGTATCGAGAACAACGAAGAGAATCGTCGCGCCTATCGCGAGCTGCTGCTGACGACCCCGAACCTCGGCGACCACATCTCCGGCGCCATCCTGTTCGACGAGACGATCCGCCAGAAGACGAAAGACGGCGTTCCCTTCACCGAGATCATGAAGAAGAACGGCATCATCCCGGGCATCAAGGTCGACATGGGCCCCGTTGCCCTCGCCGGCTTCCCCGGCGACGTGATCACCCAGGGCCTCGACGGCCTGCGCGAGCGCCTGAAGGAATACGCGCAGCTTGGTGCGCAGTTTGCCAAGTGGCGCGCCGTGATCAACATCACCGATGACAACCCCAGCTCCACGGCGATCGAAGCCAACACGCACGCGCTGGCCCGTTATGCCGCACTCTGCCAGGAAGCCGGCATCGTGCCGATGGTCGAGCCGGAAGTCGTCATGGACGGCGCCGACAGCGTCCACAGCCTCGAAGTGAGCTACGAAGTGCACGAGGCCGTGTTGCGCAGCCTCTTCAATGCCCTCTACGAGCAGAACGTCATGCTCGAAGGCACCATCCTCAAGATCAGCATGGTGATCCCGGGCAAGAATGCGCCCGAAGAAGATCATGCGGATGCCGAGGAAGTAGCAGACGCCACCGTGCGCGTGCTCAAGACCACCGTGCCGGCGACGCTGCCGGGCATCGTGTTCCTTTCGGGCGGCCAGGAAGATACGCAGGCCACCGAAAACCTCAACGAGATCAACAAGCTTGGCCCGCACCCGTGGCCGGTGAGCTTCTCGTACGGCCGGGCCATGCAGGCAGAAGCGCTCGCGTTGTGGTCGAAGGACCTCAAGGGCAACGTGGAAGCCGCGCAGAAGATCGTGCTCGAACGCGCGAAGGAAAACGGCGAAGCCGCGCTGGGCCGCTGGAAAAAGCGCTGAGCCAGGCCGGGCTGGACCGCGCAGGGCCAGCCCGCACCATGTAGGAGCGCGCCGTGCGCGCGACATCTTTTCGCCTCGTTCCACATGGGCATTTCGCAAAAAGATGTCGCGCGCATGGCGCGCTCCCACGACAAGGCTAAAGACGAGCGCCAAGGCAAGCGCCAAGGCAAGCGCCAAGACAAGGCACAAAAAAACCCGGCGCTTCACGGCGCCGGGTTTTTCATGGGCGGATATTCTCGCCGGGGTAGATCAGAAGCGGTATTCAGCCTTGATCGACGGGACGTTGGTCGACAGGTTCAGGCCGTCCTTCTTCGCGTCGTAATGGTCGTAGCTGACGCCGAGGCTGACGTGCTCGTTGAAGTTGTAGCCCGTGCCGACGCCGGCGTACCAGCTGGTCTTGTCGATCGCGCTGCGGCTCGACAGGTCGTTGTGCGTGATGCCGCGACCCTGGAAGGCCCAGAGGCCGCCGCGGACGCCGACATACCAGTTCTGCGTGATGTCGTAATGCGCGTTCACGCCGGCGTTCCAGCCGTGCATGTTGGACTCGCGACGATCAGCCACCGGCGAACCGTAGTAGTTCGACTTCGCATGGATGTTGCCGAGGTCAGTGTAACCGCCTTCCACGCCGAGCTTGAGGCCCGGGGCCACGTCCCAGCGGTAGCCGCCCTGCAGGCCATAGGCCATGTCGTGGCCGTTGTAGCGACCCTTGTTAACGGTAGCGCGACCGGCAGTGCCGCTCACGAAAAAGCCGTTGAGGTCCGTGGAGTCCTGCGCGAAAGCCGGTGCAACCACCGCGCCGGCAGCAGCAACGAAAGCAAGGGCGATAAGAGTCTTCTTCATGGGGTAAATCCACCTTTATTCTTGTTTGCCGCCACGCATGGGGATGCGAGGACGACCTGGCACGGGCGGGGTGTCCGTGCTCGTGACTCAATGTGTGGTGCGCCGCACCAGATTCAATAGCTGTTATGACATATTTAAGAAAAAATTAAGCCGCGACGTTACAACGTCGCGGCTCAAGTTCTTGCGGCAGGCTTTTAGAGTGCCTGCGAGTCGATCAGAAGCGGTATTCAGCGGCGACCGAAGCCACGCCGGTGGAGCGCTTCACGCCATGGGACTCATCGCCCGTGGCGTTGTCGACGACCTTGCCCGAGTTGGCATGGTAGTAGTCATACGCGATACCGAGGCCGAAGTGCTCGTTGAAATCGTAGCCGGTGCCGACGCCGCCGTACCAGCTGCCGCGCTTGCCCTGGCCGCCGCTCGAGAAGCCGAGGTCCTGGCCGACGCTGTTGCTGTAGTCGTGGTTGTTATCGTTGGCGTGGAAGTAACCACCGTGCATGGTGATGTACCACTGCGGCACGAGGTTGAACTTGGCGTTCACGCCGGCAACCCAGCCGCGCAGGGCGTTCTGGCGCTTCTTCTCGTTGACGTCCTTATCGCCTTCGAAGACGTTCTTCACGCGGAAGTTGCCGAGATCGGCATAACCGGCCTCGAGGCCCAGGCCGAAGTCCTGGCCGACTTTCCAGCGATAGCCGCCGAGCAGGTTATAAGCCGTGCGGCGATCCTTCTTGCTGTCGAGCGAGCTGCCGCCATTGTTGGCGAAGTTGCCGCTGTCGCCACCCGTGGTGCGACCGACGCGGGCGTCGATCAGCCAGTTGCCGCTGCCGATGGCTTGGGTCGGCTGGTAGTTGCCGGACACGGACGGGTTGCTGTCCTGGGCAAAGGCGGGGATGGCTGCGAAAGAAACGCAGGAAACTGCAAGGGCAAGTGCTGCCTTCTTCATGGGACGTGTTCCTTTTATTGTTTTCGGGGCGGGCCACCGTCCTGGGGGAGGGGGATGACGATGGCCGTGGGTGTATTAGAGACCCCCGAACCTGAAGAAATTAACAAGAGCGGATGAAAACATTAAGCCAAGGTTAACTTCTGCCGCAAAGCACAATCCTCCACGACAACGTGATGCCTGATGCGCGACAATGATGGTTTTACGCCGCCTGCTAACTGGAGAACGCGAATGACGACACGCCGCGAACGCGCAAATGCGATCCGCGCACTGGCTATGGATGGGGTGCAAGCCGCCAATTCCGGCCACCCGGGTATGCCCATGGGCATGGCCGATATTGCCGAGGTCGTGTGGGGTGATTTCCTCCACCACAACCCGTCGAACCCGCACTGGCCCAACCGCGATCGCTTCGTGCTGTCGAACGGCCACGGATCGATGCTCCAGTACGCCCTTCTTCACCTGACCGGTTACGACCTGGGCATCGAAGACCTGAAGAATTTCCGTCAGCTGGGCTTCCGCACCGCCGGCCATCCGGAGTTCCATCACACCCCGGGTATCGAGACGACGACCGGCCCGCTGGGCCAGGGTCTCGCCAATGCCGTCGGTTTTGCGATCGCCGAGGAAGTCCTGGCGGCGCGTTTCAACCGTCCGGGCCATGACATCGTCGACCACCACACCTTCGTGTTCGTGGGCGATGGCTGCCTCATGGAAGGTATCTCGCACGAAGTGTCGTCGCTCGCCGGCACGCTGAAGCTGGGCAAGCTGGTCGCCATCTACGACGACAACGGCATCTCCATCGACGGTGAAGTGCATGACTGGTTCACCGACAACACGGCCGAGCGCTTCCGCGCCTATGGCTGGAACGTTGTGGTGGGCGCCGACGACAAGCCGGTCGACGGCCACGATGGCGAAGCCATCAAGAAGGCCATCGCCAGCGCCACGTCGCAGAACGAAAAGCCCAGCCTGATCATCTGCAAGACGGTCATCGGCTTCGGTTCGCCGAACAAGGAAGGCAAGGAATCCTCGCACGGCGCCGCGCTGGGCAAGGACGAGATCGAACTGACCCGCAAGCAGCTGGGCTGGAACTACGGCCCGTTCGAGATCCCCGACGACATTTACAAGTCGTGGAGCGCGAAGGAAGCCGGCGAGAAGGCCGAAAAGGCCTGGAACGAGAAGTTCGATGCGTATGCAAAGGCCTTCCCGGAGCTCGCCGCCGAATACAAGCGTCGCATCTCCGGCGAGCTGCCGGCTAACTGGGCGGCGGATTCCGATGCCTACGTGGCCAAGCTCCAGAAGGAAGGTCCGGTCGTTGCGTCGCGCAAGGCATCGCAGATGACGCTCGACGCGTTCGGCCCGTTGCTTCCGGAACTCCTCGGCGGCTCCGCTGACCTTGCCCCGTCGAACCTGACCATCTGGAAGGGCTCGAAGAACATCGCCACCGGCGGTGCGGAAGGCAACTACGTTCACTACGGCGTACGCGAGTTCGGCATGTCGGCGATCTCGAACGGTATCGCGCTGCACGGTGGTTTCGTGCCGTACGACGCCACGTTCCTCGTGTTCTCCGATTACGCGCGCAACGCCGTGCGCATGTCGTGCCTGATCCCGGCGCACGTCATCCACGTCTACACGCACGACTCGATCGGCCTGGGCGAAGACGGCCCGACCCATCAGCCGGTCGAGCACCTCGGTTCGCTGCGCCTGATCCCGAACAACCGCGTGTGGCGCCCGGCCGATGCCGTGGAGTCGGCGGTGTCGTGGAAGAAGGCCATCGAGCGCCGTGCAACGGTGTTCGACGCATCGGGCAAGCACAGTGAAGAGCTCGGCGCACCGTCCTGCCTGATCTTCTCCCGCCAGAACCTTGCGCATAACCCGCGCACGGAACAGCAGGTGAAGGACATTGAGAAGGGCGGTTACGTCCTGTGGCAGCACTCCGACGACTTCAAGGCGATCATCATCGCCACGGGTTCGGAAGTGGGCCTCGCCGTGGAAGCCGCGCAGTCGCTCGGCCAGAACGGCGTGTCGGTCCGCGTCGTTTCCATGCCCTGCACGGAAGAGTTCGACGCGCAGTCGCCGGAATATCGCGAAGGCGTCCTGCCGTCGTGGTGCCGCGCCCGCGTTGCGGTGGAAGCCGCCAGCGTGGACTTCTGGTCGAAGTACATCGGCCTCGACGGCAAGGCGATCGGCATGACCACCTTCGGTGCGTCGGCCCCGATCGACAAGCTGTACGCGCACTTCGGCATCACCACCACGGCCGTGGTCGATGCGGTGAAGAGCGTGATCGAGTCGGCACCGTCGAAGAAGTAATCGCAAGGCGCGCTCCTCGTAGGAGCGCGCCTTGCGCGCGATGGCTGCTAGCGAAAATGCACCGATCATGAAAAGCCTGCGCTGACGCGCAGGTTTTTTTTTGAGCAATCACCGGGTACCGCTCCGAAACGAGAAATCCGCCGACGCACCCAACGCTTAAAGAGCGGCCTGCACAACGACCGTCGCGCCGTCACTGCGGGGACCCCCGAGTGGAATTCCGGGGACCCTTTGTTTTCGCCAACAAGTATCAGAGACCGGCACACTTCCTCGGGTTACCTACGCAACGAGGACCAGACGGTAAACTGCCCCAAGGTGCATCATGGCTCTGCGCTAGCCAGTCGGGCTTTAAGTGGAGCCGCCGGAACATCTCGCTTCCCGGGCCCGGAATCCGTTTCCGTTTGCCAGGACTCACGACGACGGCCTGACCGAATTCGGTAAGGGTGAAGGTACGGTCGCGGCCTCTCGTCCCCGTCGCCCAAACGGCTTGTCCCGCCCCATTGCGAAGCACGAAGTTGCCGTCCCACTGCATGGTTGCAGTAGTGGCGCCGCTGCCAATCGTGGCAGTCGACCAGACGGCATGTCCTGATCCGTCATTTCGGTAGACGATGAAGTTGCCGTCACCTTGCATGCGAACGACGTACCGGTTGTTTTCAGAGTGCAGGTCGGTGCCCGGCACAATGCTCTCGCCTGGCTGTAGAAATCTGGCATGCGATCCCGTAGCCATCGTCATGAGGACGAGTGACATGCAGGCCAAGGATGTCTTTCTGAGTTTTGTGAACACGGTCGATCTTCTCAATAATAGTCGCCACCTGCTTAGTGGCTGAACTACTGTAGAGATGCGTTCGCCCCGAAGATAAAGGGGTTTTGCTGCTCATTTCGTCGTTAACGTCCGCCGCCGTGGGGAGAAATCGCTGACGAAATGACAGGATTCCGCCGCCCCTGCGATGGCTGTGAATGCGCAGTGTCAGGCAAGGGGGGGTGCTCGATGGGTAAGCTTAACGTGGAGGGTCCACACCCGCATCCACTTCGACATTTGCGTTCTCGTCAGAGATAGTTCGTAATTGCACGCGGCGCCGTGTCTCGGTCGCCCGAAATCTTGACCAGGACAGGTCACTACGCTCAATCGGAATGAATGATCATGGAAGAGAAGGCGCCGCGGATCGCGGTACTCATACCCTGCTACAACGAGGCGATTGCCATAGGAACGGTGGTCGACGACTTCAGGAAGGTACTTCCCGAAGCGAGGATAATCGTCTTCGATAACAACTCAACTGACGGTACCGGCCAGGTAGCGCGTTTGCACGGCGCTGAAGTGCGGGTCGAGAAGCAGCAGGGCAAAGGTAATGTTGTCAGGTCCATGTTTGCCAGGGTCGAGGCGGACATCTACCTGATGGTCGATGGCGACGCGACATATGATGCTGACGCGGCCCCTGCGTTGATAGATCGCTTGTTGCAGGAAGGCCTGGATCTTGTGATAGCTGCGCGTGTGACGTCGACACCTGGCGCATACCGACCGGGACATCAGTTCGGTAACTGGGTGCTCACGAAGCTCACCGCCCTTATCTTCAGGCAGCGGTTCACGGATATCTTGTCGGGCTACCGAATCATGTCCCGGCCCTTCGTCAAGTCGTTTCCCGCACATGCAACCGGCTTCGACACAGAGGTAGAGATCGCGGCACATGCCGCTGAGCTGCGCGTGGGCGTGGCGGAGCTTCCTGCAGCTTATATTTCACGCACGGCTGGTTCACACAGTAAGCTCAGCACGTTTCGCGATGGATGGCGAATCCTGAGGACTATCGTGAGAATGACGAAGGACAACAAGCCGATGGCGTTCTTCTCTGCAGGCGCTGCGATCAGCGTTGTTGTTGCTCTCGTACTAGCCGCGCCCATCGTCGAAACCTATGTGTCGACCGGACTTGTGCCGAGATTACCTACGGCGGTTCTGAGTGCGTCTCTCGTGCTACTGGGCAGCATTCTCATGGCGTGCGGCCTTGTGCTCGAAACCGTAACACTCGGCCGGAGGGAGCAAAAATACGCGGCCTATCTCGCATATTCCGCAAGCTGCTGCTCAGGAAAGAGCCGATGACGCCTGCATCACGTATTTTGCAGAGTCGATTGCCTTTACCTGTGCTCTTAGTCGCCGGGGCTGCCATCGCGGTATCCAGAGGGCAGGATGCTGCCTGGGACCTGAAGAACTACCACTTATACAACGCGTGGGCATTCCTTAACGGCCGTCTGGGTACCGACCTCGCGGCAGCCAGCATTCAGAGCTTCTTTAATCCGCTGCTGGACATCCCGTACTTCTGGTTGGGCGCAGGCCCCCTTTCGGAGGTACCCCGCATACTCGCAGCGCTTCAGGGGCTCTGGTATGGCGGCGTCATCTTCGTGCTGGCCAGAATTTCAGCCCGCCTAGCTTCACAGCAGGCACGAGACATCGGTTTTGGCGACGTGTTTGCCGTCGTTATAGGGGCGACGGGCACCATGACACTCACTCAGGCGGGGTTGTCGACGAACGAGTTGCCGCTCGCGCTGTTGGTGCTTGGCGGATATCTGACGGCCATGCCGGTTGTCGCAGGACAGGAAGGCGGGGTTGCACGACAACGTGTAGCTATCGCTGGTTTCCTGTGTGGCGTGGCTGCAGGTTTAAAACCGACCGCAGTTGTCTATGCGCCTTCCCTGGGGTTTGCCATATGGGCGGCACTAGGTTTTCGCGTATCTGGTTTTCGGCTCATGGCCGTGCTCGGGCTGGCGTCGCTGGCGGGTTTCTTGACCGCGTACGGCATGTGGGGTTACGCGCTCTGGTCGCTTACTGGTAATCCCGTGTTTCCCATGTTTAACCAGGTATTCCGCTCATCGTGGATGCCCCTTACCAGCGGAACCGATCGCCAGTTCATGCCTGACTCCCTTATGCAGGCACTTTTTTACCCTTTCTGGTGGCTGAAGAAGAACGCGACGCAGGGCGGTAACCGGTTCGCTGACTGGCGATATGCTTTGGCGATGCTGTCAGTTCTTACGGTGTTTCTGACCGCGTTAGTAGCTCGTACGAGGCCGGCAATAGGTCCTGCTGGAAGAATGCTGATCGCATTCGTGTCGACTTCATATGTGTTGTGGCTTCTTCTGTATTCGATCCTCAGGTACGCGGTAAGCATCGAAGCACTCAGCGGCCTTACTATTTTGGTAGCCGTAAACGCAATTGCTGCCGCGGGCCGACATCGCGCGCGGACCGTCGCCCTGGTCATGGCTAGCGTACTGGTCGTTGTCCTTGCTACGACCCGATATACCGATTGGGGGCACGCCCCGTTTTCACCGGTTGTGTTCGCCGTGGACGCTGGTTCGGTGGAGCCGAACAGCCTCATCGTGGTTCTCTCGGCCCCTACGGCGTACATCGTCCCTTTTCTGGAAAATTCCGCATCGGCGCGCGTGGTCAGCCTGACCTATCTCAACGTGCTCGGTGCGGGTTACGGTCTCGATCGGCGGATCAGGTCAGCAATCCGTTCCCACGCGGGTCCACGTTACGCGCTTCTGCGTGACTTTACGGAGGCGGAGCAGGCCATGCTCGCGGAGGAGCTTCCTGGGTATGCCATGACCCATTGCCGCGCGGTCCATTCCGGGATCGAGCAGACGCGACGCCGGCGTGATCTGTCCGATGGCCTTCGTCTCTGTCAGATCGACGTGCCGGAGCTACCTGGGGATGATCGCAGGCCCGAATTGTAGGAGCGCGCCAAGGGCGCGCTCCTACCGTGGCGCGATGATGCGGTGTGCGGTTTATCGGTGGCTAAGCCGCCGTCAGGCCGGCACACCCGCCAACAGGGCGATCTCCGCCGGCGTTGCCACCACGTGCGACGCGCCGGCGGCCTTGAGCTCTTCGCGGTCGCCGAAGCCCCACAGCACGCCGATGCCGCGCACGCCGTTTGCCACGGCGCCTTCCATGTCATACAGGCGGTCGCCGATCATGAACGTGTCGTCGGCGGGGTGGGCGAAGTCCTTCAGCGCCGCCGCGATCATCTCGGCTTTCTCGCTTTTCGCCGAGGTCGGGCCCGGCGCGTAGAGGCGTTCGAACGATGCGCCGAAGGGCAGGTGCCTGATGATGCGCTCTGCCTGCGAAAACACCTTGCTGGTCACCACCGCAAGACGATGCCCGGCGGCCGCCAGCGTCGCGACCAGTTCCGGGATACCGTCGTAGACGGTGTGTTCCGTCCAGCCCACCTCATCGAACCGCTGCATGTACGCGGCCACGGCGGATTCCACGCGAGCGGATTCGCCGTTCAGCACGCTGCCGAAGCTCACGCGCAGGGGAGGCCCGATCCACGAGCGCAGGGTCGCTTCGTCCGGTACCTCGGCGCCGACCGTGGTCAGCGAATGACGAACGCCGGCGAAGACCCCGATTTCCGAATCGATGATCGTGCCGTCGAGGTCGAAAAGGATCAGCATTACTTCGACTCCGCGCGTGCCTTGAGGGCGGTCACGGCCGGGAGTTCCTTGCCTTCGAGGAATTCGAGGAAGGCGCCGCCGCCCGTGGAGATATACGACACGCCGTCTTCGATGCCGTACTTGTCGACGGCAGCCAGCGTGTCGCCGCCGCCGGCAATGGAGAAGGCCTTCGACGAAGCGATGGCGCGGGCGAGTGTTTCCGTACCCTTGCCGAACGCGTCGAACTCGAACACGCCGACCGGGCCGTTCCACACCACGGTGCCGGCCCTGGCGATCAGTTCGGCGTAGCGGGCGGCGGTGTCGGGGCCGATGTCGAGGATCATGTCGTCGTCGGCGACATCATCGACGGCCTTCACGGTGGCCGTGGCGGTTGCCGAGAACTCGGTGGCCACGACCACGTCGGTCGGGACCGGGACGTCCGCGCCGCGCGCCTTGGCATCCGCCATGATCTGTTTTGCGGTGTCGAGCAGGTCCGCCTCGACCAGCGACTTGCCGACCTTGTGGCCCGACGCGAGGATGAAGGTGTTGGCGATGCCGCCGCCCACGATCAGCTGCTCGACGCGGCCCACGAGGTTCTTCAGCAGTTCCAGCTTCGTCGACACCTTGGAGCCGGCAACGATGGCCAGCAGCGGCTTCGCCGGATGCTCGAGTGCCTTGCCCAAAGCGTCGAGTTCCTTCGCGAGCAGCGGGCCCGCCGCTGCGACAGGGGCGAAGCGGATCACACCGTGCGTGGACGCCTGGGCGCGATGCGCGGTACCGAAGGCATCCATGACGAAGACGTCGCACAGGGCGGCGTACTTCTTCGACAGGGCCTCGTCGTCCTTGCCTTCCCCGACATTCATGCGGCAGTTCTCGAGCACCACGACTTCGCCGTCGGCGACGTCGACGCCATCGAGGTAATCACGCTCGAGGCGGACGGCCTTACCCAGCTTCTGTCCGAGCCACTCGGCGACCGGCTTCAGGGACGAGGCCTCGTCGAACTCGCCTTCCTTCGGGCGGCCCAGGTGGGAGATGACCATTACCTTCGCCCCCGCATCGCGCGCGGCGATGATGGTGGGCAGGGAGGCGTCGAGGCGCTGGGTGGAGGTGATGCGCCCGTTTTCCACGGGCACGTTGAGGTCTTCGCGGATCAGCACGCGCTTGCCGCGCAGGTCGAGGTCTTGCATGCGGATAACGGACACGTTGAGCTCCAGCTAGGGGAAGGGGGTGGCGGACCAGGCTAAGCGTCGCGTATTCAGGTCGGCGCCAAACCTCGATTGTCCGCGCCCCGGGCAGACCGACGCAAATCCCCCGGCGAGCGCGCCCTGATCCATGGTGGGCGCGCTCCCACAAGCGGGTGGCCTAGAATCAGCGCGGTATCTGCCACGAGCTCCCCCATGACTCTCGCTCTCTACACCTACTGGCGCTCCAGCGCGGCTTACCGCGTGCGCATCGCGCTGAATCTCAAGGGACTGCCTTACGAAGCCCGCCCGGTGCACCTCGTCAACGACGGTGGGGAACACCTGAAGCCCGCGTACCGCGAGCTCTCGCCCCAGGCCCAGCTTCCGACGCTGATCGACGGTGACCTCGTCGTCCGCCAGTCCATGGCGATCCTGGAGTACATCGAGGAAACCCACCCCGAGCCCGCGCTCATGCCTCGTGATGCCCAAGGCAGGGCGAAAGTGCGCGAACTGATGCAGGCAGTGGCTACGGATATCCATCCGATCGGCAACCTGCGCGTACTGAAGGCGCTCGAGTCGGAGCTCGGGGCAGGGCAGGCGCAGAAGGAGGCCTGGTCACGGCGCTGGATCACGCTGGGCTTCGACGGACTGGAGGCGTTGCTGGCCGAAGGCGTCGCAGGGCAGTTCTGCTTTGGCGATACGCCGACGCTGGCCGATTGCTGCCTTGTGCCGCAGTACTACAACGCCGTGCGCTGGGGCGTGGAACTCCAGCGGTATCCGGTGATCCGGCGGGTGGTCGCGGCGTGCCAGGGGCTCGAGGCGTTCGAGCAGGCGGCACCAGAGCGGCAGCCGGACGCCCCGGTCGGTTGACCAGGCCGGCACCCGACCGCTCATCCAGCCTGCCGGCACCCCACGGCCCGTAGGAGCGCGCCCTGCGCGCGACATCTCCTCGCGACACACCCCAAACCGAATCGAAAGCCCCGGACGGGATCGCGAAAAGATGCCGCGCGCGGGGCGCGCTCCTACAACGCGGTGGAGGCCCGGGCGCGGGGGGGCAGGCCCCATGCGGTAGTCAGGCCCGGGCGCGGTGAGCAGGCCCCGGCGCGGTAGTCAGACCCCTATCCCGTAGGGGTCGTTCGACGCGAACTCGTTGCTCGCCGACCCTTCCGACAGGCGGATCTTCAGCGCCAGGCCGTCGCGGGAGTCGGCCTTGTTCAGCGTCTCCTCCAGCGTGATCAGGTCGTCCTTGTACATGCGGTAGAGCGACTGGTCGAAGGTATGCATGCCTTCCTGCAGGCTGCGGTCCATGGCGTCCTTGATCTCGTGGATCTGCCCGCGGCGGATCATGTCGCGGATCAGCGGCGTGTTGAGCAGGACCTCGGTGGCCGGCATGCGGCGGCCGTCCTTGCCCACGACCAGGCGCTGGCTGATCACCGCGCGCAGGTTCAGGGCAAGGTTCATCAGCACGTTCTTGTGTGCCGACTCGTGGAAGAAGTTGAGGATGCGCTCCAGCGTCTGGTCGGCGTTGTTCGAGTGCAGGGTGGCCAGGCACAGGTGGCCGGTCTCCGAGAACGCGATCGCCGCCTCCATGGTCTCCGTGTCGCGGATCTCGCCGATCATGATCACGTCCGGCGCTTCGCGCATCGCGTTCTTCAGGGCCTCGTGGTAGCTGTGCGTGTCCAGCCCCACCTCGCGCTGGTTGACGATCGAACGCTTGTGCCGGTGCAGGTACTCGATCGGGTCCTCGATGGTGAGGATGTGGCCGGAGGTGTTGATGTTCCGGTGGTCGATCATGGCGGCCAGCGTGGTCGACTTGCCCGACCCCGTGGCGCCCACCACCAGGATCAGCCCGCGCGGCTCGAGGATCAGGTCGCGGAAGATCGCCGGCAGCTCGAGCTCTTCCAGCGAGGGAATCTCGTTCTTGATGGCACGGATCACCATGCCGGTCTCGCCGCGCTGCTTGAAGACGTTGATGCGGAAACGGCCGACTTCCTTCACGGCCAGGGCCATGTTCAGCTCCAGGTCGCGCTCGAACTGCGGTACCTGGCCCTCATCCATGAGCGAATACGCGATCTTCTTGACCATGCCCGCGGGCAGGCCGGTGTTTCCCAACGGGTAAAGCTTGCCCTCGACCTTGATGTGCACGGGTGCGCCCGTCGTCAGGAACATGTCCGACGCGCCCTTGTCCACCATCAGCTTGAGGAAATAACCGATATCCACCTAAACCCCCCGGGGTTCGCATTACAATCGAGACGACGGTCTCATACGACCTGATGTATCGACAATATCGCGTAAACCTGTAAGAGGAACGAGTGATGGTGCACAACTTGCCGTCGAACGCCCTGTCCAAGGGCCGCCGGCTCCTCGCGCTGGCCTCTCTGGCCGTCGCGATCGCTACCCTCGCTGGCTGTGCCAGCGCCCCGCCGCCGAATGGCGGCATGAACCAGGCACTCGCCCAGCTCCAGGCTGCGCGCGACGCCGGTGCAGCCGATTATGCGCCGGTGGATCTCGACTATGCCCAGTCGAAGTTCCGCCAGGCACAGGCCGCCATGGCCGCCCGGAAGTACGAAGATGCCGCCGTCCTCGCCGACGAGTCCGGTGCGGACAGCGAACTGGCCCGCGCCAAGGCCCGCCTCGGTGCCGCCCGTGCCCAGAACACGGCCAAGAGCCAGGAAAACTCGCGCATGCGGGTAGAGATGATCGACAACCACGCCAACGACACCGTGCCCATTCCTTCGAATGTGCAGGAAACGGAGTCGGTGTTGCCTGAAGCCACCGCGCCGTCGCCGGCTGCCGGTGACCCGACCCAGCCCACCGCACCCTTGCACAACGACCAGGGAGGCCAGTGATGAAGCGCTCTACCGTTCTTCTTTCCGCCCTGGCCCTCGCCCTGTCGGCCAGCGGCGCCTATGCCGCCACGGATGACCTGGACATGCGCCGGCTCAATTCCAGCCTCGACCAGCTGTCGTCCGACCCGGTGCTGGGCAACTACGCCCAGGCCGAGCAGGCCCGGGCCCGCGAGGCCATCAACCAGATGGCCCGGTTCCGTCCGAAGGACAAGGAACACGCGCACTACCAGTACATCGCCGAGCGCCGCGTGGACATCGCCAAGGCCGTCGCCCAGCTCCAGGATGCACAGTCCAAGGGCACCCAGCTCGACCGCGAGCACGACGGCATCCTGCTCGAGGCCAGCAAGCTGGACACCGAGATGGCCCGCCGCCAGCTCGAACAGCAGCGCATGCAGAACCAGATGATCCAGGAAGAAGCCGCGCGCCTGCAGCAGCAGGGCGTCGAGTATTCCGCGGCGCTGGAGCAGGCCAAGGCGGAAGGCGAGAAGGCGAAGCAGGTGGCTGCGGCCCAGGCCAAGGTGGCCAACGCCGCCAAGAAGCAGGCCGCCCTTGCCGAATCCGCGGCGCGCGCCATGCGCGACCTCAACTCGGACGGCGGCGCCCCCGCCGCCACGCCGAAGAAGGTGAAGAAGCCGGCCAGCGGCAACTGACCGTCGCGGCGCCGGCCCCCAGGGCTGGCGCCGCTGTCGTCGGTGGCCCGACGTCACAGCCGTCAGTGGTCTGAGCTCACTGCCAGCAGTGACCTGACGCCATCAGGCCCAACGCCGTGAGGCCCAACGCCGTGAGGCCCAACGCCATGAGGCCCAACGCCTGAGGCGTTCCGCTTCACGACCAACGCCCTTGTTTGTCACGTAAACGGTTGCCCAGGCAACCGTTTTTTTTGTGCGCCGGTTGAGGCTTTTCGCCCTTGCAGGCCTACAACGAGCGGAGTAGCTTCGATCCCCCGCCCCGTGAAAAACACACGTCGGCGGGCCCTGCCGGAGCATGCGTCCGTTCACCAGGCACAGCGTCCATCCCGTGCCCGCATGGCTCCCCTCACGACCGGCCCGCGCAGCGAGCCGATCCCACCGCGAGGAGTTTTTGCTATGTTCGAAAACCAGCAGCCGACCGACGTCGAGAAGTTCATCGGTACCAGCCCCGATACTCGCCGTCTCTTCAATCACCACAAGAAACTCGATGCGAAACTCCAGGGCGCCAACGCTGGCGTTGTACCGCTCGACGATTTGACTCTTGCCGGTCTCAAGAAGGAAAAGCTGCAGGCGAAGGCGCAACTTCAACGAATGTGGGATAGCTGGGAACAATCGCGACACTGATCCGTCGCACCGGTACAGGAAATGAAGGAGCGGACACGGCAACGTGTCCGTTTTTTTATGGCGTGCTCCTACTTTTGGGTGGGCATCGGTTTCATCCGACACCCTTTATGATGTTGCCCCATAGGGCGCAGTCGAAGGGGCTGCGCCGGCAATTACCCCTGGAGTTCCGATGAGCGTTCATGACAGTGTCCTCGATCTGATCGGCCGCACCCCCATGGTGCGTGCCCAGCGCCTGGACACCGGCCCGTGCGAGCTGTTCCTCAAGCTCGAGAGCGCCAACCCGGGCGGCTCCGTGAAAGACCGCATCGGCATGTCCATGATCGAAGGCGCCGAGCGCGCCGGCAAGATCAAGCCCGGTGACACCCTCGTGGAAGGTACGGCTGGCAATACTGGCCTGGGCCTGGCCCTTGTCGCGCAGCAGAAGGGCTACCGCCTGATCCTGGTCGTTCCCGACAAGATGAGCCGGGAAAAGATCTTCAACCTGAAGGCGATGGGTGCGGAAGTGGTGTTGACCCGTTCGGACGTGGCAAAAGGCCACCCCGAGTACTACCAGGACATGGCCGAGCGCATCGCGCGCGAAACCCCCGGGGCGTACTTCATCAACCAGTTCGGCAACCCGGATAACCCGCTGGCCCACACCCTGACCACCGGCCCCGAGATCCTCGGGCAGCTCGACGGCAACGTCGACGCCATCGTGGTCGGCTGCGGCTCGTCCGGCACCATGAGCGGCCTCACGGCCTACCTGCGCGAGCATTCGCCGCATACGCGCATCGTGCTGGCCGACCCGGTCGGTTCCATCCTTGCCGAGTACATCAACGAAGGCACGCTTTCGGAAAAATCCGGCAGCTGGATGGTCGAAGGTATCGGTGAAGACTTCCTGCCCTCCATCAGCGACTTCTCGATGGTGGAAAAGGCCTACGCGATCAGCGACAAGGAAAGCTTCCTGGCCGCGCGCGAGCTGCTGGCGAAAGAGGGCGTGCTGGGCGGTTCGTCGACCGGCACGCTCCTGGCCGCCGCGCTGAAATACTGCCGCGAGCAGACCGAGCCCAAGCGCGTCGTCACGCTCGTCTGCGACACCGGCAACAAGTACCTGTCGAAGATGTACAACGACTACTGGATGCTCGACAACGGCTTCCTGGAGCGCGAGCGCTACGGCGACCTGCGCGACCTGATCCTGCGGCCCTACGCCCAGCGCGACACCGTGGTGATCAAGCCCGACGACATGCTGGTGACCGCCTATAACCGCATGAAGCTCTACGACGTCTCGCAGCTGCCGGTCATGGAAGGTGACCGCATCGTGGGCATCCTCGACGAATCCGACGTGCTGCTGCATGTGCACGCCGACGAAGCCCGGTTCCGCGACCCCGTTTCCACCGCCATGATCGCCTCGCCCGAAATGCTCCAGGTGAAGTCGCCGATCGAGGCATTGTTACCCGTCTTCGAAAAAGGCCACGTGGCCATCGTCGTGGATGGCGACCAGTTCCTGGGCCTGATCACCCGTATCGACCTGCTCAATTACCTGCGCCGCAAAGTCAACTAACAAGGATCCGAACCATGTGTGGAATCGTCGCCGCTGTCGCGCAGCGTGATATCGCGCCCATCCTCATCGCAGGCCTCAAGGCCCTCGAATACCGCGGCTACGATTCCGCAGGCATGGCCATTGCCGACAACGGCGAGATCCGCCGCGTGCGCGCGAAGGGCAAGGTGCGCGAGATGGAAGCGCTGTACGACGCCGACCCGGTTCCCGGCAGCACGGGTATCGCGCACACCCGCTGGGCCACGCACGGCGTGCCGAGCGAGAAAAATGCGCACCCGCACGTGCAGGGGCGTATCGCCATCGTGCACAACGGCATCATCGAGAACTATGCGTCGCTGCGTGAAGGCCTGCGGGCCAAGGGCCGCGTCTTCCATTCCGAGACGGATACGGAAGTCATGGGCGCCGTGATCGACGAGCACGTGCAGGCTGGCCTGCCGCTGCGCGAAGCCGTGACGGCTGCCGTGCGCGAGCTCGAAGGTGCCTACGCGATCGCCGTGATGAGCCTCGACGAGCCCGAGCGCGTGGTCGGCGCCCGGCGCGGCTGCCCCCTGCTGGTCGGCATTGGTATCGGCGAGCACTTCCTCGGCTCCGATGCGCAGGCGCTGATCAAGGTCACGAACCGCATGATGTACCTCGAAGAAGACGACGTGGTGGAAATCACCCGTACGTCGGTCTCCGTGTTCGGCCTGGACGGCGAGCCGGTCGACCGCGCGGCGCACGAGAGCGAGATCAGCGCCGACTCCGTCGAGCGCGGCGAATATCGCCACTACATGCAGAAGGAAATCTTCGAGCAGCCGCGCGCCGTGGCCGACACCCTCGAAGGCCGCATCGGACCGCACGGCGTGCTGCCGAACATCTTCGGCATCGACGCCGACCCGATCCTCGACAAGACGCGTGGCATCCACATCGTGGCCTGCGGTACCAGCTATCACGCGGGCATGGTCGCCAAGTACTGGATCGAGGAATTCGCGCGGATCCCGGTCGTCGTCGAAGTCGCCAGCGAATACCGCTACCGCGATGTCGTCGTGCCCGACGACACGCTGTTCGTCGCCGTCTCCCAGTCCGGCGAAACCGCCGACACGCTGGCCGCCATGCGCGAGTCCCGTCGCCGCGGTTATCTCGCGACCTTTGCCATCTGCAACGTGCCCGAGTCGTCCGTGGTGCGCGAATCCGACCTGCGCCTCATGACGCGCGCCGGCCCGGAAATCGGCGTGGCCTCGACCAAGGCGTTCACCACCCAGCTCACGGCCTTCGCGCTGCTGGCGCTGGACCTCGGCCGCCGACGCGGGCTCGACAGCGCGAGGTACCTCGCGAACTGCAAGGAACTGCAGTCGCTGCCGCGTTACATTGAGAACGCGCTGAAGATCGAACCGGAGATCATCAAGATCGCCGACCACTTCACCAACAAGCAGCACGCCCTGTTCCTCGGCCGCGGCGCCCAGTTCCCCGTGGCACTGGAAGGCTCGCTCAAGCTCAAGGAAATCTCGTACATCCACGCCGAGGCCTACCCGGCGGGTGAACTGAAGCACGGTCCGCTGGCCCTGGTTGATGAGAACATGCCCATCGTGGCCGTGGCGCCGAACGGCCCGCTGCTGGACAAGCTGAAGTCGAACCTCCAGGAAGTCCGGGCGCGTGGCGGTGAGTTGATCGTGTTCGCCGATGAACGGGCGGAAATGGACGACGGTGCCGAGCACGTGGCCATGGTGCGGGTGGATGGCGGTGGCGACCTGATCGCGCCCGCCGTGTTTACGATTCCGCTGCAGCTGCTGTCGTACCACGTGGCGGTCATGCGTGGGACGGACGTGGATCAGCCGCGGAATTTGGCTAAATCGGTGACTGTGGAGTAACCGGCACGCGCTGAGCTGCCGACGAGCGAGCAGCGGCGTACCGCGATGCAAGACCAGTTTGCGCGATCTGATCGCAAGCTATCTATCCCCGCGTTCGTAATCTTTTGACACTGGTCGATGGCAATCGTAAAGTGTCGGCAGCGAATGCACGTTTCGGGCACGGAAACGGTATGACAGGGGATTTGGTTAAAAAAATGGCCACGCACGGGTACGCACGTTGGTTGCGGATGATGGGTGCGCGTCACTCTGCGGATAAGGCCGCTACCTTCGCCAGGACGCGGAAGGCTGTTGACGGCGCGAGCGAGGACGAGTGCGAGCAATTGCGGCGGCTTTTAATTGCTTACCGCGAGCCTGATGCTTCTGTGTTAGCAGCGTCTGATAGGGGGCCCTTAGCTTTCGGCTCCTCGTCAAACAGCCGCTTCTGATCCTCTACCCGCAGTCCGTGATTTTCCCGAAGTTCTCTCAGGATAAGCCGCAGCCGACGAGCCCACGCTGTTCGATGCGGGTGCTCGTCTGATGGAATCACAGGCTCGTCGTTAGCCATCTGGGCTTGCTTTGGTGAGTTTCCAAAGTGTGGCACGTTGTCGCGGCGGCGCATATCCGTGTGTCACTCATATGACGCGCAAGTACGGCAACGGCTTTTTCAACCTCTCCTTGAGCCGAACGCGTCGGTCGGCGAGAATGGAAATCCATATTCCGGACTTGCGCCCATGAAGTGTTTCAAGGCTTACGATATTCGCGGCAGAGTCCCCGATGAACTCAATGAAGATATTGCCTACAGGCTTGGTCGAGCCTTCAGTCGCGCTGTAGGTGATGGTCCCGTCGTGGTCGGTTTCGATATCCGGCGCGACAGCCCCGCTTTTGCTGAGGCAATTATCCGAGGCCTGAACGACGAAGGTCGCGACGCGATCGATATCGGTCTCTGCGGTACCGAAGAAGTCTACTTCCAGACATTCCACCGGAACGTGGCAGGCGGGATTATGGTGACCGCAAGTCATAACCCCATCGATTACAACGGAATGAAGCTGGTGCGCGAGGGCTCACGCCCTATCAGCGGCGACACCGGCCTGCGCGACATAGAGCGTCTGGTTGAGGAAGATGACTTTGATGTGCCCGTGAACCCCCGTGGTTCTGTTATCCGCGACCATGATAAATCCGACTACGTGTCGCACTTACTCGGCTACATCGATATCGCGTCGCTGCGCCCTTTGAGGATTGTCGTCAACGCGGGGAATGGCGGGGCCGGCGGTGTCATCGACCTCCTGGAGGCGCATCTCCCGTTCGAGTTCGTGCGCATCAATCATGAGCCGGATGGTTCATTCCCCAACGGCATACCCAATCCGCTCCTTCCGGAGAATCGCGAGGCGACGGCGCTTGCCGTACGTGAACATGGTGCAGACTTTGGCATCGCATGGGACGGCGACTTTGACCGCTGTTTTCTTTTCGATGCGCGGGGCGAATTCATCGAAGGCTATTACATCGTCGGCCTCCTTGCTGCGCAGCTTCTCGAAAAGCATGTGGGTGCAAAGATCATTCACGATCCCCGGCTGACCTGGAATACGGTGGACATGGTTAATGCGGCGGGCGGCGTACCCGTGGAGAGCAAGACCGGCCACGCGTTCATCAAGGAGCGCATGCGCCTCGAGGATGCCGTCTACGGGGGGGAAATGAGTGCGCATCATTACTTCCGTGAATTCGCTTATTGCGATTCGGGGATGATTCCGTGGTTACTTGTCGCCGAGCGGGTGTCAAAGACAGGGGCCACACTAGCCGACATGCTATCCGAGCGAATGGCTGCCTACCCGTGCAGCGGCGAAATCAACTTCGTAGTGCGGGACGCGAAGGCCACTGTCGCAAAGGTGCTTGAGTACTACGCCAAGGACGGCCCGACCCTCGACTATGTGGATGGCGTGAGTGCCGACTTTGGTACCTGGCGATTCAACCTGCGGTCTTCGAATACGGAGCCGTTGTTGCGGCTCAACGTCGAGTCGCGTGGCGATGCTGAATTCATGCGCCAGAAGACGGGTGAACTGGCCGCGATTATCGAAGGGTAAGCTGCTCACGAGACGTCCATGCATCAGTGCGGATCCTTGCCTCTACTCCGACGGATCCTGGACCAATTCAGTGACTGACCTACCCCCGTTAGCATTAACGCCCCCGGCCGAAGGGGGCATTCGGTCGCAAGCGTTCATTGATGGCCTCAGGGAGATTCTCCAGGAACTTCGCGAGGCCCATGGCCACCCGGCTGAATCGTCTGGACCCGGCAACGAAACATAAAAAAAGCCACGGGGAGCGAAGCAAGTCGCTCCCCGTGGCGTTTAATTAATCAAGCACTGACTCGCCTCAGGCGCGACCGTAAACGTCGTCGAAGCGCACGATATCGTCCTCGCCCAGGTAGCTTCCGGACTGAACCTCAATGAGTTCTACCGGGACCTTCCCAGGGTTGCGCAGCCGGTGCCGGCTTCCAAGCGGAAGATACGTGCTCTCGTTCTCGGCCAGCAGGAAGACGCGCTCGTCGCAGGTGACCTCGGCAACGCCTTTCACGACGATCCAGTGCTCTGCGCGGTGGTGATGCATCTGCAGGCTGAGCGCTGCTCCGGGTTTCACTACGATGCGCTTGACCTGGAAACGATCGCCTGATTCAAGGGAGTCATAGCTACCCCAGGGGCGACGCACCACGCGATGCAGGTCATGCTCGGTCCGGCCGGCGGATTTGAGCTGGTCGACAATCTTCTTGACGTCCTGGGACGCATCGCGACGGGCGACGAGGGTGGCATCGGGTGTAGTGACGACAACGACATCGTCCAGGCCGATTGTCGCGACCATGTGGCGATCATGCGTGCGCACCAGCGATCCCCGCGTATTGATCGCAACGACGTCGCCTTCGAAGTGATTACCCTCCGTCGTCTTATCCGCTGCGAGCCACAAGGCGTCCCAGGAGCCGATGTCACTCCAGTCGCAGCTCACCGGGACAACGGCAGCCCGAGAGGTCTTTTCCATCACGGCATAATCGATGGAGTCGCTCGGCGCGGCCGAGAAGGCTTCCGCGTTAAGGCGTACGAAGTCGAGATCAGTATTTGCCTGGGCGTAAGCGGCAGTTGCTGCTTCCAGCATGGCAGGAGCGTGCTGACCCAGTTCCTCGAGATAACGAGCTGCACGGAACAGGAACATGCCGGAGTTCCAGTCGTACCGGCCATCTGCGACGTATGCCTCAGCGACGTCCGCCTCGGGTTTTTCGACGAACTGACTTACCTTGAATGCCGCGGTATGCAAGGTATCGCCGCGCTGGATGTAGCCAAACCCGGTTTCTGCCCTGTCAGGACGGATGCCAAATGTCACCAGCCAGCCCTCGTTCGCCAGCGGGACTGCCTGGGCCACTGCCTCGGCAAAAGCGGCGTTGTCTCCAATGAGATGATCGGCGGGAAGCACGAGTACCAGCGCATCCGACGATCGCTCCAGCGCGCGTAGTGCGCCTACTGCGATCGCAGGGGCCGTGTTCCTCGCCACCGGCTCCAGCAGGATGCTCGCGCCGGTGACCTTCAGTTCCTGCAGCTGTTCTGCAGCGAGAAAGCGGTGGTCGTCACTGGCGACCACGATGGGAGGACCGACGTCCGGAAGGCCGAGCGCGCGGGTCACCGTCTGCTGGAATAGCGTCTCCTTGCCGGTTAACGAAAGGAACTGCTTAGGCAGGTTCCGTCGCGAGACAGGCCACAGACGGGTTCCGCTGCCACCACTGAGAATGAGGGGAATGAGCATGGGACGTTTATTCCGTTAGGTCGCGAAGGGTTTTCAGAGTGCGATCCATTCCTGACGTCCATTCCGGAAGGTCGAGTTCAAAGGTCCGTTCGAAACGATCCGTGTCGAGCACCGAGTAGGCTGGCCGGCTGGCTGGTGTGGGGAACTCTGCGGTGGAAATGGCCGCGACACGAGGCATACGTCCGATCAGGCCCATGTCCGTGCCGCGAGCCAGAAGCGCCTCGGCGAAACCATGCCATGTGGTTGCACCCCTCGCTGTGAGGTGGAACGTGCCATGAAGGGCGTTCCGCTCGCCTGCGCTGGAGGCAGCCCACTTATCGATCGCGGCGAGCGACCCGCGGACGATCAGCACGGTATCCGTCGGGCTGCCGACCTGATCTGAAACAACCCTTAGCTCTTCGTGGGTAGCTCCAAGGCGAAGCATTGTTCGAAGAAAGTTGTGGCCCACGGGCGAGAACACCCAGGCGGTACGAAAGATAAAGTGTGCGGCGCCGCTTTCGCGAAGTGCTACTTCGCCAGCGAGTTTGCTTCGGCCGTAGGCCCCGGCCGGACCGACTGGATCGGTTTCCTTATAGGGCACGGAGGCGCCGCCAGAGAAAACGTAGTCGGTGGAGTAGTGAACGACCAGTGCATCGTTGCGCGCGGCCCATTGTCCAAGCACACCGGGTGCAGCGCCATTAATGCGGGTAGCCAGTGCTTCTTCCTGCTCGGAGCGATCCACTGCCGTATACGCGGCCGCATTCACGATGATCTGGGGCTGGTGTGCTTCCAGAATGGCGATGAGCGAATCCGGAGCCGACAGATCTGCGGCTATCCCCGGCATGCCGGAGTCGGCAATGAGTGTCCCGTCGCGGCTGGCGGCAACCAGTTCGCCGCGGGCGGCAAGGCCGCCCTGCGTGATGAAGGTCTGGCCGAGTTGGCCATTAGCCCCGAGGAGCAAGATCTTCAAGCAAGGTACTCCGGAAGGCGGTCGACGGGCACGTCGGCGAGCAGGGGTGTCCTGCTGTCCTTTTCAGAGAGCAGTGGCTCGCTCACGGGCCAATCGATACCGATAGCGGGGTCATTCCAGCGAACGCCCGCGTCAGCCGCCCCCTCGTAGAGCGCCGTACACTGGTACGAGAACGTGGCATGGTCGGAGAGCACGCAAAACCCGTGGGCAAAGCCTTCGGGGACCCAGAAGTGGCGATGATTGTCGGCCGTCAGTACGGCTGCGGCCCATTTGCCAAATGTGGGCGAGCCGTGGCGGATATCCACGGCGACATCATAGACCTCACCTTCGAGCACGCTGACAAGCTTGCCCTGCGGATTGGGCCACTGGTAGTGCAGGCCCCGAAGCACACCCCGGGACGAGCGCGACACATTTGACTGCACGAAGTGCCGGTCAATCCCCGCGTCCCGGAACGCCTTCTCGTTGTAGCTCTCGTAAAAGAAGCCTCGGGCGTCGCCAAAGACTTTCGGCTCGATGACAACGACGCCGGGCAACGACGTTTCAATGAACTTCATCGTATAAGACCGTGGCTTACCAGATTACGAAGGTATTCGCCGTAGCCGGTTTTGGCGAGCGGTTTGGCAAGCGCAAGAACCTGCTCGGCATCGATCCAGCCATTGTTGAAAGCGATTTCCTCCGGGCAGCATACCTTGAGGCCCTGACGGTTCTCGATGGTCTGGATGTAGTTGCCGGCTTCCATGAGCGAGTCGTGCGTACCCGTATCGAGCCAGGCGTAGCCCCGTCCGAGCTGCTCCAGCATCAGCGAGTTATCGTCGAGGTAGCAACGATTAAGGTCCGTGATCTCGAGCTCGCCGCGGGGAGAAGGCGCAAGTGATGCCGCGAAGTCCGAAGCTCGACCGTCATAGAAGTAGAGCCCGGTGACTGCGTAGTTCGACTTCGGCGCCGTGGGCTTCTCTTCAAGGCCTACCACGCGGCCTTCCGTGTCGAACTCAGCCACGCCGTAGCGGTCCGGGTCCCTGACCCAATAACCGAAGACGGTAGCTCCATGGTCACGAGCGGCTGCGCGCTTCAGACGGTCGGTCAGGCCAACGCCGTAGAAAATGTTGTCGCCCAGCACGAGGCAACTCGGCTTGCCGTCCAGAAACTCCTTGCCGATCAGGAACGCTTGCGCCAGGCCATCGGGCGACGGCTGCACCGCATACGTGATGTTGATGCCCCACTGGGACCCGTCGCCCAGCAGTCGCTGGAAAAGTTCCTGCTCGTGGGGCGTGTTGATCATCAGCACGTCCCGGATGCCCGCGAGCATCAACGTGGCGAGCGGGTAATAGATCATCGGCTTGTCGTACACCGGCAGCAGCTGCTTGCTCACTGCCTTCGTGATCGGATAAAGGCGCGTGCCGGAGCCGCCTGCGAGAATGATGCCCTTCGTAGTCATGCGCCCAGGCGCTCCATGCGATAGCTGCCGTCGAGGATCGAGCCGACCCATGCCTGATTATCGAGATACCACTCCACCGTCGCGCGGATCCCCGATTCGAAAGTCTGCGTGGGCTGCCAGCCAAGTTCTTCCGCCAGCTTGCTCGCATCAATGGCGTAGCGACGGTCGTGGCCCGGCCGATCACGCACGAAGGTCATCAGCTCTTCGCGGGGTTTACCACTGGCGAGCGGTTCCCGCTCATCAAGGATGCGGCAGATAGTCTTCACGACGTGGAGATTTTCCTGCTCTGCGTTGCCGCCGACGTTATACGTCTCGGCAACGCGGCCAGCTTCGAGTACGCGGCGGATGGCCGAGCAATGATCACCCACGAACAGCCAGTCGCGCACATTCCTGCCGTCGCCATAGATGGGGAGCGACTCGCCTTTCAGCGCCTTCTGGATGGTCAGGGGAATCAGCTTCTCGGGAAACTGGTACGGGCCATAGTTGTTTGAGCAGTTCGTCGTCAGGGTCGGCAGCCCATACGTGTGATGGAAGGCGCGGACCAGATGGTCAGACGCAGCCTTGCTGGCCGAATAGGGCGAGTTCGGGGCGTAGGGCGTCGTTTCCGTGAACTTGCCCTCGGCCCCGAGGGAGCCGTATACCTCATCCGTCGACACGTGGAGGAAACGGAACCCTTCGCGCTCAGAACCCTCCAGGCCGCGCCAGAAGTCGCGCGCCTCTTCCAGGAGACCGAGCGTACCGACAACGTTCGTCTGCACGAACTCGGCTGGCCCGTCGATGGACCGGTCAACGTGGGACTCAGCGGCGAAATTCACGATGGCATCCGGCCGGTGGTCCGCGAGGAGCTTACGGATCAATTCACGGTCCCCGATGTCCCCCTGCACGAAGATGTGGAGCGGGTTGTCCTCTACGGAAGCCAGAGTGCCCAGATTCCCGGCGTAGGTCAATTTGTCGAGATTCACGACCCGCAGGCCGTCGGCAATCGCCTGAAGTACGAAATTTGCACCGATAAAGCCAGCGCCACCGGTTACCAACAGTGTTTTCATAGAGCCTCTAGTCATCCGTATTGAACCTGGGGGCAGGTAAATTAAGCGCCACGAGTAATATTCTCATTCGGCAGAGGCATTTTTTCAGCATCCATCCGATGTTACCCGCAGCCATCGGTCGCCAAGTGTAATATGTAGCGCCGTCGGCGAGGGGTGACGCTTGAACGGATCATGAATTCAGGAAACTATTCCTAGTGAAAAGAAAGACTTCCAAGACGGCGCCGATGGCTGAACATGGCCTCGGCACGCGTGCGATCCATGCGGGCCAGAGCCCTGATCCGTCGACAGGCGCGATCATGACCCCGATTTATGCGACTTCGACGTACGTACAGAGCAGCCCTGGAAAGCATAAGGGGTTTGAGTACTCACGTACGCAGAACCCGACACGAATGGCGTATGAGGCTTGCGTAGCCTCCCTCGAGGGCGGGGTAGCAGGCTTCGCATTCGCGTCAGGCCTGGCGGCGGCTGCAACGGTCATGGAGCTGCTTGACTCGGGCAGCCACGTTATCGCCATGAATGACCTTTATGGGGGTACCTACAGGCTCTTCGAGCGGGTTCGCACGCGGACAGCCGCGCTGGAGTTCGATTTCGTCGATCTGAACGACGCGGCCGCCCTCAGGGCAGCCCTGAAGCCCAATACCCGGATGATCTGGGCCGAAACGCCCACGAACCCGATGCTGCATCTGGTGGACCTTGCCCGGCTGTCCGCGTTTGCAAAGAAGCATGGCCTGATACTGGTGGTGGACAATACTTTCTGCTCGCCGATGATTCAGCGCCCCATCGAGTACGGTGCAGACCTTGTCCTGCATTCCGCGACCAAGTACCTGAACGGGCACTCTGATATCGTCGGCGGCATCGTCGTTGCGGCTGATAACGCCCTGGCGGAACAGATGGCGTTCCTGCAGAACTCCATTGGCGCCGTCGCCGGCCCCTTTGACTCATTCCTTGCCATGCGCGGGCTGAAGACGCTGCATCTGCGCATGCGCCAGCATTGTGAAAGCGCCCTCGAGCTTGCGCGCTGGCTGGAGAAACATCCGGCAGTCGCGAAGGTGATTTATCCGGGTCTGCGCAGCCACCCCCAGCACGCGTTGGCGCGTCGCCAGATGGATGGCTTCGGCGGAATCATTTCCGCAGAACTCCACGGTGGAAAAGCGAAGGCCCGACGCATGCTTGAGCGCTGTGAGCTTTTTGCACTGGCTGAGTCATTAGGCGGGGTAGAAAGTCTGATCGAGCACCCCGGTATCATGACCCACGCGTCCATTCCGCCCGCCACGCGAAAGAAACTCGGCATTTCCGATGGCCTGATCCGGCTGTCCGTGGGTGTCGAGGATCTCGTCGATCTGCAAAATGAGCTTGAGTCGGTCCTCGCATGAAGGGTAGGCACCTGACGTCATCCGGGCTTCGCGTACCGCTGCATCCGCTCGGCCCCTACGTATCGCTCGCTCACCACGCACGCCTGATCTGGGAGCTATGCCGACGGGACATCACCGGGCGCTACCGGGGGTCGATGGGCGGGTTGTTCTGGGCATTTCTTAACCCGCTGCTGATGCTGGCGATTTACTCGTTTGTGTTTGGCTACATCTTCAAGTCCCGTTGGACGGCGGCCAACACCGGTGAAACCCATTTCGCCATCGTTCTGTTCATCGGGCTAATTGTCAGCAACTTCTTTTCCGAGTGCCTGAATCGGGCGCCGATCATCATCACGTCCAACCCGAATTACGTGAAGAAAGTCATTTTCCCTCTGGAAACGCTGTCCTGGGTCGCCGTTGGGACGGGCGTCTTCCATGCCGTCATCAGCACGGTTGTGCTCCTGGTGGCGCTAGTCGTGACCGGTACGCATGTGGCGCCTGCAGCGGCGCTCTTTCCCGTACTGCTCTTGGTCTTCCTGCCCATGGTGGCAGGGGTCACGTGGTTGTTCTCTGCGCTCGGGGTGTTCTTCCGTGATACGCAGCAGATCATGACCGTCCTGACCACCTCATTGGTCTTCCTGGCGCCCATTTTCTACCCGCGTAGCAGCCTTCCAGAGCAGTACCGGTGGCTGCTTTCGCTCAATCCGCTCACATTCATTGTTGAAACTGCTCGCGGGCTCATCCTGTGGAATCAATTCCCCGATCCGCTGGGTGCGCTCACATATGTCGTTGCTTCGATGCTGATGGCCTGGTTCGGGTGGCTGGTATTCCATGCAACGCGCAAGGGGTTTGCAGATGTCATCTGACGACTTCGTCATTGACGTTCGCGACGTCAGCAAGCGATATGAAATTTATGCCAAGCCAGCCGACCGGCTCAAGCAGATGGTCGCGTCGGGCGTTCGACGCGTCACTGGCGGCGGTGAGGCCAGGTACTTCCAGGAATTCTGGGCGCTCCACGGCATTTCTTTTCATGTTCGCCGAGGTGAATGCGTCGGGCTGATCGGCCGCAATGGATCGGGTAAATCGACGCTCCTGCAAATCATCGCGGGCACCGTGACGCCCAGTTCTGGCGACGTCGATGTGAAAGGTCGGGTCGCCGCTCTGCTGGAGCTCGGTTCGGGCTTCAATCCGGAGTTCACCGGGCTGGAGAACGTATACCTGAATGCATCGCTGCTCGGTCTGGCGCGCGCAGACGTGGACGCCCGTCTGGACGACATCCTCGCGTTTGCCGACATCGGCGAGTTCGTCCACCAGCCGGTCAAGACCTATTCAAGCGGCATGACGGTGCGCCTTGCGTTCGCAGTGCAGGCCCAGATCGATCCCGATGTGCTCATCGTTGATGAGGCCCTGGCGGTGGGCGACGCACGCTTCCAGGCAAAGTGCTTTGCACGGCTGAAGACGCTTCGCGACCGCGGGACGTCCATTCTGCTCGTGACACATTCAACCGAGCAGGTTGTAACCCATTGCGATCGGGCAATTCTGATAGATCGCGGACACAAGGTTGAAGACGGCGAGCCACGGCCGGTCGTGAATCGTTACCTTGACTTGCTCTACGGCAGGGAAAAGGTCGAAAGCACGGTGCCGAAGACGGGCGAACATGCCGGCGATGCCATAGTGAATGAGCAGCTTGCGGCGTTCGATCCGCTATTCGGCGAACACCACGAAAGCAACTTCGCTTCCCGACCTGCCTATAACCCATATGAGCACCGATGGGGTGACGGCCAGGCCGAGATCATGGACTTCGCTGTTTTCGCTGGCGATGACGTTTTTCCCCAAGTCATTCGCAGCGGAACCGATGTTTCAATCTATATCCGATACCGTTTCAAGGCCAATATCATCCGGCCCATCTTCGGGATTACGCTGAAAACCAAGGAAGGCCTGACGGTCTATGGAACCAACACGGAAATGTCGGTCATGGAAGCGGCGTTTGAAAGCGGCGAAGCAGGGCATTCCGGGATTGCGCTTTGCCAGTTCAAGCTGAACTGCGCGCCCGGCGACTATTTCGTTTCCGTTGGGATCGCCAGCCGTGATGCCACCGGTGAAGCGGCTCCCCACGACCGGCGCTATGACGCCATCCATCTTTGCGTTGAGCCCGATCTGCCCTTCCTGGGTATGACGGACCTGCGCGCGAGAATGCAATTCCTATGAGCGAATCCAACCGCCCGGCCACTGGTCTGTCACAGTACCGCTTCGACGAAGCATCCCTTTGCTGGCTGCAGACCGATGCCGTGCACGAGTGGGCATACTCCGATGGCGAAGCCGTCGAGCAAAACCTGTACGACCTGATTGCCGCCTGCAACGACCGTTCGGTGCTGTCCTCGGAACTCGCCGCACGGATTGTCGACTGGCCCACCCGCTATTACCTCAGTTCGCGCCGCGCCAATCTGCTTCGCCCCCTCAGCGGGATGCTGCGCGGCGACGTACTTGAGATCGGCGCAGGCTGCGGCGCGGTGACCCGCTATCTCGGCGAGACAGCGGCGTCTGTCACCGCAATCGAGCCGTCTCCCCGTCGTGCCATGGTTGCCGCGAAACGCTGCGAGGATCTTCCCAACGTACGCGTTGTTGTTGAAAATCTCGAGGCTTTCGATACGGATCAACGCTTCGACGTCGTTACGCTAATCGGTGTCCTCGAGTATGCAGAGCGGTTTTCGAGCGAGCGCGAGGCGGCACTTCACTGGCTCGGATGCGCCCGAAAGCTGCTCAAGCCGAATGGCGTGCTCCTGGTAGCGATTGAAAATCAGCTGGGTCTGAAGTATTTCGCTGGCGCTCCCGAGGATCATCTCGGGCGGCCCATGCTGGGCCTGAGCGATATCTATGGGCAGAGCGGTGCGCGAACATATGGCCGGGCGTCACTCGACGCGCTGGCCAAACGCGCCGGGTTCCGTGACGTCGCTTTCGCGCTGCCATTTCCCGACTACAAGCTGCCGACTTCCGTGCTGCTGTCCAGGGGCAATGATGCAATGCCCGGGTTTGACGGTGGCGCAGCGCTCGCAGCGGCGTCGAGTAGCCGAGACCCGCAGCTTGCCAAGCCACCTCTTTTCGCCCTTGATCGTGCCTGGGACGTGGTTGCCGCCAACGGCTTGCTGGTCGATACGGCGAATTCGTTTCTCATGGTCGCGCACGCTGTCGAGACCGACGCGCCGTATGGCCATGAGAATACCAACGTCTCGGCGTATCACTTTTCAACGGATCGCGTTCGCCGGTTCGTGAAGCAGGCTCGATTCGTCGAGGAAGGTGATGAAAGTTGGGTGCGTAGAGAATTCCTCGTGCCAGGCGAAGACCACGCGTGTAGCGAGTTCGCATGCATTCCTCACGACGAGCGATACAGGGAAGGGCATTCCTGGACGCACCGCCTCTATGAGATGTTGCTGAGCGACGGCTGGCGTATCGAAGACGTCGGCGCATGGCTCCGTCGCTGGGTCGACGCGGTTGCTGTCCATGCAGGCCTTGATCTCGATGCCTTGCGCGCTTCTTCGTACACGGCAGAAACCGTGCTGCCCGGGGAGTCGATCGATCTCGTTCCGCACAATCTGATCGAGGACGCTCACGGAGAGCTTCATTTCATCGATCTCGAATGGCATTCCCGCAATCCGATCACCTTGGGTTATCTCGTGTTTCGGGGCCTCTTCGAGGCGGTCGGATCATGCATCTCGGTGGCGCGCCCTTACGATACGCGCCACGAGAGCGTCGAGGCTTTCGTTACCGACGCGATGACGTCGTGTGGCCCCGAGCTTTTGATGCTTTCTACGGACCTCGAGCGATATCTCGAGCAGGAGCGCCATTTCCAGGAGGCGGTAACCGACGGGCATTCGAACCTTTCCACGGAGCGCTTCCTCGAAGCTCGCCTTCCGCTTTCCGTGACGGCGAGTATCGAGGGATCACTGGCGCCCGCTATTGGCGAGGTCAACGAACTCTCAAAGAACCTTAATGCCTTGCAGGGCTACCACGACCAACTCGTTGCCGAGCACGAGAAAGTTGCGGCCTGGGGTAGTGGGTTGGATCAAGAGGTCGGCGAGTTGCGACTTCGTTATTCTCAGCTGGTCGCCGATCACGAAGAAGTTGCTGGGTGGGCGAAAGGCCTGGACGCCCAAGTGCTGACAGCAATGCAGCGTCTAGAGGCGTTGATCCAGCTCTCTGAAGATGATGGGGATACCAATGCAGCCGTTCTTGGTGCATACCTATTGGAAACGGTCTCGCTGCGTCGCGAGTTCGCACTTGCAAATCGTAAGGCTGATCGTATGAAAGGCGATCTGAGCATCGCTCGGGCTGCTTTGGAAAAGCATGAGCTAGAGGCCGATGGTTTTCGCATTGCCTTGGAGCTCGCGCGTGAGCAGTCCAATAATGCGGCCAGTGCGCAGGACGATGCGGAGCGTGAATTAAGGAGGTCTCGTGCTCGTGAAGTTGTTGTCCAGAAAGAGATTGCTCGGCTACGTCGGGCGCTTCAGGTTGCAGATCTCAGCTCCGTGCGCGCGTCCAATGCCGAGCAAGTCCTTCACGCGCAATCCGTTGCAGCGGATTTGTCAGCCCTGGAAAGTGTCGCTGATCAGCTTCGCGCAGAACTGCTATCCACTCGTGCCCGTGAAGAGGACCTTCAAGGCGTGCTCGCAACCGCACTCGATCGCTTAGGCGATACAGAGCACCAACTTGCCGAGTCCAGGCATCAGTTTGCCCAACTTATCAGGACGCAGTCGTGGCGCGTGACAAAGCCTCTCCGCTTCGGCATGCGTGCCGCACGAGGCGACTGGAGAGGGGTGGTCGAGTCACTCCGGGGACAACGTTGGGTACAGTCACGGTTGCTGAACTTCGTCAGAGCTCCCGCAAAGCGGCTTCTCATGAGGCGCTCCGCCCAAAAGCTTCAACCCATTCCCAATCTGGTGATGGACGCGGCCCTTGCCGATCCGCACCGTTTACTTGAGGGCATCTCGTTCGCGTCGGTCAATAGTCCACTCGTAAGTATCATCATCCCCGCGTACGGTCGTCTCGACTATACGGGTGCTTGCATAAAGTCCATCCACACGCACCTTCCGCAGGTCTCGGTTGAGATTATCGTCGTGGAAGATGCGTCGGGTGATCCGGAAATCGGTGCGCTGGCATCTGTGCCGGGGCTTCGCTACTCCGAGAACTCGGTAAACCTGGGATTCCTCCGCTCATGCAACCATGCCGCGACACTAGCGCGCGGGCACTACATCTATTTTCTGAATAACGATACGGAGGTCACTGCGGGCTGGCTCGATGCTCTCGTTGAGACCGCGCAGAGCTGGCCAGCATGCGGCATGGTTGGATCGAAGCTCGTTTATCCCGATGGTCGACAGCAGGAAGCTGGTGGGATTGTCTGGAAGGACGCCAGTGCCTGGAACTACGGCCGCCTGGACGATCCTTCTCGCAGCGTCTTCAATTACACGCGCGAAACGGACTACATCTCGGGCGCATCCATCATGCTGGAACGATCGTTATTCGAGCGATTTGGAGGGTTCGATGAGCTTTATCTTCCTGCCTACTTTGAAGACACCGATCTCGCTTTTAAGGTTCGCGAAGCCGGTCTTAAAGTAATATTCGAGCCAAAATCCGTTGTCGTTCACTACGAAGGTATTTCGCATGGGACTGATACGAATTCGGGGATAAAAGCCCATCAGGTCGAAAATCAGAAGAAATTTTACGAGCGTTGGCGCGACGTGCTCGCACGTGATCATCTTGCAAACGCTGATCGTCCGTTTCTTGCAAAAGATCGAAGCCAGCTGCGTACGGTGGTGCTGGTTATTGACCACTATATTCCTCAGCCCGACAGGGACGCCGGCTCGCGAGCAATGTTTCAATTGCTGATGCTTCTCGTTGCTCACGGCTACAGCGTTAAATTCTGGCCAGAGAACATGTGGCACGACGTTGAGTACGCGCGCCCGCTGCAGGATGCGGGCGTTGAAGTCCTTTATGGTAGCGAGTATGTGGGTGGGTTCGAAAACTGGATTGCCGAAAACGGTCGTAGCATTGACAAGGTAATCTTGAGTCGCCCTCACATCAGCATCGACTTCATTGGTCCGTTGCAGAAGCATAGTGGAGCGACCCGGCTTTATTACGGACATGACATTCACTACCTTAGGTTGATCAATCAGATGGAGCTCGAGCCTTCGAAAGAGCTCGTTGAGCACATCGACCGATTCAAAAAGATGGAACACTCCATCTGGCAGCAGGTGGATTACATTTACTATCCGTCCGACTTCGAGACGGTGCATGTCCGTGCTTGGCTCGAGGAGCATGGAGTGAGCGCGGAGGCGCGGACAATTCCGCTATATGCTTACGACGATGTCATTCACGGAGTCCGTGACGAGCTTTCGAAGCGCAGTGACATCCTGTTCGTCGCAGGCTTCGGCCATCCGCCGAATGTGGACGGCGCGCTATGGTTCGTGCGCGAGGTGCTGCCCTTGGTTCGCGAGGTGTACCCGGATATAACGCTCACGCTAGCGGGCTCGAAGCCGACCGAAGAGGTATTGGCGCTCTCGTCAGATCGCATTCGAGTGACTGGCTTCGTCTCAGACGAAGTACTCGAATCCCTTTACAGGTCGGCACGAGTTGCTATTGCGCCGCTTCGTTTCGGCGGGGGCATGAAGGGGAAGGTTCTTGAGGCAATGCGCTACGGCCTACCACTCGTCACGACGTCGGTGGGATTGCAAGGACTTTCTGAAGCCGAAGGGTTTGTATACGCATACGATGGCGCACACGCGTTTGCGCAAAGCATCATCGCTCTTGTCACGGGGGATGAAGAATGGCTACGTCGGTCGGAATTGGCACAGCGTTTCATTTTAGAGCGCTTCTCAGCTGAGACCGTCTTCAGTGTCTTGAAGCCAGCACTGGAACGAAAGCAGCCGGCTCACACCGGCGCTTGAACGCATCGAACAGGAGAGATTTAACATGCGATTTCTAACCTTATTTGCCGCGACTGCAGTCATTGGCGTTCTTACGGGATGCTCGGCAAAGTCGCCCGAAGGCAACATGGCGATCGTCGATTTCGGCCCGCGAACTGCGGTTGCCGGTCACCAATTTAATGGGCAGCCAGATGGGTCATCGGCTGCCTGGTTCAAGGTCGACCGATCGCTCGAGGGCAGCGTAGCCTGGGTGCATTTCGGTGATGCAAATATACAGGGCGACATATCGGGCAGCGTTGTCACGGTCAAAGTTCCCGCGCAGTTCCATGACCAGGCTCGAGAGGTCCCTGTCTCGGTCGATAAAATTGACGGCACGAAAGTAACGAAAAGCGATGTCGTCACCGTCGTTATTACCAAATAACTTCTGATTTTTCACTTTGCCCGATGACGAGCTTGCGTCCGGCGCGTAATGACAACGGATCGAGCCCGCCTCTTGGGATTCTGGATGTGCATGTTGAATCGCTATACAAAATGCGTTAGGTGCGTCGTTTCTGCGGCCGTTACGGCGTTCCTCCTTGCGTTGGTAGGATGCAACGGCTCGCAAAACCCACCCGCCATGGATGTGGATATCGGTCCGCTCCCGTCGCAGCAGGAGCACGGGGCGATTGCGACGCCGTCGCCGACTCCGGAATTCATCAAGGGCGTTACGTATTTTGGAAAAGCGTGGCCAATCAACTTCTGGAATTCGGATCTATCCGGCTCAGGCGAAGATTTCAAAAGCATCAAAGACGACGGCTTTAACGCCATAGTTCTGGTTGTGCCCTGGGGTGAATTCCAGCCCAAGCTTGATCCCGTCACCTTTGATGATCATGCATTTGAGCAGTTGCAAAGCCTCTGTACTCAGGCAAAAAGTGACAAGTTAAACGTTTTCCTGCGGGTCTCGTACCTCTGGGACTTTGCGCCTGACGAACAGATGCCCAATATTGCGAGGGCAAATGCGCTAATTACGAGCGATACCTTGCAGCCTGCATGGCGCGCTTATCTTCAAAGGGTACGTGACGCTACGGCTCAGTGTGCGTCTGGTTACTTCCTATCTTGGGAAGACTATTGGCATGTAATCGACATGGCCAAAGCTGCGGCGCCTGGAGAGGCTGCCGCGCTGGTATCCAAGCAGACAGGCTTTAGCGAATGGGCGGAAAAAAACGCGAGCAGTTCATTTCGTGATGCGTTTGCCGCGGACCGTAAAAAGTTCGGTGTCTACCCCGTGCCGTCGGAGTCATCGCCTGATTTTAGTCAAGTGTATGCGTGGTTTGACGATCAATTGACGCATCGGCTTCTCGCGCGCGCTGCCCAAGTTCTACCGAATGCGACTATCGAAGCGCGTGTCGACAGTGACCCCGTTTACAGGGATGGCAAAGTTGACTCTTGGTATTCGCACGGGTCGACTTATTCAGTCGCGTCGTCGCCGTACCTGATGACTTACTGGGCGCCGGCAATGGGCGCAGAGAACAAGGGTGAGAAAGAGTCGGCGAAGGATGCCATCGATCGCTTCGTTTATATCCAGAAGCGTATTCTCGAACGTACGTCGAACCGGCTCCTGGTAGAGCAGTTTCTTTACACCGATAACACTCCGAAGATGAGCCACAATGCGCTGATTGACCCTGCGGAGATGCCTAAATTCCTGTCGGAGATGTCGGGGCCTCTTCTCCAGTTCACGTCCGGATACGCCTTGTGGGGCTATCAAAACTATCGGGCGAGCGCTCTTTACAACGGTTCGTTCGCGCGCGGACTGCAGGGGTGGAGTGCGACGGGAAGCGTCACGCTGCCGAGTGCGAAGGGCGCGAGCTCCATTGCAATGTCAAAGGGGGCGAAGTTGGGACAGTACATTCCTGTAGCACGTGATCATTATCGATCCGCTGGCGACGGTGCTATCGTGAGGTTTCATGCATCAGGTGCCGCACGCTTACAGGTAAGCTTCGGTTCCGGGCGAGCTATGATTGACGTATCCGGCAACGCGCGCGAGTATTCGGTGGAATTGAAGGACGCGAACTCGGATAGTGAGTTCTCCGTACAGGTCTTGGATGGGCAAGTTGCTCTTACCGATATTTATCTTTATCGCTTTGTTCAGGCATCAAGCGCTCGCGACGATAGCGGGCACCCGCTGCCGGAACTCGAGCTTATCCGCGGAATGAATAAATCCATTGATGACCTCGCTGGCCTTCCATCGGCGTACACCGCGAAGGATGGAAATATCGATCGCGTCGTGGGCATCTTCGATGTAGAGCATGATGGCGACCATGCATTTGCTTGGGCAGGGCCGGAAGTAGTGGCCTACCTGCGGGCAGCGAGTGACTCTGTGACAGTAAGCGGTCAACTGAGGGTTTCGATGTTTCATGGCGTGCCATCATGCCGGATCAACGGCTTCATAGATGACGTTGATGTCGGGAGCATTGAGATGAAGCAGGATGGGCCCTTCGCTTTGAGATTGCCTGTATACGAACGCGATGTGCACCGGCCTACGAAGGTGACTCTCCGATCTTCGTGCAGGACCAATCCGAAAGAGGGGATGGGCGACCAGCGCGTCTTAGGGTTTGTCTTAAATGCGGTTCAGTCATAAAAATATGATCGGTACACTAAAAAACGGCATTCCTTTGAAAGCGCCTTTTCTTGCTGCAGGTGTCAGGGCCAACATCCTGGCCGTGGTGCCGTTGCTGATCTTGGCTGCCCTTAATTACCTGACTTTTCGCGCTCATTACTCTGGCGCATCGATCTTTCCTTGGGATTTCATCGGTGGGTACCATGCCCAGTCATTCGGCTGGTACGACAGAGCCGGCGTTACATCTCCACCGGCGTGGTTCCCATGGACTAATATGGGGTTTCCGGCCTTTCTCGCGTTGCAATCAGGATCGTGGTATTTACCGCTCGCGGCGCTAGGCGCAATGGGCGTAACGTACACGCTCCACGTGGCTACTGTCGTCCAAGCGCTGCATGTGCTTTTCGGCGCAATCGGCGCTTACGCGTTAGCTCTTCGCTTAGGTTCGAGACGAACAATCGCGCTGATTGCGGGTATTGCCTTTCACTTTGGTGCGACGTTTTATTCTAATCAGGAGCACGTCGATATTGTTCGCGCTGCAGCTTGGTTGCCGTGGCTGCTGTTTTCCCTTCATCCGTCTGCCTTCAGGTCCAGGCCCTTCGGGATACTCGTTGCCGCCGTTGTACTTTCCCAGCTTCTCGTGTCCGGATATCCCGGGAATGTTGTTTCGTCCGTATATGCGTGCGCTGCTTGGGTTGCGGTATTGGTTTGGAATGAAAGGTCGAGTCCGGCTCGTCTGCATTACTTGCGTGCAGTGTGCATTGCCGTAGCCGCAGGCACCTTGATGTCTATGCCAAAGTGGCTGCCTCTCATTCTGAACGGATCATCAGGCGTGGCGATCGAGCACCTTCCGACGGCGCCTTTCGTTCGATCGCACTTATTCACGCTACTTATGCCATATCAGCTAGAGGCGTTGCCTGGTGACCAGACAATGCGGAGCCTCTGGATACCGCTGGTAGCCATATGGGGTGCAGCGTTCAATGACTTCCGTTCACGTAACTTCTGGATCGGCGGGAGCTTGGTCGTCGTATCCCTGTTAATGGGGATGGTAGTTCAGGGTGGCGCTGTTTTGGGTCACTGGATTCCAGGCATGAACGTCAGTCGCTTTCCTGTATCCGACTGGCGGCCCGTCCTGGATATCGGGCTCGTTATTTGCGGAGCAAGAGGATGGACGCTGCTCTTTTCGCAGCGCTGGCAAGCCGGCGCGGTTGTTATGCGAACTGTGCTCATGTTTCTCCTATGCATGTTTCTGCTGTACAAGGCCGCTAGTTTTGGTTACGCGGCATCGGCATTCAAGAGGCCTTTCGCGGCGGTGGCCATACTTACGGCGCTTACAGCATGCTTTCCGTTCATTTTTATGCGCCGGGATCCGTGGAGTTACCTCGCCGGTTTACTGCCGGTACTTCTCGTTTTGATTACCGCATTGGATGGCTTTTCCTATAACGTCAAGCAGCCTGCGACTTGGAAGCCAGGTTGGAATCCGCAGCTTGAACAGGCTCTACTTGGTGGAAGTTTTTCGGAATTCATGGCGATGCGCCCTGCGGCAGGAGAGGCATTGCTGAGAAGACCGGCAAGATATGTAGTGGGAACGACGGCAGTAGAGGCCGTTGCGCAACGCAACGCGCTGTTTTACAACCGATGCTGGTACGCGCGCTCGTTCTGTTTGTTTGGATACGACAATTTGCGTATGTCGATTCCGCACCGGACTATTATTGAGGCCTTAAGCGGGCAAGGCGGGGACGCATTGCTACACTTCGTAACTAAACCGCAGCAGCTCCTGGCCGCAGGTCCGACCGGTGCCGATTCCGTACCTGAGACGGGATCAGATATTTCACCGGTCGTTGGGGAAGCCCAAAACGTAAGAGCCAGCTTTCTCGGCTATGAGGCGGACAAAGTTACTTACCACGTGAGCACAGGCCACGTGACGCGGTTTGTTGAGAACGAACTGTGGTGGCCCGGATGGCAGGTTCAGGCTTGCGACTCCCGGCGTTGCCTGCCGATGAAGGCTGCCGCGTCCACATCGCAGGGATTACGAAGCTGGGTAGTGGAACCCGGCGAGTGGACGATCCGTTTGACGTTTGGCGGGCCCTCGCCAATACCTGGATACGTTTGCCTCGTCCTTGGCCTTCTGTTGGCAATACTTTGCGCGTTTATCAGGGTTAAGCCTAAAGACGGCGTGGCCTTCGATCACGCGTCGGGTGCTCGGGTGGCGTAATCACGCCGCCCGCCCAATCTTGCTGGCGGAGTGAAACTTAGTCAGTGCGTGTCGACACCCGTAAGATGTATTTGAGTCGCCTGTGAGACGCTCAGGCCATGATCGCAAAGGTTTCGGGTGCCGAAGCCACAGTCGTATAAAGGGAGCTTAAATTGGGCCGCAGTGAGTCGCGAGAAAATTTAATCGCGTTCGCCATAGTCACTGCCTGTCTCCTGGCAGTGCACTTTGCGGTCGGTGCGGAAGCATTTCGCTCAGACGCTAAGCAGTATTGGGCGCTTGCTAGCTACGAGAACCTGCGCGGTATCGCTTCCACCATGAGAGGGTACGCGTTTTCAGCGATCTTGCTTCCCGTACGTGGGGTTAACGATGCCGTGAATCCGGGAGGCCTCACGCCTTTTCGCATCATTTGGTCTTTGGCGGTTGCCTACACGCTGACATGGCCGCTGCCCAATGCTGCGCTTCTGTTTCTGGGCGGAAAATTGAGCGCGATACGGCGGGTGACCTTTGCACTTTTGCTGCTCTGTGTATATCCGGGATTGCTCATTTTCCCGCTCTCGGATTTTCCAGCCGTCTTTTTACTAGTGGTTTCGTGCTTCCTGGCGAAGGGAAGTAGCCATACACTGTTGAACGCTGCCTTCGCCGGAATTGTCTGGTATCTGGCCTACAACACCAGAACGATATACCTGGTTACGTTGCCAGGAATTGTGCTTCTGATGTTGCTCAGTGGCGACGGATCGACCGTGTCTTCAAGGGGGCTGAAGATGTCTTTGTTCATCGTTGGAGCCGCGTTCGCTTCGATTCCTCAGATCGTAGCAAACCTTCACGAGAACAACGGCCCTTCGCCTGCGGTGATGGCACAGGCCGGTTCGCGTCCACTGATGGTTGCTCAGCTGTTCTGGGGCCTGCCGGTGCAGAAGTTTGAAACGGCGACCGATCCCGCATCCGTGAAGAGCATCCCTGTTTCTTACATCGATCCAGCGGGAGTCAAGTTGCGGTCGGCTGTTGATTCTCAAGGCACTGCCACACTGGGCGACTATACGCGCATGGCGATTAATCACCCGCTCGTTGTCGGGAGGCTCTACCTTCGCCACATCTTAAACGGGCTGAACGTTACCGATCATTTTGTGTACACGCCGCTGATCGCTAAGCGATCACCTTTCTCAACCGTACTAAGTTTTACCATTCTCTTTTTGGGCGCTTTCTCTTTTAGCTGCGGCAAGAGGCCATCAACGCGTTGGTGCCTCGCTGGACTGCTACTGCTTCCGGTGGTTGCGATCGTCCCAGGGGCTGTCGAAACGCGGTTCTTCCTTCCGGTATTCCTTTTGGCAGCCGCTGCCATCGCGACGCATTCAAGATGGTCGGAATCCGTATCTGGTAGCAAGAGGAAGCTATGGCTGGGAGCCGCATACATTGTCGGGCTGGCAGTATTCTTCTCGGCTGGCAAGTACGCTGACGAACACAAGGTAATCGCGAGCCCAGTCGTCTATGGAACCATCTCGTAGGCCTGTCGGCACACTTACGAAAGCTTGCAGGAAGACGCGGAAACGACTAAGACTGCTTGCCTCGGTCTTGCATTCTCGGTCGCTGGGAAGAATAGCTTGGCTCAGGGCGAACGGTGTCCGCTCTGCATTCCCGTTCCAGATATAAACGCCCCCGCGAGGTCGAGGAATCGGCCAATTGTTCAAGCCTGCCGCGACCAGTTAGCCACTCAGCGCCCGCAGGATACTCCAGGTTATGCTGGAGTCGGAGCCCAGGGTCCTTGATCAGCGGCTTCTTAAAGGCCGTCGAAGCATACTAGATGGGCTCGGCGGTCACGGGGTCCATCGGCGGACTGCACATGCAATTCCTCGAGGATCGTCGGTAGATTGCTTGCCGTTCTGCACGGCGCTCTTCTTGGTGGCCATCCATGCCCTTATCCGCATGGAAGATCTAGGCAAAAGATTGGAACAAGGCTCATCCACCCCCGCCTGAAAAAGGCTCAACGCGATGCGGCGCGAATCTTGATAGCTCTGACCTATTTGGATTTAACCCCAAATACGTAACGAGACAAAACAAAAGTAAGCGGCACTGTAACTACGATCGCTATGAGTGGCGCAACCTCCTTCGGCAGGAGAAGTTCTTCAACCCAGATCCACACCACCGCCATGCTGACCAGATACTGCGCGAGATACACTAGGGGAAACAGTGCTACCGAGCGCCATCCACGATGTGTTTGGAAAACAAACAGGCGGTTTATGAAGAACGCAAGAATAATGCCGAAGACGTAAGCCGTCGTGTAAGCGACCCGGTATCCGGTGTACTTAAGTAGCACGAGATACGCGGCATAGGTGGCGGCCGTGTTAACTCCTCCTGAGATGAGGAATCGCAGGAAGCTGGACCCGGACACGGCGCTGCGTATCCGGGAGATGGTGGGGGACATCATTGCGTTCCTGCGCGGACCTGTTCAACGAACGCGCCATATTCGCGGATATAATCGGCGGAATCGTAGTAGTCGGATGCAAAAACGAGCAGTACGGCGTCTTCCGAATATTTGTATTGAATGCCCCACGTCATGGGAGGCAGGTACAGGCCCACGTTCGGCTTGTCCAGGACGAACTGCTCCCGACGTTCGCCGTCATCTGCCACAACGTGTACCGAGCCCTTTACCGCGATCAGGAACTGGTGGCACTTGAAGTGCGCGTGTTCACCGCGCGTCTCTGCGGTCGGAACGTCATAGACGAGGAAATAGCGTTTGGGTACGAACGGGATTTCCCGTTCAAATTCGCCAACCGAAAGGCTTCCGCGCATGTCCGCAATCGCATTGAAGGTATGGAGCTGCACTCCTTTCACCGTCGATGCGCGGACGCCCTTTACGCCTGCATCAGACGGGGCATCGCCTTCGTCCTTGCTGCGATCAGTGCCAGCGTAGCCGATGATCTTCGCTGGGTTACCGACAACGATAGCGTTTGGCGGAACCGACCGCGTTACAACAGCCCCTGCACCAATCATGGCATTCCGACCGATGCGAATACCCGGGAGGATCGTGGCATTAGCGCCTATGGATGCACCGTCCTCGATGTGGGTCCGGAGAAACGCTTCGGGATACACCTTGCTACGGGGCCGGATATCGTTGGTAAACGTCGCATTCGGGCCGACGAAGACATTGTTCTCGAGCGTGACGCCATCCCACAGTTGGACGCCACACTTCACGGTGACGTTGTCGCCCACGGTAACGTCGTTCTCAATGAACACACCGTCGCAGATGTTACAGCCAGCGCCGATCTTTGCAGCCGGGAGGACGTGCGCGAATGCCCAGATACGGGTGCCCTCGCCGATATTCACGGACTCGCAAAGGGCCTTCTCGTGTACAAAAAAGTTCATTCTGGTTCACCCGGAAAATCAATGCGTAGGGAAACGATATTGAGCGGACGCTGTTTCGTGTTCTCATAAGCGCGCCATGCGTAGTTCCCCACGATGCCAATACCAAATGTGTTCAGGGCACCGAAGAACAGAATGGCAAGCATGGACCCGGCGTAGCCGGGTACCTCGTAAGTCCCTAGCGTGCGAGCGAGGAATACCGTGACGCCGAGAAGGAAAGCCACGCCCAGACCGATCAGGCCAGCACCCATCAGCACTCTGACGGGCAGGTCGGAAAAGGCGAAGACGCTATCAAGAAGATAGGTGACCTTCTTCTTCAGCGTCCATGCGCTCTTGCCATGTTCCCGCTCGAGGCGCGAGTAGCCAACGAACTCCCTGCGCCCGCCGAGCCAGAACAGCAGGCCGAGCAGGCTGCTGTTTGCCTCGCCAAGAGCGACCAGACGATCACGGAAGGGCGCAGTCAGGGCGAAGACATCGACTCCGCCCTCGGGTACATCTGGCTGCACGAGCCGGCGGTACGTTTTCCAGAACAGGTTTGACGCAATCTTCGACAGCCCCGGATCGTGACGGCCGAGCCGCTGGCCGAACACCACGTCTAGCGGCTTCGACGTAAGCGCAGCAAAGAAGTCGCGCATCAGCGATGGTGGCTCTTGCAGGTCGGCAGCCATTACCCCGATAAATTCGCCCGTGGCTTCTGCCAGGCCACAACGAATGGCAGCGAAGGCCCCGAAGTTGCGTGATAGCAGGACGAGTCGTGCCTGAAACCGTACTGACTGGAGCCCTTCTTCGAGGCGGGCAAAGCTCCCGTCAGGGCTGCCGTCCACCACGAATACGACCTCGAGGGGTGCATCAAGGGTAGCGCCAAGATCGTCGAGCGCAATCAGTAGTGGCGCTATGGATCCCTCGTTTTTATAGACGGGGATTACGACGGAATAGCGTGCCTTCACCACCGGTTGCACGCCTCGACGACTCGCGACACTTCTTCGTCGGTTAGTTCAGGAAAGCAGGGCAGGGTGACGACGGTTGCGCATGCTTGATCGGTGACATCGAGTGCCAGATTGGCGAACTGGTCGCCGAAAAGGGGCTGGCGGTAGTCGGCGACGGGGTAGTGCACTTCACTCGTTATGCCTGCGCCAGTGAGGTGCTTCTGCAGGCCCGAACGGTCATCGGTGCGAACGACATACAGGTGCGCGACGAAATCTTCGCCACTTACCGGTGGAACAACGATCTTGCTGTTGCTTATCTCGGACGAATAGCGGTTCGCGATTTCGCGGCGGCGCTCGTTCCACCCGTCGAGCAGCGGAAGCATCACCCGGAGGAAAGCAGCCTGCATCTCGTCAAGGCGGCTGTTTCGCCCGCCAGCGAGTTCGTTACGGTACTTTGATGTCCAACCGTACTGACGCAACTGACGCAGCGTATTGGCCGTGTCAGCGTCGTTGGTGACAACGGCACCGCCGTCACCGAGCGCGCCGAGGTTCTTTGTCGGATAAAAGCTGAAGCTAGCGGCCTGCCCGAAGCTACCTGCCTTCTTGCCCTGGCCGTTGCGAGCACCATGGGCCTGGGCGCAGTCCTCGAATACGATCATGCCGTGCTTGGTCGCCACCGCCATGAGCGCGTCCATGTCGGCGAGTTTGCCGTACAAGTGGGTCACGATCACCGCATCGATTTTCTCGGCCGAAGCGGCGGCATCGAGAGCAGCAGGATCCATCGTCGCGCTGACCGCATCGATGTCAATAAAGACGGGCGAAGCATCGCAGGCGAGAACTGCAGTCGTGCCGTACATGGCAGCGTTTCCCACCACGGCAACCTTGTGACCTTCGCGTATGCCGAGGCTACGTAGTCCAAGCTCCAGTGCCTCGGTGCCATTGGCAACCGTCACGCACTCGGCTACCCCACACCACTCTGCAAACTCCTTCTCAAACGCTTTGACGCTCGGGCCGAGAACGTAGTAACCGCTAGCAATAACTGTGCTGGCTGCTTCATTCAGTCTGGCTGAGAGCGGCGCGATATGGCGGTCGAGCGCATTGACGGGAACGGTCGTAGTCATGGGGGTCCGTAATAGAAGTTGAAGGAACCGCGGTCTGGCAGTTCCGGATAGCGTTGGATAAGTCAGCCTAGAACTGCTTCGAGCTCAGGCAATATCTTGAACAGATCACCGACAAGCCCGATATCGGCAATTTCAAAGATCGGCGCCTCGCCGTCTTTGTTGATCGCCACGATGGTGCCTGCGTCCTTGATGCCCGTGAGGTGCTGTATAGCGCCAGAGATGCCGATGGCAATGTAGAGTTCGGGCGCGATGATCTTGCCCGTCTGCCCGACCTGCATTTCGTTCGGAACGTAGCCCGCATCGACGGCGGCACGCGAAGCACCTACGGCCGCACCGATCTTGTCCGCGAACTTGTAGACAATATCGAAGTTTTCCTTCGATCCGACGCCGCGGCCGCCAGATACGACTTTGGCTGCGCCCTGGAGGTCCGGGCGATCGCTCTTGCCCTGTTGCAGGCTGATGAAGCGCGTGTGCGTCGGTATCTCGACATCTAAATTGACCGCCTCAACGGGCGCCGCTCCGGTCGAGCCGGCCATGGGCCAGGACGCCGTTCGGATGGTAGCCACGACAATCGTCGCGGGGTCCACTTCCACCGTGATGATTGCATTACCTGCGTAGATAGGCCGCGTAAAAGTGTGCGTGCCTCCCACGGTCATCACGTCGCTTACCTGTGAGACGCCAAGCAGTGCCGCCACACGCGGGGTGAGGTCCTTGCCAAACGTGGTAGACGGTGCAAAAACATGCGAATACCCGGCGGCAGCTTTCGCGATCTGTGGGGCAAGCACGGCAGCGACTGCGTGGCCATTTTCGGCCCGGGCAACGGTGAGAACCTTGCTTACGCCCTGAATTTTCGATGCCTCGGCAGCCACCGCTTCCGGGGTATCCGACAGGACAAGAACGTCGATGGTCTCCGGATTGGTGGCCATTGCCGCGCTTACAGCGCGAGCCGTGGAGCCGTTGAGCTTACCGTCAAGGTGTTCAGCGATTACGAGGATTTTGGTCATATCGAGTCTCCAGCGGGCTGCTTTACAGCAGGCCCTTCTGCTTGAGGGCCGCGACGAGCTCGGCGGCATCCTTGACCATAACGCCCCTGCCGCGCTTTGGCGGTGCCGCGTAATGGGTGGTCTTTATGTGGTCGGCTGCATCGACGCCCAGCGAGCTGATCTCGATGACGTCGATGGGTTTGGACTTGGCCTTCATGATGTCCGGGAGCTTGATGAAGCGAGGCTCGTTCAGGCGAAGGTCGGTGGTAATGACGGCAGGCAGGTCGGCCTCGAGGGTCTCGAGTCCAGCGTCGACCTCGCGGATGACCGTTACCTTTCCATCAGCGACTTCAACCTTGCCGGCAAACGTTGCCTGCGGGCGGTCCCACAGCGCAGCGAGCATCTGTCCGGTCTGGTTTGCGTCATCATCGATGGCCTGCTTACCCAGGATGACCAGGCCTGGCTGCTCTTTCTCTACCAGTTTCAGAAGTGTGCGGGCTGCGGTAAGTGACGAAACCGCATCGGCGGTCTGGACATGGATCGCGCGGTTCGCACCCATCGCCAGGCCGTTGCGCAGGTGTGCGGTGAGGTCCGCCGGCCCGATCCCCACGACGATCACCTCGTCGGCCACGCCTTTCTCGCGCAGGCGCAGTGCCTCTTCCAGGGCGATGTCGTCGAATGGATTGGCAGACAGCTTCACGCCGTCCGTGACTACGCCGGAACCGTCGGGCTTGACCTGAATGCGGACGTTGTAGTCCACGACGCGCTTGTAGCCGACCAGAATTTTCATCAGGGCTTCCTGTTCATGGGGGTGCGATTACTTGCCGGCACCTCAGAATTGACCACACATTCTAACGAATCTTTAAACGGAGGTTTGACGCGCCGCAGGATCAGGCGAGGGCTTTCCGCTATTTTTTGACGCGGTCACGTCAGGCCAGGGCTGAGCGGAGGGCAGTAAGGGCCGTCTCGGCGGAAAAATGGGCCTTGACTTGCTCGACAGAACGATCAGAAAGGGCCTCCCAGAGGCGAGCGTCTTCCCTGAGACGCTGATACGCGGCCACGTAGCCCGCAGCGTCTCCAGCCACCAGCACGTCCAGCCCATCAGTGAGATTCATGCCTTCCACGGCGATAAGGCTGCCGACGACGGGTAAACCATGGCTCATGGCCATATTGATCTTTCCCTTCACGCCGGCCCCGAACCGGAGCGGCGCGATCGAGGCGAGGGCAGAATTCATGAGCGGCGCCAGATCCGGCACGCGGCCGAGCATCACCAGCCCCGCATCCGAGAACAGTTGACGCTCCCGGCTCGGGACGTCGCCCGCAACGAGAATGTCCGTCCCAGGTACTGCCGCCTTGAGGGCGGGCACCAGCTCCTTTGCCATCCAGTTCATGGCGTCGGCGTTTGGAGGATGGCCAAAGCCGCCGACGAACAGCAGGTTTCGGCGTCCGGCGTGACCGGTAGTTCGGCCGTAGACCTCGTGGATGTTCGATACCAGCGAGACCCTCGATTCGGGCTGAAGCCGCGTCAGCATGTCCCGTTCGTATTCGCTGACCACAAAGGTGACATCAGCTTCGGCAATCAGCCGCAGCTCCTGCTTTCGGGTAGCCGCCGCCCGCCTGACGAGGGGGGCACTGCCTGCATTCTCGGCGGCGCGCTCCTCCCGGAGGAAATGCAGGTCGACCGTATCGAAGATCACCCTTGCCCCGGGGGCGTAGCGACGAACCAGCGGCGCGTACTGCGCCGCAACCGTATGGCGGCAAAGTATCGCGGCGTGGAGGTCTCCTGCCTGCTGTGCAAGCCACGACGGAATTCCGTCTACCCAGGGTCTGGCTATGGTTTCGACGCCCAACCGCCCCAGCTCGCGGATGGCGGCTTCGTCTGCGCGTCCGTCGTCGGGAGCGAAGATGACGCGCCAGCCATCCCTGATGAGCAGCTGCATCATCGTGATGAGGCGCAGCGATCCGGAGTCCCTCGATGCATCCGGCATCGTGATATCGGCGACCAGCAGATTGCCGCGGTGGCGGGCGCGCGCGACTGATACAAGGGGTGTGCCGGGCGCCGGTTGCTTCGCCAATGCACCTTTCCATTTGTCCAGGAACTTGATCCGGTTAATGGCCTGGAACTGCTTCATGCCCGTTTCCGGGCGTCCGACGGAGCTGATGCCTTCCGCGTGGATCACGACGCTATTGGGCGCATACCACACGCTCATTCCCGCGGCACGTACGGCAAAAGCAAGATCGGTGTCTTCGTAATAGCCGGGTGCATACCGGGTGTCGAACCCACCCAGTTTAAGGAAAGTCTCTGTGCGGATCGCCAGCGAAGCGCCCGACACGTAGTCCACCTGCCTGGCAAAACGAACGGCAGGGTCGGTGCGGGGCTCGAAGCGGCCGATATTCCAGGCGGATGCGTCGCGGAACACCCAGGCGCCGGCTTCCTGTAAGCGGCCGTCCGGGTAAACGAGCTGACTGCCAGCGATGCCGCAGCCCGGGTGCAGGGCAAAGCAATTAAGGAGCTCTTCGGCCCAGCCGGGCGTCACTTGCGTATCGTTATTCAGGAAGATGAGGAAGTCACCGCGAGCGGCGGAGGCGCCTGCATTGCACGTCCCCACAAACCCGACGTTGGACGTGTTCCGCTTCAGGCGTATGCCTTCGATACGGGAGAGGGTCACGATGCTTTCGTCAGGCGACGCATCGTCGACCACGATGACCTCGAATGCCTCACTTGGCGGATGCCTGGCGATGGAACGAAGGCACGCCAGCGTGTAAGCGAGATTGCCGTACACCGGTATGACAATCGATAGGTGCGGTGTCTCGGACGTAGGAAGGATGAGGCCATCGGGTGATGTGCCGAGGGCGATCAGGTCCAGGGACTCGTCAACGGCAGGTCGGCTGCGGAATTCCTGGGCTACTCTCCCGAGCGTACTGCGCCATCCGCGCAGCGCTACACTCGTACGGACGCGCTGGGCGAGGGACAGCATGCGCCGGAAGCGCCAGGTGACTCGATTGAACACGTCGGATTATCTCCCTTTCCACCGGATATCTTACTGCCTCATGCTGCAAGGCGGTGTAGGTGGGACTGTCCATACGTCAACCGGACCGGTCTATCGCATATCCCGGCTGCCGAGCGTGATCGAATCCTGTAGGCGCCCCCTCAAAGCCCCTGATAATTAGGCCCAGAACCACCCTCAGGCGTCACCCAGGTAATAATCTGGTAAGGATCCTTGATATCGCACGTCTTGCAGTGAACGCAGTTCGCCGAATTGATCTGCAGCCTGCGCCCGCCCTCGTCCTGCACCATCTCGTAAACCCCGGCCGGGCAGAACTTCTCACACGGATTCCCGTATTCAACCGTACACCGCTCGACGCAGATCGACGTATCCGCGACCTTCAGATGCACCGGCTGGTCCTCGTCATGCTCGGTCGCCGCGAAGTACACGCTGGCGAGGCGGTCACGCGGGGCCAGCGTGCGATTCACGTAGTCCTTCTTCGGCGCTTCGTACTGACCAAGCTTTGAAAGCGACGACCAGTCCGCGTGGTTCTTCAGCGTCCACGGCGAGCGGCCGCCGGTGACGGTTTCCCATGCGGCGTTGATCAGGCCGAACCACAGGCCCTTGTTGAAGCCGGGGCGGATGTTCCGCACCTTGTGCAGCTCGGCCATAATGGCGGAGTCGCGCAGCTTCGCGTCCCAGCCGGCCGTCGCGAACTGCGAGGCCATGAGGTGCTCGGCCGCCAGCATGCCGGAGGCGATGGCCTGGTGGGTGCCCTTGATCTTGGGCACGTTGACCAGCCCGGCGGAGTCGCCGATCAGGATCGCGCCGGGCATCTCGACCTTCGGAAGTGACTGCGCGCCGCCTTCGACGATGGCGCGCGCGCCGGCGGAGACGATCGAACCGCCTTCGAGCAGGCCCTTCACGTTCGGGTGGTGCTTGAACTGCTGGAACGCCTCGAAGGGCGAGAAGTTCGGGTCGGGGTAGTCCAGGCCCGCCACGAAGCCGATGGCGACGCGGTCGTTGTCCAGGTGATAGAGGAAGCTGCCGCCGTACGTGTCGTTCGCCAGCGGCCAGCCGGCCGTGTGCACGACCTTGCCGGCTTCGGCGCGGCCGGGAGGCAGCTGCCAGAGCTCCTTGATGCCGATGCCGTAGGTCTGCGGGTCGGCATCCTTGTCCAGCGAGAACTTTGCGATCAGCGCCTTGGAAATATGTCCGCGACAGCCTTCGGCGAGCACCGTGACCTTCGCGCGGATGTCGATGCCTTCGGTGTAGCCGGGCTTGTGCGTGCCGTCGCGCGCGACGCCCATGTCGCCGATGCGCACGCCGTTAACGGCGCCGCACTCGTCGAACAGCGCTTCCGCGGCGGCGTACCCGGGGAAGACGTCGACGCCCAGCGCCTCGGCCTGCGGAGCGAGCCAGGCGCACATGGCGCCGAGGCTCACGATCACGTTGCCGTGGTTGTTCATCTGGGGCGGCGTGACGGGAAGCTTCGTGCCCGTCGCGTGGTCGCGCAGGATCCAGAACTCGTCCGTGGTGACAGGCACGCACACGGGCGGCGGCGCCTTGCGCCATTCCGGCAGCAGGCGGTCGAGCGGTGCCGTCTCGATCACCGCCCCTGAAAGGATCTGCGCGCCGATCGTCGAGGCCTTCTCGATGACGCAGACCGTGACCTCGGGATTGAGCTGTTTCGTACGAATGGCAAAGGCGAGCCCCGCCGGGCCGGCGCCGACGACAACGAGGTCGTATTCCATGGTTTCACGTTCGGACATGGCTGGCTTACTCAACTCGGCTGGCGATGGGGTTCAGCTGGGCATTGTGCGGTGTCGCCGTATTGCGGGCAATGTCGTCGTTTCAAACGCCGTTTAAGACAAGGCAGGGTTGCATCGGTTTCACATTCCGCGTTCATAATCGTTCCACGTGCAAGGAGAATCCATGAATACGATGCCGCCCGTCGCCGACACCGACCTGCGACGTGCCACGCTCCTGCAGATACTGCATTGGCTGGCCATCGGCCGCGTGCAGCCGCAGGCCTTGTCCGACGTGTACCAGGACGCCATCGAGCGGCTGAACCCGCGGCTCAATGTGTTCGCCGACTACAGCGTCGCGCTGATCCAGGAGCAGGCGCTGGCGGCGGATCGACGCCGCCGGGATGGCGTGATCGGCCGCCTCGACGGCATTCCCGTGGCCATCAAGGACAACTTCGACGTCGCGGGCGTACCCACGCGTGCGGGCATGCGCCGTCGTGAAAAGATCCCGGATGAGGACGCCCACGTGGTGTCGCGCCTGCGCGCCTCGGGTGCCGTGTTGCTGGGCAAGACCAACATGGATGAAGGCGCGCTCGGGCTCACGACCAACAATCCGTTTTATGGTGCAACGCACAACCCGCATCGCCTCGGATTCACCGCCGGCGGGTCGTCCGGCGGTGCAGCGGCGGCCGTCGCCTCCGGCATGGCGGTCGCGGCCATCGGTTCGGACAGCCTTGGCTCCATCCGCGTCCCCGCGAGCTATTGCGGCGTGTACGCATTGAAGCCGACGCACGGCGAGATTTCTGCACGCGGCCTCGTGCCGGCGGCGCGGCGACTCGATGCGGTGGGCCTGCTGGCGCGTGGCGTCGACGACCTGACGGTGCTGCTGCAGATGCTCGCCGGCTACGACGCAGACGATCCGCGTTCGCGCCGCCGCCGCGTGGCGTTCTCGCCGCCGGACTGGGAGCCGGGCAACCTGCGTGCGGGTTTCCTTCCCGACCTGGCGGCGGTGGGCGTGGAGCGTGATGTGATCGACGTCTTCGATGCCGCGCTGGCGCGTCTGAAAGGCGAGCTCGGCGAACGTCGCCCGGTCGACTTTTCCGACTGGGACTTCGCGCGGACACGTCGTGCCGGCCTGCTGCTCATGGAAGCCGAGATGGTCAACACCTTCGCGACGGAACTGGCGGACGAGGCGTATCCGGTGTCGAGCACCTTCCGCGACATGGTCGGGTTCGCCGCGAAGAAGTCAGCGGCGGAATACGCTGCGGCTGACCTCGTGCTCGATGCCGCCACCCTGAAGATGCGCCGGCTGTTCGCGCAGGTCGATGTGCTGGTGCTGCCGACCACGCCGCAGGGCGCGTTCCCGCTCGATGGCCCGGTGCCTTCGTCGCAGGCGGATCTCTGCGGGTTTGCGAGCCTGGCAGGGTGTCCGGCCGTGAGCATCCCGATGGGAACGTTGCCGAATGGCATGCCGATCGGTCTGCAGCTAGTCGGCGCACGTGGCTCCGATCTGCGGTTGCTGGAGCTGGCTGCGGTGTGCGCGTCGTCGCTTGACGCCGAGCCGACGTACCCGGTCGAGCCGGCCTGAGCACGCACTGGCAACGGCTGCCGTTACCCGGCGCGGACGTCATGCTCGCGCCGGACTGGCTGGCGCCGGCGGAAGCGGATGAACTCTGCGCGAGACTTATTAATGCGCTGCCGTGGGAGGTCCATCGCATCCGCATGTTCGGTCGCATGGTGGATTCGCCGCGCCTGAGTGCATGGATCGGCGACAGCGATGCGACGTATCGTTATTCGGGCACGCGTTTCGAACCGCAGCCGTGGACGCCCGTGCTCGCGTCGCTGCGTGATCGCGTGGAAGAGGCCTGCGGTACGCGTTTCAACAGCGTGCTGGCGAATCTCTACCGTACGGGGGCGGATCGCATGGGCTGGCATAGCGACGATGAGCGGGAGCTCGGGCCGGCACCCGTGATCGCCTCGGTGAGCCTCGGGGCAACGCGCACGTTCCGGTTTCGCGCGAAGGCAGGCGGCGAGCCGTTGGCGGTGGAGTTGCCGGGCGGGAGCCTGCTGGTGATGGCGGGCGAGACGCAGCGTCTATATAACCACGAGCTGCCAGTCAGGAAGCGAGTCACGACACCCCGCATCAACCTGACCTTCCGCCTGATCCACAAAGCAACCGCAACCCCGTAGGAGCGCGCCTGTAGTGGCTTAATGATTCTGGACACCGATGTAGGATATTTCCATCCTACTGAGGTGATTTATGGGATTTCGCCCGATCGACCCCGCGCTGAGGCGTGAAGCTGTCAAATCCGT